>WNFY01010939.1_pt1 | contig 12348 bp, 10 predicted proteins | sample 5400091 | NCBI WGS metagenome assembly WNFY01 (sample SAMN13153364, study PRJNA577476) | soil metagenome | isolation source: 60 cm soil or saprolite under grassland replicate 1 | place: USA:California | collected 2016-06-15 | reverse complement strand
TTGACGATCTTCGCGTTTGGACGAAGAGTAATACGGTTCAGAACTTTCGTCGCACAATGGCAACAAGGCTGTCTTCAAAAATTACCCATTTCCTAACAAGAGCCGGAGGCGTAGTTCAATAGTCCGCGCTCACGGTGAGCTTTATACAGACCTCAAGAAGGCTAGACCGTAAGTTTGGCCTATGCGTTGCTTTCTCACCTCATAAAACCGTTCGGCTGACCTGTTTACGTTGCACCTACGCAAGACTTTTGACACGAAACAGGTACACGCTCGCGACAGGAAATTCAACATTATCAAACTGCCTCAGAAGGGATAAACATTTTGAACCGGGGTTGGTTTGCGTTTTCAAATAATAACGCACGAATTTTCCGCGGTAATATCTTAGGCGAATCTACGCTCGTAAGTACCGTTTTCGCTCTCTCGATTCTTGGTTTGTCGTGCATCACAACCTTAGCTCAACTGCCCGGCCAACTACGTCAATCGAATCAAACGCAACCAACTCAGAACCAATCAACGCCCGGCGCTGCGCAAACAACTGATCAGGTGGGCGGGCCACTTTCTCAGAGACGCGTGCCGACAACTCCGACGGGAAACGAGCAACAAGTTCCCGGGGCCGCGAAAGTGAGTCCAGCCGTTTCGAACTTGAGTCTTGAGCAAGCGATTATTCTCGCCCTCAAAAACAACCTGGCGACGTTGCTGGCGAAACAGCGCGAGAAGGAAGCGCGTGGAATTCAAAAAGAATCGCTTGCTGGTTTGCTTCCGAACATCTCGGCCACTGCTTATCAGGCCAGCGTCACTGAGAATCTCGCGGCGCTCGGCTTCACGCCGGGAAGATTTCCCGGTTTCACTTCCATTTTCGTCGGACCCTTCAAGAACTTCGACGCGCGCGTACGGCTTCAGCAAACGATCTTCAGTTTGAGCGCACTGAGAAATTACCAGGCAGGACGTGCGGGCGTGCACGTCGCCCAAATGGAGGGAGAGTTGGCGCGCGAACAAGTTGCAACCGTCACCGCGCTCGCATATTTGGAAACGATGCGAGCCGATCGATCAGTCTCAGCGGCGGAGGCGAACATGACGCTGGCGCAAGCTTTGCTGAAGCTCGCGCGCGATCAGCGCGATGCAGGCATTGCTACTGGCGTCGATGTGACGCGCGCCGAGACGCGTCTGGCACAGGAGCAAGTCAGACTTTCGCGCGCGCAAACAGATTCAGAAGAAGCACGGCTGCAACTTCAGCGCATCATAGGATTGCCCCTCGGCAGCTCTTTTGCGCTGACGGATCCGCTGCGCTTTTCAGTCGAAACTCTCCCGGCGATCGAAACCACCGTCGCGACCGCTGAAGACAATCGCGCTGAAGTACGCGTGGCGCACGCCGAAGTTACCGTCAACGATTACGAAAAGCGAGCGGCGCGTGCAGAGCAACTGCCGTGGCTGGAATTTCTTGGCGACTATGGCGTGAGCGGCATCACGCCGGTAACAAGCGCCTTGCCCACGCGCCGCTATGCAATCCAGCTAAACGTCCCGATTTTCAATGGCGGATTGACGCGCGGCCGAATTCAAGTCGCAAGCAGTCGCGAGACGCAAGCCGAACTGCAACTCGCGAGTATTCGCGGACAGGTCGAAGAAGATGTGCGCCTCGCTTACTCCGGCTTGCGCACCACGGCCGACACTGTCCGCGCGGCGGATCTCGCAGTCACCCTGGCCGAACGTGAAATGGAAATGGCCCGCGATCGTTTTCGCGCGGGCGTCGGGGACAATATTGAATTGGTGACTGCACAAGCCGCGCTTGCTAATGCGCGTTTGGATCAGGTGACGGCGCTCGCGCTTTATAACGGCGAGCGTTTGAATTTGGCGGCGGCGCTGGGACGAGCGCAAACATTTCGTTGGTGATCAATGGCGGGCGTTAGCCCCATCTCTAAACAAAAGGCCATGGCGAATTCCGACGACATTAACAATCGATCAGAGCAGCCGGCTGATGCGGCGCAATCGCCGAGCGGGAATGATCAAGAAGCTGCGGAAGAGACTCCGCCGGTAGTCGATGAATACGGCGAGCCGCTTGCGGAACATGAGCACGCGCGCAGGCGTCCGGTCTACAAGCGTCCGTCATTTCTGATTGGCGCGGCGGTTGTGCTTTTGCTCATTTTGCTTTTCGGCGGACGTTACTGGCTCTACGCGCGCTCGCACGAAACGACTGACGACGCTTTCATCGACGGCCATATCATTCAGGTGAGCCCCAAAGTCTCCGGCTATGTAGTTAAGGTCTACGTCGCTGACAATCAAACCGTGAATGCGGGCGATTTGATCGCTGAACTCGACGCGCGCGATTTTGAAGCGAGACTGGACCAGGCAAAGGCAACGCTGAATGCCGGGTTCGCACAACAGAAGCAAGCTCAGACTCAAGTCACGCTTACACGCGTTACCACGCGCGCGAATGTTCGGCAGGCAGCCGCAGGTGTTCAGCAAGCGCGTTCGGGTGTCACTGGCGCGCGTGCGGGCGCTGCTTCTGAGCGCAACCGCACGACTCAGGCGTCGGCCGGAATCGGCACGGCAGAAGCAAACATGCAGCAAGCGCGAGCGCAGGTTTCAGCGGCTGAAGCCGAAGCCGGGCGCGCGAATGCAGACGTGCAACGCTATCAAACACTCTATGAAAAGGATGAAGTCTCGCGGCAGCGTCTGGATCAGGCGATCGCCGCGGCGCGCACGGCTAATGCGCAAGTCGATGCCGCCCGCGAGAGAGTCGCTGCCGCCGAGGCGCAAGTCAACGAATCGCGCGCAGCAAGGTCAGCGCAAGCTTCAACCTCGCAGCGCGCTCAGGCTCAAGTTGGCGCGTCGCGCGCGCAGGTGAACGAAGCACTCGGACGTCTCGCGCAAGCCAACACGGCGCCGCAACAAGTCGCGGTGAGCGAAGCGCAGGCCGCTTCTGCCGGCGCGAACATTCAGCAGTTGCAAGCCGCGGTTGCGCAGGCCGAGCTCGAACTTTCTTACACCAGGATTTATGCGCCCGAATCTGGTCGCGTCACACACAAAGCCGTCGAAGTTGGCGCGCTTGTTCAGGTGGGCGAGCCGCTGCTGGCCGTCGTGCCGGGGGAAGTTTGGGTGACGGCGAACTTCAAAGAGAGCCAGATCGGAAGCATTAAACCGGGCCAGCCAGTCGACGTGGTCGTCGATGCTTATCCCGACAAAGTTTTCAAAGCGCACGTCGACAGCATTCAAGCGGGTACCGGCGCGCGCTTCAGTTTGATTCCTCCAGAGAACGCGACCGGCAGCTACGTAAAAGTCGTCCAGCGCGTGCCGGTGAAAATCGTTTTCGAACCGAACCAGATCGATTCGCAGCACATGCTGGCGCCTGGAATGTCGGCCGTGCCCGAGGTGAAGGTGAAATAACCTTCTTGAAGCGCGATGAGCAATGGCAGTCAACAACAATGGACCCCGACCTTCAACCCCTGGTTGATCGCTGCTTCCGTAATGCTGGCGACGTTCATGGAAGTGCTCGACACTTCGGTCGCGAATGTCGCTCTGCCGCATATTGCCGGTAATCTTTCCGCTACGACTGAAGAAGCCACCTGGGTACTAACCAGTTACCTGGTGTCGAATGCGATCGTGTTGCCGGCCGCGAACTGGTTCGGCCGCTATTTCGGCCGCAAGCGATTTCTGATCGTTTGCATTGCCATCTTCACTTTGTCGTCAGCGCTATGCGGCGCCGCAGCGAGCCTTGGCCAGCTGATCGTCGCGCGCATCGCTCAAGGCGCCGGCGGTGGGGCGCTGCAACCGATCGCCCAGGCCGTGCTGATGGAAAGTTTCCCTCGCGAAAAGCGCGGCTCAGCGATGGCTGTATACGGACTCGGAGTAGTCGTCGCGCCGATCATTGGCCCGACACTAGGCGGTTGGATCACGGACAACTATTCGTGGCGCTGGATCTTTTACATCAACATTCCGATCGGCATTCTCGCTGTGTTCATGGCGAATACTTTCGTCGAGGATCCACCGTACATCCGCGACCAAAGACCGGGCCGCATCGATTATATCGGATTTGGCTTGATGGCCGTCGCATTGGGAGCTTTACAACTAGTGCTCGACAGAGGACAGGAAGATGAGTGGTTCGCGTCCTCGTTCATTACGGCGTTTGCAATCCTTTGCGTCACGGCGGCATTCGCATTCATCATTTGGGAGCTGAGATCGAGCGAGCCGATTGTCGATCTGCGGGTGCTCGTCAATCGAAACTTCGCCGTAGGAACATCGCTGATGATCATCATGGGAATTGTGCTGTACGGAACGATCGCGCTGCTGCCTCTATTCTTGCAGACGCTCATGGGCTATCCCGCAGTCACGAGCGGCATGGCTGTTAGCCCGCGCGGCTTTGGCGCGATCACCTCAATGCTGATCGTCGGGCGGCTAATCAATCGAGTCCGAGGGCGATATCTGGTGATGTTTGGATTTTCGGTACTGGCTTATTCGATCTATTTGTTCAGCAAGATCAATCTTGAAATTTCGATCAGCAGCATAATTTGGCCAAACATAATCAGCGGCTTCGGGATGGGATTTGTCTTCGTGCCTTTGACTACGATGGCGCTCGGCACTCTGAGTAACGAGCAGATGGGCAATGCATCGGGCGTTTTCAATCTGATGCGCAACACCGGCGGCAGCCACAGCAGGCATACGCCGGCATCTACGGAACTTTGGTGCGGCAAGCGACAGTACTATCCTACATTGATGTGTTTCGCTTTCTCTCGTTCTTATGCCTGCTCTGTATTCCGGCGACGCTCTTGTTTGAACGAGTCAAGAAGAAGACAGGCGCGGTGGCGATGCATTGAGCGCTGGACTTTGCGTGAGGAGAATTGAGCCTCTTGTCGTCGACAATTGATGTTCGTGTGAGAGAATGCAAAGTAAAATGCCCAAAGATAAACCACCCGCTATCGCAGGTGGTTCTGACGGGTCCATGATCAAAACCACGATCACAATTTCGCGGCAGATGGGAGCCGGCGGATCTTACATAGGCCAGTTAGTCGCGAGGCGTCTGGGATTGAAGTATGTCGATCGCGAAGTCCTGTCTCTGGCCGCCAAAGAGTTCGGCTGTGACCAGGAAACCGTCGAGGCCCGCGCCGAAAAAATCCAGTCGTTCTGGCATCGGATTCTGGGCGGGCTCACTTTGGGTGGGCCTGATGCGCTCTACAATCCGCCGCCGCTGCAAAATTTTTCGGACCGCGAACTCTTCAATAAACAGACCGAAATTCTGAAACGCATCGCCACGAAACATGATTGCGTGGTGGTCGGCTGGGCCGGCGTGCATGTGCTGCCCAGGCATCCGGGAATGTTCAGCGTTTTCTGTCACGCGCCCAAGAGCTTTCGCGTCAAGCGAATCATGAGCATCTACAAAGATTTGAGTGAACAGAAAGCGCGCGCGTTGATTACGGAATCAGACAAAACTCGCGAGATATATTTCAACGAGATGACCGGGCACGATTGGACGTGCGCAAAGAACTACAATCTTTCGATCGATACCAGCCTGATGCCTCTGGAAGACATTGCGGAATTGATCATCAAACTCTCTGAACCTCAAAGGCGCGCCGCCGCTAAGGCGTCTTGAGGGTATTGGCATAAAAGACATGCCTGAGAACATTGAACTCACAAGCGAAGTAGATCGGCGCAATTCCGAGATCTGCAGGTTCACTTCAGCGCGAACACTCTATGTCGGTACGAAAACCGTCACGAATGTGGACGAGGCCAAAGGACTTCCACTCGCCGAGAAACTGATTTCCCTACCGGGGGTAGTGAAGATTCAACTTATTGGACATCTTCTGGTAGCCACTAAGATGTCGGACAAACAATGGAGCGAGGTTGGCAAGGAGATCGAGGCCGTTCTCACTGCATACTTAATCTCAGGCCTTGCCTTAACACCTGAAGAAATTCACGATCGAATGATGCTGATCGGTAGAACCACGAGGGAGAAGATTCAATATCTTATTGAGACGCAGATCAATCCCGGCGTCGCGGAACATGGTGGAGCAGTCCAGATAGTGAACGTCGAAGATGACAGTGTTTATTTGAGGCTCCATGGCGGATGTCAAGGATGCGGCGCTGCAGATTTCACTCTCAAACAAGGTATTGAGACGATTATCAAACGAGCGGTGCCGGAAATTAAACAGATCGTAGACGTTACTAATCACAGTGCCGGTACTAATCCCTTTTATCGACGAACAGAGCGTGGAACTTCGACCAGCTAAAGGACGCTGGCGAAGGAAAGTGATTAATTCCCGTGACTGGCTGGTGGGACAAGCAAATCCTAAGAGCTGATCATCTGGCCGCAAAGTCAAATGGCTCGAAGGAACTGTTGGCGTTCTACTCACACTTACTTCGAGCGCAAAAAGAAATCTACGAATTCCTGCGTAGCCGTAAAGGTTGGCTCCCATCGGGAGACCTGAATGGCGACATACCAGTGATTTGCGACGCCTTGCCTGGCTTCCTGAAAGCGGTTGCGGACTATGGACCAGAGACTCTCGCTGCCGAAGCGCGTGATTTGTCAGCGACAAACTACGACGTGATTAATAAGATGCTCATGAATTATTGGCTCGGCCCTTCAGACATACTATTTTTCGCGAAGGCATTTTTACAGCCTTATGCCCGCTGGTTGGCTGAAACCGGAGCCCAGGTTCTTGGACGAAACTTTATGGGCAGTGAACGTTCCTGTCCCTTCTGTGGCGGGAACCCTCAGGTCAGTTTTCTTCAGAGCAAAGAGACCAATGCTGAGAGCGGCAATCGGGACCTGATTTGTGCGACATGTCTCTCATCATGGGAATTTCGCCGAGTAGTCTGTGCTAAGTGCGGCGAAGAGCGACCTGCGAAACTGGGATACTTCCATTCACCTGAGTTTGATCATGTCAGAATTGAGGCTTGCGACAACTGCAAGCACTACATCAAGGGCGTCGATCTTACCCGTCTTGGGCTCGCGGTGCCTCTTGTTGACGAAATAGACGCCGCGCCTTTGGATCTCTGGGCACGTGAGCACGGCTACACAAAGATAGAATTGAATCTCGTTGGTGTATGACGGAAAGGTTTCCAGAGCCGCCGCAATGGCCTAACCGAACTTAGGGCGTGAAAGAAAAGGCACGCTATAGACACCATGGGCACACATATTTTTTCTATATTTTAGACTAGGTGATTTCTAGCTTTCAGAACAACTGAGGCGCGAAGCCACCCCGCTTTCGCCGACCTGCGTATGGAGAATAAGGGCTAGGGATAAGCCGTTTAAGCTCGCCCCAGATCGCTACGTTCCCCCCGTTCGTCGGACGAACCCCAATCTACATTTCTGGTTTCAAAGGAGTGGTTTGTGATGGAAGTCTCAAGACGAACCTTCATTAAGACTACTTTGATCGGAGGCGCGGGCGTTACTGTTTTTGGTTTCAATCTTGCCCCAGTCTATGCGCAAACGCAGGGGCTCAAAATCGCGCGCACTACGGAGACCCGGAGCACCTGCCCGTATTGTTCAGTCAGTTGCGGAGTGATCATTCACACGCTTGGTGATAAATCAAAGAATGCCACACCACAGGTCGTGCACGTGGAAGGCGATCCCGATCATCCCATCAATCGCGGAACGTTGTGTCCGAAAGGCGCTTCGCTAGAACAGGACATCCTCAACGATCGTCGTCTGCTTAAGCCTCAGGTGCGGAGGCCAGGCGCGACCGATTGGGAGGACATCTCCTGGAACGACGCGATCAATGAGATTGCGCGTTGGACCAAGCAGACGCGCGACGCCACGTTCATAGATAAAGACAAGGACGGTTACACGGTTAACCGTCTTGAAAGCATGGGATGGATTGGTGGATGCACTGATACCAACGAGCTGAATTTTCTCGCCGTCAAAACAATGCGCAGCCTGGGGGTCTGCTATTTCGAAACGCAGGCCCGGGTTTGACACGCTCCGACGGTCTCCAGTTTGGGGCCCACCTTCGGACGCGGCGCAATGACCAACGGCTGGATCGACATCAAGAACACCGACATGATGTTGATCATGGGTGGAAACCCGGCCGAAAACCACCCGTGCGGTTTCAAGTGGCCAGTCGAAGCCAAGAAAACGCGCAACGCGAAAATGATCGTAGTCGATCCGCGCTTCACGCGCACGGCGGCGGTTGCGGATCTCTTTCTGCAAATACGGGCTGGTTCTGACATCGCCTTTCTGGGCGGCCTTGTCAATTACGCGATTCAGAATAATCGGATCGCTAAAGACTACCTGGTTAACTATACGAACGCCGCCTTCGTTGTTAAGGATGGATTCAAACTGCCTGAGGATGGCTTGTTTTCGGGGTTCGACGCCGGAGGCGCGACTTACGATAAGGCGACATGGAACTATGAAGAAGGCGGCAAGGTTGGATCGAAAACTGAAGGTTTCGGAACGGCTGCGGCCTCTTCAAATAAGACATCGTCGTCCCAGGCTGGTTCAAATCCTTCCACGCCTTCAAAGGGGAGTAATGCTCTAGGGGGTGGACACCAGGCTGCTGGGCCAGTCGGTGCAGCGGCACAAGGAGGACCGAAGCCTCCGCCAATGCTGCCGCCGAATGTTGCTTACGATCTTTCATTGCAGCATCCGCGCAGCGTCTTTCAACTTCTGAAAAAACAATATTCGCGCTACACACCAGAGATGGTTGAGCGCATTACGGGTATTCCAAAAGATCAATTCATCAAGGCCGCGGAGCTCTTTACCTCTGTTCGCAAAGACGGCGACATGAAAAAGGCTGGTACGATCATCTACGCCGTGGGCTGGACACAACACACGTTCGGCACGCAGATCATTCGTACCGCGGCAATCCTGCAACTACTGCTCGGGAACGTAGGTCGCGCCGGTGGCGGAGTGAATGCGCTGCGCGGTCATTCGAATATCCAGGGTGCCACAGACATGGGTGGAGTATTCGATATCTTTCCTGGCTATCTGAAGATTCCACAACCTTCGGACATTGATTTGGCGACTTATCTAAAGCGCACGACTCCGACCGCGTCAAAACCGACTGAGTGGGATTCATATAACTACTGGTCAAATACACCGAAGTTCACGGTGTCATTTCTGAAGGCCTTGTATGGCGATTCGGCGAAGAAGGAGAACGACTTCAACTTTCAGCATCTTCCCAAAATCGATCGCAAGTTCTCGTGGACTGACCTTTGGGATGAAATGTACGCCGGTAAGGTGAAAGGTCTTTTTGCGTTTGGCATGAACGGTGTCGCTATAGGCCCTAATTCGCGGAAGAACATCGCGGCGTTGAAAAAAGCAGACTGGCTGGTCGTGTGCGATCTATATCCGGAAGAGACGGCGGAATTTTGGAAATCTCCCGGAATCACAAAAGACGACATGAAGAAAATCAATACGACCGTCTATCGTCTGCCGGGGGCTGGCTTTGCTGAAAAAGATGGAACGTTCGTTAACTCGGCGCGCTGGCTGCAATGGAAGTACGTTGCACTTCCGCCACCGGGCGACGCAAAGGTCGATCAGGAAATCCTGGCGCGCATCTTCTTGAAAGTGCGCGAGCTCTATCAAAAGGAAGGCGGGAAATTCCCCGATCCTATTCTCAACCTGAGCTGGGCTTACACCACTCCGCAGAATCCTTCTCTGGCTGAAGTCGCCAGGGAAATTAACGGTAAGGCTCTTGCCGATCTGACTGACCCGACGCAACCAGGAATAACGATCAAGGCGGGCCAGCAATTACCCGGCTTCGCTTGGCTGCGGGATGATGGCACGACCGCTTGCGGCAACTGGCTCTACTCCGGCTCGTGGACCGAAGCCGGACCGCAGATGCAACGGCGAGGAACCGAGGATCCTTCAGGTCTTGGCATCTATCAAAATTGGGCCTGGTCCTGGCCCGCCAATCGTCGCGTCATGTACAACCGCGCCTCCTGTGATCCATCGGGCAAGCCCTGGGATGCTGAACGCAGACAAGTTTGGTGGAGCGATGCGCAGCAGAAATGGGTCGGTAATGATGTTCCCGACTTCAAAGTCGATTCGAAACCGAGCGATCACATGGGTCCGTTCATCATGAACCCGGAGGGCGTCGGCCGAATCTTCGCTCCGCTTGCGGCCTTCGCGGATGGACCATTTCCGGAACACTACGAACCGGTGGAGAGTCCGATCGCAAATCCACTGCATCCAAATCAATCAAACAATCCCGTCGCGAAGAAATTCAAGTCGGACATGGATAAGCTTGGCACGCCCGCCGAAGGTTTCAATGTTGTCTGCACGACCTATCGTCTGACTGAGCATTATCACTACTGGACGAAGAACAATCCGATGAACGTGCAGCTTGTGCCCGAACCGTTCGTTGAAGTTCCGGCGCAACTCGCCGACGAGATGGGAATTCATGGCGGCGAGAAGGTAAAGGTGACCAGCGCGCGCGGCCACTACATCGCCAAAGCGATGGTAACCAAACGCATCAAGCCCATGATGATCGACGGCAAGAAAACTTACCAGATCGGCGTGCCGATTCACTGGGGTTATCGTGGTATCGCGGAAGATGAAGGCAAGACCGCACTCACTCCGACAAATCAACTTTCGCCGGCCGCGATCGATCCGAACGCCTACACACCAGAGTTCAAAGGTTTCCTGGTAAAGATCGAGAAAGCGTAGGAAGGAGGGCATGAGATGAGCAATCCACAAACATTTCAGATTCAGGAAATCTCGGCCCATCCCGGACCAGTGCCTGGTCAAGGCACGCAGCGCGCAGTCGAAGTCTGCAAATACATCGATGTGACTACATGCATTGGTTGCAAAGCATGCGAAGTCGCATGCGTCGAATGGAACGATCATCCGTTCAGGGAAACGACTTTCGATAACACTTACCAGACGATGCCGTCGACGGAGTGGAACTATTGGAATCTGATCAAGTTTGCTGAGGACGAGCGCGATGGCAATTTGATGTGGCTGATGCGTAAAGACCAGTGCATGCATTGCGAAGATCCCGGCTGCTTACGTGCCTGTCCGGCTGACGGAGCGATCATCAAGTATGAAAACGGAATTGTCGATTTTCAGCAGGAGAATTGCATTGGCTGTGGCTATTGCATTTCGGGTTGTCCTTTCGATATTCCAAAGTTCAATGAGAAAACGAAAAAAGTTTACAAATGCACTCTCTGCTCTGACCGAGTAGGCGAGGGACTTGAACCCGCTTGCATTAAGGCGTGCCCAACCGGTTGCCTGCACTTCGGTACGAAGGATGACATGGTGCAGATCGCCAACACGCGAGCCAAACAACTGCGTGAGCAGTCAGGATTTGCCGATGCCGGCCTTTACGATCCGCAATCTATCGGCGGCACGCACGTCATATATGTTCTACATGACATCAAGCGTCCGCAACGCTACGGTCTGCCCGCGAATCCGGTCATACCTCCCAGCTATACGTACTGGAAGTGGCTAGCGAAACCTACGGGACTGCTTATGGCCGGCCTCGGGCTGCTCGCAGTGTTCTTCCATCGCGTTTCAGTGGGACCAAAGCTGCCGCACCCAGAAGAGACGCCGCTCGTCGAACCACAACCAGACACGTTGGAAGCGAAACGAAAGGAGCAGCCATGAGCGCTTCAATTGAACGCTTTGACGAGCGTGCTCGCCGCGAAGCAGATCGGGTCGGCCATACAGTCGTGCATCAGGGCGAGTTACTGCGCCATCCGGTTTACACACGCATGTTGCATTGGCTGGTGGCAATCGCATTCATCCTTTCACTGTTGTCGGGTTTTGCGCTTTATTCGCCGTGGCTCTTTCGGTTTCTGACGCCGCTATTTGGCGGTGGTCCGATGACGCGCCTGCTGCACCCCTGGTTTGGCGTCTTCTTCGACATCTTCTTCATGTTTCAATTTCTTAATTGGCTCACGCCGATGCTCTGGACCGAAGCGGACGCTCGCTGGCTCAAACGCATCAAGCGATACACGACCAACGAGGATAACGTTGAGCCGGCAGACGTTGGGTTTTTCAACGGCGGCCAGAAACTTTATTTCTGGGCGATAGTTTTAAGCGGATTGCTCTTCCTTATCACAGGATTGCTGATGTGGTTTGATAACGTCGTGCCGCGCTGGATTGTTGCCGTGAGCTACGTTGTTCATGATCTCGCAGCCCTGCTAATGCTGGCGGGATTCATAATTCACTTCTACGAAGGCACCGCAGCAATGCCTGGCACATTCCGCGCGATGACTAACGGCACAGTTACCCAGAAGTGGGCCTGGACACACCATCCAGCCTGGTACAGAGACGTGACCGGACGTGATCCCTCCGAAGATCTTGAACGCGAGCGCCGTCGTCAAGCTGAGCGAGCACGAACTCTCGAAATGTGGGAGCGCCAGCAGGATGAGCGCGAGAAAGTTCCCCCGCCGACTACCGGAACTTAAAGG
>WNFY01008640.1_pt1 | contig 12352 bp, 15 predicted proteins | sample 5400091 | NCBI WGS metagenome assembly WNFY01 (sample SAMN13153364, study PRJNA577476) | soil metagenome | isolation source: 60 cm soil or saprolite under grassland replicate 1 | place: USA:California | collected 2016-06-15 | reverse complement strand
GTCTGGCTTACTTCAGTGCATGGATTACTCCATACCACCTTGCCACTTGCTAATGCTTCGGGACGTTACTCCCGCACATAAGAGACTTACACTCTCTGGCTTCTTTAAAGAACTATATTTACCATTCAGGGCACACACAAGCGGTTTGGCAATATGGCGGGGTGACGAATATATTCTCAACTTTTTATTCACTAATTGGCTTCAGTTCCAGCCGACAAATAGCGCCAAGCAATAGAATAAACAATGAACATCTATTTATAACTTTAGCAGCAGTTACGGGCTGACGATTTTCAAATACCGCCACATCGCCAGGCCGTAACCGTTGGTGGCAATGCTAAAGCGACATTCGCAACACTTCATAATTTTGACAAGACACATGACAAAAGACTATCCTGGCGAACAATGGAAGACCGTAAAATTCGACTTTGAATTTACCAACGACTTCCGCATTGAAGTTTCAAACTTTGGGCGACTTAGGACTTTCAACAAGGTTTCGGACGGCAACATTGTTAACGGTTCAATGATTAACGGCTACCGAATTATCAGACTTAAACTTTATAAGCCAAGGGACGAGAAAATTCAAAACAGGCTTGACTATTTACAGAAACAGGTTTTTAAATTGACACGGCAACTAAAATCGCAAAAAGACAATAAGGAAAGCAAAAAGATTATTAACGAAATTGCCGAGTTGCTGGACACATTAAAAAAGAACCTTAGTAAAAAATTTCAGGAGGACTTAAAAGAACGAACAATTAATTATCATTCGCTTGTTCATCGTCTTGTGGCTGACTATTTCCTTAAAAAACCAACATCCAAACAGACTATCGTTGCTCATCTTGACCATGACAAACTCAACAACAGAGCTAACAACCTACAATGGATGACACCAGAAGAAAATTACGAACACCAAAAAAATAGTCCTCATGTAATAAAAGAAAAACAAGAGAGGCGACACAGGCGAAAAGAAAATTCAAGGGCGACAAAGTTAACTGTGACAAAAGTTATGCTTATGAAAAAACTAATTAATCAAGGTAAACCAATGAAGCAATTGGTTAAACAGTTTAAAGTAACGGATACACAAATATTTAGAATTAAACGTGGCGAAAACTGGGCAGACGTTGAAGCTGCAAAATGACAGCAGACAAGAAGCACATGCCACCAACAGCGAGGTTTTGCGTCAGCGGGGGCCGACGAATAAATCCTGATCTTAGTGCGACTATCGGCTGCATATCCAGCAACGGAACACGGATGAGCAACAGAATATATTTTCAACTTTTGTAACTTACATCGGCTTCAGTTCCGGGCTGGACGCTTTCCAAATGCCCCGCCGGGCAAAGCCCTAACGTTGTGCGTCATGCTATTTGGTCCCATCAAACTTAAAAGTTCATTTTATAAATTTGGAAATAGAATAATGCGATCCGACTATGAGCGTTTCAGACAAAAGGCTTAGAAATAAGTATGGTTTTGAAAATCCTTTCAAATCTGATCCACTTGCGCGGAAAGCATTGCGCTATTTAAAAAACAGAAAGCACTTGCTTGACGTTGGTTGTGGAGAAGGGGCAGATAGTGTGTTTTTTGCAAAAAAGGGATTTCAGGTTACCGCAATAGATAGCAACAAAATATATTTAAGTCGTTTGGGTGCATTTATCAGTGACAAAGGGTTTACAAATATTTTGATAGAATGCGGCGATGTAATAGATTATCCTTATCGTCAAAACTTTTATGATGTGATTAATTGCTTGCTTGTTGGCTGCTGCATGAAACGAAGCGACTTTGAAAGGTTACTTCTCGCTCTTAAACAGACGATAAAAAGATCAGGGATAATCATTATGTCATTACGGAATTATCTTGATTCGGAATTTACCGATTATGTTTCGACCGAAACAATGATTGAGCCTAATACTTTTAGAAAAAGGGAGGACTGCTGCAAAATCAGATATTTCATTGAAAAAAACCGGCTGCGGGAATCCTTTGCAGATTTTGAGATTTTGTATTACTATGAAGGGTATGCTCCGGATAAGTACGAGGAAGTTCCAAAGCACGGAGATTCATATATTATTTGCCAGAAAAGTTAAATGGAAATTATCAGCACGAACGGACAAATCGAGTAGACGGCCTCACCACTTGTGAGCGATGAGGTGCGCCTCTCACACCACTGTACGTACGGGTCTCGTATCGTGAAACGGTAAAAAGAACACATATAACAAGATTCATCCTTAGCTCGTATCTTCACTTTATTGTCATTACCACGGCATCATTAGATTTCGATATCAACTTTTTCAAAATTGCTTTCTTTAACAATAGTGCTTTCCCACATTCGCAATTCGCTTCCTTTTGAGTTGTAGGTTAAGGTGTAATACACTGCCAGGTGTTCTTTTTTCGGATTCACATCATGAACGGTGATATTCTGTTTCAGTGCATTTTCAACAGAGGGATACTGGCTTAAACTTTTGGAATCAAGTTTTTTATCCCACACTATTGTATGCTTTCCACTTGTGTTTACTTTTTCTACTGTTATGTGCACTTCAGCCAAAGTATTATTATACACTCCCGATGCATAAGGATCGCTTTTGTAAATGGCAAATGAAAGATTTTTATTAACCGTCTTTGTCTGTGTGGCTTCGTTTACCGGCTTGTACATTACTGCAGCAAGAATCATTACCGCAGGCACCCATGTTAAAAACTTAATCATAAAAAGAATATTTTTAATTTTTTTAGTACTTGTTGTTATCAATTACAGAACAAAAATAAGTACCTTGTAATACATAGTACAAGTTTAAGTAGATAAGCGGCAAATAGACACGGATAAGCGGTAAAAAAGCAAAAGGAAAAAAAGCAGCAGGAGAAGTTGAGTTGCGTTCAGGAAAGTGGTAAAAAACAATTAATCGACTAAAAATCAAAAAGATAGATACCAAGTTCTCTTCCACCTGCGCGGATTTGTTTGCGGTTTTTAACTCTCATTCAGGAAAACACGATTCACAGAAGTACCTCATTTTTCTGTTATAATCTGTTTAATATCACCTACCTGTATCCTCGCAGCCTGTCTTGTGCCTCATTACAACGGTTATGCGGCCGGGCAGAAGGTATTTCCATTCAACTGAACTGGAGAAAAGTTGTGCCAGTGATTATAAAGGACTCACACTGCTCCAATCCTTCATATACTTTCTGCTGGGGAATAGTTTTGCCCCAACCAGCTATCAAGGAAGGAAGAAACTGCCAGGCATCAATATCACTGATGAGTGTAATGTCGGCTCCTTCCGCATAGAGTAAAATATCATGAACACAGCTTCTGAATAAATCGCCCCACCATTCCCTTACGTTAAGTACTTTCATCACGTCAATTTATATTACATCCGGTAACCCCCCAAAAGCCTCCCATTAAGGTAGTTCACAGTAGGCTGTCAATATTGAATTTACCAGTACACGGATCAAGCTGGAACAACACATTGGCTAACAAATAAGGCTTGGCAAAATGCGGGCTTGACAATATGCAACATGAACTTTTGTTTTGCTATTGCGCTGTAGCTGTCGAGATAGAAAGTTCACTGTAGATACTTGGTTAAGCAACATTCAATTAGTCTGGCATTGTATTTTGTTAGTTATTTATGTAACACTTCAGTCAAAATCTTTTAATAACCCAGTAATTTATTTGCTATGAAAGTATATGCAGCCTTGATCGGAGGATTAGCAGGAACCGTTACGGTAGCGTCCATACATGAAGCCTTGAGAAGAGTAACTCCTGATGCACCCCGCATGGACATACTCGACATGGAGTTGATACGAAAAGGCTTAAATAGCGTGAATAAAGAAGTGCCGGAGAAGACGAACTCCAGCGATGGGCGGTAGGCGGTGAACTTTTTTTAGATACAGCATATTACAGTCTTGCCGGAATGGGAGGTGAAAAAGGTGTATGGTTCCGAGGTGCTTTATTAGGATTGGTGGCTGGCGTAACGGCTGTAGTTTTACCTAAACCACTCGGCCTTTCAGAAGAACCAAGCAATAAAACTTTAGGTACACAACTTATGACCATAGGGTTATACTTAATGGGTGGATTAGTGGCAGCAGCAATAACGCAACTGGTAGATAATGCGCAAAACACAGAATGCTAATTTTCTTTTTTGCAAATAGGTCAAACCTTGTATGCCACCTTACAGTGAATTTAAACACTGTGAAACGCTGCAAGCCCGAACCTTCATGTGATTATCGGAGATATGCCAAGGTGAAGAAACTTCTCCCCCGGTTGGGTATATGGCGCAACTATACGCCATTTTATTGGAAAACCTGATCAGGCCACCAATGCAGTGTTTTAAACGTGGCCGAAAATATGTTACCGAGTGCTGACCGGGAGGGGGACGAAAAAGTTCCGGCTAACTATATATAGAAAATAACCGTTTTCTATCGCGCAACAGCAGTTTGCAAATATACCAGTCATGAAGAGGCGGGGATTGAATTTACTTCTCCGGCTTATGGTTTAAAGCTCTCAAATGGACTGAATGGTCACCTTAAAATCCGGCTTAAAATATGTAACGACCATATGTGGATCAAGAATAACCTTGACTTATACGTAGATAATGTTAGCGAGCAAGCTACCAGTTTCGATACTGTGGACTGGCAAGAAGATTCATTCTGGAGTTATGTTGCGACTTGGAGTAAGGATGTGGCAATGAGCACTGACTTTGATGAAGGCTTTACCACATGCACAGTGTATCTTACTTAAAAATCCCCGGAAATTTGCAGCAATCCTGTTCGTCAGTACAGGTATTTGCAGTCCTATTGCCTTGTTTTGTCTTGTTTTATCTTCTATCATTTTTCTGCTGTTTGTTGACGATTAATTGTAGTTTATAGATATTCCATCGAAGTGATTATTTTGTAAACTTAGTTTTAGCTGTGGATCAGTATGATATTTTAACTAAAACTAAATTACAATGCAATCCTATAATTTACTCAACCAGGAAGAAAAGATTGTGCAACCTTCATTACGATCTGCATTTACTATTGGACGGACTGTTGGCATCCTGTTATTGCTTCAATTAACTGCCGCTCTCACTTTACCTTTTATATTATCTAAGCCAATCACTTTTGGCTCTCCGGCTTTCCTTACTGCTGTTGCAGAGCATTCATTTCAGATTCGATCGGCTGTGCTTCTCTCTTTCTTAGGCTCTGCACTAACTGTTTATCTTGGTATCACCGCGTTTCAGATATTCCGGCTCTATAGTAAATCGGTTGCGTTATTGTTCCTGGTGGCTTGTGCTGTCAGTTGCACCTTGGATGTTGTGCAGGCAGGTACAATAATGTCTATGCTGTCTATAACCAATGAATTCGTTACATCAGGGGCCAAAGATTCCCATCTATATCAAGTGGTAGGTGCAGCGGTCGCTTCTACGAGACGTTCGGCCCATTATATCCAGTTACTTGCCATTGGTGCCTGGTTGTTTGTTTTTTATATTTCGCTGTTTCGCTTCAAATTGGTTCCACGGGTCTTAGCTTTCTTTGGCATCGTTGGGGTGGCACTTCAATTTGTTGGAGTAACATTAATGATGTTCCTTGGATATCGGTCAATCGGAGAGATGGCTATGCCTTTGCTTCCCATCCAGATAACTGTTGCTGTATGGCTGATTATCAAAGGCTTCAAACAACCAATGCCAGCAGCCATATAGGGCATTGGATAAAGTTGACGGCATGAAACCTGCTGGCAATCGATTAGACGGCCCTGCCACTTGTAAGTAGCAGGGAGCGCCCCTCACACCAATGTACGTCGTCGCGTATGCAGCGGTTCATTACTTATCCCAACGGTTATGCCTCATATGCAGTTCCTGTTCGTCGGTACAGGTGTTTGCAGTCCCGCTTACTTCAGTGCATGGATCACTCCATACCACCTTGCGGCTTGCTAAAACTTCGGAACGTTACTTCCGCGTTTAAGAGACTTTCACTCTCCGGCTTCTTATTTCTAAGAACTATATTTATCATTCAGGGCACACCAATTGGTTTTGCATCATGTGGGCTGACGAACATGTTACCAGCTTTTGTTTTTCAATGAAGCAGTATATTTTAATAAGGCTGACGTTCGCTATTGCCCACACGAACGCAAAGCCTTTTGACGTTAGCTGCTACTTTAAAGACGCTACCAGTCAGACAACCTAATTGACCTTAACAACAACTTTACCTTTTGCACGACCAGCTTCAACGTAGGACATCGCTTCGTTCATTTGCTCAAATGGAAACACTTTATCCATAACAGGTTTTACGACACCCGACTCTATAAGTTTTGTAATTTGACTTAATTGTTCGCCTTCTGCTCTCATAAAAAGAAAAGAAAAGTTTACGCCAAGACGTTTTGCCTTTTTCCTAATGCCAGCACTCAAAACTTTCAACACTATTTTCAAAAACCAATTGGCACTAATTTCTTGCCCAAATTCAGGGTCAGGGGGACCAGAGATAGAAATAACTTGTCCATTTGGTTTTAATATTCGTAGCGACTTTTTAAGTGTCTTTGTATCTTGACTATTCAACACTACATCATAATCTTTTAGTATGGTTTCAAAATCATCTTTTCTATAATCAATGACAACGTCAGCACCCAAACTTTTTACTAAATCGATATTTGCTGCACTTGTTGTTGTAGCCACAGTAGCACCCAAATGTTTCGCCAACTGAATGGCAAATGTACCAACACCACCAGAACCTGCCTGAATGAAAACTTTTTGTCCCTTTTTTAGATTTGCTTTTTCAATAAGAGCTTGCCAAGCAGTTAAACCAACCAATGGAATAGATGCAGCTTCCTCCATTGAAATATTTTTCGGTTTCTTCGCAACATCTTTTTCATTAATTGCTATCAATTCAGCAAACGCACCTATTCTATGATCAGCAGGTCTTGAATAAACCTCATCACCTACTTTAAACTTACTGACTTTTGAACCAACTTTTGTGACAACGCCTGCTAAATCGTGACCCAAAGTGAATGGGGTTTTATAATGGCAAAATGAGTTTGAATTCGCCACTTTTGATTTTAGCGTCAAGCTGGTTTACACTTGCTGCGTGAACTTCAACCAACACATCGTTTTCTTTCACGATTGGCTCAGGTAGTTCAGCAAGCGTTAAGCCCTCTTTTTTGCCATAACTATTGATGGTATATGCTTTCATTTTTCGTTTTTTATAGTGCTATTGTATTCAATGGCTGTAATTGCGTGTAACTTTTCTTTGGGTTAACCAGTCCAAATGCCACTTTAGGAAAAAGTCGGCTTACGATGTAAAGCAATTTTGTATCGCCAACACGTATGGTAAATTGATTTCTCCTGAGGCCTGAAATGAGTGCTTTTACCAAATCTTCAGTCGTTATCTTCTTATCGTTTCTATCGGCTGTCATTTGTGTTGCTACCACAGGTGGCAAAAGTTCAAATACTCTGACATTGCTGTTCAAAATCTCTAAATGTCTCCTGAGTGCTTCTGTATAAAAACGCAATGCCACTTTGGAAGCCGAATAAGTTGTTTCAAGAATAGAAGGCACATAACTGAGTATGGAGGTTGTATTAATAATGGCACCTTCTTTTCTTGATTGTAGCATTTCCATAAAAAAGTTATTAAGACGGATTATGCCAAGGTAATTGATGTTTATTTCGTTCGATGCTTCTTCTAAATGCCTGTTGTTTGTAGTTCCCAAATTCAACGCTGTACTTAAAACACCTGCATTATTGTAGAGAATGTCAATTCCGCCTAATTCCGTAATTTGATTATGAAGTGAAAGAACATCATCTGCATTCGCTACGTCACTTTTTATCGCAGTTATTGATGGATATAATTTTTTGGCAGCATCCAATTTTGATTGGTTCCTGCCCGTGATAATTACTTTTGCACCATTATCTAAAAATTGCTTTGCTGCTTCAAGACCAATGCCGGCTGTGGCGCCTGTTATCAATATTGTTTTTCCTTTTAATTCCATGATTTTCTAATTTAATTTGTATTTTTACTTGCAATTTGCAAGTGCAAATATATAACTTACTTGCAGAATGCAAGTTATTTTGAAATATTTTTTTATGAAAACAAAAAAAAGATCAGATTGCCCTGTTAGTAGTTCGCTTGATATATGGGGAGATAAGTGGTCTCTGTTGATTATCAGGGACCTAATGTTTGCAAAAGAGTGCACCTATGGCGACTTTCTAAAAGCCCCAGAACGTATAGCAACGAATATTTTGGCTTCAAGGTTACAGGTACTTGAAGAAAACAAGATCATTGAAAAATTAGATCACCCGGAGAGCAAAGCAAAAGTGCTATATAGGCTAACCAAAAAAGGAATTGACTTACTTCCTATAATGATTGAAATAAACTTATGGGCTGAAAAATATTTTCCTATACCGGCAGACAGAAAAGCAATGTTGAAAGAGGTGAAAAAAGATAAGACTGCATTTATTAAATCAATGACTAAAGAATTGGAGAGACAAGGTGATTAGATAATTTATTATTAAACATTTCTAACACATAAGAAACTAAATAACTAAACAAAAAGAAAAGCAGCAGCGCTGAAGAGTATTTGTTTTGGGACAATCAATCATTCATGAAACAAATCGGATTGGCTCAATAATATTCTCAATGAGAAATTCATTAAAATATTTTTAAGATGGTAAAGACGGTGTTGGTTTATACCATACAGCAATTCTATATCCGACAAGAAAAGATCTTGCAATAATTTACGACCGTCTCCGTAGAGCATACTATCCATTTACAGGTGCAAGTGACCATGGAGTGTCGGAAGCACTATATCTTGACGACCCTGACGGTAACGGTGTGGAATTGTATTGGGACAGACCCCCAGAACTTTGGCCAAAGAAAAGTGACGGCGCATTAGACATGTTCACAAAAGCACTTGACTTGGGCGACTTGCTGAGAGAAATTGATGACAATTAAACGGATAACCACTTTGACCAAATTTTGGCTGTCTATAACATTGTATTGCCAAAAGCGGTGCTGATTTAATACTATTGACTGACAGAAGTAATTTAACATTTTAATTCTATTGAGCGGTAGTAGTGAAATTCCCCACCCTTCGGCAATACCTAAACGTTGTGGGCAAACTTTTCAACATCATGCACTTATACGAGGAGTCATGAATTGCCCGACCTCGCACTATTTTTAGCACATTTGCACGGTATAAACTTCAACAAAATAACGAAAGGCAACAGCCCACAAGATCTTGACAAACATTAGCTGTTCGATAATAAGTAACGTTAACTTTAAATCTCAATAGTAATATTCAGAGGTTAGTCAATTTTAAATGAATATCGGTTTATCCAACATATTATTTATACTAATTATTTTCCAATTGCTGTTTCTGAGTTTTTTTTTACACAGGAAAAAAGAAAACGAATCAGTAATATTTTATTGGGACTGTTTTTTTATCTATCTCACTTAATCTGTTAGATGTATTCTTATTAATGACCGGCGCCTATTCCTCAAACCCATGGCTTGCTGGTTGGGGAAGCAGCATTCCGCTATTGTTTGGTCCGTTTATTTATTTTTATACGCAGTCTGTATTAAATAAAGACTTTGCTGTTAATTCCAAACGCTGGAAACATTTTTTGCCTTTTATTATTCTTTTTTCAGCTACTGAAACCTATTTTCTTATTCAGCCACACGATATTCAGGAAAAGATTTTATCGGATGTGCTCCAGCACCATATACCGAACTCTGTTTCTATCGTTTCCACTTTGATCTTTATTCAGTTCTTATGGTATATAATTGCTTCATTACGGTTAATTTCTTCATACAATAAGGCTGCAAGCCAGCGTTTTTCAAACAATAAGCAAACTGATGTTTCCTGGCTTTCTTCCACGATATTCTTCTTTTTATTGATCATTATCTTCACAATACTCAATGGTTTGCTTACCCAAACAGCCTTTGCCCCTCCGAAAGCCATACTTTTTTTCTTTTTCTGATGACGATTTTTCCAATGACGAACCTCCTTCCCCACCTCAAACAAGCACTGCGGATTTAGAAAGAATTGAAAAAGAAAAAATACTGCTAACGGTTTTGAATTATATGCAAAACAATAAGCCCTATTTGGAACCGGAACTTACATTGGATCAGCTTGCCTCCCAACTTTCCCTTAAGTCGAGGGTTCTTTCACAGGTGATTAATGAAATATTGGGGCAGAACTTTTACGATTTCATAAATCGTCATAGGATTGAAGAGGCTTCCCGCCTACTCACCAATCCAAAAGACGAAAAAATTACGATTCTTGAAGTATTATATGAAGTGGGCTTTAATTCAAAATCCTCCTTTAATACTTTGTTCAAAAAATACACGGGGGTAACCCCGACAGAGTTCAGGAAAAAACACGCAGGTTAATAACCGTTCGACTTTACGTTTACAAAACCCGAACCAAATAAATCAGTACGACTTTATTTATTCGGACGTAAATGCTTTGTCCCTGATTCATCTTTGTTTCCTAAAACTTTTTAAAATGAATCGAATTACTATTTCAAATCAAATTGCAATTGGCTTGAACAAATTGCCATTAATCCTTCGCTCTGTGCTAACTGGTTTTATTGTTAGCGCAGTTGGTATTGCAATATGGAGCACCTTTCTTATAAGAATTGCAGCCCCTTGGTCGATTCTTCCAATGATTATTGCTCTTTGGGCTTACGTGAAATTTTTTAGCGGGAGTTGGGGTTCAAAGAAAAATAATGAAACAAAAAGAAATTCTTTTCGTGCAACTAAGCTGTCACTATCAGCCTGGAAATGGGGCATAGCAGCCGCAATCCTTTTTGTTATCATTATTCAGGCTTCCTTTGTAATTACTTTTCGGTTAATTGACTTCCCCTCAGAAAAATTTACTGCAGACTACAAGATATTAGACAGTATGCCACTATGGGTTGCCTTTGCAGTTCTCATTATGGCTTCTATTGTTGCAGGCATTTGTGAAGAAACCGGCTATCGTGGTTATTTACAGGTTCCACTTGAAAAAAAATATGGTCCGACTACATCGATAATCATTACATCAATTATTTTCATGCTCATTCATTTAAGCCATAGCTGGGCATCCCCGATACTTCCGCATATCTTTTTTGCCAGTGTGTTTTTGGGAATCCTTGCATACAAAACTGGTTCACTTATCCCAGGAATTATTGGTCACTCAATACTGGATATTTTTAATTATTCTGTTTGGTGATCGGACATTACGGATGGGTTTCATAAGCAGACTATTTTTAAAACTGGCATTGACATTCATTTTATTGTTTGGTGCTTGATTTTTACACTTGCACTTTTTGCATTCTTCAGGTCTATTGGCAGATTAAATCAACGGGGGTCAACGAATGGTTATCCATGCCAATACAACGCAATTAGACTAACAGCAAAATAACCGACCTGCCAAAGAGTCTTCCTTCCATTCGACATGGGTAACAATCCTTAGGTTGACACAGTTAATAGACGGGATTCTTGAAAACGGATAGGCGGCAGTATATGTTGCTCATACCTTCTTATAAATTCTTCTCCCTGCAAAGTCATCAGCTTCTTTTTACCGTCATCTGTGTAATCTTTATATTCAAAAGTGACATTGTTATCGCTGTCGATATGCTTTATGCGATGGTTACTGATGGCAACCTTGTGGGTATAGCGTCCAGGATATTCGAGCACTTGTGCAGGACCTCCCATTGGCTCTCTGAATTCAACAATCCAGTCAATGTCATATAAAGATGTGCGTAAGCTAAGCCACTCTTTATGCTGCTGCTCGCTCATGGTTATGATGCCCCTGTCTATCTGTTGCTGCAACTGTTTGAGAAAATAAGCACGATATACCGGCTGCACTACTTTTGCCGGAAACAAAAAATCTATGCTTTGCTTTTACCGCTTGTTTCCATCGTTTGTTTTTATCAATGCCTCCGCCACTCACGATGCAGTGGATATGCGGATGAAAGCTCAACTGCTGCCCCCATATATGAAGCACTGATATAATACCTGGTTGTGCAGCGAGATATTTTTCATCACCGGCAAACTTCATCAGCGTGTATGAAGATGCATCGAACAACAGATTGAACATCGCTATACGGTTGCCCAATACAAGACTGTTTAGCTGATGTGGCATGGTAAATACTGCATGATAATATTTTACCGGTAACAGTTCCTTCATACGTGCTTCTATCCACTCTTCTTTTTTGCTGTCGCCGCACCCCGGACAGTGACGGTTGCGGCAACTGTGATACACGTATTGCATAGCGCCACAATCACTATCGGTGCAACGATAGGCATGATAACCAAAACCGGCAGTACGGCAACGTTCTATACGACTGAGCACTGTGTGACTGCCCGGTGCAGTCATTTGTTTCCAGCCCGGCATTTGTTGCAGCAATTGTTGCAGGGT
>WNFY01005727.1_pt1 | contig 12352 bp, 8 predicted proteins | sample 5400091 | NCBI WGS metagenome assembly WNFY01 (sample SAMN13153364, study PRJNA577476) | soil metagenome | isolation source: 60 cm soil or saprolite under grassland replicate 1 | place: USA:California | collected 2016-06-15 | reverse complement strand
TCATCGCCATCCCGCCGTGGACTCCAATGGAATGCGCTCTGACATCGATACCTGGATTTTGCGTGACACCAAGTGCGAGATTTTCCGCTATCTTCCGTGAACGTGTTCTGAAGCAAGCCCATTTATAACCACGGAAGAAGTAAGAGACATCGGCTGAGGCCTAGCAGTCGAATTAGTGTGGCGACGGGGCCGAGAGGACGCTTTTCCGTTAAGACTTGTTTTCTGTCATCGCATCTCGCGGGAAGCGTTAGCATGCTGGACGACTTGCTTTAGTTTGTCGGCCGCTTGCGTAAGGACCTGCGCGTTGCGGGGGTCGTTGCAGTCTACAGCGTATACCTCGATAAAGTGAGCGCCCAGCCCGATGCCGCGATTGAGCGCATCCTCGAGCAGCAAGCCGCCCTGCGGGTTTAATTTGCGCTTGAATGTGTTCAACATCTGGAATCCCACCGTGGTCGAGCCCGTAAGCGCGGAAACCTCCCTCGCCCCGAATGAGTTGAGATTGTAGTTTGCACAGAGACCATCGGGTTTGATTCCAAACCTGTGGGGATACGCCGGAACTCCATAATTACAAACATCTGCCAATGCTGCCCGACCTTCCGCGCTAGGGACCGGTGCTCCTGTGTCCAACAGAAATGGTGTGGCGCTGAAGTCTTTGGCGTATTCGTCAATAATCCATTTGACGCCTGTCTTCCAGGACGTGAGTCCACCGAGTCGCTCGAACGCAGCTACGTCCTCGGGAGTAAACGCAACAAATGACTCTGCCCTCCGCCCCGCCCCACCCGTGCAAACGTAGGCGACCTGTGGATTGTTATCGTACCGGGCGCCGAACGCGCGAATTACCTCACTCCATTTCGCTTGGAAAACCGGATCGAAGGGCAAGGGCATGGACATACATACGCGGACCTCTTTCCGTCGTAACTATGAACTCGTGCGCGCCAGCGGCGTAAACCCACTGCGGAGTTGTGACACCGGCCGTGATGAGCAGACCGAGCTTCTTGTTGTATTTGGCGGCGAGCGCGACCCCTTGATCGAAAAACGACCAGTCGATCGCCCCTTCACGAGGCTGGATTTTGCTCCAAAACGTCCGCAGCAGGACCCCTTGGACATAGGGGTTTGTCCAGCAAGGCTCTTTGGCGAGGTCGCGGGAGGGAAAATCTGGGCGGGCCGTGGGCCACAGATAGCCCGATCGCAATGACAAAGATTGAAAGCGAGTAGTGCAATATTCGCAGAATCTATTGTGCAGGTTGCGCGATAAAAGCTTGAGCCGAAAAATAGAAGTGATCGGCGAACCTGTCAAAGCAGTTAAGGCACAATCCATTTCCACTGGCCACCGGTGGCTTCTTGATAAAGCGCATAGCGATGGAGAAGCTCGTACTGCGTCTGCTCAAGGTCTTCCTTCTTCTTAAGGAGTTTTAGTTTGGCCGAATTTAGTTCGCCCAAAAGCGCCTGGTCAAGCCTGGCCTGTTCTTCAAGACGGCTGGCCACCCGCTGCGCTTCGGCAACTTCACCGCGCGCCTTTCCGAGATTTCCGGCAGACTGGTTGATTTCCACGAGGGCATCCACCAACTCCTTCAGCAAATCCTGCTCCACGGCCACACGGCGTTCGGTCTCCGCTTGCAGTTTTATGCGGGCTGACTTGGTCGCCAAGTAAGCTTCTCCAAAATCAAAAATGGGGACGTGTACCGTTAGGACCGATGTCCATTGATTCGCTGCGTCCCCATGAAAGTCCCCGTACTGAAAGTCGAAGCTGTCGGCCGTCACGCTTGGCAAAAGCCGGCTTCGCTGAAGCTCTACATTAGCTTGCGCACCTCGGATGGTAGCCTCTTGCATGCGGACTTTTGGATGTTGTACGGAGCTAATTCCCGCAATTGTTTCAAAGTCTGGTAAGGGAGCCGCTTCAGGATAGCTGTCCTGGATCCGGACTGTGCCGGCCTCGCGTCCAAGGAGCGCGGCAACGGCTAGAAAGGAATAAATCGCCTCCCCTTTCGCCGCCTCAAAGGAGGCACGGCTGCTTTCGAGCAGAAGCCTCGCCACTCCGAGTTCTTCTGCGGTCGCCAAGGCACTCCCCGCTCTGTTCTCGACTCGCGCGTCTTCTTCTTGCGCCAGAGTGAAATGCCGTGTGCGAAGCTCCAGCAAGTGTGTGGCCTTGATCGCCTGGAGGTAAGCGTCGGCCGCCGTACGAATGACACTTTGCTCTGTCAGTGATCCTTTGAACTTAGCAACTTGCGTCTCAGCGCGCTTACGCGCCACTTCCGGGGGCACGTTGATGCCGAGGAAACTGCCTTCTTTATAAATTGGGATGGTCAGCCCTGGCCCCTCTTGTGTGAACCAGCGGTCACCGGTTGATGACGGCAGACCGCCGAAAGGATTGAAGAATCCTCTTAGGCTCCTGCCGTGAATGTAGCCGACTCCGGCATTGCCGACAAGCCGCGGCAGATAGCCGGCGTACGTGGATTTGGCTTCGTAGTAAGCGGCGGCCTCTTCCAGACGCAAGGCTAGGATCTTTGGACTTACGGCGGTAATTGTCGCGAGGTATTCCCGCAAGTTTAGGAAAACAACCGGCTTGGCCTTAGCGGTTGGACCGCGTTCACGACTCCGAACGGCGGCAGTTTGCCCGGCGCAGAGCTGGCGAGGAATCGGCAGCAATACGAAACAAGCGACCAGTGCAAGTCGCACAGGCGACCAGATCGCTCTAAATCTGGGACTACTCAGACGCCTTTTCATCCGACTCGGGCTTCTCGGGCTCGCGGGGGGGTTGAAGTGGCTGCACTTTTAGCTTCGCATTCACGCGTGCCGGATCTCGTTCTGAAACTTTCTGATGGGTCCATTCTGGGTAGAGATTCGATTTGGTGACTCGCGGATATGACAATGGCTTGCCATTCTCTGCCCAATCGAGCTCTTCCAGCACCCGATCCTCCGGCGGCGGTTTCTCAGGCGGAATATCTGGTTGAGGCGGCAATGCGGGATTAGCAACCGTCTGTTGCGCAGGAAAGGCAGTTCCGTCCCAAAGGTAAACCTTCGCGTGATAAGTGCTGTAAACGATCTTCGCGCGCTCAGTGACGAAATCGGTTGCATCCTTTAACTCGCTTGGTCCCTCAATTACCGACCCGCCGCCGATATACCAGATTCGGCGGCCCTGGCCGAAAAGACTCTGCATATCGCGCAGATTGCGCACGTTCGGGATGCCAACGAACTTATGACGATAAGATTGGTACTCGTCCAGGTAGATCATGCGCGCAGCCAAGAATGTGTTTAGCGCGTAATCCGGCATGCGTCTGCCATACAAGTAGAAGGCTTGCGTAAGATTTGCCAGCACGATGTCGCCTGGCCGTAACCGCGAGGCGACAAACTCCGCTGCACTCCGGGTATCCTGTCTGACAATGCCGTAGCGCAGGCTCGGATAGATGTGCGAGCGTCCTTGGGGTGTCTGCTCCGAAAGCCGAAAGACTTTGAAACCTGTCTCTGTCGCTGTTCCCAAAACCAGCAGAAAAGCCACTATCCCGCTTCCCCATGCGAGCAAACGGGCCACCGGCCATTCCAATGTCAGCTCCCGCGCGCGGTCCCAGAGAAGGAAAAAAGCTCCACATGCTGTGAGGATCAGAAGCGCCTGGTAAAAATAAAAGTAACGAATGGAGTAAACCGGCAAGAAAAGAGAATAGCAAAGTAAAAGCCCGACGAACACGAGAAGGCAATAACGCATCGCCAAATTACGCCATACAAACAGGGCACCGGCGATGCACAGAATGGTAAGAAGCACATGCGGCTCTGTTACGAGAACCGAGGAAAAGTAGTAGAAAGGGTCCGATTCCGGGTTGAGGAAATACAGTGACGGAGTCAGCAGGTTCAATCCATAGCCTAGGAAGAGGTAACTGGGTGCCACCATCTTTCGCAACGAAAGTTGGATGAGAACAACCGAACCTACAACGATCAGCCCGATCCATAGATGCGTTTCCCGAAGCCAGCCCCAGCGTCCGGGGTACATCAACATCAGTGTCACGGCCAGCACTGGAAGTAAAAAAAACTGGCCTTCCCACGAGAGGTAGGTCAGGCAAAAACAGAAGCAAAAGGCAGAGAAATATTTTGGGTCCAGTTTGCCCGGCTGACGAATTGCCAGGTAGAACAACCAGATTGTTAGTATCGCAAAAAACTGATCCTGCGACGGATGAAACAAGTGTTGCGCCCAGAAAACGTTTAATGGATTAAAGGCGTGAATCAGCGCCGCCAACAAGCCCGTCCGCCAGTCGAATAAGTTGCGACCCATCAGTCCCAGCAGCAACGTGGTGAGCGTTCCAAATAGTACTGACGGCAAGAGGAAGGCCCAGTCGCTCCAGCCAAAAATGAAGCATGAAAGTGCAATTGGATAAGGCACTAACTCATACGTCGTAATTCGCATTACGTGGTTGTAAAAGTTGAGTGATGGGTAGCCTCGATCGAAAATTCCCATGGTATAGTTGCGGATCAAAATATCGTCCTGATCGAGGGAGAAAGTGGTTAGACCATGCAACCGCATGGCTAACGAGGCGAGAACGATGACGCCGAGCGCAAGCCAAAAACCGTTTTGGCTGCTGGCCCATCCACGCCATCTCTCCCAGGCCCAAAACAGAGATGGGCCTGGCTCCTTTCGACTCGCCCACGCTAGCAGACGCGGGAGAATAAGCATGGCGACTAGCCCGAGGAAAAACTCGACTTTCACCGGCGAGTCCGGCCGAAGGCGAATATCGTAGCGCAGCAACAGTAGTGTCGCGGTGGCGATAAGCGCGGGAAAATGCAATGTGGCATCTATGCCTAGAGCTCGCGCCATCTCCCACTTGTGCCTTTTGGCCAGCAGCCTACCGGACCAGATCCAGCCTAAGAAAATCGCCGCGGCAATTATCAGCATGAGAATAAAGCCGGCAATCGTCTGGCGCGTTGCCTCAACGCTCGGTAACCCTGCCGGTGAGGCCATTTTCGACGGAAACCCCCAGTGTTCGCCTGCGTAATTATAGGCACCAATGGTCGTCGCGAAGCGCGAACTCGGCAGCACCCAGTCATGATCTGAGACGATCGAACCCGCCTCGGCACTGCCGGAAAGGAAACATACCTCCGCGATCAGAGTTGGTAGAGCATCCAGCCCTTGCACCTGGATAGATAGGTCATTTCCCCAGGCTCTCATCCATCGCTTGAGATGCAGGAAGTGAATCGTCGGAGACGAATCGGTAAAGTCTCCGAGAAAGTGCCCGTTAAAAATTACCGAGAAATTGCCATTAGCTGCGATTTGAAGCCACGCATCAGTATTTCCCTTTGGCGCGTCGAAATGTCTTTGGAATGTCGTATTGTGGGCAGGCCCCGGGCGTTCGTCTATTATCCACTTTCCTTTCATCGGTTGTTGGAGAAGAACTGGCGGCAAAGTTACAGGCTGAGTGAGCCCGGTCCGTTCTGACGGCGCCACTTCGGCGTGAGCCCAGCGCGCATCGTCCATTTCCCGATCGGTCCATGGGATCAGGGAAGGAATCGTTCCAGGCGTCAAAGCGACTTTCCAACTCTTATCAGAGGAAAACTCAGTCAGCTTCCCAGATTGGTCGATTACGCCTCCCCGACCGACCAGCTTGGCTCTACCCGGAAAACTGCCCCGAGTGACATTCACGGCAATGGTGTTTGTCCCCGGGAGAAGATAGTGGGTGATATCGCAAATCAGCGATTCGTTTCCGCCTGAGGTTAAGCTAAGAACTTCGTTCTCTAGCCCGGGTTGAGCGGCTTGCCCGAGAGTTGCCTGCTTGCCATTGACCGAGACTCTGAACCCATCAATCCCGGCCATTTGTAACCAAGCATATTTCGGCTTTTCATTCAGATACAGGTTCTTACGAAAACAAACATTGTTACTCGGCTCCGACGCCTGAATCCATGTGGCAGCGCCAAAATCGAGGTAATAGGTTGGCGGCGGTGGCGCCACGAGCGCGAGCCAACCGTAATAACCAACTAACGTACCAGTGATTAAGACAAACAGCAGGGCGGTCCCGCCCGGACGTGACTGACACCATTGGAGAAATCGAAAAGACGGCCTCATCTGTAGTAGCTCTCAGTAAGGGTCTTGAGCGCTCGGAAATTTGCTCGATCGTGCATTTTGCGGGAGGCCATGTAATACTTCCGGGCCACATCCGGATGACCCAATCTGTACCAACAATCGCCGAGATCATCCTCTATATCGGCAACGAGAGCCGGCTGCGAGGTCTTATGAAAGACAGGCTCGAAATACCTTATCGCTCTCGAATAGTCGGCCATATCTTGGAAGGCGCGCCCAGCTCCGAAAAATCCGTTGAGTTTATCCGGAGCAGCTTCAATGCTGACCAGCCAGTACCGACACGCTTCGCCTATCCCCCCCTGTTTATAAAGAGTTGCCGCGTAGCGAGACGCCAGCCGGGCCTTCTCCAGGAGAGCCACCCGACGCAGTTGTGGATCGCCTCCGTCCGCGGCTTGACCATAGTAAAAGAGGGCCTCTTCGGTCAAACCACGCGACTGGCATACCGCGGCGCGGGCAAAGAGGATTTCCGGGCGATCCGGCGACTGCATTTTCTGATACAGTGTGCCAAGCTGTACGAGACAGGTAGGTTGCAGCCGCTGCCATTCATCGATGGCCATCGCGCGACGCACATCCTTCACAGCATCCGCGAACGCTCCGCGTGTTTCCTTCATTTCGGCGGACGCTAGAAGGCGCTCCGCAGCTATCGGGCGCCAAAGTTGCAATGCTCCCAACACCGCGAAAAGGACGGCGAACGCAGGTAGCACGAGTTTCAGCCGCGTCCAATCGTTCATTTGATACAAGCCAGCAGCGCAGATCCAGATGGCACTGGCGCAGAAGCAGATCCACCCCGAACCGACCGATGCGATGCCAGCCCAAAAGCGCTCGGCTAGCGCTTCGACAGGCTCGAAGAGTCCGCGTGCCGGCGAACGGACGACGGCGTCTGGAATGCTATAAGCGACTTCCAAGTGATAGCAGTGCTGAAAATCTTCTCCACCTTCCAGAGCCATTTTCAGCCATGTCGGTTCCCATGATGTAATCTGCAGAAAAAAGGTCATGCCACCCAGTAACAGCAGCATTCCTGCACAGAGGACCGCCAGGGTTTTTTTCATCCACCAGGCGGCAAAGCCCAGCCCAGCCACTATGATCGCCGCGTTCCCGTAGGAAAAAAAAACAAAATGCCGTGGCCAGAAGTAGGCGGAGTGCGCGAAGGGGAAATTCAGGCCGTTAAAGCGCGGCGTCGTCACCGGGTCAAACCAGGGGAACAGAAGGCCGAGCGCGACCAACGCAAAACCGAAAAGCCAGTAGCTTCTTCTCAACCTTGCTTCTCCAGTTGATGCGGCGATCTACGGAAGTAAAAGCCAACAAAACCGAGACCATCACGCATGAGATGCAACTCCTGGTTCGAAAAAGTCCCTAGCAAAAAGAGAGCACCGAGATACACGATGCCAGCCACCGCGGCCACCGGCAGCGCCGGTAACAGCGTAAGCTGCCGCGCGGGAAGAAGGATCGCGGCCATCAAGAGGCCAGCCAAAAGCGGTTTGACCAGGAAATCGGTCATCTGGAGCGCATAACCTTTTCGCTTGAGAAAGTAGATAAGAATCGCAAAAGCGCCAATCTCACTGAAGACAGCGACCACACAAGCGCCGATGTAACCCAGACTCGGAACTACCGCCAAGTCTGCTCCGACACGCACCACCAAAGCGAGTGCCATCGCCAGGCAGAACACGCCCGGCAACTTCAGTGCTGTAAAGATGAACGCGAAAAGTGACGATACGAACATCGGCACAAACGCCACTCCAAACCATTGCATAACCGATCCAGCGCTGATGAATTTTTCACCGAGAAGCACGTCGATCAGTAGCCGCGGCCAGACTATAAACAGGACCGCCCCTGGCACGCCAAGGCAGCAAAACCATTTCATCGCTCGATTATAGAACTCGCCAAACTTCTCCTCTGTGCCTTGAGCTGAGCGAATCATTGCCGGGTAAAGCGGGAGCGCGAATGCCATGGAAATCGTTCGCATGCCGAGCAAAATCCGATACGGCCCGCTGAACAGCCCCAACGCGATTGCATCGACAAGCCATGCCAGGATTAATACGTCTGCCTGCCAGGCGAACTGCCGGAGCACCAGCCCGCTGCCCAGCGGAACCGCCTCCGACAGCATCGACTTCCAAAGCGGTAAATCTATCCTGGGCGAAATACGGGCAATGCGCCGACTAACAATCTGCCAGTTGAAAAACCAGAAGATCAAACAGGACGCCATATATGAAATCACCACTCCCCATAATCCCCAGTGACGCAAGAGACTCACTGCCACGAAGCCGGCAAAAAGTCCCTTATGGAGGGTGAAAGCGATCGCATTGAACTCCATGGCTTCGAGCGCCCGCAGCACAGCCGAATAGCTAATAGCCTGCAGGATTGTCAGACTGGCCAGACCCATGACGAAGGATTGCGCCTTTGTTGAAGCCGGAAGCTTCAGTAGCAACACCACCACGAGGAGAAGGGTGCTAGAGCCAACAAAGAGAGTCCACATCAAGCCCTTAGCGCTCCCGAGCAAGTGTGGGATGTCATTGGGATGCCGGGCCACCTCGCGCGTAAGGATATTGGTGAGTCCGAAATCGGTTAGGAACTGGAATACGATGGCGAAGGAAAGCAGATAATTAAAGGTGCCGAAATCGTTGAGCTGTAATCCTCGCGCGGCGAGCAGAACGGCCAACATCTGCAGCATGGCCCCCAGTGCGCCTCCCACCAGCATCCACGCTACGTTTTTGCCGACGCGTTGGGCCGGGTTCATCGAGAGCTTTCCACCCGAACTCGGTCATTATTCACCAAATCAACGGTTCCTGCGGTTGCGACGAGGGTTCCTTCTTTCAACCCGCTGACGATCTCTATCATTCCACCGGCTTCCAAGCCGACGCGCACCGGCGTGAGAACTGCACGACGGTTGGAGTCAATCGCGAAAACGCTGGCATTCTCACCGAATGGATTTATGACGGCCACGGTGGGAACGGCCAACGCCGTTTTTTCTATCCGGACACGCATGAAACCAGTAAGCCCCGGCTTTAACTTCAAATCGGGATTGTGAACGGTCACGTAAGCTGTGAAGGCACGAGTCTTTGGGTCGATGCGGGGATCGACGTGCTCGATCGCGCCGTTGAATGTGGTGGTGGGGTATGCTGAAAAGAATACTTCGGCTGGCTGTCCTTCATGGATGCGGCCGACCGACTCGTCCTGCACCTGCGCCAGTAGGTAGATTTTCTCCAGATCGCCTAATTGCAAAAGTACTTGATTGACCTCGACCCGCTCTTTGGAATTCACGAAGCGAGCAAGCACGATGCCATTGACAGGCGAGGCGAGCCGCGTGGCTTCGAGATCAAGTTGTGCCTTAATCAGTTTTACATTCGCCTCCTGGAGCGCGGCTTGTTTGGAAGCCAGCGTTACGCGTGCGTCGTTCACTTCCTTTTCGGTAGCCATTTTTTTTGCTTTCAAAGCTTCCATTGACTTTAGCTCGGCGGCAGCTTTCTGCTCCGCAACGCGCGCCGATTCCACCTGCGCCCGGGCGGACTCCAGCCCGGCCTCAAACGGTGCCTTTTCATCCTCGACGAGCACTGCACCGGAATGGATTGTATCTCCGACGTTTACCAAAACCTTGTCTATCTTCGCAGCGATACGTGAGGTGAGCGTGACCGTCGTGTACTGCAGCACATGCCCGGCCGCGCCGACAGTTGTTTCAAGCTTGCTGACTTTTGCGTGCGCCGCGCCAACCGGGATCGGCAGTGATGCCTTTCGCGCCTCGGCGGCGGTGTAGCGTCTCTGGTAATTTCTCGCTTTCCATACCGCCACGAGCGCAACGAGGAGAAGCGCGATCAACAACAGCCTACGGAGTGAGCGTGAGCGGGTTTTCAACATGGCGGATTTATGACAACAAGCAAGCAGACAAGTCCACCAAATTCTGCCGAAATTCTTTCAGCGCTTTTTCAGCGTTGCATCGAAGAAGACTTCCGCGTCTTTGACTGCGTCCATTAGTACTGCCTGGTGCCCTACCTGGGGCAGGATCTTCAACGTGGCGTTCACTCCGGCTGTTCGCAGCTCCTCGTAAAGGCGCTGGCTTTGCTCGACTGGTACCACTCTATCAGCCTCGCCATGCACGATCAGAAAAGGCGGATCATCTTTTGAGACATAATGGATGGGGCTGGCAGCTATCGCCTTCGCTTTATCTTTTTCGAGCGGCCCGCCGAGCAACCCTTCAATGGCAAACATGCGTTTGGGACCGAGATTCGTGAGGGCCGGCAGATCTGCCGGGCCAGCCACATCGCACACCGCTTGAACCCGGCTCGAATACTGCATATTATCCCCACTCCCCTCCAGCTCCGGCACCCCACCGGACGTGCCGAGCAGCGCCGCCAAATGTCCACCCGCGGACATTCCCCAAACGCCGATCCGGTCGGCATCGAGATTGTACTTCGCCGCGTTAGCGCGAAGCCAGCGCACGGCAGCTTTACAATCTTCGATCTGCGCCGGAAAAGGTGCCGTGCTGCTAAGGCGGTAATCGATGCTGGCCACGGCGTATCCATCCGGCACCAGAGCAACAGCTGGGCATCGCTTTTTTCCGCCTCTGCGCCAGCCTCCGCCATGGACCCAAACGATCACTGGCGCCGGACCAGAGACCTTCTCCGGACAATAGAGGTCGAGCGTGAGGACTGCGCCGTTGACGCGTTTATATACCAAATCTCGCTGAATCGTGGCATCGGCAACCTCCATCATTCGCTGACCCAGTGCCGTGCCCGGTTGCGCCGTCGCTCCACACAGCGCCGCGATGGCGAGTGTGTGGATTAGCCACCCATGAAGCTCCCGCATAAGCCAGCTAACATCTCGGTGTTATCGTCCAGATGCAATCTTGCTCAATAAAAATCGGCCGGCCCCGCGCTCAATTGTTCAAAGTTCTTCAACGTTCCCGGCATCGGGATTGGTACGCAGAGCCCTCAAACCTTTTCTAACTCCGTCCGTCTTTTTGCATCGGCTTTGTTCAAACAGCTTTTTCCCTTACCAGGTCGACTAACTTTGGTTCGACGATAGGGCGCCTCGGGCGGCTCCTCAAGACTTTTGCTTCTCATAAAACGACACTTCCATCCGAATGCTCCGCACGAACTGTCGCCGCTTTTCGCCGGAATTGGGCGGATTTATTTGGGCGATCATGCGCTAGGCGGCACCATCGATCGGCCCAACTATCAATTGACCATCGGCAGAGAGTGTTGCGGTATGGTCCAGCTGCTACTGGAGCGACACGCAAAAAAGCGGTCGTGGCCGTGGCACGCCAGTTGACGATCGATCTGTGGCCGGTGCGCACCGGCCGACTCAGCGCAGAGCAATTTGGACTAAGTATCCAATGATGAGTTTAATGGGAACAGATCTTTGAAACTTTGGAACGTGAGGCCCTTTGTCCATTGCCTAACCGGCTCTGAGTTTTAACCGTGAGCGACGCGGTGGTTAGGTGAAGAATTGATGGCTGTGACTGAGCGTCGGCTTCCGGTTCGGTTGCGGCTCCACAGCCTCAGGATACCGCTGAACTACTACTTGGCGGTCGGCGGCTGAGAAGCAGCTCAGCGATGTCGAGCACCTTCACGTTTTCCCCTCCTGGCACGCCCGCCATCCCGTCAGTCATCATGTTCAAACAAAACGGGCAGGCCGTGGCGAGGGTGCGGGCACCGGTCGCTAGCGCTTCCTGCGCACGCAAAACGGAAACGCGCTGTGACGGTGCCTCCTCAAACCACATCCGACCGCCGCCCGCACCGCAACAGAAGGTCTTTTTCCCGCAGCGCGGCATTTCGCGATACTGCGCGTCGTTAGTAGCGCCGATGACCGCTCGTGTCGCCTCGACTTCCCCATTGACGCGAGCCAGGTAACACGGGTCGTGCAAGGTGATCGGCTCCCTGTTACTGTTGCCCTTGCTCAGCCGTCCTACCCCGACCAATTTTGCGAGCAGGGTCGAGTGGTGTTGCACTTCGTAATGGCCACCGAACTGGGGGTATTCATTCTTGAGCGTGTTGTAACAATGCGGGCACGGTGTCACGATCTTCTTCACGTTGCGGCGGGTAAGCGTGTCGACATTGGTCCGTGCACGCTGTTGGAAAAGGAACTCATCGCCGATTCGGCGCGCGGGATCGCCGGTGCAAGTCTCCTCTTTTCCGAGCACGGCGAAGTTCACTCCTGCGTCGTTGAGCAAGTGCACCGTCGCACGCGCGACCTTTTGCGCGCGCGGATCGAATGACGCGGCGCAACCGACCCAGAGCAAATATTCAAAGCTCGGATTCGATTCGGCCGTCGGCACTTCGAGGCCCTCCGCCCAAGCCAGGC
>WNFY01004800.1_pt1 | contig 12352 bp, 15 predicted proteins | sample 5400091 | NCBI WGS metagenome assembly WNFY01 (sample SAMN13153364, study PRJNA577476) | soil metagenome | isolation source: 60 cm soil or saprolite under grassland replicate 1 | place: USA:California | collected 2016-06-15 | reverse complement strand
ACCGAGTTTACATAGATGGCCCGCGAAATTCGAGCGGCAATTGCCGGTGTAGGCAACAGCGCCTCCAGCCTCATACAAGGAATCGCATACTACACTCAAGAGAAGAAACCGGTTGGCCTCGCAAATAAGAAAATCGGACCCTACGGCGTACAAGACATTCGGATCGTCGCGGCCTTTGACGTAGACAAGAGAAAAGTCGGCAAGGACCTCTCTGAAGCCATCTTCCAAGAACCGAACAACACCCGTAAGTTCATCCAGCCATCCCACCTTGGAGTCAAAGTCCAGATGGCACAACCACTCGACGGTATATCACCAATCGCCGGAGAAAAAATCCTCCTCAGCGACGCTAAACCCTCAAACCCAGCCAAAGTCCTCGCGGACGCTAAAGCGGAAGTTCTGGTAAACCTGACACCGACCGGGGCAACGCGAGCTAGCGAAATGTATGCTCGAGCAGCCCTTCAATCGAAGTGCGCGTTCATCAACGCTACACCTGCCAGAATCGCGTCGAACACTCAGTGGCGGTCCAAGTACAGAAGGGCAAAGGTGCCGCTGGCGGGCGATGATATAATGGACCAGGTAGGATCCACGATTCTACACCGGAACGTGCTCGCCCTCCTTGTGGATCGTGGCCTACATATCGGCGAGACTTACCAACTTGACATCGGAGGAGGAACAGAATCAGAACTGTCATTGGACAAGAAAAGATATGAGATTAAGAGAAAAATCAAGACTTCGTCAGTAGCAGCCGCTGTCCCATACCAGTTTCCCATAGTCGCAGGATCCTCAGACTTCGTCGACTTCATGGAGAACCGACGAACCAGCTACTTCAACATCAAAGGAGAATACTTCGGAGGAACAGAATTCTCACTAGACATGCGACTGTCGTTGGAGGACGGGCCCGCTTGCGCGGCAGTCGTATCCGACGTTATCAGAATGGTAAAACTATCGTGGGATCACGGAGAGACCGGCCCGCTAAACGCGGTCTCGGCCTATGGATTCAAGGCTCCACCGAAACGGTTGCCAGACCAAACCCTTAAGCAAGAGTTGGCAGCCATGATGAAAGGCACAAAGAATCATTGAGGAACAAGCGGCAAAACGATACGAACTTCCGCGAAGACATTCTACGAGCCTCCAAGAACAATTTCACTCGGGTAATCCTCGCCCTTGACCTGCAAGGGTCGCCATCCAGGAAACTACTGCGAACTGGAAAGAATCTCGTGGAGATAACTGCTCCCTACGTATGCGCGGTGAAATTTGGACGCCCAACTGTTCTGAATCTGGGAACGGAGAGTACACGGTCCCTTGTCAAAGCCTCACACGCAAATGATCTTCCCTGCATCATCGATGATAAGCTAGGGGATATTGACGAGACCAACTCTGCAACATGTAGAGCCTACTTCAGCATGGGGTTCGACGGCATAATCGTGAACCCGATCGCAGGGTGGAAGGGAGGCTTGGAGCCAGTCTTCAAGATCGCGCAGAAGGAGGGAAAAGGGGTCATAGTCCTTGTCTACATGAGCAATCCAGGCGCCTCTGACGACTTCGGCCAGCTTGTTCTGCGTAGTCCACGGGGAAGGCCTAGGCCGCAGTACGAGATCTTCGCTGAAAGGGCAGAGGAATGGGGTGCTGACGGGGCGGTTGTGGGAGCTACGCGACCCGAGATTGTGAGAAAAGTACGCGCTAAACTTAGCGATGGTATCCGAATATACTCTCCGGGAGTCGGAACACAAGGTGGCAAAGTGGTCCAGGCGTCTAGGGCAGGATCAGACTTTTTCATAATTGGAAGGTCAATAAGTCGGGCGTTGGACCCGGAAAGGGTCGCGCAGAGTTTTGCGCGACAGTCAATTACATTATCCTAGCCTTGGTTCGACTGCCATAGCTCGCGACGTAGCATTTCGCGCACGGCTGCTCGTATCGCATCGCTCCGATTGTGGTATATCCCTGCTTTGACCAGCTGATCGACGTCAGCAATGAGCCTTTCAGGAAGCTTCACCGTCACAAGTTTCAAGGAGCCATCCCTGATTGCAAGCCTATTCAGTGGTCTGGACCGGAAGTACGAATAAGGGTTTCCCGAAGCTTCGATAACGTATTTATCCAGATTGAGTAGGGAGACGGCTGACTATCATGGGCGGCGCTAAGAAGAAGAGTATGGCTCAAATGGAGAAGACCCAGGTCGGATCAGACAAGAAGGAAGAGCCCGCACAGCCAAAGAAGGGCAAGACCAAGACGGTTGCAGAGAAGAGACCTCGAGGGCTCCAGGCACCGGAAATTGGCGATCCAAAGTTTCTCGGCGAGGTCCAGAAGATGGGAGCCATAACACCATTCAGCCTAGCAAACCAGTTCAACCTAAGACTGAGCGTCGCCAAAGACCTACTGGAAGAACTGGAAAAGAGAAAGCTAATCACCCTCGTCGGTGGGAATGCCAGAATCCGGATTTATCACCCGGCCGCAGCCTAACCCTTCCTGATAGTAACAATAGTTCCCTCCTTAACATTACGAAACAACTCCAGCCCTTGAGTTATTTTCCCGAGCCTGTTAACAGGACTATAGGGCTTGGTGGGGCCATAGAATACACATACAGCGCTACCCATCGGCCAGTACGCTATCCCACCAACTTCAATACTGGTCCGCGGATTCTCGCTCGGAGCCTTTACCGAGATCTGAAAATATATCTCTTCACCATACCGAACGATCCGACCCCCGATCGGAACTTGCCTCAGAATCGCATCGGCAGTTCGAGGACTGGCAAACCTGTGAAACTCGCCGGTCGCGTCCCCTACTCCCTCGATTGAGAAGACTACCCTCGGCCGCGAGACTTCAGATCCTGGTCTGTCCGACAAGATTACGATTGCTGGTTGCCCAAGATATATAGGTCGCACGGATTTTTTCCGTGCGACAGACCTCGGGACGCATCAATGAAGAGGATTATAATCATGGGGGCGGCGGGGCGAGACTTTCACAACTTCAATGTCTCTTACAGAGACTCTCCCGATTGCGAGGTCGTGGCATTCACCGCTACGCAGATACCCGGAATCGAAGGTAGAACCTATCCGCCCGAGCTGGCTGGCCCCAAATATCCTGATGGTATTCCGATCTTCTCAGAGGAGGAACTGCCTCGTCTCATAAAAGAGCTAAGGGTAGACACGGTAATACTCTCCTACAGTGACGTCTCCTACAGCGACGTGATGCACAAGTCATCAATCGCAATGGCAGCAGGCGCGGACTTTCAACTTCTTGGTCCTCGATCGACGATGCTCAAATCGAGGCTGCCCGTCGTATCAGTGTGTGCCGTCCGAACGGGAGCAGGCAAGAGCACGGTATCTCGGAGAGTCGCCGCAGTTCTGAGAGAACATGGAAGGAGAGTCGGGATTATCCGACACCCTATGCCTTACGGCGATCTGTCGAGGGAAGCCTCTCAAAGATTCGCCAGCTTCGAGGACTTGGACAAGGCTGACTGTTCGATCGAAGAACGCGAGGAGTACGAGCCTCACATCGCGAAAAGTTTCGTGGTCTTCGCAGGAATCGACTATCAAGAGATCTTGGCTGCAGCCGAGAAAGAGTCTGATGTCATCCTCTGGGATGGGGGAAACAACGACCTACCATTCATCCAGCCGAACGTTCACTTCGTCGTGCTTGACCCACTAAGACCCGGACACGAACTGGACCACTACCCCAGCGAGGTCAACGTACGACTCGCGAATGCGGGAATCATAAACAAGGTGGACACCGCAGAGCCGAAGAACGTGCAACTCGTAGAGGCGAATCTCAAACAACTCGCACCAAGCGCGGTTGTGATACGAGCCGCCTCTCAGATAACTGTCGACAAGCCGGATCTGGTCAAAGGAAAACGGGTCCTAGTTGTCGAGGACGGTCCAACAGTTACACACGGAGACATGACATACGGGGTGGGGCTTATAGCCGCAAAACGATTCCAAGCCGCAGAAATCGTCGACCCGCGAAGATCCGCGGTCGGAATATACAAGGACACGTTCAAGAAATATTCTCATCTAACCCAAGTACTACCCACCATGGGCTATGGGCACCAACAAATCAGGGACCTTCAGGACACGATATCCAAGGCTGACTGTGATAGCGTGATCATCGGAACGCCAGCCGATATTCGCCGGATCATCAAGTTCTCCAAACCGACAGCCATGGTCAGCTACGAACTGGAGGAACAGACGAAACCGGGAATACAAGAAGTATTACAGACATACAAGATCATCTAACGCACTATGCCGCTATGCTATGGCCTTGCGTAACATATCGGCAACGAAATCCATCTCCTCCTCGCCAAGCCTTGGGTGTACCGGGAGCGAGAAGACTTGACGGGAGGCTTTCTCAGTCTCAGGAAGCCGCCCTTTCCTGGCAACATTTGAGTCTCGATAGAAAGGAGTAGAGTGGACAGGTGTAGAGTAGTAGACTGCCGCCTCGATATTCTTGTTCCAGAGCTTGTCCACTATCTTGTTACGCTTTGCCGCGTTAACGCCTCTCAACCTGACCGTGTATACGTACCACGCGTGCCTTCGTCCGTCAGGCTCCTTCGGAAGGATCAGTTTCCCTGACATCTCAAGTTTCTGTGTCGCTAGTTCCGCGTTCTTCCGCCTCTTCTCGAGGAAGCCCGGAAGCTTCCTGAGCTGCGCCTGGCCAATCGCAGCAGCGATCTCAGACATGTGATAGTTATGACCCAGCCTCACGGTCCAGTAGGGACGCTGTTCGCCATGAGACCGGATCATGCGTAGAGCCTGAGCATACTCATCATCATCAGTCGTGATCATGCCGCCCTCACCAGTTGTAAGATTCTTCGCCGCATAGAAGCTAAAACAGGTCATGTCCGCAACAGACCCAACCCTCTTCCCGTCATACTGGGCGCCATGAGCTTGAGCCGCGTCCTCAATCACGATCAACCCCTTATTCTTCGCCAAGTCCACGGCGCTCTTGAGATCCGAGGGCAATCCGTAGAGATCAGTAGGAATAATCGCCTTGGTCTTCCGAGTTACGCACTCCTCAACGCTTTCAGGCTTAAGGCAGTAGGTATCCTTGTCAATGTCGGCAAAGACCGGCGTAGCACCGGCAAGAACAACAGAGTTGACCGCGCCCACAAAAGTGAAGGAGGGGAGAATTACCTCGTCGCCAGGTCGGACATCCGCCGCGAGGAGAGCTGCGTGGAGCGCCGCCGTCCCGTTGACCACGGCCACCGCGTGTTTTGCGCCGACGTATTTTGCGAAGCTCCTCTCGAATTCGAGAACTCTGGGTCCCATGCCGCTCTTGTCAGTCAGCACACCACTCCGTAGAACATCTACAGCAGAATCGATTTCTTCTTTCCCAAGAAATGGCTGATTAATTCTGATGAGCTCCCGCAATTCTCCTGAATCTCCCCATCATCTCACTTCTTGAGGATTAGTCTAAAAGAGTTCTCTACCACACAACGGATCATTAACTCGTATAGAGAAATCAAGCGAATCGATCGTATTCGGGAGGAGAGGATTCTTATCCACCAGAGACTTTTGCAAAGACTCCGATGACTCGGCCATTGACACCCTGCAAAAATCACACCTTAGCTAGAACTTAGTCATCCGTCGTCACATATTCGCGACGGCGTTACTTCGACGGATTTTGAAGACATCGAGTTGGTCAGATGTCATAGATCATGAGCACTGAGGTAGCTTGAAGCTGCTAAACCCCGTCGTATTCCGTGGGAATAGTTCGGTTCACTTCTCTGATCGTCGACGAGAGGGCCAATCGTCTTTTTTGCATCCGCAAATAGGCTGAAATGGGCTTGGATTGAGCTGATAAGCCTCCCGAGTCCCCCTAGCAGAGATTCCTTTTGGTTTCAAGCCTCTCGCGGTTGAAAAAATTTATATCACGCGCGTTTGGTCTCGCCTCAATCGCAAAGAGGAGTAAGAGGCAAATTGTCCGCGGAACTAGCAGGTCAGCAGATAATAATTCTCAGAGAAGGAACCAACAGATCTAGAGGACGAGACGCGCAGAAGGCAAACATCGTCGCGGCAAAAATAATCGCAGAATCAGTCAAGTCATCCCTCGGACCAAAGGGGATGGACAAGATGCTCGTCGACGGGTTCGGCGATGTAACCATCACCAACGACGGCGCGACCATCCTCGATGAGATGGAAGTACAACACCCAGCCGCTAAGATGATGGTGGAAGTCGCAAAAACCCAAGACGATGAAGTAGGCGACGGAACAACAACCTCCGTAGTCGTAGCAGGAGAGCTACTGAAGAAGGCTGAAGATCTCATCGACCAGGGTCTTCACCCAACAGTAATTGTTGACGGATACCGTGCCGCTTCTTCGAAAGCGCTTGAGATTCTAGACCAGATCGCGATCAAGGTCGATCCTACAGACAAGGCGACATTAAGAAAAGTCGCAGAAGTCTCCCTAGCAAGTAAGCTGTTGGCCGAGTACAAGGAAATGTCGGAGCTGGCCGTTAACGCCGTCCTGCAAGTTGCAGAGAAGACGCCAGAGGGAGGGTTCCGAGTAGATATCGATGACATCAAAGTAGAGAAGAAGCCGGGAGAGTCGCTCCTCGACACAGTCCTGATCAAGGGCATCGTCCTCGACAAAGAAGTCGTCCATCCGGGAATGCCCAAGAGAATTGAAGACGCTAAGATCGCGCTGGTAGATTCGCCGCTGGAGGTGGAGAAGACCGAGTTTGACGCCAAGATAAGCATCGAGGATCCAGAGCAGATGAAAGCCTTCCTGGACGAGGAAGAGAAGATGTTGAAAGACATGGTCGAAAAAGTCTCGACCGCCGGAGCAAATGTTCTCCTGTGCGAGAAAGGCATTGACGATGTCGCTCAGCACTACCTTGCAAAGAAAGGCGTCTTAGCCGTTAGAAGAGTAAAACAATCCGATATGGAGAAGCTGGTCAAGGCAACAGGAGCAAGAATCGTCAGCAACCTCGACGATCTGAAAGCCGGGGACCTAGGTAAGGCCCAGCTAGTCGAGGAGAGAAAGATCGCTGACGACAAGATGACCTTCGTCGAAGGAGCCAGGAACCCGAAAGCAGTCACGATCCTAGTCAGAGGCGGCAGCGAGAGGCTCGTTGACGAGGCAGAGAGATCTATTCACGACGCACTCTGCGTAGTCCGAGACGTCGTCCGAGACCCGCGAGTCGTCGGAGGCGGAGGAGCTCCTGAGGCAGAGATGGCCAAGCAGCTACGGGGGTATGCCCAGAAACAGTCTGGGAAGGAGCAGCTGGCAATCCTCGCGTTTGCAGACGCGCTCGAATCCGTCCCGATAGCTCTAGCGGAGAACGCAGGGCTTGACCCGATCGATATCATGGTCCAGCTCCGAGCCGCACACGACAAGGGTCAGACATGGGCCGGGGTCGACGTGTTCGACGGCAAGGTAGCGGACCTGAGAGAGAAGGGAGTTTTGGAGCCGCATGGAGTGAAGATGCAGGTCATAAAATCCGCCGCTGAGGCAGCCGGAATGATCCTGAAGATCGACGACGTGATCGCATCAGCAAAGAGCAAGGACAGCGCGGGACCGCCGAAAGGTCAAGAGGAAGGTGGCGAAGAGGGAAGCAGTGAGTACTAGAGAGCCCGAGAATATCGAGATCGGGCCTCCAAAGCTCACTCGCTTCGAACGAGCAAGGGTCGTAGGCGCTCGAGCGCTCCAAGTCTCGATGGGCGCACCAGTACTATTAGATATCAAAGACCCTAAACTCTCGCCGATCGACATCGCTCTCATGGAGCTCGAAGAGGGGGTTTTGCCAATCAGCATAAGACGCGCACTACCGGACGGGACGAGCCAGAACATCCCACTCAAGTGGCTCCTTCAGCCTGAGACAGAGCGGAAGACTAGACCCAAGAAGGAAGACTCGTAAGCAGGGAATAACTTCAGCCGTCCGATAGGGTTTCGAACCCGTCGGCAGGGACGAGGCATTTTCATGGCGATCAGCGAGAATCGTAATGGCGTTAGCCACACTGTAAACCGCGACCACGACGTTTCTTGCCACGGACCGTTCACGATTGTCTTCGACATATTCATCTTCTACATGCCTACGACAGTAACTCGTTGAGGGTCAGATTCTTCTGCGGCCAGGACGGCAGGCCCGGACACGAGAATAATCTTACGGGCGGCCGGCTGATGCCGGTGAGTAGGGGATTCGGATGCTCATCAGGAAAGCATCGGCGCCATCATGGTAATAGTGAGAGACTGTCCTCACCGTGTCGAAGCCCATGTCTTTGTAAAGCTTAACAGCCTCATCGTTCGCCGTTCTGACTTCGAGAAAACACTCCTCAGCCCCGTGTAGCTCTAAAGCCTTCGTTGCCGATGTGACCAGCTCTCTTCCTATACCCTGCCTACGATACTCGGGAAGGACCGCGACGGAGACTATGTGGCCCTTCCTGACCATCCGGAATCTTCGGACATCGGAGAATCCAAACTCTAGCCTGCACATGATGTAGCCAACAACCCGGCTCTCGCGTTCAGCGACGATGAAAGCTTCGGGACAGCTCTTGAAAACCTCCATGAAAAAATAGGCGCTATAGTTCTCTGGAAGGCAGACCCTGTTAATCTCGACAACAGACGAGAGGTCGTCCGGTCTGAAGGGCCTCAGCAGGTAGGGCGCTTCCAGCAACGATTCTCCAACATAGCTCAAAGATTCTGACGTATAATATCTTGTCGCCGAAAATGAAACTGTGACAACGATGGGACAACACGTTTAAATCGTTACGAGCCTTGCGCCTGCGAAACCCGGCGACTTTTAGGAATGAGCGACGCCTCTTCACCACCGCCGCCGCAACCAACTGCACAAGCAACACCTGTAGTCTATTCCGGACCTCCACTGGACACTACCCGTTCAATCGTCGCCTCACACTTCCAGGTCAAGGACTCTTTCCTTGACCCCAATGGAGTGCCAACCTTCCTAGTCTACGCAGACGCGACGAAGGACAAGTTCATGCATCTTGTAGAACAACTAAGACCCGAAGGACTCATCGCCGCAATACGCGGGACTGGAGACGCGCTGACGATCAAAGTCTTCCAGAAACCAACAATAAACCCATCCCGCCGGAAGATTAACCTAGGCTTCTTCCTAGCCACCTTAGCTACAGTCACTCTTGCCGGAATCTATGTCTGGTCAGGAGCGATCCCTGGGATTCTTGCCCCGAATCCAATCGTAGACCAATACAACTCGATAGTTTCACCGGGCGCGAACGCCCTGATAGAGGCTACGATTTTTGCCGTTGCTCTCCTGGCGATAATTGGTCTTCACGAATTCGGGCATAAAGCCACCACAGTGTACCACAAGCTTGATGCAACCTTTCCATACTTCATTCCTGGCCCACCCCCTATAGGTACCTTCGGAGCCCTCATTTCGCTAAAGGGACCTCCGACTAACAGAGACCAATTGTTTGACCTTGGACTCAGTGGTCCCGTAGTGGGATTCGTAGTGACGATGGCTGTCGGCTTGGCTGGCATGCTCTTTGGTGCTCCGCTCACCCAGACGAAGATTACTGAGCTAACATCGTGGAACACCACGTGGGGGGCACAATGTGGAGGTAGCTGTCTGACTGACTTGAGCTTTCCAGCCTATCCACTCATTCTCGTGATTCTGTCAAATCTATCGTCCAGCATTAACCCAAACGTAATCTTCGACAGACAGCTGCTCTTCGCGGCGCAAATAGGAGCACTAATCACATTCCTCAACATAGTTCCCGCATGGCAGCTCGACGGCGGACACATATCACGGGCTGTGTTCGGACCTCGAGTGCACCGCGTTGCGACTTTGATGGGCCTTGGCGTGCTGCTATACACAAGGTTCTACATTTTTGCCATTTTTGTACTCATCATGATGACTATGACCGGCAGAGGTTTCGCCGGAGTGGAGCCATTGGACGACGTTAGCCCCGTCAGTAACTCAAGAAAGGCGCTTTACGTTGTCGGCCTTGCAATACTCGTTCTGACCTTTGCAAACGCCCCTCTATAGCCCTTCGGAGCTTAGCTCCTTTCATATGTCAAGCGTCATAGTCGAGACTCTAAAGAGGACTAAGGATGGCAACGGAATTAATCCAGTTGAGATTGCGCAAGCCGCTAGAACAACTCCTGAAGCGGCAGTCAGGGTCCTCGGAAAATTCTTGAACATGGAGAATCCGAATGGGACAAGACTGGATTCAAGTGCGCGGTTCAACCTGGCTTCCGAGGCGGTTCGCCTAGGCGCCCTCCAAGCGGTCCTCAGAGCTCTGACATGGCAGGAATTCGAGACATTTAGCGAAGAGTGCCTCGGCAGAGCCGGCTTCGAGACTCAGAAGGGATTGATTTTCAAAAATGGAAGAAGACGCTGGCAGGTCGACATAATCGCCAGGAGGGGCCAAATTATGTTGGTTTTGGACTGCAAACACTGTGAATCGCCAAACTACTCCTCGAAATTCTATGCGGCCGTAAAGCACCATAAACAGTCGCTCGGCCCCCTGGTTCGTCATATGAAAATAAGGGGACTGTTGCGTAATTATCAAGATGTCTGGGCTCTTCCTGTAATCATCACTCTCTTTGAACCCCGGGTATCCCTACTAGATGGAGTTGTTCTAGCATCCGTTGCGCAACTTGGCGATTTTCTAGAACATGTGACACCCTACGATTCGGAACTCCCTTTCGTATCAGTCCCTCACATCGTGGAAAGTCCTATCAGCTAACGACATCAGCCGAGGATAGATCGGGAATGAATGTAGTAGTGGTTGGAGCCGGCACGATGGGATCTGGCATAGCCTACTCCTCGGCCGCCGCTGGGCACAACGTCACCATAGTTGAGCAGGACCAGAAGCTCCTGGACGCTGGGCTAAGGCGGGTCCAAGAATACATCGACCGAGCTATCACACGGGGCCACCTCGCTAAGAATCAAGCCTCGACTCTCAACGCCAAGCTGCGCGGCACTACGGACTTCAGTGAAGCGTGCAAGAACGCGGGAATGGTGGTTGAGGCGGTCTTTGAGGATCCGAGCGTCAAAGAGCAGGTGTTCGCGACGATCGACAAGTACTCGCCGAAGGATGCTGTCCTCGCCTCGAATACCTCGTCGATAAGCATCACTCGTCTCGCTCAGGCCACCGATAGACCCGATAGGGTCGTGGGTCTCCACTTCTTCAATCCAGTACCAACAATGAAGCTTGTGGAGTTGATCAAGGGAGGACAAACATCCGAGACGACCGTCCGAACAGCCAGCGGTTTCGTCGAGTCTCTCGGAAAGACGGTGGTCCAGTCCCAGGACAAGACCGGATTCATAGTCAACAAGGCGCTGATGCCCTTCCTCAACGAGAGCATAAGACTCCTCGAACAGGGAGTCGCATCCAAGGAAGACATTGACAAGGCATTCGTACTTGGAACAAACCATCCCATGGGACCCCTACAACTATCCGACTTCATCGGCGTCGACATAGTCTACCAAACACTAAAGGTGCTAGAAGCTGAGTACGGCGGATGCTTCAAACCAACACCGCTACTAGAAAAAATGATGAAAGAAGGAAAACTCGGGCGCAAGACAGGAAGAGGTTTCTATGACTACTAGTAGCCCGCCCAGCGCGGACGACCAGTCGAAGCGTCTCACCGAGGTCATTCTCAAGGGCGACGAAGTCGACGCGGCAAAGATCGCACGAGAACTCGCAAGCGGAAGAAGTGAAACGAATGAAGTGGTTGACACGATATCCGAGACAATGAACATAGTCGCGGACCTCCATGAGGTCGAAAGATATACCCCAGAACAGGTCAGCCGGTGTGAACGAGCCGCAGAGAAAGCGCTGGACGCGCTAAGGCCAAGACTCAAGCTTGAACCCAGAAGAATCTCGGGCAGAGTAATGGTGGCATCGCTGAAAGGCGACCCTCACGCCTTCGACAAGACACTCTTGTTGACAATGCTCGAGGTAGGCGGAATCTCTTCGCTGGACGGTGGAGAAGAGCTATCCCCTGAGGAACTTACAACCAAGGTGTCTGCCCTGAAGCCGGACGTCCTCGCCATCTCAATGCTAACAAGCTCAGCGGCGAAGGGTTTGCTGGAGACAAGATCAAGGCTTGAAAGTTCCGGGATTATGACAAAAGTCGTCGTTTATGGGAGAGGAACCGGCAGCCTCCCAGAGGACTCTGGGACTGTCGTTAGGGAGGAGGACTCGCTCAGCGCCTTGAGCAAGATAGCCGAGATCCTGCTGGCCCTCTAACTACTTCTTTCTTCTTCTGAGGAGAAGCATCAGATTCCTCGTCCCCTTAACCCTCCATATCTGAAGACCAGCCACAACCGTGGAGGCAAGAGCCGCCGAGAGCTGGGAAGCGACGAATTTGACCGAAGCTTCGGTCATAGCCACACCGAAAGCCCACGTGTAGAAGCCAGCGGCGGTCCACCG
>WNFY01008592.1_pt1 | contig 12353 bp, 14 predicted proteins | sample 5400091 | NCBI WGS metagenome assembly WNFY01 (sample SAMN13153364, study PRJNA577476) | soil metagenome | isolation source: 60 cm soil or saprolite under grassland replicate 1 | place: USA:California | collected 2016-06-15 | reverse complement strand
CTGCTTCTTCCAGTCTTTCATAAAAGAGGTTATCAAAATCTTCAAACGGTTGCATCACGCCATTTTTTTCTAAACGCAAACGTATCGTTGCTGATGTTCCTGCTTTTACAATAACATCATAATTAAGTGCTACCTTAGTGCCACATGCATTTGTGTTGATGGCTTTATGATTGCCATGTACCAGATATTCATTCACTCCGTCTTTTGTAAATTGAGATGTATTTTCAACACCGTACAATCTTTTCAAATTTATTTCATTATCACAAAACAACAACTCAGTTTTTTCATCAAGATGCAAAGTAAACTGACCAAGGTCTTTATGATCAATAATCACATCACCATCATTTGATGACATCATCGTTGGCTTGTAATCATCATAACCCCATTCCCAAGTATTGCGAAACCAGAGCGTTGGCAACACATGCAGCGATGCATCTTCATTACCACGGTTATGCACTATTATTTTTATGAAGATATCCTCCTCTCCTGCCTTTGCGTATTCTGTAAATAAATCAAAATATTTGTCTTCATTAAAGATGCCTGTATCTATTAATTCAAATTCAAGTTCCTGCTTGCTTCTTCTGCGATTCTCTTCTACCAGCCATGCATAAGGAAATTCATTTTGAGGATACTTATACAGCATCTTCATGTATGAATGTGTTGGTGTAGAATCAAGATAATAATATAGTTCCTTTACATCTTCACCATGATTGCCTTCATTACCTGTTAAACCAAAATATCTTTCTTTGATAATCGGGTCTTTTTTATTCCACAATGCCACTGCAAAGCAGAGCAATTGCTGGTCATCGCTGATGCCTGCAATGCCTTCCTCACCCCAGCGATACGTTTTACTGCGTGCCATATCATGACTTACATATTCCCATGCAGTGCCATATTCACTGTAGTCTTCACGCACTGTGCCCCACTGGCGGTCTGTTACATAAGGCCCCCATTTTTTCCATATGGAATTTTTCAATCGAAGTTGTTCCTGGTTCATTGTATAATTTTTATGTATTGAGCAGCAGAATTACTATCATCTTTCGTTGTGTTACTCTCTTATATGTTTTGTTCTTTATTGAGCTTTTTTGTTAGTGGTGAGTTGTCAGTTGTGAGTTTATAATTCTTACTCACCATTCACCACTGACCACTGACAATTCAATCATATAAACTGTGGTTCAAACATTTTATCCATTATCCTCAAACCCCGGATACAAGGTCATTCCACCATCTACAAACAGAGTAGTTCCATTTATATAATCTGCATCATCACTTGAAAGCCACACCACTGCCTTGCCAATATCTTCTACCTTACCAATACGTTTTTGCGGAATCAACTTTAACAGGCTTTGTAAATGTGCTGCCGTATCCCATGCATCGTGATTGATGGGCGTTTGAATAGCACCGGGAGCAATGCTGTTAATTCTGATTTTCTTTGGTGCATATTCCTGCGCAATGGTTTTCATCATCAGCATTACACCGCCTTTACTTGCTGCATAATTTGCATGGCCAGCCCAGGGAATTACTTCGTGCACACTGCTCATGCAAATAATTTTGCCTGCTGATTTTGATTTACCATTTACGCCTCTTCTCAAAAATTCCCTGATGGCTTCTCTTGCACATAAAAATTGACCGGTGAGGTTCACACTCAAAACAAAGTTCCATTGTTCCAAAGTCATTTCAGTGAATGGCGCATCTTTTTGCAAGCCTGCATTGTTCACCAAAATATCCACCGTACCAAACTGTGTAACCACATCAGCAAACATTTGCTTTACTTCATCTTCCCTGCTTACGTCACATTTGTAAGCAATAGCCTTGCCACCATTCTCTGCAATTTCAGCAACCGCTTGTTCAGCCATATCTTTTGTTGATGCCACAGGATAATTTACCACAACTGTTGCACCTGCTTTCGCCAGTTCTTTGGCACATCCTGCTCCAATGCCACTGCTGGCACCTGTAACAATTGCAACCTGGTCTTGTAATTTTTTTTCCATTTTTATTTTTTGTTTTATGATTATTTTTTCTTCGTAAAAATGTGTACTCTAAAATTTGAAACACTTTTTTAGGTAATGATTTTTTACTTTTTTATCTTGACACAAAAAAGTAACAAAAAAAGTCAAGGCTTCGGAAAAAAGACTAAAATTTTATCTCACACGTATAATTTTTTTTAATTGCCTCGATGAATGCTTCGCATTTCTTCATTGCGCTACAACGAAGAAGCTAACCATTTAGCTGAATATCTATTGCCTGCAAAGACTTATAAACAACTTTAAATCAATACTCAAAATCTTCGTTGCTTAACGCTCCATTACGAAAATTTTTTAACGCCTTTTTTCCGAGGCCGCATCCCACCGCAGCACACAACTTAAATTTATAAATCTCTTCAATCCATTTACAGTATGATTATTTACGATGAATCTAATTAATAAAGTGTTGACATTGCCGGAATAAAATCCGTTTTATTTTTCTTCAATTCTTTTTTTATAAGCCTCAATTCAAAGTCTGTAATCATGTTAGTATAATATTGAAATACCTTCTACGATGTTTTAAAAGGATTGACATATTTATATTCTGCACAATTATTATCAGCTATGTAATAAAAATAATCTGAGGATTGCAATCGTCCCCATGTGTCTATTATTTTTTCATCATTGGTATTGAGTACAATTTTTTCCAGGCTGTAAATTTTTTTTAGGTGTATTATTTTGCATCACATTTTCACATCATACACAACATTATTGTTCGTTGTCATCCCATGAAATTGTTTTCGGAACATTATAAATATCTTTTAAATAATGTATATCTAAAACCTCTGTCGCTGTATTAAAGGTAAAGTCAGAATTTTTAAGAACCGCCTGTGGCAAAGCTTTTGAAAAATCAAAAATGCCTGAATCCGCTTTTTTATGAATGCCGATTGTTTCATAATCCATGAACGGGTTGATTACTTCTGCATCTGCTGGATGTGCATTTATCCATTCTGCAAACTTATCCGCAGTTAAAGGATGTTCACTCCAGTTGCTGTCGCCAAAACGAAAAGCAATGTCATCCGAAAGTGTTGCATTTATTAAGAGCAAACCGAAATCTATTGTATCGGGTGCTGCATACACTTTATTTACAGTTTTGTCATTCAAAACTCTTTTTACACCCTCGCATAAAACTCCTTTAAAACCAAGACCGGCAATAAACACAGCAAGATTATTATTGTAAATAAGTTCTGTATTTCGGAAAACAGTTGGTTCAATATTGAAAAGGTCTTTAACAACATTGGAATGTTTAAAAACCTGTCTCTGAAATTCTTTTCGTGAATGTAACCAGCTTAAGGAACGATAGTAAGTTTCTCCAAGTATATCCACGCAACCCCTTGCCGTTAATGCTTTAAATGAATCAATCACATCTGTTCTGTATTGCTGCAATTGTTCGAGCAAGGTTCCGCTGATTGAATAACTTAATTTGAATTTTCCGTGGTATTCATTAACCTGTGATAAAATAATTTCATTCGCCGGTAAATAACAATTGTCTGTGATGGTATTGATTGTTTCCCTGTCTGCCTCAGCATCTTCATAACAATGGATAACATCCACATCCATTGATGAGTAAGGCTTTAAATGAAAAGGCTGATGTACTTTAAAATATAAGCAAACAGATGTCATGCCAGTTGCACGGATTGGTTTTGATATAATAAAAGTATATGCTTGCGGAGAGAATTTTTGTCGGGTTACTTACACATGACGGAATTAATGTGCTAATTTGAAAATGTGGAAATGTATGAAAATGCAGAAATTAGAAATGTGAAAATCTATCATCCTAATTCCAAATTCCCAATTCCATTTTATTATTGTCTATTGCCCATTGCCTATTGTTTATTGCCTGTTGACTATTGTCCGAATAATTGTTCAAGAACTTTGCTTTCCTGTTCACGTACGTATTTTATTTTATTATCCATTTCAATGAGATCATCAAGGTAATCAATGGCTTCCTCCTTTGTAAAGCCGGCGAAGTTCATAATAGAGAGTATTTCTCTCTCTGTATACTTATAATGCGACATAGTTGTAATGTTTTCAATAATGGACAGACGGAAAAAATTTGTGTTTATTCCAGACTTATCTATACACAAATTTTTAACAAATGGTATCAATTCCAGACATGTGGGTTATTCAATTCTATTTTCTTACGATTATAAAACAACATTCCAGAGTCCCTTAGTTCATTGAGTAAAACATTTACACTCTGGCGGCTTGTAGAAATGAAGCCTGCAATATCACTATGTGTAAGATAATTGTTGAGCACAATTTTATCACCTACACGGTTGCCATCCATGCGTGCCCAGTTCTTTATAAAACGAATAAGCCTGGCTTTTGCATCACGAAAAACCAAATCGGCATGGCGGTCTTCAAGCTTTCTTAATTTGCCACTCACATTGTTGGCATAGTTCAACGCCATCATTGGATTATGCTGCAATATTCTTCTGAAATCAGTTACTTTAAAACAGCAAACAACAATATTGGCTGTTAATGCTTCGGCATATTCATCTATAGGTGGATTACCACGCAAACTCAGGTCACCAAAGAAATCTCCTTCGGTAAGAATATCCTTGATAAGTTCTTCACCCATTTCATTGGCTTCTGCAATTTTTATTTTGCCTTTTACCACAAAATAAATTTTACTGTAGTCGCCGTCACCATAACTGAGCGTTTCGCTGCGATAAGCAGTATGCACTTTCGCAAGCGTAGAAATCTCCATGAGCTTTACTTCTTCTAATTCACTGAACAGAGGATGACTTTTCAGGTAGATGTACTTTGTTTCTATACACATGGTTGCAAGTTTTAGTTTTTGTGAATATTAATTTTGATTCGGAATTAATGCGTTTTCAATTTTTGAAATGAGAATATTTTTTGACGTGAGTCCTGCTGCATGATCAACCACTCTACCGCTTCTGAAAAAAAGTATAGCGGGCACTTCTATGATGCCTAATTCTGCAACTAATTTTTTTTCTTTTTCAAAATCAACTGTAAAAAAAATTAACCTGTCCTTTGTAAGCCTTAGCCAGATCATTGTAAACAGGTGCAATGATCTGGCAGGCTCCATTCCATTCTGTTTTAAACTGTACAAGGCTAAGTGTTCTGCTTTCTACTACTTCTTTCTTAAATTCTTTTTGGCGATTACTTTATTCATTGTTTTGTTTTGTATGCGCATCTAAGCCAATTGGTGTGCCACAAAATTTTTATTGTTTGACGCAACATGCTGAAATGCCTTACAGCAAAGCGTTTGAGAAAATTTATGCTTTAACAAAGTGTAAACAGGGAATGAAAATTAATCCCAACATTTTGGGAGTTCCCAATATTTTGTGAAGTAAAAAATGGAAATAGGAATTCTAATAACAACAATTCAGGATGTATAAATTTCAAGAGACATCAATAATAGCGGTTCAGAGCTGTTTAGGATTTTATTACATTTCTGATCGATGATTAATATATATCCACAGATTTAGTTTTTTATTAAGCCTCACGGTAGGGCATTAACATGTCGCTCCTACGGAGCTCATTAAATTTTTTAATACTACCACCGCTACTGACATGTCGCTCCTATGGAGCTTGTTGATTTTTTAATATACTACCTCTGCTACCAATATGCCGCTCCTATGGAGCTCTTTGGCTTTTATATGCTATCACTACTAATATGTCGCTCCTTTGGAGCTATTTTTTATTTTCCTTAGCAGCAAATTATATTTTAAATGAAAACAGAATAATGCTTTCTGTCATTTACACGACGTGTGGAGGCTTGCAATCATTTTACTTTTATACTCATAAAATTTTAATGCAGTGAAAGGAAATGATTCGTGTTGCGTATTCATTTCAAAAACAAAAAATAAAATCATTATGAAATCAATTCTTGCTTTAGTTGTTTCGGTTTTTTTATCAGGCATTTCCCTTTTTGCACAGGATGCTGCAATACGTGAGAAAAATTTCAATCTTGAAAATGGTATCGCTATCCAGGGATATGACCCTGTTGCATATTTCACACAAAACAAGACCGTAAAGGGTAACAAGAATATTTCTGTATTTAATGAGGGCGCTACTTATTATTTTTCTTCGGCAGAAAATAAAGAAGAGTTTAAAAAGAATCCCGCGAAATACGAACCGCAATATGGTGGCTGGTGCGCCTATGCAATGGGTAAAAATGGCGATAAAGTAGAGATAGATCCTGAAACGTTTAAAATAATTGATGGCAAATTGTATCTCTATTATAATAAGTATTTCAACAACACTTTGAAGAGCTGGAATAAAGACGAGGCCAATCTTAAAGCAAGAGCAGATGTGAATTGGCAAAAGATATATCATTAATTAAACGTGAGACGACAGACGTGAGAAAATCGTGAATCGTCAATCGTCAACGTGAGATAATAAATGTAAGAAATCTTACGTCTCATGAGTAAACAATAATTTTTAACCGACTTAAAATACTTCATATGTTACAGAATTTAACAACAATTGGTATTTGGGTGTTGCGGATTTTGGCTGCTGTAATTATGCTGCAAACACTCTACTTTAAATTTTCAGGTTCTGAAGAATCAATTTATATCTTTTCAACATTGGGTATGGAGCCATGGGGAAGAATTGGTATTGGCGTATTGGAATTAATTGCCTCTGCTCTTATTCTTTTTCCGCGCACAACAGGTGTTGGCGCTGTGTTAGGAATTGGTTTAATGAGTGGCGCGATATTTTTTCATCTCACTAAATTAGGATTGGTGGTAATGAATGATGGGGGTCAACTTTTTATTTATGCTGTGCTGGTTTTTGTTTCATGTATTAGCCTTGCAATTATTTACAGAAGGGAATTACTTGGTTTAATCAAGTTTAGTTTTTAAAAAATTATTGTCTGTTTGTCCCTTAGGCAACTTTAATGGTGAAACGACAGCAGATGCCTCCTCTATCGGCATGACAAACCAAGTTTAATGCAAGAGATAATCATTTGAGAAAGGAAGAATATTTGGGAGTAAAAAAATATCCTTACATTAGTTTTGTTTCAACAAGGATTGCGTCTTCAACCAAACAGCAGCGCTTTTACTTTCAGAAAATATCACTATTAAGAACACCACAAAAGAAATCTCCTTTCCATTACTGTTATGCTTAAGGATCGGCATTTGTTCAAAGGAGATTCAAATTAAACAGGAAAGATTTTAATGCAGATAGCACCAACTTTATATTATCTGATGATGTTACTGTTTTATTATCTGTTTATTCAAAAAGAATATAATTATTAATACCAAGAGTTATGCAACTGCAACAAGCTATTAAAAATGTATTTGTTCAACTAAGTGAATCACTGGAACTGCTGACGCCCGAACAATACAAACAGCCAAGCCAGATTTTATTCAATGCAACAATCGGTCAGCATGTGAGGCATATTATTGAATTATTTCAGTGCCTGAACAATGGTTATGAAGCCGGCTTGGTAAATTATGAAAAGCGCAAACGCGATTACCGCGTTGAAACGGACAAAGACCTTGCTGCGGAATTACTCCATAATATTTATACCGTTTTGGATAAACCCAATAAACATTTAATGCTTGAGGCAAGTTATGATGAGCATTCAAATGACCTGCTCATAATTGAAACAAATTATTATCGTGAAGTAGTGTATAACCTTGAGCATACTGTTCACCACATGGCATTGATTCGCGTTGGCATTAATGAAGTATCAAACATTATTTTACCTGACGGTTTTGGCGTGGCATCATCCACTATAAAATACCGCAAAACATGTGCACAGTAACGTTTATACCAGTAAAAGATAAATTCTTCATCACTTCAAACCGTGATGAAAAAGCGCGTCGCAAACAGGCGATTCCGCCAAAGCGCTATAAACATGGAGACATAACATTGATTTACCCCAAAGATGCAGATGCAGGTGGCTCATGGATTGCCATGCGAAACGATGGCGATGCCGCTGTGCTGCTAAACGGGGCATTTATAAAACATATTCCCATGCCACCATATAAACGCAGTCGCGGCAATATTTTTCTTGAAGTGATTGCAGGTAATATGCCCGTAAGAAAATTTCTCCGTATCGACTTATTCAACATTGAACCCTTTACGCTCATTCTTTTTGAGGATAATAATTTATATGAATGCCGCTGGGATGGCAATAAAAAATATTGCAAACAATTGGAAAATTACAGGCCACATATCTGGTCGTCTGCAACATTGTATGATGAGGAGGTTGTAAAGAAAAGAGAGTACTGGTTTTTAAAGTGGCTGAATAAAAATCCTAATCCAACACAACAGGATATTTTACACTTTCACCAGTTTGCGGGAGATGGAGATAAACACAATGATTTGCGTGTAAACCGCGATGGAAAATTGTTCACCGTTAGTGTAACCGGCATCAAGTTGAATGCCGAAAAAGGAACCATGCGTTATCTTGATCTGAAAGACAATATGGTGTATCGCCAGGAAATAGAATTTGTTTCTTCAAATCTCTTAGCTTAATGCAATTCTTAAAAGTATTTTCCTGGGGCATGTTGATCAGCTTTCTTGGCTCACTGCCATTGGGTACCATGAACGTAACGGCCACAAACATTGCTGTGCAACAAGGCACTTATTCTGCTAATTTATTTGCACTTGGCTCTTTGATTGTAGAAACTATTTGCGTTTGCATTGTATTAATGGCGATGAATTGGGTAAGAAACCAGCAAAAAATATTTCGCGTATTTGAATTTTCTTTGGGCAGTTTTGTCGCCGCCATTAACATGAAAGGTGTCGGTAATAATATTTTTACTGCTTATCATATTCATCCTTTTCTATCAGGTATTTTCCTGAGTGCTTTAAATCCTTTGCATATTCCTTTTTGGTTTGGTTGGAGCACCGTGCTCCTCAATAAAAATATTTTGTTGCCACAGCCAAAGTCATACAGCATCTATGTTTTCGGTATTAGCGCTGGCACCATTCTTGGTTTCGACGTATTTATTTATGGTGGCAATTATATCGTGCAACAGTTAAGCGATAAACAGGAAATATTGAATTGTACAATTGGTGTTGTTTTATTCATTACTGCAATCATCCAGTTTTATAAAATTTTATATAAGCCGGTAATAATTGTAAAAGGAAATGTTGTGTAGATTTTTAGGTACCAGGCTGTAGTATTAATATTATACACATGCTGTGTCGCACTCTTTTACTGAAAGTAATTCTGCCACACATAGATGCCTCATTCTTCGGCATGACAAGCTTAAGTTCTTTGATTAGCTGAAAATTTAAACCTCAGCATTTCATCTTTTTCCGTTTGTCACCCTGACAAAGGAAGGGTCTAACCTTCTTTTGCCTGCATGTAATATCTGGATGAATGATTATACTATAACATTTCAATTCGGCAAAGTGACAACAAAAATAATTTCACTTAACCATTTTATTTCTCTGCAGATGAGACCAATAAAAATCATACAACCTTTTACGTTTATCATAATTTTCGTTGCTGTCCTTTATTCTTTTATTGCATGTGCTTATAGAAATAAAAACGATGACAGCAATAAAGGTTTTGCTGTAGTAGAACTATTTACTTCGGAAGGATGTTCAAGCTGCCCTCCTGCAGATGCAGTTGCAGCAAAGCTTTCGGAAGAATACAAAGACAATGTTTATATATTAGGCTTTCATGTTGATTACTGGGACAGGCTTGGATGGAAAGATATGTTCAGCAATGCAGCTTACAGCAAAAGACAATATCGTTATGGACAGATTTTTCATCTCAATTCTGTTTATACACCGCAGGTTGTTGTAAATGGTAAAACAGAATTTGTCGGTTCCAATGAAAGCAGGTTAATAAATACAATTACAGGGGAACTCAAAAATTCAGCGACAATAGATATTGAACTGACCGCAAAAAATAACGACAACAAAACAATAAACATTTCATACAAAGTTGATAAAGCATCCAACACCGTTTTAAATATTGCTTTGATTCAGTTACATGCACAATCCAGTGTAAAAAGCGGTGAAAATGAAGGAAGAGTTTTGCATCATGTGAATGTGGTAAGAGATTTTAAAACGATTAATACAGATAAAAATGCAGAAGGGAATATTGATATCGTCCTCCCTGAAGGTTTATCGGCAAAGGATTGTAAGGTAATTGGATATTTACAGAAGAATGATAACTGGCAGGTTATCGCAGCAATGGAAACAACCATTCAATAATTCTCTAACCATTCTTTTATTATTCTGCATCTCATCAGGCTCTTGTTGCTACATGTACAGACATACATTGTAAACCTATTAAGGTATGTTTCTCTTAACGATTTCTCAACAAAAATTAAAGCTTAATCTACTTATCTCAGCTCTTATAACTTTAATTAGTTTTTAATCACCAAATAAAAAAATATTTTTTTTGCAATATAAAACGGCATTACTTTTACTAATGAATAACATTATAATTCTACTCTAAGCACTGTTAATTGAGAATTATCTTCTGCCTTAATGGATTAAGCTCCACTAACCTTTACAGACGCTATCTAATAAACTTTGGGATTCAGTAAACAATGTAAGACCAAGTGGATAACTTATCAAATTCGCCGCTTATTATCACTATATCCTGAAACCTCAATATCAAATCTAATTACCTGTGTAATTTCCGTCCATTATCTCTATCAACAACACAATAGTCTACCAAAAGTCTTGACTGCTTTAACGTGAAATTTTTCTAACCACTTAGGCAATCCAATTGATACGTTAGTTTAAATTATGGATCCTTTTAAGTCGTACTTATTACAAAATCGGTTAAACCCAAATCAGTTCTTTTATGAAAACAAATCAACACAACACCCGGCCCTCCTATTTTAAAAAATGGCAACCCGGACTAACACATTCTTTAAAAAGCCTAACAACGCTTTTTTTATTCAGCATTTTACTTTTTTCTTCAAAAACGTTTGCACAAACTGCTCCTGTTAATCCACCATCAGGAGGGTTTGCAATTGACGGAAATCTTAAAGCCAATACCACTGCAGGTGATTGGGTTGCAGGCTCAGGGTCGGGTGGATTTGTGCTAACGAATTTAGGAGTACCTCTTGATCCAACTAAAACTTACAACTTGTTAGATCGCTATAACAGCAGTTTGGATCTTATTTTTACCGTTGGAAGTAAAGTTGATGGTAATCCCAATAGTGATTGGCATTGGTCAGCTCAAATGCCTCCTGATAAAAATGATATTAATCATGGATTGGTTCATATTAGTAAGGACATCTTAGGCAATGACTGAATGATTTTAGGTGGAGACAGGTTATCCACTAATGGAAACAGTTATATTGATTTTGAACTTTTGCAAAATACCGTAACAAGAAATGCTAATGGCACCTTTACTTCCCAGGGGCATGATGGCGGAAGAACTGTTAATGATCTATTGATGCCAGTGCAATTTAATAATGGAGGAGGTGTAAGCAGTTTTTTCTTTTATAAATGGGGTGCAACAGGTTCGGGATTTGATTGGATACCCTTTACTCCAACAGCTTCTCCTTTTGCAATGACCAATTCAACTACAGTAAGTGTGCCCTTTGGCGCTTTTGGATATACTACATATGCTCCTGAAGCCTTTGCGGAAGCTGCCGTTAATGTTAGTGAAGTAATAAGAGAAGCTGACCCTTCTAACCCCTGCCTTTCTATAGGAATTAAAACCTTGTTTATCAAAACCAAAGCCTCTGCTGAAGTTAATGCAGAATTGAAAGATTTCATTGAACCTTTGCAGCTTACATTTAATATCGGAAAACCCAACACAAAAGGTGATTCCCGTTGCGGACCGGGAACAGTTCATTTAACCGCTTCAGCGAGCGGCCCCGGAACTTTAAACTGGTATAGCGATGCTTCATTAACAACTTTGGTGCAATCAGGTCCGGATTTTCTTGATGTTGCTCTAAATTCAACAAATACTTATTACGTCACACAATCGAATGGTGATTGCGAAAGCGCTGCAACGCCCGTAACCGGTACTATAAATGATCAAACCACGGCCAAGGCTGGTGATGATCAGATTATCTGTTCAGGTTCTATAGTAGAATTAAATGGAACAATTGGTGGAGCCGCAACTTCAGGCACATGGACAAGCAGCGGAACCGGTACATTTTCTCCTGATGCTAATTCGATTCACACTTTCTATACACCATCTGCAGATGATAAAACTACAGGAACAGTTACATTAACACTGACTACCAATGATCCGGACGGAGATTGTGAAGCCGCCTGTGTGTACCTAAAATAAGTTGACATTTTTTATAATTGATTAAACAAGTTTAATTGTTTGTTTGCTGGTTCTTCTTTGTTGATCTCGATAGTATAAATTGTCATTTTATTTCTGTTTTCTTTTTTTATTTCTTTCAG
>WNFY01024345.1_pt1 | contig 12358 bp, 13 predicted proteins | sample 5400091 | NCBI WGS metagenome assembly WNFY01 (sample SAMN13153364, study PRJNA577476) | soil metagenome | isolation source: 60 cm soil or saprolite under grassland replicate 1 | place: USA:California | collected 2016-06-15 | reverse complement strand
TTTTATGCATTCAAAGAAGTTGAAAATTAATTGCCCATTCAAACTGTACCACTACAATATGTGAAGTCTTAACCACCTTTCGTAATTTCAGATAGACCATAAGCAGGAAGAATCATGCGGTCCCTTGTTAAGTTTTTTTTACTCACGTACATTATCAGCTGGAGTTTATTCATTTCAGCCGCTATTATTTCACGCAATGCCAACTCACCGGATTCAGAATTTTCACCGGCTGGTTACTTTATTTATCTCATTGGCGTTTTTGCACCAGCGTTGGTCGCTGTTTTTCTTAGCTGGCGTGAGGAGAGAAAGGCAGGAGTGCTGGCTTTGCTCAGCAAAATATTCAAGGCACCCACCTATTTGGGATGGTATATTTTTGCGATAGGTTATTTTGCGACAGTCAAACTTCTCGCAGCGGTAGTGTACCGGATTGCAATTGGCCAATGGCCATTGTTCGGCCATGAAGCTTTTTATATTATTGTAGCCGGTATTATTTTCTCAACCCCGATGCAGGCCGGTGAAGAGATCGGCTGGAGAGGGTTTGCACTTCCACGAATGGCAAATCGTTTCGGTATTGCTGGTGCCAGCGTCATTCTTGGAATTATTTGGGCCGCCTGGCACTTGCCTTTCTTCTTTTTACATGGCGCTGATAAATTTGGTCAGTCATTCCCGGTTTATTTGCTGAGTGTGGTTGCCCTGTCTGTAGCAATGGCATGGCTCTATTGGCGTACCCATGGGAGCCTGATGCTAACGATGTTGATGCATGCAGCCGCTAACAACACGACGGGTATTGTGCCATCAGCATCGCTTGGTGCTGTTAATCCTTTTTCCCTGAATGCATCTCCTATAGCCTGGATCAGTACCGCATTTATGTGGCTTTTTGCTTTTTACTTTTTAATACAAATGCGAGGTGTAAAAATAGAGGTGGATGAACGACTGCAACACTGAATATCCTGTGAATAGGAAATTACCTGGTAAATGATCTCTCCGTGGGATAAAGAATCAAACTAGTTTTTATTGTAATGATATCCTGCATTTCAAATCTCAGGTCATTGCCGAGAGCATCATCTACTTTTTTTAATTTTTCCTGCCATTCTAATTCATCTCTATAAAAACTAATAGCCACTAATAAATTCTTATCCTGGAATACCGGGAGCCTGGGGAAATCATTTTCAGACAATTCACTTATCCAAAGGGAGCAATCTTCAATACCATTGTCTTTCAGAATAGGGATATAATTTTTAGAAAATGTTGCAATCAACTTATCAAGTTTTTTATTAGCGATATAAAAATCAATCACGGCAATTTCTTTCCCGGTTTTAAATTCATTGCTGTTAATAGCTTGCCCGGCAACAAGTGAATGGTTTTCCCGTGTCAAAGGTTTTAAGAGATGAACGTTATCATTATTTATCAGCATATTATTGGACGTGGCCCCAAACTGTTTCCATACAGGGCCATCGTAAAAAGCGGGTAAAAATTTACTTCTCGCTCCCATATCAGAGAAACCACGTATCCAGAAAAAATTGTCTTCTGCACCTTTTATCCTGAATTGCCCGAGCATATATGCACCCATTTCATTTTGTGAGATGATAAAGTTTTCTTCAAAATAATTGATGAACTTATCGCGGGTACCTGGCTTTAAGATATAGTTGCGTAGTTCGATTACATGAAGATCACGGTTGGCATTAAGGTCTTGTGTGCTGTCTTCTTTATTTTTTTCAGAAACTGCAACCTCTTTACTGAAGTACATGTACCAGTTCCATTCCCATGTGTTACCATTATCTATTGAGAAAGCCTGGCTCCATACAGGTTGATAGGGGTTTGTCACATCCCATTGAAATTGCAGTAGTATTGCTTTTCCATTAAAAATATCTTTGGCAAAAAAATGACCCATGTTATTTTCAAACGAACCAACAACGGGAATATCCAGAACATACTGCTGACTATCCGCCCAGTAAATACTCCACAGTCGTGTAGCGGGATTAAAAAGACGAAGCGCCATGCCTTCGATCTGCTTTCCGGCGAGTGTCGCCATATAATGACTTTCCAGATTTCCAAAACCAGCCAGCAGTTCTCTCATTTCCTGGCTGCCATCAAATTCGATCCATTCTGTGCAGTTGTTCAATCTTGTCTTTAATTTTTTATGATGCACTTTATGCCGGCCGACTAAAAAATCAAAATCATTTTTGGAAGAATTTTCTGAAGCAGTAATTTTTAATTCTCCATCAGGATTAAATTCAAAGTTTGGCATTCGGTGAGGTTTTTATTTAATGCAGCGCATTATGAAAAAATGCAGTATTTAAAAACGGAAAGCAAATGATACAAAGAAAGAGTAGTAGTAACTTTACAACAAGTAGTCACTAATTGGTATCCTACGAACCAAAATGTTAGTGTTATTGATAATCAAGTTTAAAAAATTTGCTTTTCATGAAAAATAAGATAAAACGAAAGGCTTATTGCCCGGTTGACTATGCCTTTCAACGGGTGGGAGGAAAATATAAGGGCAGGATTTTATGGTATTTGAAAGAAGATGTGCTCCGGTATGGCAAATTGAAAAGGCTGGTTGAAGGTATATCACCAAAAATGCTAAGCCAGGCCCTTAATGAATTAGAAGAGGATGAATTGGTAATAAGAAAAGTTTACATGGAAGTGCCGCTGCGTGTAGAATATTCATTAACGGAAACTGGTGCTGAACTTATTCCCGTTATTGACCAGATGCGTTTATGGGGAGAAAAACAAATGAATTTAGGATGATGACAGAAATACTGCAATCCTATTGATAGCGACGTACGGAAGTGACCAACTACAAGATGGGATGACTCCGCTATCATAGGTAGAACCATTTTTAATTCACAAGCTGTACATTATCCCTCGCTTGCGAGATCCCGATTTATCGGGAGGGGTTGTATGTTTCCTGAGTCACAACTTGTCCCGACCCGATAGCTATTGGGTTGTCGGGAGGGATAGTTATCCCGCAACCCTTTTATTTAAGTCTTACTGATGTTTCCCATGCATCTTTCGGCATTTGATCGGTAATATCCTTGCCTGTTGCATCAATCAGCTTTTTGAAATGCCTCATCTTTACGGTGTCTCCCTTCATTGTATACTCCGCTGTATTTAAAGAACCTATATGTTCCGGGTAAGAGGAATATACAACTTTAAAAGTTATTGTATTGTCACCATTGACAGTATATGTGCCCGCATGTACATTATTCCATTTACCAGTTGAATCTTGCCCAACGGCGTTAAAATAGCCGTCATGCAATACTGAGAACCCTTTGTTGTCTACGCTGCGCCAGGCACCGTTAAATAAGGCAGACGCTGCCTTTTGGGCATTGCTTACGGTAAAAAAGAAAAGCAAAACTGCACCAAGGAGGAATGATTTTGTGTTCATATTGTAAATTTTAAATGATGACAAAAAAAGAGAAGTTAAAATCTTTTAGATTAGCAATAGTTATTGAATCCTATTCCTGTATTAATTTTTTAATTATCACTAAAAATATGCCATTGTAAATCTCAGGGGGTGTTTGTTGTCAGCCAGGGGTCCTCACAATTCGCTACCGGCAGGCAAAAAAAAGGGATTGATTATTTTGTATAGCGTGATAAAAAAACGATCGCTATTTATGAACGTTGGGCATTCATTTCATACCAACCTGGTAAAGCCGTCATCACTCCATCCTTCGCTGCCAACACCGTGATGGACAAAGAAGAGACCTTCAGGATCATATTTTTTTTTACTGCCGCTAATTGCGGATAATTGGGACCCCAAAAAGATTGCTGCCATTTCTTTTCAAAGAAATCACTTTCGGACACGTATGACCCGGCGTCGGGAGCTATCTTCTTCAATTCATCCATCGCTTTATTAATTCTTTCCGCTTCATGGCGACCTTTGGTTATATCAGGTTCATGCCCGGCGATGCCCGCAAATGCAGGTTCTGATTATTCTTTTCAAGCAGACTATCGGGTAGCCATGCTGAACGGTAGCCATGCAGAAATTGTCCCGCCTCGCTTTTGTTGGACATCCAGTAAACATTTCCTTCAGGAGCATTGGGTCTGTCATCTGTTGCCATAAGATCGGAAGCATACTGTTTCAGAAAAGCAGTGTCCCATAAATGTTTTGCGGGGACAGTCATAATAGTAAGTGGCATTTCTAATTTATAGTTTTGTTGGTCTTGTTTTAGCCAATCTTCAAAAGATTGCCACGATGACTGCACTTGTTCTTTCGTGAGCCCATGGGACAGCATACTTATGTTAACTGTGTTATCAGGTCTAAATCTTATCTGCTCACCCCAATGTGGATTGAAAAGCCGATCGTGATATAATTCGATAAGCTTTGTGATTAATATTTTAAAAGCCTCATCAGAATTGGACTTGACAGAAGCGAATACAGCACCAAAGTTTTCGGGTAGTTCTCTTGTTCTTAAAGTCAGTTTGGTAATAACACCAAAGCTTCCGCCGCCACCACCTTTCAGTGCCCAGAACAAATCAGGATTGTTGCAGGCATTTGCAATTTTTACTGAGCCATCTGCCGTAACAATTTCTGTCTCCAATAATGCTGCTGCAGCTAAACCATAATGCTTGGAGAAACTTCCAAAGCCGCCACTTTGTATCAATCCCGCAACACCAACTGTTGCGCAACCTCCACCCTGAACGAACCGGCCAGCTTTTGTTGTTACTGCATCGTAAGTCTGAAGCCACATCGCTCCCGCGTCAATAGTTACAGCCGGTTGTGGGGTTTGTTTTCCGCCACATCCTTCAGCAACAAAACTATCATGCATGACAATATTCTTCATGGCTCTCGTCCACACAAGCAAAGAATCTGCAGCATTTGAAGTGCCCTGGTAACTATGTCCTCCACCTTTTACTACAAGTCTTAAATTATTGTGCCTGGCAAAATTAATAGCGGCAACAACATCGGCTGTCGAGGTAGCAGCAACGGCATATGCACTTGGCTCAGAACGCCAGGCATCAAGCCAGCCGGATGATTGAGTAAGAGCAGGATTATCGCCAATATTATAAGGATTTTTCAAACCTTTAAATACTTCTTTGCAGGCATTACTGTCGCCCTGAGCCTGGCAGGCAGCAAATGGTGATTCCAACTTTATCAGGTTTCCATTAACTGTTTTTTTTAATTGGGCCCAGCTTTCTTCTGAAGGCCACCCGGGATCTCCGGGTCGAACACGTTTGAATTGACGACGCTTGTTAAAAGTTTTTCCGGAACGAGCGAATAATGAGATAGGTTTAAATAAACAGCCGGTAATAAAATGGCGCTTTTTACAAATTTTCTTCTGTTGATGGGCATGGCAATTGTAAATTAATTTTTCTTTGCACGCTTTGCTTTCAGGGAATTGAGACCAAGGTTAATCAAAATTCTAAAGAGCTTTTTAGTTATTGTTAGAGCAACCACATGATTTTTCGTTCCACCTGCAAAAGATTATTCAATACTTCTTCATCAGTGAACCGCAGAAAGTTAATAGCCACGGACAAACAGTAATAGCATTGACCAGGGTTGAGTGATAATGGCCGCATGTCAAACTCAGGTAAGTATTCCCCGCCGCCTTCTCTGTCGCATATTAGTGATATAAGTCTATTTTATTGTTCCGCTGACTCTTGAATAATCTTATCATAAATTTTTCGCGCTGCATCATAGGCCGCCTCCGCAGCCGGACGCTCTTGTGAACGAATATTGCTTTGCTTCATTTTCCAACATTGATCCACTGCCTGCCTGCACCACTCCGCACTTTTGCGCTCATGAATAGGTTTGCCATCCACTATCACAAAAACCGGATTCGTATGCGAACTTGGGTAGACCCTTAATGCCGCCCATGAGGAATGACTAACCAGATAGGTGAATGTGATATCTTTCCATTTGCCATCGGCAGCAATTTCAGTTGTATCCACCGGGTTGCCATTTACAATAAGCTCTACGCGAACTTTTTGACTTGTACCGATGCGTGCACGCTCAATATGCCAGTATGGTTGCGCTGCCACTCCCCTCTGAGCAATCGCGGCACCGTCCTGATCCTGTTGTTCAGGAAGATTGGCAATCACCCTCGCGCTAATTTTAACCGGTGCGGGCGATTTTAAATCCAACCTGCTATCCTTTGTTCCCACTTCCAATCCATTGGCAGAAAAATCAATGATGTGTGAGTATCCGTCAGAGATATATGACCTGCCTTTTTTAATAGCATCAACATAACTATCATAAGATAGAACACCTTCCGGTTTAAAATAACTTCTCGCCATACCCACACGCTCATCAAATATGCAGGGAAAATCCGTTTCACCACTTAACCGTGGAGTGAATCCGCAGTTCAGTGAATGATACCACATATTCAACTCCCATGGAGCAGGCGTATCGCCCGCACTATAAAAGTCAATGACATTTTGCGTAACGGTAACAATATATTCATTGGCTCCGATACCATCCATCTTAGGCAATACATAATTGGGTAATCGCCTCGTTGGTTCGGATGGTTCCAGTCCCCAACCCGAATGAGCATACCCGGTTACTGCATCCTGCGATTTGGCCCATTGAAGTACTGGCAAAGTCCAGCTTGGCCATTCTTCAATTAGAGTCGTACCAGGATAATCATCTTCTTTAAGTCTCAATAAAACTACATGACCTGAATAGGAGGAAGGGAAACCTGAAACCTCCACATCATTGCGCATGATATTTTTTTTGGTTGAAAGCGGATCGTCCTTTCCGGTAAAAAAAGTTTTTTGATGATACCAGCTGGGACCCCAGGCCAACACTGCTGCTACGTTCAGGTTTTCACCAATAGCTTGTCGCCACATATCGATTGGCTTTACGCCTTCTTCCGGGCTTTCATAATGACTACAGCCCGCCGCATGAACATGATGATCGGCACAATACCAGCCAAGCTTCGACATATTTAACCATCGCTTTAATTGAATGGAAGCAGAAAAATCTTTTGCGTTGGCAGGAACCACCAGTTGGAATTTTTGCGTGATATACTCGGGCCCTCGCCTAACAGTAACCTCGTATTTGCCAGGCGGCAGGAACACATGTTCTCCATCGGAGCGATATATCTGTGGTTGAAAGAAAAAATCGGGATATTCATCGTAGGCTGCAACCCGTCTTGAAGGCAATGGATATATTCCTACAAGGGTAGGAGGAACCTTATAAGTCTTTAACGGTAACCTCAGCTCCTGTTGCGCGGCTGCCAGGCGAAAGTCTGCCTTCGCTATCGTCTGGATGCTATCATCAAGTACCCGTTCTTTTCCGTCGGTGATCAGGAAGGAAGCCATTGAAGGAGAACCATCATCATCTTTTACATGTAATGTAACCTTTACAGAAGGGATACTGTTGAACAATATGTTTATGGTATTACGGAACCCGATATCCTGTGTTCCCTGTCCTACATTGAATCCGATTTCAACTTCGCGTTGGCCGGCATCTTTGCTATACATCTGTAAAATGGCATACTCCAATTTCAAGCCCGAAAGATTAGGAAGCATGGGCGGGTTGCGGTAGATCTGCACTTCAAGAAAACGATTGGCAACCTGGCCCGGTGTCAATATTTTTTTTTCATTCACACGTGGATCATTGGAAGGAGCATACAAAGGTGTAGCAGCATTCGGACTTTCCACTTGTAATTGCGAGGTAACACCCGCTTCATTATTCACCCTTACCAAATAACTGACCCAACCATTTTGAATTAGTTTCGGTTTTGCCGGCCCTCTGAGCACTTTTACTCTTGACTCGGGGTTGATATTTATGCTGGCCAGGCAATAGGGATCGAGTATTTTTTGTACAAGCTTCGATGTTTCCATGTTTAGCGGTTGATGCTGCAGATCTGCTAATTGTTTCTCGTCGTCCGTCGTCAAAGAACTGCCTAAAAAAGATAAAGCGTCCTTCAACCGGATAGCCTGTGCCAGCAATGGTTGTGGCTCTATATTTATCATATCCTGCTTCTGCGGTGCATGATGCTGGTCGTGTTGTGCAAACAATGCTGGGTGCAGATTTGCAGCAATCGCCAATACAACAAGTATTTTATTTTTCATTTCCTCTTCATTTATTTTTCTGATTTAACACGTACAGGAACGAACTCCGGGTCAATTCATCATAGCGGCACGACTAAAGGAATATCAGTTGCCTTTTTGCTAAGAGGCCTGAGATAAAGCTATTGAATTTTTTTAGCTTATGGTTGTCGGTCAAAGGTTGTTCCGATAGCTAGCGGCTTGTCGGGATACTAACCATAACATTCTGAGTTTTTTATCGGATTGGAACACCCGCAGGAGACAGGCAGGCTAGGAAAGAACGGGTCTTATTTAACTCTCATGTACAAGCCTGTTAGCACGTTATTGATAAAAGGGACAAAGCCTTCTGGACCTGTTGCCCAGTCCTTCATATGTACAGTTGTTATATTGCTTGTGTTAAATACATACCTGACAATTTCAAGTCGCTTTTCAAGTTCGATGCGTTTTTCTGCTTGGTCCATTTGGGTAAGTTACAAATTTTGTTTGCGCATGTGTGTGAGTTTTTGCACCTTCCCCTGTCACGCCTGCGGCGTGACATCCCCTCAAAGAGAGGGAAACGTGGAAGCATGTGCTCACGTATCCCTGGGGGCTGGTGAACCCGCTTGGGGGTGTCCCGGCCGAAACGTATAAGAATGAAGAAAAGCAAAAAAAGGTAAAAGTTTCATGTTGGTTTTTTTCCCACAAGCATAAAACAAAAAGACAAGCTAAATTTTGATGGTTAGCCAGGTCTCTTCATTCTGTTCCACTACTTTAAATTTTTTATTGGATGTATTGCTGTTGTAGAGTCAATAAAAACAAAAGCGTCAAAGCGCTGCGGAATAATTGAACGGGTATAGATAGCAGCCCCTTCATAGGCAGCCCCAATAGAACGCAACTCAATCCAGTTATTCAGAGCCCTGTTATCCAGGATATTTTTTGAAAGAATAATTTTATTCTGTGAATTTGATTTATGCAACAAATATTCCCAGCTACCTTCTTTCGCAGGCAGCACGATCTGCTTTTGGACGGGCCCGTTCCATTTATAGCCAGCCATTACAGTTCCCTTATAAGTTCCGAAGCCTACAGAAAAAATTTTTTTGCGACTCAAGGTATTTCTTAATATTTCTGCAAGGTTGACATAGCCGGAAGAACTCACGTCTGAATAACGTGAATCGCCGGCGTGACCGTTATGTACCCAGATGACAGCTTTTGATTTTGGCCCATAGAAATTCAGAAGCCTTTCAATCGTTTGGGCCATGTGTGCATCCCTCAGGTTAATTGCTTTCACATGGTCTGTTATCATGGTTCTGAAATAACGTTCTCCATTAAGAACTAACCATGATTCCTGGTACAGAGCAAAGTTATTTTCATCTTTTGGCTGTTTGCCATTAAAATATTTTTGTACCTGGTTCCATAAATTTTTTGTAATCAGGCTTCCATCAGGTGTTGCATGCCGAACTGCATCTGCATATTTCATTGCATCATTCTTATAAACAGAAAAAAAATCTCTCAGTTTTTCGACAGCATTTTGAACAGCCGTGTCCTCTATACCCACCGGCTGCTCTGTCCATTCCCAAAAGCTATATAGATCTAACCCATACAATCCGATCTGATGTAAATTGTTTTGATTGTAAGTATTTAACCATTGCAGTAAATCGGCCATTTCATAATTACTCCACATCGAACCGGGCCACCGATCATATTGTTTCAGAACTTCAACTACCTCTTGTTTGTCATGCTTAGCTGCTTTAATAAACTGGTTGACCTTATAAGTGTCGGTCCAATCCCCTTCTACAGCTACAAAATCGAATCCTTTTTCTTCGATCAATTTTTTGGTAATAGAGGTCCGCCAGGTGTAAAATTCGTGAGTGCCATGTGTTGACTCTCCGAGTAAAACTATCCGGGCTCCCTGCATTTCGTTGATAAGAACATTTAAATCATTTTCGTTTTCCAGTGGGTAATAAGCCATCGTATGAGCAGAGTCTTGTACGGTTTTACGTGTGATGGCTGCATGGTTATTACGAACTATATCACAGGATAAAAGAAAAAGTAAAAATAAAATCACAATCCAGCTTCTATTAATCTGCTTCTCCATTCTTTACTCTGAACAATTTTTAAGCCGGTTGTTAGGCTGTCCAGCAAGGTAAAGCAACTCTAATAAACGAACAGACTCCGATAGCGTTGGATGATCAGCATGAAACTGGGCGGACGGGAAGAGCTTTATTTGTGACGCTTCGCTGAACACCGACAGAGGCAACAAAAAGATCTACAGCCAGCCACTGTGGATCATTGAAATTTCGCACAGCTCATTTGGTTGCCGCAGGAAGATTGGTATTGAAAATATCACGGAATATTTTCCATGAGTCATTTTCTTTTTTCCATACGACCACATACTTTCCCTTATCTATGGATTTATTATTATCTCCAGCGAGTTCATATGCCCCCGTTTCAACAACCATATCATTATTACCGCTGACATCCTGCACAGAAAGTTTCAATTCTTTTACCCCCGACCGGATAAAGCTTCCCCAAAAAGAAACAAGCCCTTCTTTTTTTACCGCTTCGCCGTTTTGCGGTAATATCCACGCATCTGGGCCATAATGGGCGGCTAACGCAACAGAGTCACCCCTTTTAAAATCATCGCTAAACTTGGCAGTTTCATCAGTGATTGCAGTCCTGGCTTTTTCACGATCAAAGCCGTTGTCTTTTGTCATTTTGGTTGAAGAATCTTCGGCAGCATTATTGGCGTTGCCCGAGTTATTGCAGGACAATAAAAAAAATGTGCGGCCAAGCAGAAAAACAGAAAAGATCTTTTTCATCACCGAACAATTTCCTAAAAAGTTATGATTTTTATTTCTGAATAAAAATTATTGCGGACAGCAAAGAGGCCGGCGCAGAAAATTAGTCCTCTTGTGCACGTTCAGCTATCCGGATACAATAACCGTTGATGTCAATAAAGCTGAATTCCCGAAGTCCGTATGGATGGGTTCTTAAACTGTCAGCAATTTCAATATCTCTGTTTTGAAACTCTGAAAAGATTTCGTCAATATTACGGACAAACCACATGAGCGGTAAGCGATGTTTTTGGTTATTTATATCGTTTACGAACTCTGGATCTTCGCCAAAAAGTAATCGCAAATCATCACGCCGGATACCACCATCTTTAATGTCGCCATCTTTGTTCACCCAAGTCCATTCCTCATCAAATCCTAATGTGTTACGATAATAATCAAGTGTCTGTTGCAAGTTTCTTACAGGCAATTGAGGGTTGTTTCTTATAAAGTTTTTGACTTTCATACTTAAATAAGTTTGGATTGTAAATGGCAGTCGTCCCGCGTGCCGCTAGCTATCTAATTTATGATATAAGATGCTTTAGTTAAAATTTACTCCCGCGGGGATGAAATCCTGGAGGTCTCGCTGCGCAGAGTATTTTAGAAATTTGGATTTAAAAGTTTGGGGAAACAGACAACTTGTTCAGTCTTTATTGCCTTTATATTATGGCGTCAAAACATTTATAATTCGCAGGACTTTGCGAATAGCCAGAACAACAACGAAAATCAAACTCTTTGCTTCTCCTTTTCCTCGATCCACTTCGAAATCTTTTCTTCAACCTGTGAGAGATTATTCAACACTTCTTCATCAGTGAAACGGAGAACTGTAAATCCAGCGACTTGTAAAACTTTTTCTCTTTGTTCATCTTTCTTTTTTGCTTCATCATTACAATGCGAATAGCCGTCTACGTCAATTACCAACATTAATTCTTTACACATGAAATCTGCGATGTAATTCATGATTGGTCGCTGGCTACGGAAGCCATAGCCTTTCATTTGCCGGGACGTAAATATATTTCCATAAGCACGCTTCTGTTTTCGTCATTAGTTTGCGAAGACTATTTGCGTGTGGTTGAAGATTTTTGTTGTAAGCCCAGAAGTTTTGTTTGCCCACTTGTTCCATTTGGGAGCATCAAAAGGCGGATTTTTCTCCCACGCCTTTTTCTTTCATCAGTTTATAAATTTGTTCGGGCTTTACCGTTGTGCCCGCGGTCAGGTTTTCTGAGCCGGTGGCCGTGGTCACGATGGTATCTTCAAGCCGCAGATGAATTTTGAGATCCTTGTCTTCAATAATAGGCTCTACATTAAACACCACACCGGGTACAAAGGGTTTATCATAGGGACCCACATCGTGAACGGCCATGCCAACAAAATGCCCGATATAATCTAGCCATAATTTTTCATAGCCGTGCTTTATATAAACGTCTTTGGCTATTTTCTTCAGATCGTTCACTGTAACACCAGGCTTCATGGCTGCAATTACCTTTTCTTCCGCTTCCCGGATACAGTTATAATATTTGAGTTGCACATCTGAAAATTTATCAGCT
>WNFY01004796.1_pt1 | contig 12359 bp, 18 predicted proteins | sample 5400091 | NCBI WGS metagenome assembly WNFY01 (sample SAMN13153364, study PRJNA577476) | soil metagenome | isolation source: 60 cm soil or saprolite under grassland replicate 1 | place: USA:California | collected 2016-06-15 | reverse complement strand
CGTCGCGCCTTCCAGATCCGCCGTGACCCGTTCCTGCTCCGCGAAATACGCCTGGAGGTCCACCGGCAGCCCCACCGCCTCCATCCGCGAATAGAGCGGCAGCACCTTCCGGTCGATCTCGTAGACCTGCTCCATCCCCAGATCGACGACTTTCTGCCAGAGGATCGGCTTGAGGCTCAGCGTGTCGTCGGCGTCGGCCCCGCTGTAGTCGGTGGCTTGCTGGCGGGGGATCTCGTCGAGGCTCTTGAGGACCAGCTTTTTCTTCTTGAGTGGCTTGGTTCCGGCTTTGTTCATCACCGGCACCCACTCCCCGACGGTTTCCTCGTACGACTTCCGCACCCGCCCTAGGTGGCGCAGGGCTAGTGCTTTCAGCCCTTGCGGCTCGACGCCCAGCAAATATGACATTTCGAGTGTGTCCTCGAATCTGTCTTCGTCGATGGTGATCCCCTTGGCGGCTAGGACGCGGGCGTCCCACGGGTAGTTGTGGAAGATCCAGCGCGTCTCGGGGACGACCGACGGGTGCAGCGGGACCTGTCCGTTCCAGCCGGCGAAGCGGGCGACCATCGCCTGTCCGGGCGCGATCGACACGGAGACACCCCACGGATCGGCGGGGGTGCCTTCGGTGTCGATCCCGTGCTCCGCCGCTGCGTCCGGCACCTCGTCGTCATCGGTCTCCGGCGTGTACTCGGTATAAGAGCCTGAGGTGAACGGCGTCCACGCCCGGCTCGCCCACTCGGTCCACGGCGTCTTCAGGATCGCGCTCAGTTGGGCGAGCCCGTACGCGGTTCTGGCCGCCAGCTCGGGCTGGTGCAGACCCGCCGCCGGGTGGTACACTGGAAGGCAAAAGAACCGGATGAGGCTCGACGCCTCACCTGGACACGGGTTTGATCCGTACAGGCCACACCCGGGCGAGAGATGGGACCATCGGCGCCCGCACGCCTGACAGTAGCGCACCTCGAACAGCAGCCCATGCACCGCTTCGAGATCGACCTCGGCGTTCAGCACCCACCGCGCCGCGTGCCGCCCCAGGCAGACGACGATCTCCGGGCGCACCTCGTCGAGCTCGGTATGTAGCTCCCACTCGTCGCGCTCGATGTCGGCGGGGGTGACGTCCTTGACCTTGGTTGAGGCTCCACCCTCCCACGCCTTTATGAGATTGGTGATGTACACGTCTTCGCGCAGGGGCAGGGAAATGCCATTGAAATAGCGCGTCAACTCGGCGCCGGATGGTGCCGTCCGGACGAAGGGCCGTCCGAACGCGACTTCGGCCTGCCCCGGGCCTTCGCCGATCAGGCACACGCGGCACGGGATCGGTCCTTCACCCTTCACTCTCGGCACGGTTCAGGCTCCACGTCGGACATCCTAGCACGTTCCGGTTCCGGCTTCAACCTCCCGCCCGATCTCCACCACCAGCTCCCCCACGCCGCAGCGGCAGAGTCCCTGCGCGCGGTCCCGCGTCATGGCACCCGGCTCCCAGGCCTCGGTCGAACCGCAGCCTGGACATGGGGACTGCCGGACGTCCAGCACGATCGGGGGCGGCTGCCGGAGGTCGACGCGAATCACCTGGCGTTGCCGATCGGTCGCCATCACCGTCAGTGCGGCAACGGGAGCGGCAGCCGGTGGACGAGGATGGGGGTGAACCCGCGCACCAGGCCCGTGCTGTAGCCGATCCAGAACATCGCGGTCAGCGCCGCGTCGCGCACGACGGTGGGATTCATGATCATGAGGATCTCCTGTTGCGCGGTGGCCGGAGCGACCACCACCAGCGGAAGATGTAGCCCTGGGCAAAGCCGAGGACGAGGCCGCCGATATAGAACGCGATCGCTCTCCTGGTCACACCGTCGCCCCCGCCACCACCAGCTTCTCGACGATCCGATGCGCCAGGATCTTCCCCACGCCGTCGACCTGCTCCCAGTCCTTCTCGGTCGCCTCGACCATCGCCGCCACGCTGCCGAAATGCGCCGCGACCTTGCCCGACTTCTCGTACCCGATGCCGGGCAGGCAACTCGCCACGATCCGACACAAGGACGGTTTCACCAGGAGGTTCTGATCAGCGAACTGGCTGTGAAATTTCAAATGACTCCGGTGCTGGGCGAAGGCCTTGTCGGTCCACCAGTGGAAGAGACTTTTCACGAACCGGCACGTCTCCTCCTGGTCCCTGGTCCGCCGCAGCCTGACTCCGCCCTTCATCTCCAGGGTCAGCATCATCCCCTCTAGCTCCTGGTATCCGAGCGCATACGCCAGGCCGGTCTCGATGTCGACCCACTTTTTCTTGTGAGGACCGTTCCCCGTGGAGTGCCATTTGAGAACCTGCACATGCCCCGTGTACTGGCTGATGCGCCAGTCGCCTTCCAAGACGACCCAGATCTCGGCGTAGCACTTCAGCATCCCCGGCAACTGGTGCCCCGGCAGCCGCCCGTTGAGGATCGACGCGACGAAATCGTTGAGGGTCTTGCGCTCGACCCCGATCGGGATCGGCGCCCCGTCTGTACCTTCCCCCTGGAACGCGAAATCGGCGAAGTGGAGCTTGGCCTTCTCGACCGGCGCCCCCAGCTTCTGCAGCAGGGGGATCAGTTCGACCGAGCCCTTGTCCTTGGCGACGCGGATCACGACTCGACCTGGACCTTCACCGGATGCTCGACCTCCATCCCCGCCGCCTGGAGATCGGCGAGGCTGAGCAGGGTCAGCCTGGGAAGCCGGGCGAGGGCCGCGACCTGGTCTGGTGGCCCGTCAGCGGGGTCGAACCCGATCCCCCGGATCTCCCCACCCGGACTTTGTACCCCCGCCTCGGAGAGCCGGAGCCGGGCGGTGACGAGTCCAGGGCAGTCGTCGATCAGGATGACGCCCAGGAACTGCTCACTCTGGGGCCGGGTGTGGTCGGCGAACGACAGCCACCAGGTCAGGAGGGGTTGGCTCCGTTCCTCCTCGACGGCCATCCTGACGAGATCGGTGAACGCCTTGACCTTCACGGACACTTCTCGTCGGCGATCTTGTCGAGGATCTCCGCCTGCCGCTCGGTCAACGGCCGCCCTTGGGTGAGTTGATCGCTGATCGACTCGACGAATTGCAACTCCCAACTCGTCAAGCCGTGCCCCCGCTGTTCGATGTCCTCGACCACTTCCCGCCACTGGTCCATCTTCCGCTGCCCGTCGGGGCTGAACAGCTTCACGCCCTCGCTCATGGCCTCCCTCCTGTGCGTCAGAACTTTCCGCGGTGCGTGATCGCACTGTTGGCGTCCATCCTCGCTTCGCGCAGCTTCCGCAGAGCAACCGAGCGATCCGGACAAGGAGGCACCTCACGCAGAATCACCTCCGCCGCGCTGATCAAGGCTTCCCGTACCAGCCCACCGATCTTCGTCTGCTCCTCGTCCCACGGGTGATACTCGAAGCAGTCCCGCAGATTGCTCAGCACCAGGTTTTCGACCTTCACGCCATCCATCGTCACCCTCCTCATCCTTCCTGCCGTCATACCGTCTCCGGCCGATCGTGATGCGTCCCCCGCTCCTCCCACTCGGTCCCGACCACCGGCATCACCACCCCGCAGAACGGGCAGGGGTAGGGGTGATGGATCGTGTCATTCCGGATCGGCCCCTTCCGGCACGTCGGACACTCAAACAGTGTCACCTCCGTCAACGGTTGACCGACGATCTCCTCATTCACGGCCCACCTTCTTTCCCTATTTCCTGATCCACGCCGTTCCGGCTTCCCCGTTCGGCAACACGCGCTGGTACACCCGCAGGAACCTCGCCACCTCCAGTTCGGTCGCGTGCCGGTACTTCCCGTCCTGGAACTTCAGATCAATACTCTGCGCCCCGAGCACCCACGCTCTCGCCAGGACCTGCTCCGGCTCCGTCATGATCACGGAATCTTTCCCTGACACGGAGTGGAAGCAGGACCCGGCACACAACAGGGCCGCCGCCGCCGCCGCGTCGAAGGCCTGGGCTTCGTTGTTGAACCGGTCCGGCGCCCGGGTGTTCTCGTTGCTGAGGACCGGGACATGGGTCCCCGCGAATCCCGGCCCGCCTTCCGAGAGCTCCATCGCGTTGTGCCCGACTTTTCTCCACCATTCGCTGGCGTCGTTGGTGTGGAACGTCTCGTAGACCCACGGCGGGCGCACCGGAACGGCCTGGGATCCGTGGCTGCCGTGGCTGGCCAGGAACCCGTACGGCTGGGGGAACCGGGCGGCGTCGATCCGGTTCACCACCTGGTCGTTCTCGTTCACGAGCTCCAGGAGGAGGTACGGTGCCAAGTCCCGGAGACTGTCGAGGACGCGCTCGAAGAACGCGATCTGATCGGCCGGACGGGGCATCACCAGGGTCGCGTCCATGAAGAGGACGAACTCGGGGCGCAGGCCGTGGGCCAGCAACACCCGGGCGAAGATCGAGAGATGCGCCTCGTAGTCGGCGATGATCGCAGGGTTGAGATCGAACATCTGGCGGCACATGCACGCCACCCGCACCGTGTTGAACCCCAACCCTGCCCGATCCTGCAGCACCGGCGCGATGTCCTCGCCGGCGAGATACCGGGCCAGGAGCCGGAAATCGGTCGCCTCGACGATCGTGTGGTACTCGCCGTTCACCCCCCGGAAGAACCCCCCGTGCGTCGTCAGGGCCAAGACCTTGTTGGCCGGGACCAGATCCGGCAGCAGGACCGACGGCCCGGCTCCAGCGGAGAACCCGATCCGGATCTCCACGTCGGTCGACGGCAGGGCGGTGTCGATCTGGTACTCGTCGTAGCCGGGGGCGGTGATGGTGACTTTGACGGAGGTCGCGGTGGCGGGCAGCCCGGTCCAGGCCACGTAGCCGTCCGGGTTGGTGGTGCCGCCCCGCGTCCAGGTACCGGCGAAGAGGGTGACCTTCGCGTCGGGGATCGGGATCTGGTTGTGGCCCAGGACGACGGCCACGGTCCGGGTCGGAACGGTGGCCGGGCGAGGCGCCGGATCGAATGGCGGGTGCGGCTTGTATTTGACGATGTTGAGCCAGGACCAGAATCCCAACGGTAACTCCCTTACTTCCAATCACTTAAATCACTATTCGGATAAACGTGAACTCCAAGCCAGGGGAACGTGGCCATCTCGTCGGTCAGGTCCAGCCCCGCCACCGCCGGGTTCTGCCGGCAGTCCCGAACCGTCAGGTGAAACGATCCGGTCGGCCCACTGGTCGGTCCGTCCGTCGGCTTCCGCTCGCGCCAGACCGTGGCGTTCACCTGGACGAGGAACCCGGTCCCCGCATACCCGGCCCGCTCGAACAGCCCAGTCTTGTTCGCCTTCCCCAGCGCGTCGTTCTTCCACTCCGCTTGGAGCTTATGCAGGATGATGAGGTTCCCCGGGGTGTGGTACACGGCTTTGATCAGCGTCTCGAACTCGTTGTTCACGCCGACGTAATGATGAGGTAAGACTTGGGTTAGCTTGCCGAGCCGCGCGAGCCGGAACATCTTCCAGAGATCGGATCCGGTATCGATCACCCCGGTCCTGATCGTGCCCTTGGCCAGAGCCGGCAGCATGACCTCCCGGTAGTCGGTCAGGTACTGGGTCAGGATCGGCGTGACTTTCTTGCTCACGGCGGCCGGGTCCTCGTCCTTGTTGACCTCGATCTGATAGCGGGCGCGATGGACGACCTTCTCCGACTGGAACTTCTCGATCACGCCCTCGGTCCCGATGTCCAGATCCTGGTAGGCGATCGGGCCCGGCGCCGTCAGGGCGACGTGGCTCTTGCCGGCCTTCTCCATCCCGTCGAGCGCGAGGATCATGCGGTAGGTCGGCGGCGCGTTGGCGACCTGGAACGACCCACCGATCGAGCCGTTCCCGCTAGCCATTGATCACGTCCTTGTCCGGTCCCGGCTCCAGTTCGGGCAGCGGCACCTCGACTGGGATCGGGGCGATGGCACGGGCCTTGGCCTTCCGCTTCCGGATCCCGGCCCGGATCTTCTTCCCCGCCGCCTCCCGCTTCACCTGGGCAATCTGCAACGGGTGCCCCTCCTTCTGGTACTGCCGCTGCACCGCACGACCCCCGGCCCGGGCCATGCGTTGCGCCTCGGTCTTGCTCCACCGGATTCGCTTGCCGTGGAGTTGCTGCGCGCGTTTCCCGGCTCGTTTGGCGATCGCCTTCAGCTTGTCGGGGTCGGTGACGCGGAGCCGGGCGAACCCGACCAGCTTCGATTTGGTTTTCTTCTTCGCCATCAGAGCCATCCTTGCGCCTTCGCATGGGAAACGAGAAACGCCCACGTCCGATCGATCGCGCTCTGCTCCCACTCGATCCAGATCCGGCGCGGGCTCATCGGCCTCGGGGGTTTGTAGTCGCCGTTGATGAACTGCGGCACCAGCAACCCCCGCTGGACGCCTAATCCCTTGCAATAACTCTGGAGCTGCCACCGCCACGGCCGGAACACGTCGTCCTCCGGGCAGGGCTTGTTCGCGGAGTACCACGTCAGCTTGTACTCGATCGGACAGCCTCCCTCTTCCGGCAGGATCCCATCAGGGCTCATCCAGATCCCGTCGAGTTGAAACGCCGGGGGTCTGAACATCGCCGGGAACAGTTTCGCCGCCAGGAAGCGTTCCAGACCCTGTTCGAGCGCGACGCCCGCCGAGACTTTCCCGACGTCCATCGGGATCGGTTTGCCGTCCCGATCGTGCTTGTCGTACCGGCCCGGCACCAGTCTTTTGCAGAGGTCGTTGATCACGGTCGAAACGTGTAGCCCCTTCGGCCGTGTGGGGTCATCCTCCAAGGCCAGGACCAGCGGCTCGATCTCGGTCACGATCACCGGATCCGCCTCCCCCTCACGACGTGGACGAACGGCCACACCCTGTCGATCCACACCAGCCAGCACCGCCACAGAAAGGTCCGCATTCACCATCCGGAGAGAATCGCGCTGGCGACAGCGACGGCGGCCAGACACCATCCGATCGCCGCCACCGCCACCAGCACGTACCAGCGCCACATCCCGTCGGTCATCACGCCGGTCTCCGGTCGAATTCGTACCAACACCAGAGCCGCAACAGCGCCATACCGAGCACGAACAGGACGATGAGATCCATGGTCACGCACCCTCGTCGTAGCGGCTGAGCGCCAGCTCGATCGCGCCCACCGCCTCGCACCACTCCGAATCCACCGCGCTGTCCCACGCATCGGTGCCCTGCAGGCTCAGTCGGACCGCCTCGACGAACGCCAGCAGCCGCCGATTCTGCTGTACTACGTCGAGCCGCGCCACGGCGTCGCGGAACGGCGACCGGCGATCCGTGCCGCTCCGGCGCTCGGCCCCGCTCCGGCGTTCGTCCATCAGTCACCCAGGCTGACCGTGGTGCCGTCGAATGACCACGGGACGTCCTCTCCGTGCAGGAACTCGTCCTTGAACACCAGCTTGCTGACGTCGTTCCTCAGTGGGTCCTTGGCGTCCTGCATGATCTTGAACGCCTTGTTCGCGATGGCGACCTTGGGGACGGAGCCGCCGTTGCTGGTCAGGATCTCCATGACCACCTCGATCGCCCGGGCGTGGACCGCGTCCCCATTGGTTGCGCCGGCCGCTGCCGCTCCACCGGCCGCCGCCTGGGTCTGCACCGGCGCCGCCGCCGACTTGGTCTTGCCCTTGGCCTTGCCCGCTGCCGCCTGCCCCGGCAGACTGTGAATCTTGGTCACCACCAGGATGTCGTTCCCCTTCTTGTTCGGGTCCTGGTTCTTGAACCCCTCCCGCTTCGGCTGCGGCTTCACGTTCAGATGCACCTTGGCCCCCTCGAACACGCTGACATCTCTTCCAATCAGGTGCTCGGGGAACCCGGCGTTGACGATGTCGGTCAGCCAGATCAGCGCATTGCACCCGTCCGGCAGGCCAGTCCGATCCGCATTGGGGTCGACCGGCACGAACTCTTTCCCGTCGGCGCTGGGAACCAGGAACTTGGCGTCCCCGCCCTTGTACTTCTGCTCGAACTCCGATCCGTCGTCAAACGTGTAGGTCACGGCGAGGAAGGGCGCCGGGTGGATGGTCTGGTTGTTGTAGTTCCAGAGCACGACCCGGCACGTCTTGATCGTCGCGTCGGTGTCGTTGAGGGCCTCCAGGACGCCGCCGCCGGCCTGGGCATCGGAGGGTTTGAGTGAGACGCCTTGTCCGTTCATTACTGTTCTTCTCCTTCTGAGTGGTGGACGGTATCAGAGCCGGAACCGGTTGTCAAGCGGATCAGGCTCTCCTTCTGAAGAGGCGATTGAGGCGGTGGTACAGGGGCACACGATCCAGCGGGCGGACCGTGGCGCGGCCGGTCACCAGCCGCCACCAGATCACGACGACGGTCAGCAGGCCCCCGACGCCGAAGCCGTTGAGCCACACGAGCGCGAACAGCAGGATCGCGTGCATCGTCATGGCTGGTACGGCGCCGGCAGCGTCTTCCCCCACACCACCGCGTCGCGGAACCCCTTTGTTAGCAGGTGTTTATACTTGCCCCATGCCCAACGGAAATTATCGTCGACCACAATATGTTCCGACCAGTCCCCCTGGTGCCGGACATCTCTCCCTACGCTTTGCTCCAGGCGCTGGCACATCAGGTACGGCACGTATTCCGGGTCGAGCGCGGCGCGGGCCTGGACGATCTTGCTCTGGGTGCTCGGGAACGGCAGCTTGAGGATGACGGTGAACCGGCACTGGTCGTCGGGGAGATCGATGCCCATGTCCATCGCGGGGGAGACCAGGACTTCAGGGTGGGTTGATTTACGGAATGCCGTCACAACATCGCTGGCCTTGTCTCCCCCTGCATGGAGCCGCATCCGGCCCTTGTAGGCGCTCTTGTCGTACAGCTTCTTCGCCCTGGCATAGCTGACCGTATGGATGATCCCCTTGCGCGTGGGCCTGGCGGAGAGGTACTGGTCGACCCTGGCCGCGAGCATCGCCTCGTGCGCCGGGGTCATGCGGTAGTCGACCTTCACGGTCGGTACATACGTCACCCGGCGCGCGTGGACCGGGAACGTACTCGGCGCCTCCCACCACGTCACCTCGCCCTGCGGGATCCCCAGGAGCGCCAGGGTCTTCTTCGTCAGGGTCGCCGACAGCAGCACGACCTTCCCGGCGCCCTGGAACAATGTGTTGTTGTAGCGGGCCGGGTGGAGGATCTCGAACACGACCGCGTCCGGCTGGCTGTCCTCGATCCAGTTGACACCGTCCATCTGTTTCATCGCCCAGAGGACCTGCGCCCCTTGTCTGAGCCACTTCCGGTACGACAACGTCTTCCCGGTCGGCGACGTGTCTTCGAGGGACTCTAGTCTCTCCCGCACCTGGGCTTCGTGATACGCCGCCCACTCGACCCAATGCTGGATGGGGCTCCCGCTGGCGAGCGGGTGCAGGTCGAGGGTGTGGCAGAGCCATTTGCTCAGCGAGATCTTCAGGGCGTCGGCGAGGGCGTCCGGGGCCTGGTGACAGTTGTGGATGACGAAGCCGTTGGCTAGGTAGGTGTGGGTCCCTTCAACTTCGAGATTGTAGACAAGACCGTCTGGACACAGTCCCCCATACGTTCCATCACGTCCTTGTTCGAGAACCTCAACACGGTCCACCCGTGTCCATTCAAGTACACTGCCTTCTTCTTGTCGGCCTGCTTCCGGCTCAACGCATTGTGACTCTGGCCATCGACCTCGATCGCGATCTTCAGCGTCGGATTGCCGATGTCGATCTTGTAGTGGGTCGGGTATCCCGGCAGACGGGGACCAATCGGTACAATCACGTTGGTCGGCCAGCCCAAGATAAAGGCCAGAGCCTGTTCCGGAACTGTCGGACCATGACCGTTGCCACCCCGGATTGCCGGACCGCAGCCCCGCAGCCGCATCGAGACGCGCATCTTCTCCCGAGTCACCGGGTCGCGCATGGGATTGCGCTCGCGCATCCGGAGACTCGATCGGGCTTTCTCGACGTCGGTCACGACATGGGCTTGTGAGAATCTCCGGTGTCCATCCTTCCCGCACGCGGGGGAGCAGTACGCCCGTCCGACCCTCCGAAACGCACAGAGCTTGTCGGCGTCCGTGATCGTCATCGGTGCCTGACACCACGCGCAAACGGTCTGCTGGATCTGCGGATACTTGGTGTGCTTCGGTTTGCCGAACTTGTAGCCCTTTGGAACTCCCATGGCGCGTGGAGCATAGCACGAGGCTCCCGACGTGTAAACCACCGGCGGGTTGCCAACCATCTGGCGTCAGAAACGGGTGATTCGGAGTCGCTACGACCGATCTCGTCAACGTGGTGATTCGGACGAGCGCCGTCGGCCGCCTCACGAACCGGCGAACAACCTTTCGGTCGACTAGGGCCTTCTCTACCGGATCGTAGGAGGGGACGGATTGTCCGATTTGGATTGTTTCAATGGGGCTGTCTCCGATCCGCGTCCCTGCCGGGAAGCACTCGTCGAGGATCAGCAGATCGACCTCTCCCAGACCCTGGCTGTACCGGTGCAGCGCCATCCAGAGCGCGTAGTTGGTCGAGACGAGATCGGCATACTTCGCGGTTCGGATCCGGTCGTAGGCCTCGCACCCGATCTCCTTGAGGCTGCATGGCAACCCGGCGTGACAGGGGCCGTCGTCGCACGTTGATCCTGACGGGGCGCCGAGGTGCGCCCACTCGCCGCCGGGCGCGAGGGCCTTGCACGGGTACGATCCTCGGCCGCGCACGTCGACGAGATCGAGGCTTTGGTAGTCGCCGTAGAGTTGATCCATCAAGTTCTTGTTCGCGGTCAGGACCACGGCCCGGCCGCCGTGTAGAATGCCCGCCGCCATGTAACAAATTGACTTCCCCGCGCCCGTTGGGGCATTGATCGCGACGAAGCGGGTGGGTGCGTCAAGGATCAGGCTCAAGATATATTCCTGGCTCGGTCTCCACGCCGTGAACTGTGGAGGGAGGCCGAGGGCGTAGGGCGGCGGCAGTTCGGTCATGCCCGCTCCGGCTTCCCGACCGCCCGTACGTCGATCTCCTGCCCGCACGACGGGCACGGGATGATGTCGAGATCGGCCGGGATGACGATCAGGCGGGACCACCACCCACACCCGGCACAGATCCACCGCGATTGCCGAACGAGGACCGGCTCGGTCATGGCTTGATCGCCTTCCCGTTCTTGGTCAGCACCACCCCCGGCGCCGAGTGCTCTTTCAGAATCGTCCCGAACCGCGCGTGCAGTTCTTTCAAGTACCTCGATCGCCAATGCCCCTCCGGCATCTGCTCGAACTGATGCACCGCGAGACTGATCACCCGCACGGCCTGCTCCGGCGCCTGGTCGGCGAGGTACTGCGTGATGGTGCGCTGGAGCTGATCGAAGACATGCAGGAACTCGCCGTGCGCCTGTTCTTCTATCAGGATGAGGCTCAAGATGTCCACCCGTTTCGACACGGAGGGGACCGGTTCCATCTCCTCCAGCGCCCGCACCGCCTCGCGGGTCGCAAAGCGCAACAGATCCCCCCGGCTGGTCAAGGGAAAGCGGTGACTGGCGAGGATCTGATCGAGGGCGCGGACCAGATCGGGACTGGCTCTGAATGTCAGCCGGTAGCTGATCCCCCGGCTATCCGTGGGCGCGACGAGGAACGCGCCGGGATCGTATTTCGGCTGGATGGGGTGGCCGTCTTCGTCATACGTCGCAGGTTTGGGCATGGGTCAGCCTGGCTCAGTCGTGTGCTGGTTGCGCGACCCTGGAAGAACGATCATGGAAAGGACAAAGCCGGAACCTTAGACCGATCGCAAGGCGCAATGCAATCCCCTATATCTTGTGACCCGGCGTTACGGCTGAGCGGTCCGCCGCGTGGGCATAGACCACCTGTTTCCGGGGGGCGACGGCGATCCACCGTTTACAGATCGGGCAGATCCCCTGGACGCTGAAGACATCGCGCCGGATGTCGAGCGGGGCTTGGCCCGATCCTGGACACGCGATCCACCGTCGCCCATGACCGGCCATCAGTCTCCGTCCTGGTCCGTCTCGTCCTTGAGCTCCGCCCCACGCGCCGGCGATCGGAACCGGGGATCGTTCGGGACCGTCCCACCCAACCCTTCTCGCCGCCGCCTCCACCGGATCCGATCCCGTTGGGCCTGCCGCTCCTCTTTGGTCATCGCCATCCGCCTGGCCTTCTGCCACCGGGCGATGATCACGTCCTGGGCATCCGGCGGCCGGCTGCCTGGGTAGCGCGGCGGGAAGGTCCCCCACTGCTCGAAGTGCTCGTCCCGCCCTTCCGCCCGGAGCATCCACTTCCGGTGGAGATCGCGGAGGATCTTCCGCTGTCGACTCGACCAGCCGTGGCCTTCCAGCGCCTTGCGGATCTGGACGAGGTACAGGCTGGCGCTGCGGTAGTCGCGCGGCAAACAGACCGGGGCCGGGGGGAGCGGATCGCCGCCGCGCTCAGGCGCCATGGGCTACCTCTT
>WNFY01012762.1_pt1 | contig 12360 bp, 7 predicted proteins | sample 5400091 | NCBI WGS metagenome assembly WNFY01 (sample SAMN13153364, study PRJNA577476) | soil metagenome | isolation source: 60 cm soil or saprolite under grassland replicate 1 | place: USA:California | collected 2016-06-15 | reverse complement strand
GTCGTCGCGGCGCAGGCGGCCGGGGACCTCGCCGCGCTCCGGTCGCGGAAGCGCCGCGCGCTCTCGGTGCGCCTTGGAGCGGACCTGGCGGCGGAGCTCGGGTTGCTGGCGGCCGCCGCTGCCAGGAGCGCGCCGCGGCAGGGAAGGGAGGGGTCATGAAGCTCGGGTTCGTGGGGCTCGGGAAGATGGGCGCCAACATGGTCCGGCGGCTGCTCGCCGACGGTCACGAGGTCGTCGCGTGGGCCCGCGGCGCCGACGCGGTCCGGGAGGCGGTGTCGGAGGGGGCGGTCGGCGCGACCTCGCTCGAAGACGTCGCCCCCCGACTCCCTCCTCCTCGCGTCGTGTGGTTGATGATTCCAGCCGGCGATCCGGTCGAGTCGTCGATCGCCGCGCTCCGCCCGCTCCTCTCCGCCGGTGACGTCATCGTGGACGGAGGCAACTCGCGCTTCTCCGACTCGGTTCGCCGCGCCGGCGAGCTCGTGAAGAGCGGGATCGGTTTCTTGGACGCCGGAACTTCCGGCGGAGTCTGGGGATTGAAGAACGGCTACTGCCTCATGGTCGGCGGGCGGCCCGAAGACTTCCGCCTCGCCGAGCCGGTCTTCAGGACGCTCGCGCCGCCGGAAGGCTACGCGCACGTGGGCGCGCCGGGCGCCGGCCACTACGTCAAGATGGTCCACAACGCGATCGAGTACACGATGCTGCAAGGCTACGGCGAGGGTTTCGAGATGCTCCAGGCGTCCGGATACGACCTCGACCTGCTCGCCGTTGCGCGCCTCTGGACACATGCGTCGGTGGTGCGGTCGTGGCTGCTCGATCTGCTCGTGCTCGCGCTCGAGCAGGATCCGAAGCTCGCCAGCATCCGGGGATTCGTTCCGGATTCGGGCGAGGGACGGTGGACTCTGCACGAGGCGATCGAGCGTTCGGTTCCGATGCCCGCTCTTGCCGACGCTCTCTTCGCGCGGTTCACCTCGCGGCAGACCGAATCTTTCTCCGCAAAGATCATCGCCGCTCTGCGCAACCAGTTCGGCGGCCACGCCATTACTCCAGAGCAATGAAGACCGAAGAAGAGATCCGTCCGCCGGCGACCCTCGTCATTTTCGGCGCCTCGGGAGACCTGACGCGGCGCCTCCTGGCGCCCGCGATCGCGCACCTCTCGCGCGACGGCGCCATTTCTCCCGAGTTCGCGATCGTCGGGCTCGCCCGAACGCCGTACACCGATCAGGACTTCCGGCGGCATCTCGAGGAGGGCGCGCGAGAGTTCACTCCGCGCGAGCAGGGGAGGCCGGGCGAGCTCCCGGCCGTCGTCCGCTACGTCGACGGGGACTTCGGCGACTCGGCTCTCTACGCGTCGTTCCGAACCGTCGTCGAGCAGATCGAGTCGACGCGCGGAGGACAGCACAACCGAATCTTCTACCTCGCCACGCCGCCCGAAGCCGACCCGGAGATCGTCCGCTTCCTCGGGGAGCAGGGGCTCGCGAAGGCGGAGAACGGCTGGACCCGGATCGTCGTCGAGAAGCCGTTCGGCCACGATCTCGAGTCCGCCCGGACGCTGAACGAGGCGCTCAAGAGCGTCTTCGAGGAGCGGCAGATCTACCGCATCGACCATTACCTCGCGAAGGAAACGGTCCAGAACATCTTCGTCCTGCGTTTCGCCAACGGAATCTTCGAGCCGCTCTGGAACCAGCGGTACGTCGATCACGTGCAGATCGCGGTCGCCGAAACCATCGGCGTCGGACACCGCGCCGGCTATTACGAGGAGGCGGGCGTCCTTCGCGACATGTTCCAGAACCATCTCCTCCAGCTCCTCTGCCTGACCGCGATGGAGCCGCCGGTCAAGTTCGAGGCCGATGCCGTCCGCGCGGAGAAGGTCAAGGTGCTCCAGTCGATTCGCCCATTCCCCGCGGAGGCCGCCGACGAGTGGGCAGTCCGCGGCCAGTACGGTGCGGGCGTCGTCGACGGAAAGCCCGTGCCGGGTTACCGGGAAGAGGAGGACGTCGCGCGGGACTCGCGCACCGCGACCTACGCGGCGGTGAAGTTCGTCGTGGACAACTGGCGGTGGGCGGGCGTCCCTTTCTACGTGCGCTCCGGCAAGCGGCTGGCGAAGCGCATCTCGGAGATCGCAATCGAGTTCAAGAGCGTGCCGCACCACTATTTCCGGCACGAGAGCGGGGAGTTGCCTCCGAACGTCCTGCGCCTGCGGATCCAGCCGGAGGAGGCGGTCTCGTTGAAGTTCGAGGCGAAGATCCCCGGCACGGTTGCCGACGTCGAGTCGGTGTACATGGACTTCCCGTACTCGAGCCTCGGCGCGGCGAGCCGCGGCGGATACGAACGGCTCTTGGTCGACGTGACCCACGGCGACCAGACCCTCTTCATCCGGGGGGACGAAGCGGAGGAAGCCTGGCGCGTCCTCGATCCCGTGTTGAAGGCATGGGAGAAGGAGCCTCCGCCCGCGTTTCCGAATTACGCCGCCGGGACGCTCGGCCCGGAGGCCGCGGATCGATTCCTGGAGAAGGACGGCCGGCGCTGGCGCACGCTCGGGAAGTGAAGGAGCTGCCGGCGCAAGCTCCTCCCCGTTTCGAGATTCGTGTCCTGCCCGACCTCGAGGAAGCGGCCCGCGCCGCGGCCCTCGAGGTCGCCGCGGCGGCGTCGGACGCCTTCTCCGACCGCGGAATCTTCCGGCTCGCTCTCTCCGGCGGATCGACCCCGCGCGTTCTCTTCGACGCGCTCGCAGGGCCTCCGTTTTCGCGCCGGATCGACTGGCGGAAGGCGCGCGTCTTTTTCGCCGACGAGCGCTGCGTCCCCCCCTCGAACGAGCGCTCCAACTACCGACTCGCGAAGGAACACCTGCTCGACCCGCTCTACGTGCCGGCTCGAAACGTCTTTCGGATGCGCGGCGAAGAGGAGCCGCGCCGCGCCGCGCGCGACTACGATCGGATCCTGCGGACCGAGTTCGGACAAGGCCAGCCGCGGCTCGACCTGGTTCTGTTGGGCCTCGGAGCCGACGGGCACACCGCCTCGCTCTTTGCGCGGACCCGCGCGCTCGAAGAGAAGGAGAAGTGGGCGGCGGCGAACTACCTTCCGGTTCAGAAGGAGTGGAGGTTGACGCTCACCCTTCGCGTCTTGAACGCCGCGCGCCACGTGATCTTCCTCGTCGCGGGGGAGGAGAAGGGCACTGCGGTTGCGGCGGTCCTTGCGAGGAAGCGCGGCTCGCGAAGTCTGCCCGCGTCGCTCGTGCGGCCGAAAAGCGGGTCGCTGATCTGGATCCTGGACGAGGCGGCGGCATCGTCGCTGTAGCTCGCTCGGGATCTGGCTACGGCCGGTCGCGGCGCGAGGGACCAGGCGAGCGCTCGAGCCAGGTTGGCGCCGCGCTCGCCGATGATCGAGAGGTCCCGAGCAAGCGACCGCGACGGATCAGGCGCCTTCGGCGGCGGTCTTGTCCGCCTTCGACTGGGCGATGATTTTTTCCTGGATCGAGTGCGGCACCTCGGCGTAGTGCGAGAACTCGAGGTGGAAGGAACCGCGTCCCTGCGTGATCGAGCGCAGCTGGGCGCCGTAGGTCAGGAGCTCGCCCATCGGCACGAGCGCCCGGATCGACGTCTCGTCTTCGCCGCTCTCCATGCCCTGGACCTGGCCCCGCCGCGACGACAGGTCGCCCATCAGGTCGCCGACGTATTCGTTGGGCGCGTTGATCTCGATCGTCATCACGGGTTCCAGGAGCGTCGGCCGCGCCTTCTCCATCGCGTCCTTGTAGGCGAGCGCGCCCGCGATCTTGAACGCGAGCTCGGAGGAATCGACGTCGTGGTACTGGCCGTCGATCAGGATGACGCGGAAATCCACCATCGGGAACCCGGCGAGGAACCCCTTCTTTCGAACGTCCTGGATCCCCTTTTCCACCGCCGGGATGTAGTTGCGGGGAATGGAGCCGCCGTAAATCTCGTCGACGAACTCGAAATCCGCGCCCCGCGGGAGCGGCTCGACCTTGATCCTGCAGTCGGCGAACTGGCCGTGCCCCCCGGTCTGCTTCTTGTGGCGGCCGTGCGCTTCGGCGCGGCGGGTGATCGTCTCGCGATAGGGGACCTTCGGCGGATGGAGGATCACCTCGACGCTGTAGCGTTTCTTCAGTCTGGCGACGGCAATCTCGACGTGGAGCTGAGACGCGCCCGCCAGGTGAAATTCTTTCGTCTCCTCGTCGCGCTGGAAACGCAGCGAGGGATCCTCCTCGATGAGCTTGTGGAGCGCGGTCGAGATCTTGTCCTCGTCCCCCTTCGCTTTCGGCTCGATGGCATAGGCGATCGCCGGCTCCGGGACGACGAGCTTCGTCAAAACGACCGGATGCTCCTTGACCGTCAGGGTGTCTCCCGTCATCGTCTCCTTCAGCTTCGCGACGGCGACGATGTCGCCCGCCCGGGCCTCCGGGACGTTGACGTGCTCCTTGCCCTGCGGGAGGAAGAGACCGGAGAAGCGCTCGGGGACGCTCTTGGACGCGTTCCAGTAGGTGCCGTCGGACTGGAAGTGGCCGCGCCGAACCCGGAGGTAGGAGATCCTTCCCGCGAACGGGTCGGAGACCGTCTTCACGACCTGAGCGACGGCGTAACCCTTCTCGTCCGTCACGACGTCCACCGGCTTCCCGTCTTTTCCGGTCCCTTCGACCTTCGTACCTTCGGGCGAGGGGAAGAGGGCCACGCAGGCGTCGAGGACGCGCAAGACCCCGATCCCCTGGGCCGACGAGGTGCAGAAGACCGGGAAGAGCTTGCGGGCCGCGATCTCCTTCTTCAAGCCGGGCACGAGGTCACCCGGCTCGAGCGTCCCCTGGGCGAAGAACTTCTCCATGAGCGTGTCGTCGCCTTCGGCGACCATCTCGACCAACTTCTCGTGCTCTTCGTGAGCCCGCGCCGAGAGGTCGTCCGGGATGGGCCCGTCGACGCGCCGCCCGCCTTCGTGAAGGTGCGACTCCATCCGGACGAGATCCACTGTCCCTCGGAAGGACTTCTCCTCGCCGACCGGGATCTGGAGAGGAACGACGCTCCGACCGTATTTTCGACGGAGCGATTCCATCGTCCGATCGAACGAGGCCCGGTCGCGATCCATCCGGTTGACCACGAAGATCACGGGCCTGCCGAACTCGGAGGCGAACTTCCAGACCTTGTCGGTCTGAACCTCGACTCCGGAGACCGCATCGAGCACGATCAGCACGGCGTCCGCAGCCGCAACCGCGGCGTGCGCCTCGGGGGAGAAGATCCCGTAACCGGGGGCGTCCACGAAGTTGACGCGGACGTCGCGATGGATGGCGTGCGCAACGGCCAGGTTGATCGAGATCTGCCGCTCGACCTCTTCTCCGTCGAAGTCGGTCGGGCACGTCCCCTCCTCGATCCGGCCGGGGCGCGTCGTCGCCCCGGACGCATGCAGGAGCGCCGCGACGAGAGTAGTTTTTCCGACGGTGTTGTGGCCCACCACCGCGACGTTGCGCAGCTCGGGCGCCGAGAAAATCTTCATGGCGCGCGATTATAGTGAACCGTCAGCAGGCGCGCTGAATCACCACTGCAAGGAAAATGACGAGAGCAATAAGGATCACGCCGGCAAGCAAAAGCGCGGCGGCTACGGCCTTGGAGCTCGCGTGCCGTGCTTCTTCTTCGTCCGGCATCTCGGGGTGTTCGACTCCGGCGGACGGCTAGCGTCCAAGGTCCATGACGGCGCTCTCCTGTCTCGGAATCGGAATCGCGTTCGCAATCGCGGTCGGTCTGCTCGTCTTAGCCGGCGTGCTTCTCTCCTGGGTCCTTCCCGCGCTCGTCGAACGCTGGCGCGCCGCGCGAAACGTTCCGCCGGGAGAGGGAAGATAAGGGCTCATCATCGGTCCACCGGAGCAGAATACGCTGTCGAAATCTCGACCGGAACCGGGCGCGGGTTGACCCTTCCGAGTACGGAGACTAGAATCCGGCGTCCTTTCGCCATGTCTCTTTTTCCGCGGCGCGGAGCGCTCGGCGCCGGGGGAAAGGGGTAGAGTCCAAAGCCACATGGCAGATCGAGGGATCGCAGGCCCGCGAATCGCGAAGCTCGGTCGCTACGAAGTCGTCAGCGAGCTGGGTAAGGGCGCGATGGGCGTCGTTTACCTCGCGCGGGACCCCGTCATCGGCCGGATGGTGGCGATAAAGACCATCCGCGTCAATGCCGGCAGCGACGACGAAGACACCCAGGAGTTTCGCGAGCGGTTCGTCCGCGAGGCGCAGACGGCCGGCATCCTGTCGCACCCCAACATCGTCACGATCCATGACATCGGCGAGGACCCGGAGACCCAGGTTTCCTTCATCGCGATGGAGTACATTGAGGGAAAGAACCTGAAGATGCTCCTCGGCGAGAAGACGAAGTTTCCCTACGAGCAGGTCTCCGAGATCGTGGCGGAAGTCGCGGAAGCGCTCGACTACGCTCACCGCAAGGGCATCATCCATCGCGACGTCAAGCCGGCGAACATCATCATCACGACCGACGGTAAGGTGAAGATCACCGACTTCGGGATCGCGAGGATCGCCTCTTCCAACCTGACGACGACCGGGCAGTTTCTCGGCACGCCCAACTACATGTCGCCCGAACAGGTCTCCGGCTCTCCGGTGGACGGACGAAGCGACCTCTTTTCGCTGGGCGTCGTCCTCTACGAGCTCCTGACCAGCCGGAAGCCGTTCCAGGGGGACAACCTGACCGCGATCTCCTACAAGATCGTTCACGAGGACCACACTCCGCCGGCGGAGCTCGCCCCCGGCATTCCCCACGAGTTCAACGGCGTCGTGGCGCGCGCGATGGCCAAGGACCCCTGGAACCGTTACCAGCGCGGCAAGGACCTCGCGCTGGCGCTCTATCAGCTGAAGGCGCAGCTCGAGGAGCGCAGATCGCAGGAGGACCTGGGCACGATGATCTCCGCAGCAGCGGAGAACGTCCCGACGCTCCGCTGCCACGCGAAAGCGGGAGGGTTCCGGATCCTATTCGGAGAGCGGGTCGCGCCGGCCGCCCGCCCCGGCCGTCGAGCCTCCGCCACCGTCGCCCGATTTCCCCGAGCCGACCGCCGCGACCTCGACCGCACCTTCGCGACCGAGGCCGACGATGCCCGTTCGGCCGATCTCCGGCGCGAAGCCGAGGTCCCGGATCGGCTGGATCGCGGGGCTTGCGGCGCTGGTGGCTCTCGCCGTCGCCGGTTACTTCGCCCTCCTGCCCTCTTCGTCGCCGCCTTCGTCCGTCCCGGCGGCGGCTGCCCCGAAAGTCGAGCCCGAGCAGCAGATCGCCTCCGCCGCCGTGCGGAAGTCGGTGGACGAAGGCAAACGCCTGTTCGAAGCGGGTCGATACGAGGAAAGCCTGGCTCTTTTCCGGACGGTGCTCGGCAGCCATCCCGACAACGCGGATGCGCGGCAGTTCGCCGACAGGGCGGAGGAGGCCATCAAGCAGGCGGGCCGGACCGCCCAGATCGAGGCCGGGCTCGATTCCGCGCGGAAGGCGTTCTCTTCGAAGAAGTGGGAGGAGGCCCGCGACCGCGCCGGCGAAGTTCTCGCCCTCGACGCTCAGAATGCCGACGCGATCAAGCTTCGCGACGACTCGGTCGCGCAGATCGACCGCGCCGAAAAGAAAAAGGTCGAGACGCAGCTCGCGAAGGTCCGCGCGATGCCGAAGAACCAGCCGCAGGGCCCGGAGAAAGTCGAGCAGCAGGGTCCGATGAAGCCGGACGTGGCGCCCGCCGGCGCGACGAACGCGACACTGCGGCTTCTCTTCGAGTCGCCGATCTCCCAGGGCCACGTCATGGTCGCTGTCAACGACCAGATTCTTCTTCGCCACCCCTACAATTTCAGGAAGAAGGCGGGACTCTTCAAGAGCGTGGAGGGAACGGGAACGGTGTCGGCGAACATCCCCGTGCCGACAGGACCGGTGACCGTGAAGGTCTGGCTCTCCGGCCCCGACATCTCGCCCGCATACGCCTCGGCGACGGCCAGCATGCTTCCCGCCGAGACTCGAACTCTGAAGCTCGACTACACCGGCGGTCATCTCGGAGTGCGCGTCCAGTAGCGTTCCCGGCTCCCGCTTTTGCACAAATCCGACGGATCAGGTAAAACTCGCGGCTCCTCGGGGCGTAGCGCAGCCTGGTAGCGCACTCGGTTCGGGACCGAGTGGTCGGAGGTTCAAATCCTCTCGCCCCGACCAATCTCCTCAGTGACCTGCGCCGGGACGCCGACCGGTAAGTACGGGTACTTCCGCTGGATCAAGTCGTTCAACCGGGCCCGGTCCGGGGCGAGCAGGGCTTTAACGCCCTCCGGGCTCACGTCGGCGACGATGACGTGGCCGACCTCGTCGTGGACGTCGCTGTAGAGGCCGTGCGACTTCATCTTCTGCGCCTGGTAACGGTTGTCGTCAGTCGGGCTGACGTAGTGGACCGACCAGATCTTGTAGCGGTGGATCAGGAACAGATGGTTCAGCGTCATCAGGCGCTTCTTGCGCAGAGCGACGTCGAACGTGTTCTGGTCGCGAACCGAGAGGATATTCCGCCCCCGCCGATCCACGATCACGGCGAAGACGACGTTGGCGACCTTCTCTCCGCTCGACGTGGACAGGGTGAGCTCCAGCAGCTCCGAGCCGGCCGTGTGCGGCCGCAGACTGGCATGCAGCGTGCCTGGGAGCTGGTGGTGCTTCGCCCAGATCGCGAGCCACTCCTCGAGGAGCTTGGTCGGCACCTCGGTCTGGACCAGGTGTTGGTGTTGCGTCGAGCCCTTGCCCATCGCTTTGGTGGCGGCCGTACCGCCCGAAGAGGCGATGAGAGCCGCGTCCAACCGCGGACCTCCCACGAGCGTCTGGGGCGTCCGGTAGGGCGAGTCGACCAGACGGAACTTCCGCTGCAGCCGGGCGAGAGACAGCATGCCGTCCTGCTTGAGCGCGGCCGCGAACTCCTCGGCGGCCAGTCCGTCGATCTGATGTCCGCCGTAGGTGATGAAGTTGAAGACGAACCCCAGCTTGCCGAGCTCGTCCGGGAATCGCCTCATCTCCTCGTCGCTCATTCCGGTCGTGTCCCAGTTGAACGACGGTGACAGGTTGTACGCGAGCATCTTGGAGGGGAACTCGGCGTGGATCGCCTCGGCGAAGCGCCTGGCATCCAGTAGGTCTGCGGTCTTGGTCTCCATCCACAAGAGGTCGGCGAACGGCGCCGCAGCGAGAGACTTGGCGATCGCGTAGTCGATGCCGCCCTGGACCTGGTAGTAGCCCTCGGGAGTCTTCGAGACCTCGCAATCCCAGATGATGTTGATGCCCATCGACTTGGCCTTTGCGCGGGCGGCATGGAACGACGTGCGGTTCGCGAAGGCCAGCCACTCGTCGGCGCTCATGTCGAATCGCTCGCCCTCGCTGGCGCGGAACTCGATCACGTCCGCGACCGCCTGGGGATAGCTCTTCAGGCTGGCCTCGGCCTGCCAGGCTTCCAGGTAGCGCGTCTCGACCCGTTCCAGCATGGCCTCGACCGATGACCCGTCGATCTCCCGGAACGCCTTCGCGCTGTCTTCGAGCACGCGCATCACGCCCGTCCGCGCCAGCCAGTTCTCCGCCTCGTCGTACTCGTCCGCCGAGACCTTGAACAGCAAATGCCCCCGCATGTCGTCGAGGCCCAGCTCGCGGAGCTTTCTGACGATGGCGAGGTAGCCGATCTTGTACGTCGGCAGCTCGACGTTGGTGGCGCCCAGGATGAACGGATGATCGCGCTCGTCCCCGCGTCCCTCCAGAAACGTGGCCGACTCGGCGTCGGTCCGGGCCACGATGATGCCGGGCACTTTCATGACGTCGAGCTGGAAGCGTGCGGCGTTCAACCGCTTGATCTGCTCATCCTCGGCGACGAGCACCTTGCCCCCCTGGTGCCCACACTTCTTGGCGCCGGGCTTCTGGTCCTCGATGTGGTAGCCCGGTACCCCGACCTCGACGAACCGGCGGACGAGATTTCGGACGTGCGCGTCGCCGCCGTGGCCCGTGTCGGCGTCGGCGATGATGAAGGGCCGATAGTCGATCTCGGCGGAGGTAACTCGCTGCGCCTCGCTCATGCGCGAGCGCGCGAAGCGCTGGTTCCGGTCTGCCGTCAAGAGAGCGCGCACGATCGGCGCAGCCTCGTTGGGAACCTGTGAGAGCGGATAACTGGCCAGGTCGGGTCCCGGATCCTCCGTGATGGATCCCCGAGCCGACGTCGCCCACCCGCCGAGGTAGATGGCTTCGATGCCCATCCGCTTCAAGGCCACTGCCTGGCCGGGTGAGTAAGGGCCGAAGGTCGTGATCTGTTCGCGCTCCCCGAAGAGCTCACGGAGACGGCCATAGAACTGCTCGGCTGCCGTTCTGGCCACGGTGTAATCGGTCTCGATCGTGCCCCGCTGCTCGACCACTTGGCGCGGGGAATAGAGTCGCGTGATCCCATCGAAGCGCGGGCTGGAGAACCATCGGGCGGTTTCGTCGACTTCCGAATCGAATGAGCTCATGACTGGCTCCTGCTGCTCCTAATCTAAGGGGAAACGGGCACCTCGAAAGCCAGGTTCTCGGTAATGCGGGTTCCGTCCCGGCCGAACGCCGCCATGTACCGCGCGATCCGTCGCCTCGCCTCCGCCAGGTCGTCGTTATCGAGGTTGATGTTGAGCAGATCGATGTACCAGGGCGCCTTGAATGGCGCCGTGACGTAGGTCTCCACGATCTCGCGGGCGATGGGCAGCGTCGTCGTCTTGGAGTCGTCGTGGACGTCCCGGTCGCTCGCCGCCAGGAGCTTGGCGTACTCCTCGGACAACAGGCGCTCGAAGAGATCGGCGGTGAAAACGTCTCCCTTCGGGATGCCGGTCGATTCGTCGGCTTCGGAGAACCCGGCCCTCTTGTGCAGCCACTCCCAGAGAATGGAGAGGCGGATTTCGCCGGTCGCCATGTCCTCCATGAGGTAGAGGACATCGTCGTTGCCGAAGAAGTCGGCGGGCTTCAACGCGGCCGCCTGGAACCCTTTGCCGAAGGCATTGCCGTACTGCAGTGCGACGCTCAAGAGATCACGCGCGCCACGCGCGGTGCGCGGCTCCGGCTCAAGCCGGACGAGGGCGTCGGCATCGGCGACGGTGTAGGTGAGCGCGGGGAAAGGCCGGCCGAGTTGGTTGTCCTCTCCCGCCTTCTCCCAGACCGGCCGGACGATGTGCACCATCTTCCAATGGGCGACCCATTTGCCGCTGGCGCCTTCGCGCTGCTCGCGCTCGGCGCCGGCGACTGCGCGGTTCATGCCCGCCTCCACGCCACGCGCTGAGCCCACCGGGATGTTGGTCTCCATGCCGCCCTGCCACAGCGCGTAGCGGCCGTTCCTGTCGCGGGTGTTGACCGCGCGCCGGACGCGGTCCTCGTAGTTCCGCATGTATCCGTAGGTCATCACGATGGCGTCGATGTTGGGATTGACGAACTCCGGGTCCCAGGCCATGGCGTCCGAGACGCTGTTGATGTAGTCCCAGCGGCCGGTATTGAAGCCGACGAAGTGCCGCCCGAGGGCTGCGCGGATCTCCATCAACTGGAAGGCGGCCTCGAGCTGCTCGACCAGCACGTAGACCTTGATCGCGCCGGCGGGCAGCGACAGATGCTGCTCGAGCGAGGAGAGTAAGCGGTCCCAGAGCGCCGCTTCCTCGGCGGTCTGGATCTTCGGCAAGTAGAGAACGATCGAGGCGCCGGAGTCGGTGAGCAGCGCATGGTTGTTGACGACATAGAGCACCAGGTCGACGATCGACGCGGAGAACCCGGAGCCATCGGCCAGGCGGATGTGCCGGTCATCGAGGTGGAGCCCCCGCACGCGGAAAATCCTGGTCGTGAAGTCGAGCTGCTTTTTCCAGTCGTCGATGATCGGGCGTCCCAAGAATCCGCGGGCCCACTCGTTCATCTCGGCGGCAACGCCCTCGGCCACTTTCAGGAAAACGGGGTCGCGAGCGACGGCGATCTTCAAGTTGCGTTGATTGTCGAGGGACATCGTGGAAACCTGACCGAGCGCGTCCTCTCCGTCGAACATCCACCCGTCCGCGCCGGAGAGGAGAGCGTAGGCCACGTTGCGGAGGCCCTGCTCCACGGGGGCGTCCGGCCGGGTCGCCGGGCCCGTGCCCTGGATCCATTGCCGCTCAAGGTCGGCCGGGATCTCGCTCCCCTCGAACATGCCATCGCGGGCGTCCAGGACGGAGATGTCGGTTCCGGCAATGGTGGTGGCGGGATCGAGGAAATCGATTCGCTGGCGGTCGCGCGCGCGTCGCGCCCGGCGCTCGAGGCGGGCTGCCATGAGCGCCTTTCGCTGCGCATCGAGTGGAGCGAGGGCGGCGAGTGCCGCCATCGCCTCCGGAGTGAAGACGTCGCGGTAGGAGCTCA
>WNFY01004794.1_pt1 | contig 12360 bp, 9 predicted proteins | sample 5400091 | NCBI WGS metagenome assembly WNFY01 (sample SAMN13153364, study PRJNA577476) | soil metagenome | isolation source: 60 cm soil or saprolite under grassland replicate 1 | place: USA:California | collected 2016-06-15 | reverse complement strand
CTCAGCGTGAGCTGGAGACCCAGGTAGCCCGAGCTCGACCTTTGAACCGAACCATCCGCCCAGCGCAGGAGGCCACCCGGGGTTGGCAATGAGGTCTTGCACCGAGCAGCTTACGGCCACGGGGTCCGCCATGCCGAGCTGGGTGCACTATGCGCGGCATGCGTGTGCCCTGCGGAACGGTGGCCAGCATGTCACCATGGCGTAGACGCGCTGGTGGGTACCTTCGTAGTCGAGCGGGCATCCGGCTAGTAGCGATCATTCCGCCTCGTCGGTAGACGTCCCTTCCTCGCCCTCGGACATCACTTCCTCTTGTTCGTCGTTCAGCCAGGCGAATGCGTTTTCTACCGCTTTCTCTTCGGTCCCGAGAATCTGCAGACTGATCCGGATCAGCGTGTACAGCTGGTCCACCCATGAGCTCGCGAGCTCGACATTCCCGCCGGAATTGAGGGACAGGCTCGGAATGAGGTGCCCTCCGTGAAGGACGTTGAGGCACCGCTCCATTGCATGGGTCTCAATGGACCACCATTCAGAGTGCGCGACACCGCTCGCCATGTAGTACGCCTGGCGGTAAAGATCGATGAGGCCGCACTCCTTCGCCATCTCCCGGATCGACTTTCCATCCGCGAAGGAATCGCGCGTATCCACGACCCGGTAGTCGAGGACCTCATCGTTGCGGCTCAGCTTCTTCAGATCCTTGATCGCCTCCTCGAAGTCAGGCCGTCGAGCCTCCTCGGACAGCTCGTCCATAATTTGTGCGTACAGCTTCGCCTTCCCAGCTCCGTACGCCTGGAAGGCGCGATAGATCGACGGGTCCTGTTGCGCCATCCACTGGAGGTAGATCCGCACCTCCACGAGCGCCCGGATGATGTGAGCGCCGTGCTCCATGCACCACAAGTCCGGAGCACCGAGCGCTGTGATCACATCGCGTCCGGCACGAGCGACAAGCCCGGAGTGAACCTCTTGCGGTTCACGGTCGTAGAGGCGAGCAGGCGACATTTCGAGCGCTTCCACGTAGCTGGTGAGCAGGTCCATCGCTAGCTGGCGAAGATGGGCGCCGCGCTCCGGTGGAGCACCCGGGGCAGCCGCGTCGCCACGCGATGTTGCGTCGCTTGGTGTCTCCATGGCGCCCTCCTTACGGTCGTGCTCGTCTGCCTCGACTTCGCGACGTCTCATGCAGCGTGTGGTCATAGAGTTGGCGCCCCAGAACACCTTGGCCCACTTGATGGCGTCCGCGAAGTGCCTTTTGTTCTCGTGCAGCAACAGCCCTTTCTGCGCGCCCCACAGGGCCCGCACCACCGAGTCAGCTTTGGCGCGTGTTCGGGGGTCAGCCGGATACCGCTGAAGCAGTTCGACCGTTTCGGCGCTCGTGGTGAAGGTGCCAGCCTGGACGGCGCTCCAGATGTGGAGGCACTTGATTACGGCTTCGCGGTGTCCATCCTTGAGTACGCCCAGAACGGCCCGCGCGAGAAGATCGATCTCTTCCTGGCCTGGAGGTGTCATCTCACGATCTACCAGCCACTCGGCGGGGCGAAGGGGGTAGGAAGCCAAGGCGTTCGCGACGGATTCGGGAAGCAGCCCACGTTCTTTTGCCCGGGCCTTGACAACGGCCCTCGCTTCTGGGACCTGAGCAGCGAGCCGGTCGAGGCTTGCCAGCCTGCCATCGAGACACTCTGCGATAAAGCGGGGCTCGGCCTTCCCTGTGAGGTCGTCCTGAACGGCCTTCTGCCAGCGTACGAAGCGGACGGCTTCTGCGGTCCCGAGCTCGGACAAGATCAATACCGGCCACAACAGGTCGGGCAGGTCGTCCCGCACCCAGTCTCCGATCCGAAGCACGCCGGTCGCAGCGAGCGCCGGCCGGTAGGTGCGGCCTTTCTTAACATGGCCAGCGAGCGGACCGGATTTCTCATTTGGGCGGGGAAACTTCACGCGATCAAAGTAGCGCTTGACGCCGACACTTCCTGGGGATGACCGCCACTCGCCCACATAACTCCCTCCCGAAGGAGATGCGGACCGATGATTACCTTCTCGCGCACGATGGTCGCCGACAACGGCCACTCGTCGGCATGAGCGAGTCGGCGGCCACCCGCATGTGGTCAGTTCAGCCGTTCGCGTGCGGCATGGACGGACTGAGACGATCACCGGGCTGCCACGCAGGTCGGCGGATATCGGACGCTCGCTTCAAAGCCGACGGTTACAGTCCGTCACGAAGCTCGTAGTCCTCCCACACCACGTTCGTTGAAGCTTTCTCACTGAAATGTCGTAAGCGACATTTAGGCGACACGGACGCGAGAAAGCGACATCGCAGATGAGAACCTACAGACGTGTAGGTTCCCGCCGTAGATTTCGCCTCTCATGGTCGTGACCTGGCTGTCCGCTCGGGTTCTCATCGACTCTTCGCGTGATTTGTCTCAGCGATTCTTCGCTTCCTCGGCGCTTGAGGGCACGAGAGCCCGGTATCGGTGCCGGCTTGCGCGCTTGGCGCAGGTGCTCATCGGGGCCTGACAGCGTTAGCGATCTCTGCGCAGCGCTCGCAGGACGTCGAGAGCCCGCTCTGCTCGCGAGCGCTTGTCGCGGGCCGCGATTGCAGCTACTCCTGCGATGAGCCGCAGCACGGCCTCAGGACCGTAGCGCAGGACGACGGCGGTGCCTGCGACCCAGCCCGTCACGGTGAGGGTAGGTGCTGCTAGATCCGAGAGGGCCATAGCGCTTGGTCTCCATGCGTGCGATGGAAACCAGCGTCTGGCCCTCGTTCAGACGTTGGATCATGAACGCCTCCAGTATGCCATTCCGCCGCAGCCGGATGACGAGAGCAAGTGGCCCAGCGGTGCCTGCACATTCGGTTCGGCTTGCGCGCGTGCCTTGCGTCCCGCTGTGTGCTATACGGCATACGGCGCGGGACGCGAGGCACGGGCCTGGGCGGGTTCGCGGTCTGTTCAGTAGACCCAGCGGAAGGGAAGGACTTCGGGTGCTGCAGCGGTGCCGGCGAGGCTGTACCTGCATTCGGATGAGTTAGCTGGATCGATTACCGGCGGCGGAATTGCCGGTGTAGCGCTGGGGTGCGGGCGAGGCTGGTGCGGAGATGATCTCGGTAGGTGCAGCCAGCCGCGGGTTCGTGTCTCCTTGATGGCTACGTTGGCCGGCCGGAACGTGCCCGGATCGACCGTGCCTGGCGCGCGCCGGATCACGCTGTCGTAAAAGTGATCGGAGACGATAAGCGCGAGGTCGGCTCCGGACGCTGCGAGGGCCTTTTTGAGCACAGGGGCATCCAGCAGCCGGAAGAGATGGATAATCGCGGCGCCGGACACGCCGTTGCTGTCGCGGTGAACTTCGCCGCTGTGGACGGCGACACGTAGACGGATCTTCGTGACCTCATTTGACATCGCGTTGTGGTGCCACAGGCAGGAACGCAGCCGGTCCACAAGCGGATCCACAACCGTGGCAGACGGCATGTGCTCGGGCATGATGACGAGCGCACCGTCGCCACGGTCCTCGTGCAAGCAGTCGTCCCATCCGAGCCGGGCGTCCTCGAAGGCCCGGGTGAGCACCTCGTAGAGCGCCTGCCGGACGGATCGCTGGACTCCATCATCATGACGCCGCTCGTTGAAGCCGGCGACATCCACTGCGAACAGCACGCAATGCTGTGAGCGGCTGCCTGGACGCCCCGCTCGCGGTGATTCTGGGTAAGGCGCGGCTTCGGTCAGGATCTGCGGTTCGCCGCTGTCGCCGGTGTCGGCATGAGGTGACTTCTGGCACAAACGGTTTTCCATGATGGCGGCAAGGCCGGCATCGAGGTTCAAGCCTGCCCGGATTCTCTCCAGCTCTTCTGCCTCGCCGGCCGCGAGCATTGAGTCCAGCGCTTGGTCGCTGTCGTAAGGCTCCATGGAGGTCATCGGGTATCTCCCTCCTGGTCGAGCCCGAGCCACTTTTTGAGAGCTTGGCGGCCGCGGCAAAGGTTTTGCCGGACCGCCGCGTCCGAGATGCTCAAATGTCTGGCGATCTCGCTGTTGGCGTAGCCATCCAGGTGCCAGGCCATTACCTGCCGCTGGCGTTCAGGAAGAGCCGCGAGTGCACAGTACACACGGCGCGCCTGTTCGCCGATCTCAACAAGGTCCTCGTAGATCACCGGACGATCCGGCACCTCTTCCACGGGAATCTCGCGGAGCCGCCTGCGGTAGTAGATACGGCACGCCACCAGGCGCAGCCACGCACGCGGGTGCTCGATGGCTTCCCACTGTGGGTAAACCTCGGTGAACGCGTCGTGAGCGGCGTCGGCTGCAGCATAGGCGTCAGCGCCGTAGCGGCGCACGAACCGGGCAAGAGCAGGCATTTCTTCCCTGTAGAACTGGTCGAATTGGACCCGGGCGCCATCTCGCGGCACATTCTGGTTGACAGCAAGATCTGTGCCATCGCCGACGACAGCCATATCGGTGTCCGCGGTGTTCTCGACGAGGATGTGCGTACCCCCGCCGAAAGGACCCTGAGGGGAGATCACCGGTCACGTTCCTTCTCCGATCGGCCTGGGGTCTGTGACCGGGCAATCAGCAATTGCAGTTCCACGTCATCGAAACGGGCCATGATTCGGGTTCCCAGGACGATCTTGTGGGCGAAAGCCACAGCCACGTGATGACAAGCACGTCCGATCACGAGTACATGCCTGGCTGCGAATACCACCATCACCGCAGCTCCCGCGGCCGTCAATGCGGCCTCCATGGAGGCTCACCTCCTCCGCTGCTTAAGGTCACCCAAACTGTGAGGGCCATGATGTTGAGGTTCATGCCTGGATGTGCATCACACCCCCGAGGACGTGACGCCGGAGCGTTGACCGTTCGCTGCAGCGAGTGCCTGGACGTCTGGCCGGTGGAGTGCCCGCAGGAGAACTGCCCCGCGCGGGGTTGGCCGCATGGGCTGGCGCAGGGTGGAGCGGTGGTAGAGCTTCGCGCCGATGTCGTGTTCGAGCCGTTTGAACTGGTGGACGAGGGCGGACTGGTGGGTGCCGAGGTGGGCGGCGGCGGCTTCGATAGTGGGGAAGGTCATGGCGGTCTGGAAACGCTGGAGGCGGTGCCAGCCGTTGAGGCCGCCTTCGACGGCCCGGCGGATGTCGCGGGGAACGTCGTTGCTCAGCTTGGCAAGCATTTCGGGGCGGCTGTGCACCCCGGGTGGGCGGGAGGGCATGTGGTGGCGGCGGGCGGCGGCGATGACGGTCACGTCCTGGACGCCGAGTTCGGCGGCGATGTCGGTGTAGGAACGGCGGCGGGTGAGGTATTGCTCGCGCAGCCAGGCCGGGTCGATCGGGGCGGGATCAAACGCGCCAGCCACGGTGATCCCGTGCTCGCGGGCGCGCTCGGCGAGGAATTTGCGGGGGAACCTGGTCTCGGCCTCCAGTTGCCGGAGCGTCTTCCCGGCCTGGACATATTCGCGCTGGAAGAACTCGCGGGTAAGGACGCGGCGGGCACGGTTCTGCCATTGCCGCACGATCGGCGCGGCGGCTTTGCCCCATTGCCGCGCTGGCCGGGGGACCTGTTCGAGCGCCAGCCGGATGTGGCCGCTGCTGGTGCCCAGCCGCTCAGCCACGGTGCCGACGGGCAGCCCTTCGGCGATGGCAAGCTGGCCGACGGCTTGCAGGTCGATGTCGTCCGGATCGCGGCCAGGCAGGGTTAAGTGGGCACAGCAGCTGGCCGGGGGCTGCCAGGTCAGCGGTTCGGCGATGCCGAGGCTTTCGAGGTAGCGGGTGGCGTGGTCGTGCAGCGCGGCGCGCAGCGGCGTGGTGAGCGTGTCGGTGAACTCGTGGTGGCGGCGGCGGTCACCAGCTGAGCGGAACGCCAGGGTGTGGCGGGGGTCACCCAGGTCGGCCCCGGTGAGCAGCTGATAGAGGTGGCGGCGGGCGTCCAGCAGGCGGCGGGCTTCGCCGGGATGCGCCCCGGCCTCCAAGCACAGGTCCTGCCACTCGCCGGGTATGATCATTTCCGGGGAGATGGTGTCGCGGCGGCGCTGGTAGTCGATCAGGCTGCCGCAGGTGTCGAGATACTCAGCAAGGTGGCAAACCGCGGCCAGCACCGAGTCATGGCCCTGTTCGCCGAGGGCACGGATGATCTGGCTGACGGCGACGCTGCTGCGGTAGGCATGCAGGGCAGTGAGAACTCCGCGGATAGTGCGGGCGGGGTTGCCGGGCAGCAGCAGGCACGCCGCGATGGTGGCGCGGAACGGGGCGGGCAGGAACCCCTCGGCCGGGGTGAGGCGGATCGCCCAGTCCGGCCACAGCATCTGCGGGATCTTGCGGGCACGGACGGCGAGCAGTTCGGCGCTGTCGGCCGGGAGGCGCGGCAGCGGTGCGCTGGAGCGGTGCCGGATCCGCTCCACGGCCGTCAGGCTGGGGCCGAGTGCTTGCAGGAACCTGCCCCGGGCCGGGCTGGACAACTGTTTCCACTGGTGTTGGGTGAAGCCCGCCGGTCGGACCGGCCAATGGGCGGGCTCGTGGCGCAGCATTGGCCTCATCCGGCCGATGGCGTCCTGGTCATCGCCAGTGAGCAGCGTTACCGCCTGGGCGGCGGCAGCGCCGGTCAGCCCGGCGTCGGCCGGGGCGGAGCAGCCCAGCGCTGCTGAATTTGCGGCGGGCTGGGCTGCCCAGGCACGCCAGGCGTCGCGGACGCGCAGCCCGAACCTGGCGAAGTCGCGGGCAGACGATTGGCGCAGCAGCCAGCCTGCGACGACATCCAAGTCGGTGAGCATCTGCACGGCCGCGACCGCCTCGCGCGTGTCGGCGGCGCTGTCCGCGGCTGAGGCGAGCGCGGTGTGGATCCAGTGCTGGGCGGCCAGCAGCCGGCCGCCGGATGCGAGCCGCTGCGCAGGGACGGCGCGCAGGTCAGCGGCGCACCACATGCGCAGGGTCACCGGGTTGGGGCAGCTGGCCGCCGGGGTGCGGCCAGCACCGGTGCCCGCATAGGCGCGAGGCGTCTTGCCGCAGCCTGGGCAGCTGTCACACAGCAGGACACGGTGGCGGGCGCAGGCGAACACCCACGGCAGCCGCCAGGCTAGCAGCCACCGGCCGTCCCGCTCGGCCAGGCAGCGCGGGCAGTAGCGGGAACCGTCCCGGCGCACCGTCCCGAGTGCCAGGTACCGGTCCAAGACCGCATCATTGAGGCGGCCGGGAGGCAGCCCGGCCTGGCGTTCGATCCGCCGCAGGACCGGGGCGGGGATTCCCAGCAGCAGGCCGCTGGAGGTATGCGGCACCTGCCATCCCAGCGCGGGCAGCAGCCTGCCGATGCTTAGGCCGTTGCGCCGGGCCAGTGCTTCCAGCCAGCTATCCAGGCCCTCCCCGGGCACGACGGGGACCCGGATCGGCAGCGCCCGCGCCAAAGGCGGCGGCGTCATGACGCCGCGGCGCTCGGCGGCGTGCGCAGGGCATCTGGCGTGGCGGACAGCCGTCCCGCGGCGAACGCGGCGGCGAGCTGCTGGCGGGCCTGCTCGGACGCCTCGTCGATCCGGACGGTGTCCAGCAACGGGGCGGTGAGGCGCTCCTCACCGGAGCGGATCGCTTTGAAGCAGCCCCGGGTGATCAGCGTGATGTAGGACCCGATGTGCCCGCTGGTCCGCGCAAACAGGTAGTCGGCCAGGCTGGTCAGCATCCCCGGTTCGGCGCGGGCGAGCACGAGCTGGCGTTCGGTTGCCTTGAGCAGGCTGCGCCAGTGCTGGCGCCCCTGGCCGGAGATGATCTCAAACGGCGGTACTTGCAGGCGGGTCCAGCGCCGGGCCGTCTGGGCCAGCGCGGCGCCGTCTCCGGTCAGGCCCTCGGCGAGGAACCGGCGCTCAGCTAGCCCTACGCCGACATAGATAAAGGTGACCGGTAATTCGTTCGCCAGCCATTTGAGGTGGTTGCTGACGTCCAGGCCGTCTTTGCGCCGGGGGTCGATGAAGTGAAGGTCGTCGATCACCCCGACGCGGGTCTGGCACGACAAAACGCAGTCCAGCGAGTGACTGGCCAACTGTGCGGCGTTGGCGCGGTTGGTCGCAGGGTGGCCGTAGAACTCGCAGATCATCCGGTTCAGCGTACGCAGCGTGGTGTTCGAGGTCAGGCCAACCCGGAACACCGGAATGCGTTCGTGCCCCTCGCTGGTGAGCGGACCGTGGCGGCGGAGCTGCGCACGGTCGAACCCGCGGGCGAAGGAGTTGGCGATCGTGGTCTTGCCCAGGCCCGGCAGCGCGTCGATGACCGCGGCGCCGCGGATGCGGTCGGGGTCTTGCCGGTTGGCGGACACGATCAGGTCCAGCTCGTCATGGATCGTCCCCAGTTGCGGCGTCTGCACAATCCCGAAGTTGGCGTGCCAGTCGTGGCGGGCCTCGTCGTAATCCTCGCGGGCCGTCGCGCCGAGCGAGGACAGCTGAGCGGCGGTCAGCGGTTCCGGCCGCTGCCGTGGTGGGGCGTCCACGTAACGGCGCCAGCCTTCTTTGCGGGACAGGCTGTAGAAGGCGCCGTCCCGGCTCACTCGATGACCTCAAACGCATCGGCGTAGAAGTCGTCATTGGAGGCGTCGAAGATCTCGTCATCGGCGTCGTCGTCCCCGGCGACGATCCGCAGGTGCGCCGCGCCTGGGGCTGGACCGCTGTCCTTGCCAGCGGCGGCCGGGGCTGACGACGCCGGGCCGTGGCTGCTGGCCTGATCCTCGCAAGCGAGGGCGGCGCGCTCAGCGGCAAGCCGCGCCGCCATCCGCCGCTCGCGCCGACCGGTGACCATGCCGGTGTTCCATCGTTGCAGCAAGGCGGCCAGCGCGGCGGCTTGGTCGGGCCAGCGGCCTTGGCGGGCGGCCAGCCGGCGGGCGTGCCGGGCCGCCTCGCCGCTGAACGGCGTGCCCAGCAGGGGCGCGTGTTCCCACTCCAGGCAGTGCCAGGAATCATCGGCCGGGTCCTGGAAGTAGACGTAGCGCACGTCGTCCGGGTTGACCCAGACCGGCCATTTGCCGGCGTGGATACCACCGTAAGGGCTGGTCGTGTTGCGGTAGCCGTTCATCACCGCGCCGTCGTAGCGCAGCCCGTTCACTTCGACGCCGTAATGCTGGATCGTGCGGTACTCGGTCTGCAAGAAGTCATAGGCCAGCTCCGGCGATGCCGGGATCCGCAGCAGCCCCGCCTTGGCCACCCCGATCTGGTGCATCTCCGCCGGGGACAGCTCCAGGTGCGGCCACTCCGGCACGGCCAAGCCCTCGTGCCGGGTGCAGTGATACACCGTGGCGAGCCAGTCCCGGATGACGTCCTCCAGCTCGTGCAGGTAAAAGAACGCGGCGTCCTCAACACGCTCGCCGCGGCTGTAGACATCGGGTCCCTTGTAGCCGGGCAAATGCTGGATCAGGCCCTCCCGCAGGGTCCTGAAGAATTTTTCGACCGTGGGTTTGTCCGTGGGTTTTCGCGGCTGGGCCGGCTGGATCGAGATACCCAGCCGCGTGCACACCCCGATCACGTGCGCGGACAGGAGCGCCTTGCCGTGGTCGATGACCAGCGTCTCCGGCGGGCACGCCGGGCGGCCAGCGCCGACGGCGGACTCGGTGAACACCAGCTGCTCCGGGACACCGTGATAAGGGCCGGGCTCGCGGGCCGGGCCGGGCTCGCCCGTCTCCGGCGGGGCGACCGTTTCATACAGCACCCCGGCGACATCGGCGGCCTTGGTCGACACCGGGGTCAGCCGAAGGCCCAGGATGCAGCGGGAAAACAGGTCTTGAGCGACGGTGAGCTGCACCGGCACCCACCGGCAGGTGACCGGTTCCATCGCGAACACGTCCAGGTCCTGGGTGTCGAGGATCACGTACTCGCCAGGCCGCACCGCCCGCAGCCGCCCGTACGGGGCCGCGGGCCGGGCCGCGATCGACCGGCGGCCTTTCGCGCTGCCGGACACCGCGTTTGTCCCCCGGGTCAGCTCGGTCAGCCGCCGGTAAGCGGTAGCCCGTGACGGCACCCGCGCCACACCCGGGCCGTGCAGAACTTCCAGCAGCCGTTCGGCTCGTGCCAGGACGGCGCTGCGTGTCGGTGTGGACGCCTCCACCAGCTCGGCGAGTACCCGCCGGACCGCGTCGTCCCAGCGGGGATCGACCGTGCCGCCGTGGCGCCGCGCCGCCCTGGTGTCGGCCAGGCCGGGCTCGCCGGACTCCCGGTAGGCCGCCACCCAGTTCTCCACCGTCCGGGCAGTGACCCCCAGTTCGGCGGCCTTCGCCCCGTAGCGGGCCTTGAGCGGCTGCCCGGCCGCGAACTGCGGGCGCGGCTCACCCGCAGCCGCCGCGTCCGCGTGACCGGCCTGGTAGCCGGTGAGAACCTCCCGCACGTGCGCAGCGCGCTCAGCCACCCCGGCACGCTGCTCCGCGGTCAAGCCAGCCAGCGCCACGCCAGCCGCGACGCCGCCAGCAATACCGGGCTGTGGGTCCGCCGACCGGGCATGGGCCACCAGGCTGCCGAGCCGCACGGCGGTGAACTCGCCAGTCCGGTGGTTGCGCACTGTCACCCGCGTCCCGTCCAGCTCGACGACCTGCACGAGGTCACCCGCATACAGCAGCCGGGTGCCGGGAAACACAGCCAAGGTCTGCCCGCTCACCGCCGGACCTCCCCGGCTATCTCGACCGCCGTGTCCGCCCCGAGAGGCCGTTGCAGGTCAGCCCGCAGCCGCCCGCTCCACAACAGGTGCAGCACCACCGGCCGGATCAGCTCCGGCGGATGACATTGCGACAAGGCCCGCTCGATCCCCCCGATCGCCGGCTGCCGCCGGGCCGCCTCCAGCACCGCCGGGACCAGCTCGCCGGCGATCACCGAGCGCCGCCGGTACCCCGCCAGGAACCGCACATTGGCCAGCAGCCGCGGATCAGCGCCCGACCACACCTCGAACCCCCAGCCCCGCCCCGCGCAGACCCGCCGCGTCCAGGCGAACTGCGCCTCCACCGCGGGATCGGCCAGCCGCGACGGCGCCTTGACATCCACCATCGTGACCCCGCCATCCACGCTTATCAGCAGCAAGTCGGGGACATGCCGCCGGGTCCGCCCCCCATCAGCACCAGCCAGCAGGAACGGCTGCGCTGCCAGGCCGGCTACATCGGGGTCGAAGTCGGCCAGCATGATCCGGGCCAGCTCCAGCCGGCTCTCATACACCACCAGCCGCTCTAACGTCGCCGACCAATACCAGCCCGAGTAATGCAGCCTGCCTTTATAAGAGCGGAACTCCCGCACTGGCAATCCCGCGAAGACGTCCCGAGTCTCCAAGCGGTCCAGCGCCGTCTCCGAAAACCCGCCGTCCGGGCGCCGGTACCGCACCCGCACGCCGCCAGACCCACAGCCACCATCCGGGACCACAACCCTGATCGTCCCACCCGCAACAACGCACAGCCCGCCGCCACGCCGGACAGCGTCTCACCAGAATTTCGCAAGCGAAACGACGGCGAAAAATCCGCGAGAAAGCGAAAAGTAAAATGAGATCCTACAGTCATGCCCTCGCTGCTGGGCGCGTGTAGCCGACGACTTCGGAATCACCAAACTCGTCGTGCCGGATTTCCTGGCCGCTGAACGGCGCGTCGATCATCTGATGAGCACCCACCACAATTCCGACGTGGCCAGGTGCCGACCAGGTCCCATCGGATCCGGCGAGGAAGACCAGATCGCCCGGCTTTTCCTGTCCGGGGGGCACGCGTGGGCCGGAGGCCCATTGCTGCTGGCTGGTGCGGGGGATGGTGATCCCGGCGGCGCGGTAGGCCATCATGGTCAGCCCAGAGCAGTCAAAGGCGTCCGGGCCGGTGGCGCCCCACACGTAGGGCTTGCCGAGCTGCGCTTCGGCATAGCCGATGACGGTGCCGGCCACCCCCGTGGGCAGTGGGCCGGTGGCGGCTTGCTCGCAGGCTGGGCTGGCCGCGGCGGCGACGGCTTGGGCGCCGCCGCTGGCGTAGCGGGCGGCCCAGGTAAGCACGGTGGCGACGTAGTCGGGGGAGTGGTTGTACGCGAGCAACGCCCCTTGCGTGTCACCGGGTGCCCCGTGGGCTTTCAGGAATCGGGCGGCGGACGGGATGGCGTCACCAGGGTCGTAGACGTTCGCCTGGCCGTCGTGGTCCCCGTCGATGCCGTATCCGTTCGTGTGCAGGCTGGCTGGGTGAATGGGCGCGCCGCCCCAGGTGTTGCCGGCTGCGCCGCCGATGCCGATCTGCATCGGCCCGGCCGCCCCGGCGGCGTTGGCGCCGGAGCGCACGCCGGGCGCCGCCGAGCGGCCGTGGCCGGACTCGACTTCGCCGATGCCGGCCAGCACCTCCCACGGAATGCCGTATTGCTGTCCAGCGGTGCGGTACCAGCTGAGGTAGGCGGCGGGGATGCTGGCGGCCTGGCCAGAAGGCACGGGCTGGGCCTGGC
>WNFY01008610.1_pt1 | contig 12364 bp, 8 predicted proteins | sample 5400091 | NCBI WGS metagenome assembly WNFY01 (sample SAMN13153364, study PRJNA577476) | soil metagenome | isolation source: 60 cm soil or saprolite under grassland replicate 1 | place: USA:California | collected 2016-06-15 | reverse complement strand
ATGAAGTTCTTGTTGAGTTGCGAGCCTGCGCAGATTTGTTAATTCATGGAAAAAATACTGCTTTATGGTATAGAGCACTCAATAGTCTGGAAAAAGAAAGCTTTAAAAATGCGAGGAAACTACAAGGAAAGGCTCCTGACTTACCATATTTAGTCATCAGCAATACACCCGACGAGCGACTTATTCGTTATCTAGATAGCAAAGATAAACAAAAACCTTTCCTGGTAACTTCAGAAAATGCATACGTATCAGATGAACTTGCTCAAATAGTACAACTGATACGATGCGGCGAAAATAAAGTTGATCTACAGGGACTCGTTTCCCTTTTACAGGAAAGAGGTTTTAAAAATGTTCTTGTCGAAGGTGGTCCTACTGTGCTAGGAGCTTTCTTCGCTCACGATTTTATTGATGAGATCTTTTTAACCATTGCACCTAAAATTTTCGGTAATAGCAGAAATGCAGCATTGACAATGGTGGAAGGCTATCTGTTTCCACCAGATAAAATCAAAAAATGCGAATTGCTTTCAGTCAAGCAAGTTGGGAACGAACTCTTCTTGCATTACAAGGTTTTAAGATAGCCGCGAGGCTTAGTTTTCGGAAAGGGAGGGGATGGCATTATGAAAATTACAGCGATAAAAACAGAGAAAATAGTATATCCTGCATCAACTTTGTTTACTATACTGGACAAGTATATCTCTTCTCTTGCAGAGGGATCAATCATCGCGCTCTCATCAAAAATAGTTGCTATATGTGAAGGAAGAGTGGCACGAATAGATGACGCTGACAAAGCAACATTGATCAAACAGGAGGCCGAATACCTGCTCCCTTCTCAGAAAAATAAATACAATGTAACTATCACGATCAAAAACAATATCCTTATTCCCACGGCGGGAATTGATGAGTCAAATGGTAACGGATACTATATACTCTGGCCCTCAAATCCTCAAAGGACGGCAAACGAGGTCAGAGAGTACCTCTGCAATCGATTTTCGCTACAGGAAGTGGGAGTCCTGATTACAGATAGTAAAACGACGCCATTGCGTTGGGGAACAACAGGGATCGCCATTAGCCATAGTGGATTTGCAGCGCTCAACAATTATATCGGCAAACAAGACATATTTGGGCATACACTGAAAGTTACCAAGTCAAACATCATGGACGCCCTCGCTATTGCAGCGGTATTAGTAATGGGAGAAGGAAACGAGCAAACCCCAATCGCTATTATTGATGATGTCCCATTTGTGCAGTTTCAACAAAGAAACCCTTCAGATGAAGAACTCTATGAGATGCATATTGCGCTAGAAGATGACTTATATGCTCCACTCCTACAAAGTGTGGCCTGGGAGAAGGGAAAAGCTGGTGAAAATAAGTGAAAAAGCTTCCATCAATCCTTATAATTTGTTACAGTATCATTAGCTGATAGCACGATAATACGTCTACACTAGCTCTCAGATACACACCATCATAGTAATCTATAAGGAAATAGAGATAACATTATGCAAAGTACAGGAGAAACGAAGCGCTATCAACAACGCCCTGTTAACGCGACCCGCCGCTGTCATGAATGTAATGAAGAGGCCCTCGGACGCTGCCCGGACTGTCATCATGGCTTCTGCCAGGAGCATTTTCCTAAGCAGCAACATTCGCCTTGTGCTGAAAAACAGATGAAGATGGCGCAAACTCAGGTCTGCTATGTGTGTGGCACACAGGTCTACCCCGACCAGTGGTCCACCTCAAGGACCTCGCACTTTGTCGATCAGTTCGTCTGCCGCGGCTGCGGACGGTACGTCTGTGACGAACTGCATACTCAGCGCAAAACTGAGGATGTGGTTATCACGCGTGAGGGGTTGCGCGGTCATCGCTACCAATACACCAATCGTTACTGTGATCTGTGCTCACCGCTCTACAGGATCGACGGACTCAAGGGACTGACAACCGCGATCACCGTTCTCGGAACTATCGCAGCAGGTGTGTTCTTCTACCTGCATCCTTAGAGTATCCGCAAAGAAAGGGGAGAAGACGGATAAAAAACTTGCCGTCTCATTGTAGCAACCCATGGTTTTATCATCAACGATTCAAACAACACTCTTACGTCATCAAAACGAGATTTATAGCGCCCTCCGTGAGGCGATTGACCACGCCAGGGAAGTCGCAGCACAGAGCGAAGCAAGCACACTGACACCATTTTACGGACAGATGCAATATCACCTGGGCTGGGTAAATACCCACTTTGCGGCAACAAAAAGCAATCCGGGGAAACTGCTGCGCCCGACGCTGCTCCTCCTGACTTATGAGGCGGCAGGCGCCTGGGGACTTGCAGACGATGCGCCTACGAATTCTGCCTATCTGAACCGCGCTCTGCCCGCCGCAGCCGCAGTCGAACTCACTCATAATTTCACCTTGATTCATGACGACATAGAAGATAGCGACGCGGAACGACGCCACCGTGCTACATTATGGAAGCTATGGGGTATTCCACAGGCAATTAATACAGGCGATGGTATGTTTGCACTGGCACGCCTGACGCTGTGGAACGTGCTGGAAAGAGGCGTAGAGGGCGATATAGCAGCACGCCTGGGCGAGGCTCTCGATCGTGCCTGCCTGATATTAGCGGAGGGTCAATACCTGGATATCAGTTTCGAGGAAGAGCAGGCTATTTCGGTTGCTATGTATGTCGATATGATTAGCCGCAAGACTGGCGCGTTGATGGGATGTGCAGCAGAGATGGGTGCACGCCTGGGTACACGCGACCAGGAGACAATTGAGCGCCTGAGCAGTTTCGGGAAGGCGATGGGAATAGCCTTTCAGGTACGTGATGATCTGCTCGGCGTCTGGGCCACAACAGCTGAACTGGGCAAGACTCCGGCGGGTGATGTGTATCGACGCAAGAAAAGCCTCCCTGTGCTACATGCGCTGGAACATGCATATGCACAGGACCAGGAGAAACTGCGAACGATTTATCAGCAAGAGGAGCCGGTTACAAAAGAGCAGGTAGAGCTTGTGCTTGCGATTCTCGAACGTACAGCCACAAAAGCTTATTGCCGTGCGTTCCTGGCACAACAATGTAAATTAGCATATACTGCTCTGGCAGCTATACCCCGAAACAACAGTCCGGTTTCGGCACGCGCGCTCGATGATATGGAAACACTGGTACATTTTGTGGAAGAGGCTATCTACTGATAAAGATTGAGTAACTCTTCAGGTGCTCTCTTCTTGATTCCTCAGCGCCTACGGCGCTTCGCAAACCGTTTTTTGGTGGGCGGTGGGGTTTGCGGCCTCGGGCCGCAAACCCCACCGCCCACCAAAAAACGAGCGAGCCACCGCAGGTGGCGAGGGGGCTTGAAGCGCTACACGATTGATGTAGAAGTTTATCTGCAGCTTCTACATCAGTCCCCAGATTATTACGCTATTGCCGGAAGTTGACGCCAGTTGATCCCCTCGAGGGGACCATGCGAGGCCATGCACCATTTCATTTTGCTGCGCAATCACAATGGGCAGCGTACGTATAGGTGTGTTCGATACGTGCAACATCAGAGGTGTATCAAGGCATTGATTGGCAATGGTTGCATTTCCTTGCTGCTGGCATGTCAGGCCATTCCAGATACGTACCATGCCGTCATCTCCACCCACAGCAAGCTGTGTACCAGTAGGAGCAAAAGCCAGAGCACGCACAGGCACCTTAATATCATACCCTCCATGCAACTCATGAGCATTATTAGCTTGCCAGACACGTATTACACCCCCCTGAGTGGCAGAAGCCACGGTCTGACCATCAGCGGACCAGGAAACTCCTGATACGGGGGTTGTGTGGCGCATAAACACCGTTTGCTGACGGTAGCTGGTCGTATTCCAGACAATCGCGTGCGTATCCTGTGAAGCAGAGACGACTTGCATCTGATTATATGGAGTCCATGCCAGGCTTGTAACAGGTTTTGCATGATGATGGAGTGCAAGCCTTGCAGCATTCTGTACATTATAAAATGCTACCTGGTTCAGCGCTCCGGTGACCAACCGTTGTCCATCAGCAGCCCAGGCCAGCGCCATTACAGCAGCAGGCTGATGAAGGTCATGCTGGACAGTGCCAGTTGGAGACCAGATAAATACATGTGCATCATCAGCTCCACTCGCCAGCATAGTTCCATCAGGCGACCAGTCTATAGCACGCACGACCTGCTGATGATTGTTGAAGGTAAAAATTGTTTGTGCCTTAGTAGGAAAGGGAGCTTTCGTGGGAGCTGGAGAGGGACGTGGCGCGGTAGCGGGTGATGCAACATTTACTTTATTAGCATTCAAACCATTGAGATTAAATGCTCCGATAGTATATCCATGGGAAGCAGCATAGCCCAGACCTGCGCCTCCAACACCCAGTATAGCTCCACCAAACATCAGAAAAGCGCGACGTGGCCATTTACGCTTTTTCTTCTCCACCTGCGGCAAACTGGCAGACATATTTTTGACGTTGAGCGGTCCAAAAACATCCACATCTGCTATGGTTACTGAAGAGTGCAATACAGGATCAGGCGAAACGGGTACCGGCTCACTTTGCGCAAGCGATGCAACAGAGCCGTCCAACACATATGAATCTAAAGCCAGCCGGGCACCTGGTTCGACGCCCGATGCAAGCAGTGTGGTATTCTCAGGCAAAATACGTCCCCCAGATGCATGGCGTAGCATGTAAACCAGCCTTTTACCAAACAGGTCCGTCTCAGGGAGCTTCAACTCCTCTACCAATGCAGGTACGAGTGCCCCCACAGGTGCATCTGCAATGACTTCCACAGGACGTACAGAGCCAAATGCATTATTTTCTATCAATACTTCGAGTTTTTGCATATTTCTTTCCCTGATCCCTTTCTCGTTGCCTATAGTTTATCACGATGATACTTCTTGTCCTTGACACATAAGTAAAAAGGGCTATCCAAACGTCGTGCGCGTGGACCCGGCACACGCAAGGCATGCCTCTACGGGAGCGTTTGGATAGCCCTGATCAACAGGTACCTGAAGCCATGGTAGCTCGCAGTATATGTTATGATGTAGACAAGGGTTTCTATATATGTATTTACGATAGATATAAATATAGCCAGGGAGATATTCTCAGTGCGAGGGCAAATCATACAAACCGTGATTATTTTCACGTTTCTACTCTTACTACCCACCACAACAGCGGCTAACGCAGCCGTACCCACCACATCACTACAGAGGCAACAGAGCAGAGTAAATCCTGCCGATTTCCCAACCGTCGACCCTGACTATATCTATAATCAGCTTTTCTTTATGGTGACACGCTTCCAGCACCGCGAAGCTGGCTATAGCGCAGCAAGTTCGCCGGGTAATGGTCATGACGCATTCGCTACTTATTGGGCAAACGAAATAGCACAGGATCTGACAGGATTTGGAGCACAGGTACAGCACGACTCGTTTCCAATTAAGGGCTGGCAAGGCCTTCCCGCCGACGTTCCGGCGTTTAACGTTGAGGTGAGCGTGCCAGGCGCAACACATCCAGAGCAGGTCGTGGTTATCGGTTGCCACTATGATGGAGAGGCTATCTCTACACAATCAGCTAACGATGATGCCAGTGGCTGTGCCATCGAACTCGGCGTGGCCAGGGCAATGGGAAATTACTGGCGCAATCACCACACCTATCCAGCACGCACATTACGTTTTGTGATCTTTGATGCCGAGGAGCAGGGCTTATTTGGCTCGTTTCATTACCTGAATAACACAGTCAATGGCGACACACATAATATAGTTGCCATGTTCAATGAAGAGCAGAACGGTATCGCCTATCCACTGCGCTACCTCGGACGATTATCAAATCCGCTCTTGCCCTTCTACATATACATGTCACCACTTACAAACAGCCAGCTTTACCCGGCACAAGCTAAGCTCTCAGCAGCGCAACGTGCCAGTATTATCAACTTCCGTAAGCTTATGCAGCAGGCAGTTCCGGCTGCCTTTCAACAGTTCCAGGCACTGGGTTTTCAGGGTCTTACCTATCACGGAGCCAATAGGCAGGATGTCGCGCAGCCTGTTTTCGGGTCCGATCAGCTCAGCAATATCAAACAGGCAGACGATAAGCTGGGAGGAAGTGATCAGATCGCATTTACCCTGGCAGGGATACCATGCGCAACATTTGTAGGCAATTCCACTTATTATGACCATAACCCGCCAGCATGGTCGTATCCTTTTGACCAACAACAAGATACCATTCAACTGATGAATACCTTTGCCCAGGGCGGTTCACAGAAGTCCAATGCGCTCATGCTCGCCCTCGCACTACCAGGTATGCTTACGAGCTGGATGCTTAACCAGCCCTCTATTCTCGGACAAAGCGCCACCGGTGATCTGCCGCAAGAAGTCCCTATCGCAGCCATCAGCGATATCGGGCAGACCAGGGTAGGGCAGAACCTTATCTTAAATGCCAGAACAGCATTCGATCCAACTAGTAAGAACAAGGCTCTTACCTATAACTGGAACTTTGGCGATGGTACGCAGGCAAGCGGTATAGAAGTGCACCATACCTATAGGGCAACAGGCACCTACACGCTGACACTGATAGTCAGTGCGGGAAATAGAACGAGCCGTATAAGTAAAAATCTCAATGTCACGGAGCAAGCAACAAGCTACTACAACGTATACGGCAATTATCCCAGTAACGGCAACCCCCCACATAATCCCCAGGTGAAATTGCCTGCACCAGATGATACATTGCAAGATAAAGTTATTGGTCCAGCGGCTTCGCTGATAACCACACCGACAGGAGCTACAGTACAGAAGCCAGCCGGGACAGTAACAAAAGGAGCAACGGAGATACCTCTTGCATTGATTGTCGGTATCGTGTTATTTCTCGCGTTGATTATTGGTATCAGTGTAGTAGTCTTTAATAAAAAGAGTAGGTAACTGTTCAGGACTCCTCGCCACCTGTGGCGCTGAGGAGTCAGAAAGAGAAGACCTGAAGAGTTACAAGAATAGAGCGAAACGTAGAGACTTGAAGGAGTAATAATACCATAGCAGTCAGGAGTTGGCAGGTAACAATGGCGCTTGAAGCAATCAGACGTATTGCGCTATTTTTGTTAACAAGGCGTCGATCTCAAATGGCTTTGCCAGGAAATCCTCTGCTCCTGCCTGCCGTGCCGTTTCCTGCGCATTGGGATGTGCCGAGAACATCATAACGGGAATATGTCTGGTCTCCTCCTGACTCTTGAGGTGTCTGACAATCTCGCGTCCATCTTTCCCTGAGAGCAGGACATCTACCAGGATAAGGTCTGGTAGCTCGCCATTGTGGAGTTGTTCGAGGTATTCACCCTTGTCCGAGATCACAATGGCATAGCCTTCCTCCTCTAAGATCACTTGAAGGAACTCTAGAATGTCCAGATCATCATCCACGATAAGGATTCTTTTGCGCCCGCTTTGCATACGCTCTGTCTTCTTCTCCTGTCTGGTTCAGTCACAAGTCTGCTCAGTTTCCTTCTGAGGGAGAGGTAAAATGACAGAAAAGGTGGCTCCCTCTCCTTTGCGGCTGTGTACCTCGATCCGCCCATGATGCCGCTCAACGATCTCACGTGAGATATACAGGCCAATGCCAAGCCCGGGATAGGTTTTTTCCTCCGGATCAGTGATTTGATAGAAGCGCTCAAAGATGTTTTGCTGATGGGCTTCGTCAATGCCAATGCCGGAGTCCTGCACGCTCACGATGGCCTGCTCGTGGTCTCGTGAGAGATGTACCAGCACCTTGTTCGCGCGGGGGGAATACTTCACCGCATTGGTGAGCAGATTGATGAAGACCTGCCCAAGTCGGTCTTTATCTCCGAACATGCGTGCGTCTGTTCTTCCCTCGACGAAGAACTGATGCGTCGTTGTGGCGGCCTGGACGTTTTCTACTGTTTCATGTACCAGGGTATCCAGATCAAACGATTCTATTTGAAAGGCGAGTTTGCCTGTCTGCATTCGAGAGACGTCCAGTAAGTCACTGATTAGCTTGGTGAGTTTATTGAGTTGGGCATCTATGCGAGTCAGATAATGTAACCCTTGCTCATCTGCCAGTTTTATCAGACGGCGTTGCAGCACATTGGTAAAGCCCTTTAGACTGGTGACAGGCGTTTTGAGTTCATGGCTCGTCATGCTGATGAACTCGTCTTTGCGACGTTCGAACTGCACCCGGGCCGTGACGTCGTGAATAATGGTGACGACCATTGCTATCTCCTCACGTTCATCATACACTGGACGCGATTTGACGAGCGACCAGCGTTGAGCCTGACCAGTTCCCACCCTGGTGTAGCCAATGGTCGCCTGGGCCTCGCGTTCCCCGGCGAACACGCGAACGTGTGGAAGCTGGGAGTGGGGAATGGATTGCCCCTGTTCATCGACGATCTCATACCCGCTGACAATGCCATGTGGAGGAAGCGTGCGCAGCATATCTTGCACCGATGCATAGCCGGTCATCTGCACTGCCGCTTCATTAGCATAGATGATCTGGCCATCTGGACCGTAGACGATAATCCCATCAGCAACCCCTTGCAGGATGATGTCTAATTGATCGCGGGCCTGGCCTACTTCTCGATGGAGCCGTGCGTTATCGAGCGCCACGCCTGCACGCCGTCCGACTTCTTCTGCCAGAGCAACATCACGTTTATCGTACCTCCTGCCTGATTCCGTCGCAACAAAGGTCATCACTCCCAGGGTTTTTCCACGCGCAATCAGGGGAACGATCACGATAGACGTGTAGCCGTTTTGCCGGGCAATGGCCAGTTCCTCCTCGTTTTTAGCGGCGGCAACCAGCATCTCATCGGTAATCTCTGGGTAGTGTTCACATTGTCCCGTGCGAACGACTTGAGGAGCGCCAGTGGAAGCATTGGGATCAACTGGATAGCGCTCCCGGAGTGCTCGTGCCCATCGTACCTGCTCCGGATCTTTATGAGCGAGCTCGATCAACTCAAAATTGCCCTGCGCATCAACAAGATCAACGGCAAACCAATCGGCGAGCTGCGGAACCACCTGACGGGAAATATTGGCAAGCATTTCCTGGTAGTCGAGGGTGGAGGAGAGCACCTTACTGACCTCGGCCAGGAAATGCCCCTGTTCCTCGGCTCGCTTGCGTTCGGTGATGTCATGGGCGATGGCAGAAGCGCCAATAATCTGGTCGTCGTTATCATGAATAGGAGAAATCGTGACGGAGACAGGAAAGGTGGTCCCATCCTTTCTTACCCTCGTCGTTTCAAAATGGTCAACCCGTTCTCCTCGTAGAATCTGCTCCATAATCCGGACAAATTCATCTTGTCGATTGGGCGGGAAGATGAGGGTGATCGACTGGCCCACAGCTTCCTTAGCGCTATAGCCATACATGCGCTCTGCCGCTTTATTCCAGGTGGTGATGATACCCTCTCGCGTTTTTCCAATGATGGCATCGTCTGCGGACTCGACGAGGGCAGCAAGCTGAAGGCAATGTTCCTGATTTTCTCGCTCGCGCTCTTTGCGATCTGTAACATCTTGAAAAGAAACAGCGATACCGACCTCAGAAGGATACATATGCACATGAAACCACCTCAAGAAAGGCGCGTAAAAGTCCTCAAACTCAATGACCCTTTGAGTATCCACCGCTTTATAAGCGTTCTTCCAGAAGGTGGTGCCAACAGCTTCAGGGAAGACCTCCCACACATTCCTTCCCAGGAGGTCTTCGCGTTTTTTTTGCAGGATGCGTTCGGCAACACGATTGACGTAGGTATAGTGCCAGCGAGTATCAAGGATAAGGAAGGCGTCGTCGATGCTTTCAAGGACTGCGAGGATTTGCCTGTCGAACGTGGGCCTCATCTCACCGGGAAAAGGCGAAGAGATGCTCATACAATATCCTCCTTTCAAGAGGTACTTGCCCCCGTATACCACGACGAGGAGATCACAGAACTCCCATAAGAGAAGCGCTCGTCATGTCCTGGAAAACGGGTAGAAGAAAACTGTGGAAAGTATAGACGTTCTGCCTAGATTTAGCAAACTCAACAATTTTTTCTGGTGGCCTGTCGACATCTCTTTGAAAAACAGCATAGCTCGTTTGAGTCCCAACGTCTTTCGAAAAGCTTATGTCATATAATAAGGGAAGTAGCACCCAGGGCATTCAAAGGTCTGCTTATTCAGAGAGTGGAGAAAGATAAATGGCACAACCCATCTACGTGATTGGACATAAAAACTCTGACATGGATTCAGTTGCTTCGGCGTATGCTTATGCCCGGCTGTTGCAGTTACAGGGCGAAGAGTTTGCAATCGCCGCGCGCAATGGCGAACTGAAGCCAGAGGTACATTTTGCGCTGGAACAGTTTCAGGTTGAGCCACCTGAGGCGCTGGATGACGTGTATCTCCAGGTGCGTGATGTGATGCGCCGGGGCGTAATTTCAGTAAATATTGGTCAGCCACTCCTGGAGGCTGGACAATTGCTCCAGGAGCATAATCGGCGTTCGATGCCTGTAGTAGACGCTGAGAACAAGGTCCATGGCATTATAGCCAACGAAGATTTTGCCAAATTATTCTTCAACGACCTTGACCCACGTGCTGTGAATCGTGTTCCTTTAGAGCGTGACAACCTGGTACGTGTGCTCAAAGGCCGTGTGTTGGTGGAAGGACGGCGCAAACTCGGCAATCGCATCCTGGTAGCGGCGATGGAAGCTGAGACAATGGCCGATTATATTGAGCAAGGGTGCATTGTTGTAATCGGCGATCGTGAGGACGCACAATTGTTAGCAATCGAGCGTGGGGCCGGGGCGCTGGTAGTGACCGGTGATCTGCTCGTCTCGCAACGCACTCTGGCGCTGGCACGCAAGCACGGCGTGATGGTTATCAGTACAGGGCACCATACATTCACTACTGTACGCCTCATCAACCTGAGTACCAGCGTACAGGATATCATGAATCGCGAGTTTAGCTATTGCCATCCCGACGATCATATGAGCGAGATCCAATCAACGCTTGCACGTCGTCGCTCAATGCCCGTGGTGGACGATGACGGCAAACTCGTCGGCTATCTCTCACGTACCGACCTGATCAAGGCACGCCCAAAACGCGTGGTCCTGGTCGACCATAACGAGCAGTCACAGGCAGTTGATGGCATCGAGGAGGCCGAAGTATTAGGCATTATCGATCATCACCGCATCGCCGATGTCCATACCAACAAACCGATTATGTTTAGAGCCGATCCTGTAGGTTGTACCGGCACAATCATTGTTGGCCTGTATCATGAAGCTGGCGTTCCAATTCCACGCGAAGTAGCTGGACTGTTATTGGCTGGATTGCTCTATGATACGCTCATTCTGCGTTCTCCTACCTGCACAGCTCGTGACGAACGCGTTGCCTCTGAACTGGCCCCCATCGCCGGAGTGGACATTGAAGAATTTGGGCACGCCATTTTCACAGCCGCAGCCACCGATCTGAACGAGAGACCCGCAGAGGCCTTAATTACCTCCGACTTCAAAGAGTTCACAGTCGGCGATGCAAAGATTGCTATCGGCACTGTCGAAACAGCCAGCCCAACAACGATAGAAAAAAGGACACAGGAGCTGCTTACGGCCATGCAGCGCATCTCGCTCGACCGGGGCTACACCGCATTCCTATTTATGATCGTCGATATCATCGAGATGCGCTGTCGCTTACTGGCGTACGGAGGCGAAGCCGCCGCCGCAGAAGTACTGGGCGTACCTCTCGAAGCCGATGGACATTCAATGGTTGTGGAAGGTCTGGTGTCGCGCAAGAAACAATTGGTGCCGCTCCTACCGCGCTTGCAGGCAGTACTTACTGGAATAACAGGCGCGCTCAATACGTTACCGCGCAATAAATAACAGACAAAAATAGATGGGCGACTGCACAGTTCAAAATCCTGTATAGGCGCTCATCTGCTCTTAATCTATACTCCTCTAGAGGCGAGGCTATTTGTGGAGAACCATTTGCTGACATATAATAGTAGAGGGAAGGAGAAAAGGAGGAGCAACAAAGCAAGGAAATTTACGAGGATATAACATTTGCACATAGGACAGGGTAAAATTGGCTCGCCTATCCTACAATTGGGTCACAAATCTGTTACTCGATACTCTTGTCACTGAACATGCGCTTATGTTACACTAGGTCTCGACTCAGGATGCTCCTGTAGGTAGAGACGACTCCAGGCCGCCTCTATCATGGTTTCGTCACGATGTACAGGGCTGGTCAGCGTTGATTAGCGGTTACTTCTTAGCCTAAGGAGGGCGTTGCGTACGTGAGTACCAATCTTTATATTTTAGTTCCTCTCATCGTAGGAGTCCTCGCAATCTTATTCGCAGTTTACCTCGCAAACTTTGTCCTGCGAAAAGATACGGGCACTCCTGCCATGCAAAAGGTTGCTGATGCCATCTTT
>WNFY01004791.1_pt1 | contig 12364 bp, 10 predicted proteins | sample 5400091 | NCBI WGS metagenome assembly WNFY01 (sample SAMN13153364, study PRJNA577476) | soil metagenome | isolation source: 60 cm soil or saprolite under grassland replicate 1 | place: USA:California | collected 2016-06-15 | reverse complement strand
GCGGGTGCAGAACTGACACATCACCGAATTGCAAGGCGGGAGAGGTACGCGAGCCTACGGCCGCGTACCTCTTTTTGCTGTGTGCCGAGCATGTTCGAGAGCTTGGAGGTGCAAGTCCTCTACTCAACCTGATGGAGGTGAAGAGTTAGCGAAGCGCAAGGGCGTCGTCGCGAGGCGAGGTCTGAAGGAAGCGTGGAGCAAAGGCGCGAGCCGATGAACAAGAACCGGATAGGAGGCATACGGCGCCGGGCGAGTTGGCAACTGACAACGAAGCCCATATCCATCAAAGGCGCTGGTTGTAAATCCGGCGGCGGTGCGCTGAAGGCGGTCGAGCTTACCTCGGGAGATCTGCTACTGGTCGCGGAGTCGCGACTGAAGAAGGAGTGATCCAACTTGAATAAGTAGCAGAAGTCAGCAGAGGGCATAGTAGTCACCAGCCGGTGATGAAGGCCCGAACGGTCCTCCGCAAGGAGGGTAAGGAGAGTGGCAAGTAAGCAGCGCAACTCATGAGCGATAAGCGGCAGAATAACCAACTAGTGTTGGCCTTCGCAGAGGTGAGTAGGAGTGAAGCTCCAAGGGACTCTGTAGCAGGGACCGAATCGTTTGTGGCGAAGCGCGAAGCAGAAAGCCCGGCTAGTGACCAACTGATGGAAGAAGTCTGCGAGCGAAAGAACTGCCAGCAGGCATTGGCACGAGTCAAGAGCAATAAAGGTAGTGCTGGCGTAGACGGGATGACCGTCGAGCAATTGCCAGCGTATCTGAAACAGCACTGGGTAGCCATCCGAGAACAACTGCTGCGAGGCACCTACAAGCCACAACCGGTGAAGCGAGTAGAAATACCGAAACCGGACGGTGGGATGCGCAAGCTTGGTATCCCGACGGTGCTGGATCGCTTCATCCAGCAAGCGGTGATGCAGGTACTACAACGCAGTTGGGACGGGACGTTTTCCGACTACAGCTTTGGGTTTCGTCCTCGGCGGTCGGCACATCAGGCAGTAGCCAAGGCGCAGCAGTACATTGCTGAAGGCTACGGCTGGGTGGTGGACTTGGACTTGGAGAAGTTCTTTGACCGAGTCAACCACGACCAACTGATGGCGCAGATTGCCAAACGAATCAATGACAAGTACCTGCTGAGATTGATTCGTGCGTTTCTCAGAGCGGGAGTAATGGAAGGCGGGCTAGTGAGTCCGGTGGACGAAGGAACGCCGCAAGGCGGACCCTTGTCACCCTTGTTGTCGAACATTGTGCTCGACGAGTTGGATCGAGAGCTGGAGCGACGCGGTCACCGTTTCGTGCGGTATGCGGACGATAGCAACATCTACGTGCGCAGCCGGCGAGCCGGTGAACGGGTGATGACAAGTATCAAGAAGTTCATCACCAGGCAGCTCAAACTCAAGGTCAACGAACAGAAGAGTGCCGTGGCCCGACCGAGGGAACGAAAGTTTCTGGGCTTTAGCTTTACTTGGGAGCGCGAACCGAAGCGGCGAATAGCGCCGAAGGCAATCGTGCGGTTCAAGCAGCGAGTACGGGAACTGACGCGACGGACCCGAGGAGTAAGTGTGGAAACGATGGTTGCGCAACTCGGTCGTTATCTGACCGGATGGCGCGGCTACTTTGGCTTCTGCCAAACTCCTTCGGTGTTGCAGCGCCTTGATAAATGGCTCAGACGCCGTTTGCGTTCGGTGGTCTGGAAGCAGTGGAAATATCCGAGGGTGCGGTTTGCTGAGTTACATAAACGGGGAATGAGTAAAGACCTTGCCGCGCAAACGGCGGGCAGCGCTCACGGTCCCTGGCGGCTCAGTAACTCTCCCGCTCTCGCGATGGCCCTGCCCAATGTCTACTTCGCATCGCTTGGACTTCCGAGCTTGGTTGTTAAATAGCTTAACTCGCCGAACCGCCGTGTACGGACCCGTATGCACGGTGGTGTGACAGGGAAAGCTGGCGACAGCCTACCTATGTCGATTGATGCATTTGGATACCTTACAAAAAGTTCAAGTCAAGTTTTGGTCAAGGACGCGGTGAGTCGTCAACGTTGAAGCTCATCACTGGATGGAGCTCGACACCATTTGGCGCTAAGCCGGTTTGTCTGTGCTTGAAATCGAAAAACCCCACACCACTTACCGTGACTGTTACAGTCCCACTGACGCGGTGGTATTTTCCAAAAACCGGAACTCTCTACTTGTGGGTGGTCATAAACGCGGGATACTTACAACGGCTCAAATCTTATCCTCTTAAGAGCCTGATTCTTCTTCTTCCTCTTCGCCACACCACCATCGCGCTGGCCAAACTGCCGAAAGATGTCCGCGCCGCGATTTCAAAAAAGTTCGGCGGTAAAGTATCAACCATCAGTTGGTCTCTGACTCCCGAAACAAAGCTTTCCTGCCAACAACGCCATTCCTTCATCCCATGCGAACATCTTCACATCTATTACTCCTTATCAATTAAGTCCACTTTGCTCGTAGCCTTGTCACAAGTTTGTCGCAGCCTTCTGCAAACCGCCGTTGTGGCGGACTTAGGCATTATGTTAGCGAACGTGTCGACTTCGAGAAGTCGTCACCGGGGCATAAGGAGGGGAGGCCTGCACATGGGGGAGAGCGTGACGACGAGCGCTACGTAAAGTCGGCCGCTATGTGACTAGGCCTCAGTCACTTTTGCCTATTGACAAGATTTCTGGCTAGAGTATAATGCGCGCACGATTCGAGTTGCAGCCTTAGCGCGGTGAACCTAGTCTAACGTTCCAAGTTACTTGGGACACTTTAAGCTGACTAAGGTAGTCAGGTTCCTTGGGCGAGTAGTTAATCAGGGTTGCGACGTCCAATAATACATTACCTCGCCCGGTCCATTGACGCTTCCCTGTCTGCCGTAGCTTGAAATTTAACGATTTCTTGTTCGTTTGATTATGTCCGCCTCAGCCGTGACTCTGGTGGAGGATGCTTTGCTGGTCGTGTCGCGGATAGTTAGTTGCAGGTCCGCGCACATTGAAAACTCTTAGGACTCCTGGTCGCAGAACTTTTCTGCCGTCTCACTCTCACTAGAAAGGAAAAACTACCATGCTGTGGAAGGAAAAATCCCATCCGGCCCGTCTTGAAGAGATTTTGGAGAACAATGTCGTCCGCTGCCATCTTTCGCCGCGTAACTGCACTATGAAAGACGGTCAACACGGGTTTTGTGGAGTCCGCGCGAATCGAGAAGGACGTCTGGTTAGCTTGAACTATGGTAAGAGCGTCCACGCGACCGAGGAAACAATTGAGACCGAGGCCGTCAATCACTACTCGCCCGGTGAGCGTATTCTTTCGATGGGAAACATCGGCTGCATGATGAACTGCTCCTACTGCCACAATTGGAAGACTTCGCAGGCCCGTTTCGTCGCTGACAAAGATGTCTACTATTACACCCCGGAGGGTGTAGTCGATCTGGCGCTTCGTCATGGGATCAGATGCCTGTCCTGGACTTACAATGACCCGGTCGTCTGGCATGAATTCGTCCGTGACACAGCCAAGTTGGCGCAGCAGGAAGGTTTGATAAACCTCTACAAGTCCGCGTTCTTCATTACGCCGGAGGCGGTGGAGGAACTCCTTCCTTATATAGACATCTTCTCAATCTCCGTCAAATCGATGGATCCGGAGTACTACAGGCAACTAACGAAAGGACAGCTTGAGCCGGTGTTGGAAGCTACCAAGCAGGTGTTCAAGGCGGGCAAGCATGTAGAAGTGAGCACCTTGATGATCACCGACATCAGCGACAACGATGAGACAGCACGCAGGATTGCCGATTGGGTGCTGACTAATCTGGACTCCACGGTTCCGGTTCACTATGTTCGTTTTCACCCGGATTACAGGATGCGGGATACCATTCGGACACCGATTCCCAAACTGATTAGTGCACGCGAAGTCGGTCTGGAGATGGGACTCGAACATGTGTACCTTGGCAATGTCTATGACACACCCTTTTCCAACAGTTTCTGCCGCGGGTGCAATGCCGAACTGGTGACGCGATACGGCCTCAATGCTCAGTTAGTAGGTATTGACGATGAGGGGCTTTGTCTCAAGTGTGGCCGCGACGCTCACTTTAAACTCATGCCTCCGAATAAACCTATTCCTACAGAGGATGAGATTACGGTGGAGGATTTAGAAGTGAAATCGGTTGACTGGCACGGCGACATACGCTCTGCTCACGTCCAGATGCGTAATACTAGCGGCGAGGCGGTTAAGATTTATCACAGACGCCGTCACGTAGATGGCCAGCAGGAACGCTGGAAGATGGTCGCGCTGAATTCCGGTGAAAGCTATCGCTTCATACTTGCTAAGAGCAAGGGTACCGAGATCGGGCCGGAGGTTGCTATGCCGCGTTTCGTAGAATCTAACTTGCATGAGGTCTTTGACCGGGCACACTTCCCGACCGTCTCAATTGAAGAAGCGGGCATTGCTTCCAGGGATATTGCACCGCTGCCGCTATTCCAGGGCGGCCAACACATCGTAAAACTAGGGCGAGAAATTCACCAGATTGTTTCCGGCGTTGCGCACAGGTAGTTTCGGCGAAAGTGCCACATTGCCTTTGTGAGGATGGCAGAATCTGTGTTTTGACAGATTCAAATTGATTCGGAAGAGTTCTTGATCAGGAAAGGGGATTTCTAAATGTTACCGTTACTTCTTGCACATGCAGTTCTCGGTGGTGGTTCGGGACATGCGGCGGCTGGGCCGGCCCATGGCGCCCATGCGGCGTCTATGCACGCGGCTCATGCGGTGCCGGCCGTTGCTGCGTTGTCTCATGCTGCGCCGAAACACGGAGCAGGATCATCGGCACACGCAGCGGGACCGGCTCATGCAGCGGCTGCTCCGGCTCACGCAGCCCATGCGACAATGGCGCATTTGGCCCTGGGGCAGCGCGGTTTTTAGGCTCTAGGTAGGCGGCTGGCAACAGCCGGTTAGAAGAGTCGTTCAGCCTGGAATACTATTACTTGTTTATGTGGCGGTGGTCGGGTCGCATAGCGTTAAGGTCGTGTCGCAAGGCGGAGACTTGAAAATATGAACACGGCCTGAATTTCGGCCCGGTTGTGTCTCGCGTAGCAGAAGCAGTTCGCGAACCGGGAACTGCCGTGGTTTCCGCCAGCATGCTTAGGACGCGTGACGGTTTGATTTAATCTAAACTGTCTTTGCGGGGAAACTTGATCGTTCATTGGAGGTGGTGATGTCAGCAACTAGGAAAGGGAGTCCATCCCAAGACGAATTAGCCAGACGTGCTGCTCTGGGTCATGCGCAGCATCTCAGGTCCTTTGGCCAAGCATTGACGAGGGCTGCTGAAACTTACGTTACCGAACACAAGGCTTCCGAGGCCGCGTCAGACTGGCGAGATGACTTCCGGAGCAACGTTGGCGAAGCTAACAAGGAATTTCACCGGACTCTAGCCGCAGAGTCAAAAAAAGTAGCCGATGTGTACTTTGGCGAGGCGGAGCCCGTGGTGGAGGGGACCAAGCCTACTTCCACCAAGAAGGGTGGGGCAGGCATTACGGAAAGCTGAACCAGGAAACAAGCGGAAATCGGCGAAGCAGTACGTCCAGACAATCTTGGCTCGCCCTCGGTTTCACTTGAACTGTACCGGTCTGCCGGCTGATCGAATCCTTTTTCGATTTCTTTGAGTTCGCCTTCGGTTTGCAACGAGGTTAGTTATGCGTAAGCCATTGTTGGAATGGGACAAACAACAGATTGTCATGTATTTGAGCGGATCGACTCCAAGATTTGAATCGATGAAGAACTTGGCCCCTACTGAAAAGCAGACGCAGCCCCTGGATGTGCTGAACATCGGACTTACCCATCGCTTGCATATCACCATCGGCATCGCCTCTGGGGCGGTCGCGATTGGTTTCCTGGGCATCCGGAGCCTCTGGAACAAGCGACGCCCACCTCTGTCCCCTTTCTTCACGATGTTTCTGGTGGGCAACCTGATTGATCTCTGGAATCTGGTGAATCTGGGCAGGAGTCTTTAAGCCCATACTAAAACCCGCTCCGCTGCTCGTCGTTGGTCTTTTAATATGCGCCTATGCATCGTCGCTCATCATCATGAGCGGCATCGGTATCCGCATCATGGACCTGATAGTTATTACGATGGTGAGAAAGTGGAGTTGGCACTTCTTTGTTGGAAAATTAGTGCTCGAAGTTGGGCTTTGCCTGTCGGGCTGGGTTCTCGGGGGCCCGGTCGGCGTGGCAACGATCTCTTTTATCGTTTTGGTAGGCGCATTGATTCAGCCCCTTATTGGGCTGAACAAGCGATTACTCGCGCTCCCAGATCACGGTCTGAGTGGTCAACTGGAGCCCAGCTTTAGCCCCGCTTAGTCTAGAGATAACAGGACCCGAGTAGTCAGGTAACCGGATAATCGGGGGGACACGACCTATGCTGATGTACGGATGGATGAAGTTCGTGGAGGTTGCTCCGGAACGTTACGACTGGGCGGTCAAGCTGATGACGGGGGGTCGCCTTGACAAGATCAAGGACCAGATTGCCGAGAGAATCGGGCCCGGAGACAGGATACTCGACATCGGCTGCGGTACCGGGACGCTGGCTGTCCGCTGTCTCAAGAAGGGAGCGTATGTGACAGGCCTCGACTCCAATGAGTTCATGCTGGAGCAGTCCGAGAAAAATGCTATGGCGGCGGGGGTCAATGATCGTTTGACTTTGATCCAGGACAGCGTTACTCAGCTCTGCAAACACTTTCAAGAAGGGAGCTTCGATGTGGTGATGTCAACCATGGCCCTGGGCGAGTTTCCGCGGGAGTACCTGGAATATATTTTGCGCGATTGTAAACGAATCCTACGCCCGGGCGGGCGTCTGATCATAGCAGACGAGGTATGGCCCGAGAGACTCTTGCCGCGGCTCCTCTACCAGGCGGGCATGGTGCTTTTCTGGATTCCGCAGTTTCTACTGCTGCGGCGCGCCCTGTTCCCGATCAGCGACCTGCGCGGAATTATTGAAGCGGGGGGATTCGAGGTGGGAGAGGTAGTGACGTCGGCAGCCAGTTCTTTCCAGTTAGTCTTCGCTGAGAATGTGGCGGTCGAACCAAAGCCTTTCGCGGAGGCGCCGCGAGAGTACGAGCACATGCAGCCGGCACACAATTTTTAGCGATTACTAAACATGTCGTCATTGAACAGCGGCGGCGCAACTTCCCTTCGATGAAGCTGTCGAAGGAGTTGGTAGATCGCATTACGATTCCGCATTTCGACTTCGGAGCAAGAGCCTTCCCGACCGCCAACGCCCGACAGTGCAAAGCATGAGGAGAATTTGATATGTGGCGAGTCAAGGAATTCTTCTGGGAGTTGTTCCATACCTTTCTTCGCTATTACAATTTCCCTTGTAAGCTCGGCTTGATCAGGGTTGGCAATCCGAACGAAAAGTCGACCGTCTTCGTCAGCGGAAACTATACGCTCACTGTGAGACGCCTCCTCCGCAAGCTCAAGCTCAGTTCAATTGATTGCTATCTGCTGGTAGCTAATTCCAGAGGCTGTAACATCTGGTGCGCCGTGGGGATGAATGAGTTTTCGCATTACGACATCATTGACGCGATCAATGTGTCTGGCTTGAAAGACTCAGTAAAGCATCGCCGAATTATTGTCCCGGTTTATGCGGCGCCCGGCGTTGACATTCGCGCGGTGAAGCACGAGACGGGTTTCAACATTCACTGGGGACCGACCCATCTGAACGACTTGCCTCGCTACATCCAAAACGGTTGTCGGCGGACCAGTGATATGTACAAGGTGAAGTTCACTTTTCAGGACCGTCTTGAGCAGGCGATGGCTACAGCACTGGCCTACGCGATGACCATCGGAATCGGGCTGATCTTCTGGCCAGCTTTCATTGCCAGGGTCATCGGCATCATCTTTCTCATTTATCTCTTTGGATTCTGCCTTTATCCGATTTTCCCGGAAGAACGCCGGTGGAGAAGGGCAGGGCTTCAGACGGCCATCTTATTGGGTGCCCAGACTGCCTTTGGCGTCTGGCGCGGGTGGATCCTCTTTGATCACGTGTTATGGGGAGTCATTCTGCTCGGGGCTATTCTCCTGATGGTATTGGACCAATGCGGAAGTACGCCGCTTCACAAGACGAGCATCAAGCACTGGCTGACAAAGGGTGATTACCTGAGCCTCTTCAATCCGGTGATTGATCCGCAATTGTGTATCAACTGCATGCAATGCGTGCTGGTGTGCCCGACGATCGTGTTCGCAGCCAGGAGGCAGGAAGTTAAGACGGTCGTCGCCGTCGATCCTGATGCCTGCGAGGAATGTCTTGCCTGCGTCAAGCAGTGTCCGACTGACGCAATCTTCAACCGGAATACGGGTCAGATCAAAGGCGATGTGAAGAGCATCCCGAACCTCGTTGAGTTGATCTCGCGCGATTGGTTACACCTGCGGGGCGAAGATCGTTGGATCGGCTCGCCGATCACGTTACGAAATGGACTACCCGTCGTCATCGAGAATGGGAGCGATGCGAACGAGTCAAGAAGGAAAGTTGGATCTGCAACTGCAATGGAGGCGCTGGCAGAGTGATAGCGTCCGGGGATTGAGACGCGTGTAAATCTGCCCCGCGGAGAGTGCTTATTACGGTTGATGCACGCCGTTTAAAATGGGGCGGCCTCACAAAGCTCGCGCTGTCCATGGACAGGAAGGAGGAAGACATGAAAAAGGACGCGAGGATATTGTTTACATCGCCGCATAGTCAAGTGGGGTTTGATTTTTATGGCTATCACACACCGAAGGATGCTTCCATGCGATTGAGCCAGACGAGGACTATGTGGCCGGGTCTCCGATTTATCAAACAGAATTTCCCGCAAATCGAGATCCTGGAATTTCCGACGTGGGAAGAGTATACGCGGGTGTTGAGCCGTGGCTGGGATATCGTCGGCTTCTCCTTTTTTACGGATGGGACCAACGAAGTCCTGCAAATGGCAGATTATGCCCGCAAGCAAGGGGTGCCGGAGCTGTGGGCCGGTAACTACGGAGCCCTGAATCCGTTAATCAAGTCCACCTTTGACGAGGTGTTCACCGGCTACTCGGAACAACCGATAGCGCAGAAATTAGGGGTCGAGATGGGAGCCTTGATCCATCCACCTCTGATGGATAGCCTTGGTATCCGCCCTCTCGAAAGTCCCATGATTCGGACCAGTTGGCTTTACACGGCTCGGGGCTGCCCTCTGAAGTGTACGTTCTGTCAAACGCCGTCTTTCGCACCCACGGTCGTTGATACCCCGCTCGAAAGCATTGAGAGGGTCTTACGCTATTACAAACAACACGCGGTCCAAATGGTCGGAATCTTCGATGAGATTTTTGGAATTTCGCGCGCTCACGCACACGAGGTGGTGTCCTTGTTGCGAAAGTACGATCTCGCGTGGGGAGTGATGACCAGATCGGATATTCTGGGAAAAAACCTCGAAGAGTGGCATGAAAACGGACTGATCGGTGTGGTGATCGGTATCGAGAGCATGAATCCCGAGACTCTCAAGAAGATCCAGAAGAAATTGACGGTGGAAACCACCATCGACATGATGGAGCGTCTTCATCGTCGCAATATCGTGATCACCGGCACCTACATCATAGGCTTCGAGGGAGACACGATAGAAAGTGTGAAGCGCGATTTTCATGAACTGAAGAAGCTGAAACCGGACTTTATGAAAATCTATATCGCGACGCCCTTTCCTGAGACGCCGTTGTGGAATGAGATTCAAAACTTTGGCATTAACACGTCCGACTGGTCGAAGTTCGACGGGAAGCATCTGGTCTGGAACCATCCCCAATTAAGTGGCGAGGATGCACAGATGCTCCTGGAGTATGGATACGACCTGTTTAACTCGGAAGCCCACGTTTTCAGGTTCATCAGCAAGATCAAACAGCAGTTGCTGGATAGAAACGGTCTTGATGGGCTTCACACCTTCGTCTTGTCGAGCCTACACAACTTTTTGGGTGGCATGAACGAAGAGCCGGACTTTTTCAGCGCTCAGCGGTCACCAAAGAGGCCTCTGCTGCAACTGGGAACCATGAGCAAGGCGATCGAAGAACCGGAAGCCACAGGTCTCAGCCGGAGAGAGAGATGTATGGGATAAGAACCATGAGCAGGGCGATCGAAGAACCGGAAGCCGCGATGCCCCCTCTGGTCTCCGTAGAGCCGTTCCAAGAAACTGCTACTACTGAGACGATACGGTGACTGCCACGAGATTAGTTCCGATGCTTCAGCCGCCACCTTAAGACGACGGACTGAGCCCTCTGTCGGCATCGTTGATCCCGCGAACCTTATGGGCAGAACCGCACGTTCTTAGTCTCCACCAGGCGGTACGCGAGCAGAGGAAGTAAAAGAGATGCGAAAGGACCTCAGGATACTTTTTGCGACAACGTACCAGAATGATGGGCTATATGATTCTTACGGCTACTTCACTCGCGGGCGTGTAATGATGCCGAGAACGCTGCAACCCGGTCTCCGATTTATCAAACAGAACATCCCCCAAATCGAAATTTTGGAATTCCCCACGTGGCAAGAATTCTCGAGCGTTATGAACCGCGGTTGGGACATCGTTGGGTACTCCTTTTATACGCGAGAGACAAACGAGATCCTACAAATGGCTGATTGTGCCCGCAAAGCAGGCGTGCGTGAATTATGGGCCGGCAACTATGGCGCCCTCGAGCCGTCAATTTCATCTACTTTTGACAAACTATTTGTGGGCTACTCGGAAGAGGAGATAGCACGAGAACTGGGTCTCGAAATAGGAGAGCTTATACACCCTCCTCTCGTGGAAAACATGGGCATGAAATCCCTGGGATATCCTCTCGTTTCCGTCGGTTGGCTTTACACTACACGGGGCTGTCCGATGAAATGCACTTTTTGTGAAGCTCCTGTTTTCGCTCCCGACGTTAACAAGATATCGGTGGAAAGCGTTGAGAGGGTCTTGCACTACTACAAGGAACGCGGCGTGCAGTTCATCGTCATTCATGATGAGACCTTTGGGATTATCCCCGAACACGCGCGGGAGATTGCGCGTCTTCTGAAGAAGTATGACCTTCGGTGGGGATGTCTGACGCGTGCAGACATCTTGAAGAAGAATCTGGAAGAATGGCTGAGCAACGGATTGATCGGGGTTTTCATAGGCATCGAGAACGTGAACCCGGAAATTTTAGTGGATGTCCAGAAACGTGAACGGATCGAGGAGATATCGGAAGTGGTGGCGCTCCTCAACCGCCGCGACTGTTTTGTAATTGGCGGATATATAGTGGGCTTCGAGCATGACACGGTGGAAAGTGTTAAACGTGACTTACGCCTGCTTCGCCAAATTGAGCCTGACATGCTGGCCCTCTCTATATTAACCCCATACCCGCGGACGCCACAGTGGACTCAGCTTCATCAAGACTACGGGATTGACACATCCGACTGGTCTAGGTTCGACCAGACACATTTGGTCTGGAACCATCCGCGATTGAGTCACGAAGATGCGCGGAAGCTCGTGCAATACGGGTACGATCTGTTTGAAGATTACTCTGCGAAGTTCGTTCATAAGTTCGTCAGTCGGTTTACGGAGCAAAGAAGCTTTGCGGATCTTCACTCCTTGGTCCTCTCGTCCGTGCGCAACAGGCTGCACGGCGTGAAAGCGGAGTTGAGTTACTTCAGATTGACTCCAACCGCAAACCGCATGATTCAAACTCCGGTTTCCATAGGAGCGCGCCAGAAAGCTTCCGTTAGCTGAAACTTATGCCAATCTGGGTGCCCTGGCCCAGCTATCGAACAGGCAGCGACACCGAGTTTGAGCCAAGCATTAGGCCATGACCTGTCGTCAAAATGCGGAGCCAGAAATGGGTCTAAGCAAGTAGATCCTGGGCATCCGAACAAAAAGTCTATGAAGCCCTCATTCCGATGATGCAACTGATAAACAACGACGGGGATTTCATTGGTGATGCGGCCCTGAAACCGGACCGGACTCTATGCATGGAAATGTTTCGCTGGATGCTCTACGTGCGAACCTTCGACACAGAGGTTCTTTCGCTTCAGCGCGCAGGGCGCATCTCCTTCTGCAATCCCAGCACCGGCCAGGAAGCAAACCAGATTGGTTCAGTTTTCGCACTATCACCGGAAGACTGGATATTTCCGTCTTACCGTGTGGCGGGTGTGTACCTGTGCCGCAAAGGATCGCCGCTGGCACTTTTGAACCAGATCTACGGGAATGATCGCGATCTCTCTCGCGGTCGGCAATTACCAATGCATTTTGGGGACAGGTCGGTCAACTTTGTGAGCGTCTCAAGTCCTGTCGGCACTCAAATCACACAGGCGGTGGGCCTGTCACTGGCCGCGAAGGCCACGAAGCAACCGATTGTGGCGATCGCTTATTTCAGCGACGGTG
>WNFY01007713.1_pt1 | contig 12366 bp, 11 predicted proteins | sample 5400091 | NCBI WGS metagenome assembly WNFY01 (sample SAMN13153364, study PRJNA577476) | soil metagenome | isolation source: 60 cm soil or saprolite under grassland replicate 1 | place: USA:California | collected 2016-06-15 | reverse complement strand
ACGTCCGCGGCGTGCCCACCAGCTCGGTCGAGCGGCTGGAGAAGGCCAAGGGCAGCGGATCGACCATCACCTTCTGGCCAGATCCCGAGATCTTCGAGGAACTCGATTTCCGCCACGAGATCCTGTCGAAGCGCATGCGGGAGATGGCGTTCCTCAGCGCCGGCCTGACCATCACGCTCGCCGACGAGCGCCAGGACCCGCCCGTCACCGACACCTACTACTACGAGGGCGGCATCCGCGACTTCGTCGCGCACCTCAACGCCAGCAAGGAGCCGATCCACCCCTCGATCATCTATTTCGAGGGCCAGAGCAACTCCTCGTACGTCGAGGTCGCGATGCAGTGGAACTCGAGCTACAACGACGCGATCTCGACCTTCGCCAACACCATCAACACCCATGAGGGCGGCACCCACGAGGAGGGCTTCAGGGCGGCGCTCACCTCGACGGTCAACCGCTACGCGCGGACCAACGCACTGCTCAAGGAGAAGGACGAGAACCTCACCGGCGACGACGTGCGCGAGGGCCTGACCGCGATCGTCTCGGTCAAGCTCCAGTCGCCGCAGTTCGAGGGCCAGACCAAGACCAAGCTCGGCAACACCGAGATCAAGAGCTTCGTCCAGACCACCACCAACCGGTCTCTGGACGAGTGGTTCGAAGAGCACGGCGCCCAGGCCAAGGCGATCGTGGTCAAGTGCATCCAGGCTTCGCGCGCGCGTATGGCCGCCCGGCACGCCCGCGAGCTGACCAGGCGCAAGTCGCTGCTGGAGTCGTCCTCGCTCCCCGGCAAGCTGGCGGACTGCTCCTCTCGCGACCCGCGGCAGGCCGAGCTGTTCATCGTCGAGGGGAACTCGGCAGGCGGCTCCGCCAAGGAGGCCAGGAACCGGACCTTCCAGGCCGTGCTCCCCATCCGGGGCAAGATCCTCAACGTCGAGAAGGCCCGGCTGGACCAGGCACTGAAGAACGTCGAGATCCAGTCGATCATCACGGCCATGGGCACCGGCATCGGCGAGGACTTCGACCTCACCAGGGCCCGTTACAACAAGGTCGTGATCATGGCCGACGCGGACGTGGACGGCTCCCACATCCGCACCCTGCTGCTGACCTTCCTGTTCCGCTTCCTGCGCGGGCTGGTCGAGTCGGGCTTCGTCTACATTGCGCAGCCCCCGCTCTACAAGATCAGGTACGGGCGTGGGATGAACGACGTGTTCTACGCCTACACGGAGCGGGAGCGCGAGCAGTGGTCGAAGCGGAACCCGAACAGGAAGAAGGCGGATGCCCAGCGCTACAAGGGTCTCGGCGAGATGAACGCCGAAGAGCTGTGGGAGACGACCATGGATCCGGAGCGGCGGACCCTGCTCCAGGTCGGCCTCGAGGACGCGGCCGTCGCGGACGAGATCTTCACCATTCTGATGGGGGAGAGCGTCGAGAACCGTCGTCAGTTCATCCAGCGCAATGCCAAGGACGTCCGCTTCCTGGACATCTGACGAGGCCCGCCGCAGGCGGGGCGTCACCCGGCGCCCGTTGAGCGCTCCGGAAACTTAAGAGAGAAGGGGAACACCGCAGTGCCTGAAGCTCGCCGCATCGAGCCGCGCGACATCGAGGAGGAGATGCGCAGCTCCTACCTCGATTACGCCATGAGCGTGATCGTGGGGCGCGCGCTGCCCGACGTTCGGGACGGTCTCAAGCCGGTCCACGTGCGGATCCTGTGGGGCGCGGAGCAGGAGGGCGTCCGGGCGGGCACCAACCGGCGCAAGTCGGCCTACATCGTGGGCTCCGTGCTCGGTCGGTACCACCCGCACGGGGACGTTGCCGTGTACGACGCGCTGGTCCGCCTCGGGCAGGACTTCGCCTCGCGCTACCCGCTGATCGACGGCCAGGGCAACTTCGGGTCGGCCGACGGCGACCCGGCTGCGGCTATGCGCTACACCGAGGCGCGTCTGTCCCCGCTGGCCATGGAGCTGCTGCGGGACATCGACAAGGACACCGTCGACTTCCGGCCGAACTACGACAACCAGTTCCAGGAGCCCGTCGTGCTGCCGGCGAGGTTCCCGAACCTGCTGGCCAACGGCTCGGCAGGCATCGCGGTCGGCATGGCGACCAACATCCCGCCCCACAACCTGGGCGAGGTGATCGACGCGACCGTCGCGCTGCTCGCCAACCCGGAGCTGACCAGCGAGGACCTCATGCGCTACGTGAAGGGCCCGGACTTCCCGACCGGTGCCCTGATCATGGGGACCGCAGGCATCCGCGACGCCTACCTCACCGGCCGTGGCTCCATCCGGGTCCGCGCCAAGGTCCACGTCGAGGAGTCCAACCGTGGCGGCCAACGCCTGGTCGTCACTGAGCTGCCGTACCAGGTCTCAGGCGACCGCCTCCTGGCCCGCATCGGCGAGCTGGTCAAAGGAGGGCGCATCAGTGGCATCTCCGACATCAACAACGAGTCCAACCGCGAGGGCACACGCCTGGTCATCGACGTGCGCCGGGATGCCGTGCCCCAGGTCGTGCTGAACCAGCTCTACAAGCACACGCAGCTCCAGGACACCTTCGGAGTGATCGCGCTGGCCTTGGTGGACGGCGTGCCGCGGGTGCTCAACCTCGCCGACATGCTGTCGCACTACATCACCCACCAGGTCACGGTGGTGGTCCGGCGGACACGGTACGAGCTGCGAAAGGCCCAGGAGCGCGCGCACATCCTCGAGGGCCTGCTGGTCGCGCTCGACCACCTCGACGAGGTCATCACCCTCATCCGCAACGCCCAGTCGGCCGACGCCGCCCGCACCCAGCTCATGGAGCGCTACTCCCTCTCCGAGGTGCAGGCCACGGCCATCCTCGACATGCAGCTCCGCCGCTTGGCCGCACTCGAGCGCCGGCGGATCCAGGAGGAGTACGCCGAGCTCCAGACCAGGATCGCCGAGCTCCAGGCGATCCTCGACGATCCCACCAAGGTGCGGGCGATCATCAAGGACGAGCTGCTGGACATCAAGAAGCGTTTCGGTGACCCGCGCCGTACCGAGATCCTGCCCGAAGAGGGGGAGCTGTCGATCGAGGACCTGATCGCCGCCGAGCCGGTGGTCGTGACCGTGACCCGCACCGGTTACGTCAAGCGGGTCCCGCTCACCGACTACCGCTCCCAGAACCGCGGCGGTCGCGGCGTCCGCGGCGCCAACCTGCGCGAGGACGACATCGTCCAGTTCCTGTTCATCACCAACACCCACCACTGGGTGCTGTTCTTCACCAACAAGGGCCGCGTGTACCGCGTGAAGGTGCACGAGCTGCCCGAGGCGGCGCGGAACTCGCGTGGCACCTACATCGCCAACATCCCGGGCGCGTCCTTCCAGCCGGATGAAAAGATCGCGGCCGTGCTCGACCTTGACGACTACGGCGATGGTAAGTTCCTCGTCCTGGGAACCAGGAACGGCATGGTGAAGAAGACCGCGCTGCTGGAGTACGACTCGCCCCGGATGGGGTTGGCCGCCATCAACCTGCGGGACGACGACGAGCTGATCGGGGTCAAGCTCACCTCCGGACAGGACGACCTCATGTTCGTCTCCCGGAAGGCAATGGCGGTGCGCTTCAGAGAGTCGGAGGTGCGGCCGATGGGCAGGCAGACGAGCGGGGTGACGGCGATGAAGCTGCGCGGGGACGACAAGGTCCTGGCGATGGAGGTGGTGCGCTCCAACGCCGACCTGCTGGTGGTCACCGACGCGGGGTTTGGCAAGCGCACGCCGCTCGAGCAGTACACGCGCAAGGGGCGCGGCATCCAGGGGGTCAAGACCGCCGAGCTCATCGAGGCACGAGGGTTCCTTGCCGGTGCCATGGTGGTTCAGGATGAGGACGACGTGTTTCTCATCACCGACAGCGGGCAGATCATCCGCACTCGTGTGAATGAGATCCGTCGGGCCGGGCGGGCGACCCAGGGAGTGCGGATCATGCGGCTCGGAGCGAACGGCAGGCGGGTGGCGGCGGTCGCGCCGGTCGTCAAGGACGAGGAGTAGCCCATGACCAGCCAGTACCCGCAGGTCTCGACGCGGCCGGTCCCAGCCCGGTCGGCCGCGGCAGCCGCGCCCGCTGCCGACCGTCGCGCCCGCCTGGTGCTGCGCCGGCTGGATCCCTGGTCGGTACTGAAGTTCTCGCTGCTGTTCTACCTCTGCCTGATGCTGGTCGGCCTGCTGGTGTTCGCCGTCATCTGGTTCGTGCTGGTGAACATGGGCGTGTTCCAGGAGATCACCAAGTTCGCCGGCAACTTCAACCTCACCGTGGCGTTCCCCGCCGGCAAGGTGTTCCGCTGGTACCTCATGCTCGGCCTGCTCGGCGTCGCGGTCTGGTCGATCGTGACGGTGCTGCTCACGCTCCTGTTCAACCTGATCAACGACATCACCGGCGGGATCGAGGTGATCCTGGCCGAGCGCGAGCGGCGCCCGTTCCACCGCTGAGCGGACCGCCATCGATGCCGCGGAGGCGATGCGCGGGTTGCTGCCGCGCAGGTACTCCTTGATCCCCCCGCTTGCTTGCGGCCCGGTCAACGGGCAGATGTACAATCCGTTGCACCGCAGCCACGACAATGCCCACAAGGGCCTGTAGCTCAGGCGGTTAGAGCGCTTCCCTGATAAGGAAGAGGTCCGAGGTTCAAGTCCTCGCAGGCCCACCACGTGCTTCGCACCACGCTGGCAGCTCCCGCCTATCGTTCGGCGTGGCCCATCAGCTTGCCGCTCACGCGGGCGGGATGCCGGCCTCCTGAGGATGTGAGCCCACCACTGACCACAGCGGCCCTGACGCTCAGCCTCACCGGGACGTTTGCGCGCCAAGGGACCGACGCGGCCGAGGGGGTGCGGCTCTGGGCGGAGGAGGCCGGCGTCCGGCTGACCCTTGTCGACGACTGCGGCTCGAAGGTTTCCGCAGTCCAGGCGTACGCCGCATGGATTGACCACGTGGATCTGCTGCTCGGTCCGTACGCGAGCGGGCTGGTGCGAGCGATCGCTCCGCTGGTACGCGACGCGGGACGGCTGCTTTGGAACCACGGCGGGTCGGCCGACGACCTGGCGCAGCCGGGAGTGGTCTCCCTTCCCGCTCCAGCGTCGTCGTACTTCGATGGCGTCGTGGACGAAGCAGTCGCCCGCCAGGTCGACCGGCTGGTCATCGTGCAAGGCGCCGGACCGTTCGCACGGGCCGTCGCTGACGGGGCCGCGACTCGTGCGACCAGACGCGCACTCGAAATTGAGATCGTCGACGCCTCAGCCGTCGACGGCGTGGATGCCGCCGGAGCGGCCTTCTTGCTCGCCGGCCGCTTCGAGCACGACATTGCGGTGGTTCGCTGCATCCGTCGCCTGCCGCAATCCCCGCTACTCGTGGGCGCTGTGGCTGCCGGGATACCGGCGTTCGGCCTGGAGCTCGGGGAGGCAGCCGAGGGCGTGCTCGGCCCGGTGCAGTGGTGGCCGACCGCCCGCACGCCGGAGGTCGGTCCTTCGGGGACCGACTTCGTCAGCCGCTACCGGCGCCGGACCGGCCGCGAACCTTCGTACCCGGCCGGCCAGGCTGCCGCGGCTGGCTATCTCGCCCATGCCGCCCACCGTCTGGGCCTGGCGGTCGAGGACGTGCCGCAATGGTCAACCTCGACATTGCTGGGCGACTTCGCGCTGGATGCCGCCTGGCGCCAGGTCGGCCACCGCGTGACCACCGTCCGCTGGCGGAGCGGTCAGATGGTCCCGATCGAAGGCTGAGCCGCGCCGAGAGCAGCAGGCTGCTGCAAACACCGGTTGGGGAGTCAGATACGGTCGCACAAGAAACCAAGCGGTCTCGGGGATGGCCTGGTCGTTTGGTCACCGAAGCGGCTGGAGCAGGTCAGTCGGTGACGGCCGGGATGATCGTCTCGTTGATCAGGTACTCGGCGTCGTGGCGCTGCTGTCGGGCGTCGCTGGTGATGACCACCACCAGGTCCAGGTCGGGGATGACCTGGACGCGCTGGCCGCCGAGGCCGGCGGCGAAAAAGCTGTCATGCAGGTCGATCCTGGTTGTCCACCACTGGTAGCCGTAGCCATACCCGTACTCGTCGAGCACGTGGGGCCTGCTGTGCGGTTGGATGGAGGCGCGCACGTAGTCGGCCGGGATCAGCTGGGTGCCGTTCCAGCGGCCGCCGTTGAGGTACAGGTAGCCGAACTTGGCCAGGTCGCGGGCGGGCAGCTTCAGCCAGGCGGCGCCGAAGTGGTAGCCCTGCGGGTCCTTGGGCCAGGCCACGCTGGCCTGCTCGTAGGCCTGCTCGTGGGCTGGCGGCGGCTCGACGATCACCGGCTCGAAGGCGTTGTCGCTGTTGATGCCGAGCGGACCAAACAGCCTTGAGCGGGCGAACGCCAGGGTGGACTGGCCAGTGGTGTCGGCCACGATCGCCGACAGCAGATGGGAGCTGGCGTTGCTGTAGGCAAAGGTTGTGCCCGGGTTGTCGGCCAGCCGCCGGCCGAGGATGTGCCCGACCCAGTCGCGGCTCTTGAACAGGCGCTTGGTCAGCCCCTCATCGCCGCCGGTCGACCGGTCATCGCCGGCCAGCCCACCGGTCATGGTCAGCAGCTGCTGGACGGTGACCTGGGCAAACCGCCGGTCGGCGTGCTTGGGCAGGTGGGCGGCCAGCAGCTCCCCGACGGTCTGGTCCAGGCTCTTCAGGCGCCGCTCGCCCAGCGCGATCCCGACCAGCGCCGAGGTGACGCTCTTGGTCACCGAATCGCTGTCGTGGCCGTCGGCGGCGTCAAACCCCTGCCAGTAGTGCTCATAGACCAGGTAGCCGTGGCGCACGACCAGCAGGCTGCGGACCTGGGGGTAGCGGTCGGGGACCAAGGTGTCGAGGTCGTTCAGGACCGCCGGGTCCATGCCCTGGTCACGGGGCGCGGCGGTACGCCAGCCGGCCGTGGGCCAGTAGTCGCGTTGGGTCGGCCCGGTGGACGGCTTCCGGCTGGTGGCGGTCGCCTGCCGGCCGTGGGGGCTGCTGCAGGCGGCGACAAGCAGGCAGGCCAGCAGCGCGCCCAGCAACCGCGACCACCCGTGCCGAGGAACGCCGCCGGGTCGGCCCGCCGCCGCCAGCGCGTGATCACGCAGTCCCTCCAGCGTCGTGTGCCTCACGGCTTCCAGCCCCGTCTCGGCCCGGATCGCGATGGCGGGCAGCTCGCCGGTCCTGCCTGTCGCCCGACCGGCACCGGCGCGTGTCCGACCGCCTGCACCACGACGCCCACCTCCCTCGGCGAGGAACACCCGAACCGCTTTTGGCGGTACGCCCGCGGCTCCGCGTCGAGGTTCAGGCGCGAGGTGCCGCGCAGCGGGACTATGAAGTGGTGTTCTCCTCGCCGCTCGGTGCACCGTCTCACTTCAGCCAGTCGTATGCTCGACTGCCGGGTGACTCCCCGCTCACGGTGTCGGCGGCAGTGCCGTCTGACAGACTCGGGACAGGAGATCCCCCGGATCTTCCGATCTTGTCAGGGACACCCGACCAGAGCAACCTAGTGGGCGTGGGTGGCAGGCTCGGGCGGGTGCATGACGGCCGACGGGAGGATCTTTGGGTGTCCGCCAATGACCCTGGCGTGCGCGTGCGGCTCGCCGGAGCTCGATCAGAGGCTGCGTCGCATCATCGAGGTGTCCGTCTCCGACGAGGTGGCGATAGGCGCAAGCAGGCCGGGAAGTGTGGATCGGCGACCGCGACGAGTGATAGCGCGCACGCGAGGTGATGCACAACCGCCGTGACCGGGTCACCGCGGCGAGACGCGCCTGCGGGACGTTGGAAGGCGCCGAGCGGGACAATCCCGCGGGTTGTCCTTTCGAAGGAGGACGAGCAACATGCCCCGCCGCCTTGCGGCCGCGACGACCCTGATGCTCGGTCTGTATGGCCTGCTGCTCGCCGTGCCGCTCAGCATGGCCGACGCTCCCGCCCTCGCATCGCAGGGAGACCAGGCATCGCTCGTGGTGGAGGCCGGTCCCGGCTGCCCTGGTGGCGACGTGGATACGGCTGAAGGTCCCGGGCAGGAGCCGGGCGGCACCGCTGGGCCACCCTCGTCGACCGACTGCCCGCCCACGAGCACCACGGCCACGAGCACCACGGCCGTGGTCACCGTCACATCGGAGCCCGCGACCAGCAGTGCCTCCACGACTACGACGACGGTCGCGCAGCAGGCGTCCACGACCTCCGCCCACCCGACCACCACCGGGATGCCTCATGCCACCACCGCGGCGGGTGGCGGCGCGGACCAGAACGGCGGTGGTCAGGGAGGCGCGGCCGGTGGTGGTCGCAGTGGCCGGGACGGCGCGGTGCCGAGCCCCGCCAGCAGTCCGCCTCGCCTGAACGGGCCCGATTGGCTCCCGTTCAGCGGAAGCGGTTTGGCGCCGATCCTGCTGGCGGGGCTGATCCTCCTCGCAGCCGCGTCGAGCGGGCTGCGAGGCCGGCGGGGGACGGGACCCGACGACCCGGGCCCGTGGGGGCGTTGGTAGCTCGCAGCACGGCGGCGCGGGTGGGGCTAAGATCCGGCTTTCGCGGTGACCCCGTTAACCCCGAGGAGGATGGGATGGTGCGTAAGCCCGCCGACGAAGCCGACCTGGTGCCAGAGCACGGCCACGACTTCGGGCATCAGCACAAACCGCGCACGGCGCGCAAGCTCGTGATGCTGCTGGCCGTCGCCGGCGGGATCTTCTACCTGGTGCGACGAAACCAGCGGAAGGGCAAGATCGACGAGGGCGTCTGGCACGAGGCCCCAAGTCCCTGACGCGCCGACGGCCTCCCGACGCGGACTTGCTCCCACGCGGAGGTGGCGCTCGAAGGAGCGCGCCGAGTCGTCTACGCTGTGTGGCGCCATGGGGCCTCCACTCCGGACGATCCGGGGGGCTGTAGCTCAGTTGGAAGAGCACCTGCTTTGCAAGCAGGGGGTCGAGGGTTCGAGTCCCTTCAGCTCCACCAGGTTCCCGCGCTGGTCAGCGGCCTTGTCGCCTGCCCGAGCCGCTCCCAGCTCGCGCGTGTTGGCCCCGGTCGCGGCGGCGAGCGTGGCCCCGCTGTGACGAAGGTCGTGGAAGGAGAGGCCCTCGACCCCGACCGTCTCGGTAGCTGGGAGCCAGACGCGGCGGCGGCCTGACCGGATGGCCTCGATCATCTCGGCGCCCGCCGGATGCCGTCGCCTGCCGAGGCCGCCGCGCTGGCCATGGCGCCCGGCGTGCCGCTCCTGGCGATGTTGCTCGCCTCCTCCGACGAGTACCCATCTGGTCAGGGAGGCCGTTCACGGCGAGCCCGAGGACTAAGCTGACACCGATGTGAACTACTTGCGGTTCACAGCAGTTCACATCGAAGGTGAGGGAGCCACCTCTCACCGAACGTCGATGGTGCTGGCCGGAGAGCGCCGCGGCCCTAACGCTCGACTGACGTTCGGGGGTTACGGTGGCCACCACAGCACTCGTCGCCAAGGCGCAACAAGCGCTCGACGGAGAGCTTGAGCGGTTCGTTGGCGAGCACCCGGACCGCAGTGTGGCAGTCCATGTCCTCGACGGCCCGCCGCTCCGTGCGGAGGTTGCCGCAGATGTCGTCCGACCCGCGGCGAGCTTCCTCAAGTTGCTGCCCGCGCTCGCCCTGTACGACGCCGCCGAGCGTGGCGAGATCGACCTCGACGCCATGGTCGCCCGCCGGGAACTCGGGTCCACGATGTACCCGAGCATCCTCGCCGCGTTCCAGGACGAGCGGCGCCTGACGCTCCGCGAAGTCTGCGCCTTCAGCCTCATGACGAGCGACAACCCGGCGGCGCAGTACGTCCTTCGCCTGCTTGGTCACGACCGGATCAGGCGAATCTGCGGGAAGTTGCAGCTTCGCGAGACTGCCATGACAGTAGGGTTCACTGATCAGGAACTCGGCGTGATCGGTCGGCGGAACGTCTCGACCGCGCGGGAGGCCCTGCGCATCATCGAGCACATCGAGGCATCGCCAACGCTCGGGGACCTCCGCCGGTTCCTCGTCAACAACCAACGGAACACCCGGATACCCGTCCGGCTGGAAGACGAGATCCCGGTGATGCACAAGACAGGGAGCTTGGCGACCGTGGTCAACGACGTTGGCGTCATCCACTTGCCGCATATGCGGATCGCCTTGGCGTATCTCTGCGCCGACGAGGCCGACACCGCGCTCGCCGCGGTCGCCATCGGCGACTCGGCCCTCCGCGTCGTGGAGATCGTCTCCCGGCTCCGCACCTGAGCCCGCCGCATGCGAGCCGTCCCGACCATCTGGATTCGGCGATCGGTCCTCCTCGCCAACGCCCTCTCGCTCGTCGTTGGCCTGGTCCTGGTCGTGATCGCGGCCTTCCTCAGCGAACAGCAGATCGCTGCGACCGTACTGAGCCTGATCGGCGGCGCCTTCGTTTCCGCCGCGGTCGTCACGTTGGTCCTCGGCGCGCTCGCCGTCCGGGAGACCGTCGAGCAGGTCGACAGCGCCCTTCTACGCGGCCTGCAAGACGTCCTCGAGCCGATCCGTGATCCGGTCTTCGCCGGCTCCCTGGTCGCGTATCGCTGGGACTGCTATCTCGCATGCCCGTTGCCGGACGACGAGCACCCCGACTACGCCTACCAGAACATGCGGATCTCGTACCGTGTCGACACGCTGCCTTCGATTCTGCACTTCCGCTGGCTCGTCGACGACGACCTCGACCCCACCGACCCGATGATCTTCCGCGTCGGCATGGTCTTCGTCGACAACGAGCAACTGAAGAGCAGGCCCGCGAGCACCACGAAGGTAGTCGGCGGAACCGCGCGTCACTCACCTATGACGTGCCCCGCCGGCTCCGTCAGACCGTCGGCCACACAGTTGAATTCCAAGTCCTCCTCCCGCAAATTCGTCGGCCGCGAGACCCGTCTCCGCATCCAGGCACAGCTTTTCCGCAGCGTGACCGACGCCGAGTACCGCCTGTCGGTCGACTCCGGCCTCAAGGTCACGCGCCTTTGGCCCAGCGCAGCCGAGGTGAGCGCTATCGGCGTCGCTCGTGGCGGAAGCATCGAGGCGACCTACGCGGCGCCGTTCGACAAGAACGCGGCGATAGTCCACCTCCCGTTCCCGCTCCAGCCGGGCAGCACGATCGCCTTCCTGGTCGACCGCGACCCGACCATTCAGGACGGGTAGGCGTGCCTCGACTCAGGGCGTCAGAAGTGGCACGCGGGGATTGCGGTATCGTCCGTTTGTCGGCACTGGCTCCGGTCGGTGTCGGCCACGGCCGGGGGGGAGGTGGCTCTCCCGCCCCGGCCACCCCTTTCGCCGGTTCAGTCAGGCCCCGGCCTTGAGCGCCTCAGCCAACTCGGGGAACTCGCGCACCAGAACACGCAACCGGCGCCCGGTTGGCGCCGTGCTTCCTCGCTCCCACTGACTGACCGAGGACTGGCGTATGCCGAGGGCCTCGGCGAGCTGCCCTTGGCTCATGCCGGCGCGCTTGCGAGCTTCTCGGATCGCGCCGGCGAGCGCCAAGTCATGATCCTGCTTCCGCGTATGCGATACATCGTGCGAGTCTGCTCCCGCTTGGCGAGCACGGTCCGTCAGCTCGTTGAGCCGGTCAGACGGTAATGCGGTGATAACTCCCATCAGCTCGGCAGCCGGTAGGCCGTCGCGGAAGCGACGGGTGAACTCGGATGCCGCCATGCCGCGGACAAGCCAGATGAGTCGATCCGCGTCCGCGATCATAGGTCCGTGATCGTCAGCCGGCATCAGCCTCAACCTCCTGGCGCGCTTCACTCGTACCATCGCGGTATGCCGCAGACTCGTCACGACGCCCGGCGATCTCTCGAAGCTTGTGGAGCAAGTGCAGCAGCTCGGCGTTGGTCTCGTAGAGCGTTTGCGGCAACTCCACGTCCACCGTGGTCGCCAAGCCGATGAACTCGTTGACCCTGGTCTGTAAGCCCGCAGCCTTCTCGGCAAGGTCCTCAATGGCGCGTCGATGAGCGCCTTCCTCGTGGAGCATGGGTACATTCCCTTTGCTTCGTACAGGCAGCCAAGTGAAGAGGTGGGCCGGGAGGTGCCCATTGAGGACCTCAAGCGGTTGCACTCAACCTCCCGGCCCCGCCAGCGGCTATCGTGGTGTTGACGGCTCAGCACCTCCGATAGCGCAAGCCAGAGCTCAAGGTGGTCGGCCGCGGTCTGGCGCTCCTGGCGGGAAGCGAGCCGAGGTCACGACAGTGGCTCGCCGTGCCCCGGACATCGCTCCCTACTACGGCCGAGTCTCCGGTACCTCGACCGCAGCGGCACGACCCATGAGCCGCCTCGGGTCGTTCGTCTTGCGTGCTCAGCGATCCAGCTCACCGCTTGCTGCGATGAAGCGCCGCACGAGTCGAGCGAGAGGGCATCCGCCAGCGGCGCCGGAGCGGTGAGCAGCTCGACGGACG
>WNFY01004789.1_pt1 | contig 12366 bp, 10 predicted proteins | sample 5400091 | NCBI WGS metagenome assembly WNFY01 (sample SAMN13153364, study PRJNA577476) | soil metagenome | isolation source: 60 cm soil or saprolite under grassland replicate 1 | place: USA:California | collected 2016-06-15 | reverse complement strand
TTTCCCCAATTAGCATCCCAATTATGTATGGTCAAGGAATACGAATGTTGTTGCTGCAAATTTGACAGTTTTTCAGACATGAGGCTCTTATTGCTCTCACCAACAATATTACTATGAGGTGGGACCGCCCCTTTATCTGCCCGTACATGGCCTGTGTCTTTCCCATTATTCCAGGTCCAAGTGATGCTGCTGCTGGTCGAGCTTGATTTGACGTTGGTTATTTGCGTGTCTACCATGGATATCTCCTTATCCTAAATTTCCTACCACAGGTTTGTGGTTGAGGTTCTGTTGGTACGCTAAAGGCGAAAATCCTACAAGAATGAGCATGAAATCAACAAACTCAAGCATCGAGGGGAAGGTCTGGACAAACTTTGATGCGGGAACCAGTTTGTATGAACTGCTTCCACTCGTCTTGAGAGAGATTGCGATTGGCTATTGTGCAAGCAGAGTGTTGCCATGCTGAAACAGAGATGTTCCAGAGCAGCAGAACATTTCTGTTGGTATCACTGAACACCGAGGCAAGCTGTTGCCCGTCAGGGCTAAACGCGATGCTTCCTTCCGTGAAGGCCTCTTCATCGAAAGCATGGAAGAGAGGTTCCTGCTGGCGCACATCCCATAGGACGAAGTGAAAAGGTTCGCTGGGAGCACTGTAGGATACCAGCCTCTTGCTATCCTGGCTGAACGCAATGGTATTGTAGTAATCGGCTGTGTCATTGTTCGATGCAAGAGTGAGTGTAGCGATTGGTTGTTGCGTGGAGACGTTCCAGAGCCTGATATCATTGTGGTCGCTAGATGCCAGAAGATGTCCATCAGGACTAAAGGTCACGTCCGTGAGTTCAAATCGATGTCCAATCAGGGGATGGCCAGTACGCTCTCCTGTCGCCACATTCCACAGAAGCACCTGCGGCTGCTTACAACTTTTGTCATCTGTATTGCGCTGTGCACATCCTGGCGATGCAAGCAATTTGCCGTCGGGACTGAGTGCTATGGGCAGTGTACTATAGCCATAATCGGTGTGAAGTGAATAGAGGAGACGTTTTTTTGTCGCGTCCCACAACATGATGGTCCCTCCATCACCACCAGCCACCAAAAAGTGTCCATCCGCACTCAACACGATTTTATAGAGAAGACCCGGGAACGTGAAACGTGCCAGGAGCGCTTTTGTCTTTAGATTCCAGAGAACAATAGTGCCATCTAATCTGCCAGCGGCCAGTACTGTGCCGTTGCTGTTAAGCGCGAGGCTCTGCAAGGCGGAGAGATTCTGATCCTGCGCATTTTTAGGAGCCAGGGGGGAAAAGCCAGCCATAGTGAGTTTATCTAGCAACTTGCCAGTATGGGCATCCTGGAGGAGAACGCTGTTGTTATCGTTTCCTGTGAACAGGAGTTTTCCGTTAGGGCTGAATAGAGCACTATGCCATCCGCCTACATCATCGAGGTGCTGATAGATGGCGCTTTCAGCTTGAAGGTTCCAGAGCATAATGGTTCCACTTTTGCTGCCGCTCGCAAGTGTCTTACCGTCAGGACTGAAGGCTACACAGGTTTTTGGTTGGGCATCACCTGAGAGGAATACAGTAGCTTGCCCCGTTATGAGATTCCATATGCCTACGGTTTTATCTAGACTGCTTGTTGCCAGCGCACGCCCGTCAGGACTGAAGGCAAGGGAGGTAATGGCACCCTTGTGCCCTGCAAGCTGAGAACTGATTAATTGGTACGTCGTAGTATGCCAGAAGCGTACCTTTCCATCGATACCCCCGGCAGCTACCCGCTGCCCATCAGGACTGAAAACAACGCTCGTTGCGCCTGCACTATTGGTAAGCGTTGTACTGATTGGCTGAAGTGCTTCGATATGCCATAGCTGAACGCCTGAGTGACTGCTAGTTGCCAGGAGTGTGTCACCTGGACTGAATGCCAGGCCATTCACGTCATCCTGAACGGTAAAAGGATCTCCAACGGGCTGCTTCGATTGCATGTTCCATATAGCAATAGATGTTGCACTACAAGGAGGCATAGAAGTATGAGATGCTGTATCGTTCTGATTGCAACGACCAACGGCGACGAACTTCCCATCTGAGCTAATAGCAACAGTTGTGTTGAATAGACGCGGCATTGCTCCTGCCAATTGGACACGGCCGCCTGTCTGAAGATCCCACTGCCATACTCCATCAGTATAGGAAGTAACGAGTGTAGCATTGTTCGGGCTAAATGCAGCATTGCCAACTTGCCCTGGGTTTCCTTGCAGGTGAACAGGCTGTCCTCTCCTTGCGCGTGTGTCCCAGCGAAAGATGGTGTAGTCGTCAGAAGAGAACAATATACGACCATCAGGACTGAATGTCAGAGTTCCTATATCATTCGCTTCACCATGCAGTACGGTAACAATTTGTGGGTTTCGCTCTAATGCATTCCGAAGGATATCTCGTGCCTCGAACGTATTATATGTTTGATATGCTTCGACACCGAGCAGAAGCGCTCGGTCTAGTTCACTCTGTTCCAGGGCATTACTAGCCCTGGCTGCTAGTTCACGTGAACGAGCAATCTGTGCCTCAATGACCGCGGTTTGCCTTGCCTGCATAGCGATTTGTGTCTCCTGCTCAGCACGTTGCCGCTGGGCTTCAGCTCGCAGAAAACTGAATCCAGCCACGGAGCCTAACACAATCACTATCAAGGAAAAGAAAGAAAGAGCCGTGATAAGAATACGTTGCCGACTCACGACCCGGCGTTGCAGGTTCAGTTCTCGTGCCTGCCGGTTCTGTTCCAGCTCTTCCTGTTGCTGGCGCTCTGTGGCACTAGTCTGGAGAAATGCCATCTCATCTGCACTCGGCACATTGCGCTGGGCCCACGCTTGTGCTTCGGTGAGTTGCCCCCCCCGATACAGGCGATCCGCTGGTTTCTCATGTCGTACCCATGCTTCAACGTCCTCACTAATGGTCTGTTGCAGGCGAATATCCTCCCGTGCCTCGCGCAGCCAAGCTGAGAGGCGTGCCCACTCTCGGATCAACGCCTCATGGCTTACCTCAAGCGTGGTTCTTCCAGCAACCTCGTTCGTCATCAGCAGGCGCGCTGCGATGAAGGCATCAGCTGTCTCTTGCAACAGATGGGTCTGAGAGGCATCAGTGAGCGCGAACTCCGAGAGCGATGCACGGCGGCGGGTGGTGTCCTGTTCCGTCACGCCGGGATCGATCAGGCGCACAAACAAGGCACGGGCCAGCCTGCAATGCTCTTCCGAAGGCAGCGCTACATAGGTTTTTTCGGCATGTTGCGACAGGGCACCCTTCACCCCGCCGAGCTCGCGATAGGCCGACAGCGTCAAGCAGTGGTTACTGCGTCGCTCGAACAACTGCTCCAAGGTGAACTGTAAGAGCGGTAAGGCTCCGACCTGTCCTCGCATCTCAAAGAGCAGATCTCCTACCAGGTCCCCCTCGAAGGTCAGTTGGACATCTGGCAACTGAGCAGGCCGTTCGATTACCCTGCGCAAGTCCTCACTCTCCATCGGTAAAACAGAGATGTGGTGTGCGTCAATCATTTGGTAGAACTCAGGATACTGCATGAGACGATCATAAAAATCTGCACGCAGCGTGAGCACGGCCAGTACAGGACCACGTGGCTCCGTAACCGCTGTGACTAGCAGATCCAAGAAATGCTGCCGTTCCTCTTCAGAGGTCGCCAGCGTAAACAGTTCCTCGAACTGGTCCACGACGAGAACGACCTTCCTCTGTGAAGCCTGCATGAGCTGACAAGCGAGCAGATGAAGGGCACGCACCGAGTCAGAGGCGAAATCCTCGCGCAGTGAAAGCACGCTCCTGGCGGGAAACTGCTGTGCAAGTGAGACTGCAAGAGCTTCGAGAGGATGCGCTCCTGGAAACACAGGATCAAGGTAGATCCACTCTTCGCTGTCAAAGATGCCACCAGATTGCAGACACGGAAGCAAACCCGCCATCACCGCACTCGATTTGCCCGACCCACTTGGCCCAATGACTGGCAGCAGACGGATCTGCTGGCTTCCCTTCTTTTCGAAGGTGAGCATGGTTTCTACGGTCGTCGCTAGCTCATCAATCAAGGATTCTCGTCCAAAGAAGTCGCCTGCATCGTTACGGGTGAAGGCGTGCAGTCCTTTGTAGGGATTGCGTGGCTCCGTATTGGGTTCGGGATGCACGAGAGAAGGCAAGAGAGTCACCCCTTGCCTCAAACGCATCAGAACTGTGGTTCGAGCCGCCTCATAGCGCTCGCCTCGTGCATCAATCACCTCTTGCACCCGCCATTTCCCTGGGTTAGATGCCCGCCAATTCTCGCCTCTTACCCAGATCACCAGAATTGGTCGCTGATAGTCTGCTGCCAGAGCAAGCTGTGCTTTGACGAGACGGGAGGTAGGGACATCAGGGGAGACAATCAGAATGACCGCAGATGCAGCGCGCATAGCATTGCGTGTCTCATCCTGGCTCAGATCACGGGTGTTCTGCCCCTTTTCCAGGCTCCATAGGAGGACGCCACGGGGAGCCATATCTTGACGCAACTGTTCGACAAATGCCTGATCTTCGGGTGAGTACGCCACGAAGACCCACTGGCGCATGGCTTCGACGACACGCTGAATCTCCCTGGTGATCTCGTGCCAGATGTCATCCTGGTCCGTCCAGGTCGTGATCGCTTTTTGCTCTCTTGGCAGCATCTGCAGTGTCTGCAAATCCGTTTCTTCCCAATTGGCAGCACGGACAAGGATCGGAATGACAATCGCCTCACCAGTCTGGTGTCTTTGGAGTGCGACCTGTATCATATGCGCACCCGACTCGGAAGCCAAAAAATCGGCACTGACGAGCAATACCAGCAGGTGAGCCGTATGCAGGTGCGCCTCACGTTCCGGTTCCCATTCCGTGCCCGCTGGGATCTGTTGATCATCCCAGGTGTGTATCCAGCCATTGCGTTTGAGGGGGCCGAGGTGGACATCAAGAGCTTTGCTAAAGGCGAGATCTACCGGATCATAGCAATAGTAGACAGAAAGAGGTGGTGGCGAGAGAGAAGCCATAGGATCACACTCCTCAATCAGGCTAACAACGTTCATCCTTCCTGGTATTCGATGATAAGGTTGTATACATATATTTCGATAGATATTATACAATATTTCTGCAAAGATAAATAAAAGGCATATCGACAAAGAAAAAATCTTCTTGGGGGCCCAATGCCCACATGATGCGCAACGAGATGGTGCGCCACATCAGCTGCAGAAAGTGAGTGGGATGCGTCAGAACTGAGGACAAGACCCCAAGAAGGGCTTCCTCCATCATGTGAGAGACTGGTGATCAGACCACGATTTTGAGGAGGAGTGTCCCATGAACTGCCCATCCTGTCTGTCAGTGACCACGAAGCAACAGAGCAAAAAGACTTCACTTGGCTATCGAGCCTTCCGCTGTTCAGTATGCCACCACACTTTTAATGAACGCACCAACACTCCCCGACATATGCACTCTTATCAAGAAGCGCTGGCCACTGCCGAAGAATCTATCCGTCTGGCACCTCACGACCCCGACAACTGGTTACGCAAGGCCGAGGCGCTCAAGAAGTTGAAGCGTCGCAAAGAGGCGCGTGCGATTGAGGCTGAGGCAACACAACTGCGCAAAAACAAAACGTGTTAGACCGACCACAATCCGGTATTGTCAACGTAATGCAATGACGAGTTTATTTTTTCGTAAAAGTGCGGAAGAGAGGCGTTTTTTGGGACTCTTTCAGCGAAGAATCACCATGAAAGAGCCCCAAAAAGCCTCTGAGTGGGGAAAACGTATCAAGAGAAATGAAGAAGTTGACAATGCCAGCCAGTACAGCACCCCTGTTGACGAAGGAGCTCACACAGCTTCGAGGTGAGAAGCACCTGCCTTCTCGAACTTGCGAGCACTTTTGTCGGACTGTGCACGCTGAGGCAGGTGTTTGTCAGAAAAGAAGGCAGGTGTCCGTTGAAGAGGGTTGGTGAGAGAGTACATCGCTTTTCTCGCGTATTAGTGTTCCTTGATTCGTGTGAAGCAGCCTTTCAGGCGCCGGAGGAGAGACGGGTGAGAAGGTTGAGTGGAAGCAAGAATCGAAAATTACAAAGTTGGCTATAGTATATATAAAGCTACTGTATATCTACCATCATAAAACGGCCTGAGAAGTCATTTTAAGAGGAGCGACCGAAGGAAAAAGAGCGGGAGACGGGGCTCGAACCCGCGACAGCCTGCTTGGAAGGCAGGAACTTACAAAATCACCGCTCGCTTATTGTGAGCTGGCTCTGTGGGCTGTTTTATAGATACTACATCCTATATGAGCGAGCCGGACAAAGGTGTTCACAAGTGATTTGGCGCTAGACAACCTGCCTTTCCTAGCCAGCAAACACCTGCCTTCATGGAGCGGAGACAACCTGCTTCCTGGTTCCTTCCTTATGAGCTACCGGGAGCTGCCCGTCCGGCTTCCTACCTTGTTCAGGGAAAACTTGCGAGCGCGCAGGTACACTTACTAGCGAGTACCACTGGATCATTGCTTACGTATGTTTCTGTGTTGCATAGGCATCATCTTTGCTCCGCTACGGGGATCTCGATGATGCGCGTAAAAGGAGATAAGAAAATCATGGGTTTGAGGACGATGGGCAACAACGTATCTCTAGCAAACGTTGAGAAGTCAACCAGACCAGGCAAACGTACAAGCAAAAAAGGCTCACCCGTTACAGAAGAACGCGCAAAAGCACAACGGGCCAAGCTGGATGCTCAGGCAGAGGCCCGCCAAAGGGAGGAAGAGAAGGAGGCTGCCGCCCGTACAACGCAAAGCAAGAAAACGGCACGCCAGGAGATCCAGGCCAAACGGCGGGTAATCGAAACCTTGATTGAAGCCTACATTCAGGATCATATTGGCGGCAATCATAGCGCGAAAACCCTGGAGTGGCACCAGACTGCGCTCGGCTTGCTGCGTCTGTTCCTGCAAGAGGAATCCGATATTACCCTGATCGATGATGTGGAATCCGACGACATCAGCGCCTGGTTCGCTCACATGCGCAAAAGCCCAGGTACCCATGGAAAAATCCGTAGCGAGCGAACGATTCAGACCTATGCTCGTTCCGCGCGGGCCTTCTTCCACTGGCTCGTGCGTCGTGGCACCTTGGAGATCAATCCGTTTGATCAGGTGGTGTTTCCCAAAGTGGGTCGGCCACTCATCCAGACCATCACCACTGACGAGTTTGAAAAGCTCTTGCTGGCGTGTGCCCCTCCTAATGAGACGAGCCCGTTCGCTGAGCGCGCTGCGGTGCGTAATCGGGCCATTCTCTGGCTCCTTTATGATACGGGTATCCGTGTCTCCGAACTTATTCATCTGCGTCTGGGCGATGTGGATCGCAAAAAGGGGGTGGTGACAGTGTTGGGAAAGGGATCAAAGGAGCGACGTATTGCACTTGGCCAAAACTGTTTGCGTAATCTCTCCTACTACCTGGACAAACATCGTCCCAATGCGGAGGAGCTCGCGGATTGGGGAAGTGCTGAAGAGGATCACGTGTTTCTCTCGGAAACGCGCCAGCCACTGACCAAAAATGGGATGGAGATGCTCTTCAAGCGACTCAAGGAACGTGCAGGCATTACAGGCAAGCGGATTAGCCCTCACATTCTCCGGCACACGTTCGCGATTAACTACCTGGTAAAAAGTAACGATCCCTTTAGCTTGCAAGAATTATTGGGACATGAAGACCTGACGACAGTCCAAAACTACATGCATATGAATGATACCATCCTCCAGGAGCAAAAACGCAAATACAGCCCTGGCGATCACCTTCCAACCCGCATGCCTGGGCCACGAGAGACGAGGCGAAAAGGTTATGCAACCAAAGAGCAATCAAGGAGCAACCGTCGTGTGAACGAGTTGGAGGCTTCTGCGCAAAAGCAAGGGGAAGGAGCGCCTCCGTCGAGACGCAAATAGGAGTGACCAGGAGCACACGACGATGAAGCCGTGAGCGCTCGTTGCTTGTCTGCCGTCAGAGAAAACATGAAAACCCCTTCACACTGTCGTGAAGGGGTTTTCCTCTTGATTGACATCTCTCCATTTAGAGAAGCAGTGCCTCTAGCCACTCAGTGAACTCTGTGAGCTTCATGTGACGTGGCGTTTCTGAGTGGTCAAAAGGATCGCTCACCACGACCTGTCGTAATTCCGCAAGCGTGTATACGTGGCTGTACATGCCATACAGCAAGTCGAGAAAACGCTCTACATCGTCGTTGGTATACCCTGCTGGACACGAACCATAAGCTTTAAGAAGCCGTTTTCGCCTGGCAGGAGAAATGTCCCCGTCTTGAGCCATTGGTTGCATCTCCTCCTTCTAAAGAGAGGTCCTGGTTATGAACACTCGTTCTCTATCGTAGCAGAGTATGCCTGAAACGGTTGTGACAGGAAGGGGCTGGCCATGGGAAATTCCTGAAAAAGAGGAAAGTAGACCAGAACAACAGGGAAGGGAACCAGAAAAGTGCGATGCCTTGTTCTTAAATCGTTTGCTTACTTTCATCTCGTTGCGCAACCTGTGGGCCAATGGCGTTCAAACCACAACGATTGCGTGATTTCAGGCCACGATTTTGCTTGGGTCTCGGTCAGGAAGCGCATCCACCGTATTGAACAATGCATCTCTGGCTCTCAGAAAACAGTCATAGATCTCGTGACGAAACGGTCTCACTCTGTTACTGTTCACCTGAGTAAATTTCTCTTGTTGTTTGATTACCAGAACTTTACTCATTCAGGCCGCTCTCCAACCTTGCGGAGGGCCTTTTGTCTGATGTAGTTTAAACGCTGATTATCTTATTTTTAAATATGATAATTTACCATCGTTTTAATAAATATGATAAGAAAATACACTAAGCGCATGAAAGATGTGTTTCCGCTCCCGCAAATTCCTGGTTATGTGGATATCAGGGAGGCCGCCAGGATATTAGGAGTTGCAGAGAGCAGCGTGTATCGCTACGTGCAATCTGGTCGCATCTCTGCCTATCAGGCAGGGCGTAATATTATGGTGGAAGAAGAAGCACTCAAGCAATTTAAACCAGGCAATACTGGGCGTCCACGGAAAAGGAACGCTCCCTGGCGTACTTCTCCTGAAACAAGTTCATTTGTCGTCACATATATTCATGTACATGTGATGCAAGGCAAGCAAGAAGACGTAAAGAAGATCCTATGGAAATTCAGACAGGAAGATCGCTACTCCTTCCCCGGCACGGTGGTTCGTTATATCAGCTTAGACGACACTTCTCCCGTATCAGTGACGATTCAGCTTGTCTGGAAAAAGAGTGATATGCCTGACGATGAGGCACGCAAGCGAGAGCTAGCAGCATTTCAGCATGATCTGGAAGATGTATTGGATTGGGGCACTGCACACTATACCGATGGTACAGTCCTTCTCCATACGTAGCATTTGAACTTCCTATCATCGTCATTTATTTACTGTTTTTGCATGTTCCTACCTGGTGCCCTATATTTTGGGAGGTGTCTATGGTATTCAACATTCATCAGCGGGTATTCGATAAAGATGGCATGCAACTTGAGGACAAAGCCAGAGAGTATCAGGATCAACTGCTCAAGTTGTTCGAGCAATCACCCGAATGGCAGCAGTTCTGGAACGAAGAGCGTTCAACTGGTTGGGCCGGTATGATGATTGATTTTGGCTTGAACTATCTTAGCGTGACGCCACCACAGATGTCTCCCGATCATCTGCGCGAAATCCTGTTCGATATCTTCCCGCGCAAAGTCAGCGCTCCTGCTGATGACGCTCCGGATGTGATCGATGAGTTACAGGCTTTCTGGAAATTCCTGCAGCGCGAGTTCCATCTGGAGAATGCTGCCGCCTGTCTCACCGTATTGGACGAGAAGGCTGTCCGCAGACTGAAAAAGGAAATGGGCGATCCAGCTAACTTCGGAATCGCCAAATCATTCATAACGATGGGAATGCAGAGAGGCTTCGATATGAGCAGCGAAGAGGGCATCAATGAGTGGATGAAAACCTATAATGCTGAAATAGCGGCGAACACCGCTCCGCGTATTCCCTTACCCGGCGAACAGAACGAGAATGCTCAACAGTTCCGCTCTCGTTTGAAACGTGTGAGCGGAAAAGGGCGCAAGAAGAACCGTAAGAGGAAATAGGAGCACTACTCGCCCGGTATAATGATAAAAAAAGGGTTATGCACACTTAACTTTCGGTTTTTCTCGCTTCCTTTATAGTGATATTGTTCCCTATATTTCGCACGCTATTTCATACGCATGTATCAATCTTTCATCGCCAATATGGACATTTATCTGAAAGGGTGTTGCTGTGGCATCACTATCTGAGCAAGAGACGCGCTGGAGAACTGTGGGTCCTTATGTATCAACATTAGCCTCAAAGGCCGCCTTGTTAGAAGAGATCAGGCTATTTCTTGTTACCTATGATCACTATCATGCCCTGGATCTCACCTTCAAAGCACTTTTAGATACTGTTCTCCCACAACGCTCACGAACTACACGCTCCATCATCGTAAAAATCATCAAGTCGCGTCTGGTGGACTGGAACCCTCCTGATTGGGTGCTACAAGATCTTATTTCGTTCGCTCGTGAGCCGAACCTTGATGCTCTACGTGCTGCCCTCCTCTTGCATGTTCCACGTCAGGATCATGTACTCTACGATTTTGTACAGCAGATTATTGTGCCCCATTATGAAAAAGGTGAGAGCAGAGTGTTTCTCTCGGATGTTCAGACGTTTCTCGATGCTTCTCTGGAAGAACACCCAGAGATCTTGCAGTGGAGCTTTGAAACGCGCCTGCGTCAGGTGCGAGGCCTCCTTGCCACATTACGTGATTATGGTTTGCTCAAAGGTGATGTCAACAAATCGTAACTACATAGGTGCCCAAGCGACGGGCAATGGCTTGCCTGCAAAAACAGCAGCCAGCGCAGCCAACAGAGGATGTCCCTGCTTGTGCATCGTCGAAAGATAACTCCGGATGCGACAAAAGGAGGTCGCTCCGCCATCGCTGCGAAACGTTCCGGCGATCTTTTGTTGCACTTTGACCATGCGAAGATCCCTTTCCGCAAGATTGTTCGTAAAGGGCAGAGATAGGTCGTCGAGAAAGGCCAGCACCTGATCTGCCCGTCGTAGCAGGTCATCGAGCAAGTTCTTGGCGGCGCTCTGCTTCTGCCGCCCGCGACGTTTGATCGGCTCTGCCTCCACAGGAGGAGGTTGTGCCGCATATCCGCTCACCAGGATTTCGAAATAGTGCGTCACCCACTCGTCGCGTTCCATGCTCGGCACGCAACTGGCCCCACGCAGACACCACTGCTGGGCGGCGTGATGCATCGCCAGCAGATGGTCAGCCATCTCGGCGGCCCACGCTTGCTGTTGCTGCTCGGCCAGGTAGATGCAATCCCGCAGCAAGTGCGCCCCACACAGACTATGCGTCCCTGCATATTTGTCGTAGCTGGCCCACCGATCATGCATCGCTCGTCCTGCAAAGCGTGGCCAGATGCCGATCTCGTCCATCGCCTGCCTCCCTCGCTTCGGGTGCCAGGCCAAATGCGTCAGCCAGTCTGTGCAGTTCACATGCAGCCAGTGCAGTTTGCCCCCGATGCGTACTCCTGTTTCATCTCCGTGCTGCAATCGTCCCACGCTCAGCCAGTCTGCAATCTTCTCCACCGTGGCTTGCAGCCGCCCCGATGCCTCCTGAACCCAGCGCAGGAGGGTTCCTTGCGAGAGATGGCAGCCGCACACCTCGTCGAGCACGTCGCAGGTGCGCGCCATCGGCACCAATTGCCCCTGATGCAGATACACTGCCAATGCTTGCACGTTCGGCCCGTACTGCACCGGTGCCATGGCCTCTGCCGGAAAGCTGCCTACATTCTGCTGCCCACAGGCCGGGCAGCACACTTCTTCCACTTGATGCTCGCACACCCGCAGCCGCACCTCTGGCAGATCATGCACCTGCCGACGTTCTTTCACCCTTCCTGCCACTTCCTCTAACGGATGCTGACAGTGCTGACAGATCACCGGGCGATGCCTCACCACCTCATCGGGTCTCTCCACGATCTTCAACGTTTGACCAGGATGCCCCGGTTGCCCTCCGGTTTTCTTCTCACTTCTCCTACGAGGGCTGACCCGCTTGCGCCCCGGTCCATCACTCGATGGGGGCTTGCTGCTATTGTGGCTATCCTTCGCCAATTGCCCTTCGACCTCGCTCAGTCGTCTCAACACTTCCTCCAACATCTCTCGCAAGGAGGCATTTCCCGCTCGTTCTCTCGCCAGTTCTCCCTCGAGTCGGGCGGACTTCGCTCGTTCTGCGGCCAGTTCCCTCTTCAGTTGAGCTCGTTCTTCTTCTGCCGTCATGCCCTTAGTTTAGCAGCTTTGGCAACCCTACCTGTGTAGTTACA
>WNFY01009434.1_pt1 | contig 12367 bp, 10 predicted proteins | sample 5400091 | NCBI WGS metagenome assembly WNFY01 (sample SAMN13153364, study PRJNA577476) | soil metagenome | isolation source: 60 cm soil or saprolite under grassland replicate 1 | place: USA:California | collected 2016-06-15 | reverse complement strand
CTGCCGATTCCCGGGCTCGATACGCTGGGCGTCCGCGACTTCGCCGACACGGCGGGCGTCGTGCAGCAGCTCGACCTCGTGGTCACGATCGACACCAGCATCGCGCATCTCTGCGGCGTGCTGGGCGTGCCTACATGGCTGCTGCTGCTGAGTCCGCAGCATCCCATGTTCGACGGCGCGCGCTGGGCCCGGACCCCACCGCTCTACGCCAGCGTACTGCAGTTCCGCCAACCGACGCCCGGCGATTGGCGGAGCGTGATCCACCGCGTGATTGGTAGAGTGCGTGCCTCATCGGAGATCGTGCGTCCTGGGGCGTCCTAGGCGCATAGGGGCGGACCCACGCGGTCGGGCAACCCGAGCAGGTTACAATCGGCTTGCCGGTTCCTGTCATTCTAACGCGTCGACTTGACGGCAGCGCTTGGGCTTAACAAATTGGTAAATGTGAGAGTCCCGCACATGCCCTTGTTTGTGTTCCACTTCAAACCTCTGCTCAAGCAAGTCAGAGAGGCTAGGCGAGATGTTGAACGACTACTCAGGCTTTCCATGAAACTGAACAACGCGTTGAGGAAGGCGATCCGTAGAGCGCCATGCAGCACACGCGCGCTGGCGCGAGAGGCGAAAGTTTCGCACGTCATGCTCGCATTGATCGTGAATGGGAAGGAAAACGCGACACCACGCGTCGCGCTGAAGGTGGCGCAGGCGTTGGAGCAGTGGTCCGCGCGCTGCGCTGGTGAAGCAGCGGCGGTCCGTGCGGCTGTCGAGGGTTCCAAGAGCAGAAGGAGGAAAAGATGAGAGGCCAAGGAAGGGTCTTTCGACCGAAGGTGCGCGGTGAAGCTACCGCCATCTGGTGGCTCGATTACTCGGTGAACGGTGTACGTCACCGCGAGTCGAGCGGCATGACGAGCAAGTCCGACGCGCAGCGCAAACTCCGGCACCACATCGGGGACCGTGAAGCCGGTAAGGTGATAGGTCGACCCGATCGTGTGATGCTCGCCGAGTATGTGAAGGATGGTGAGGGAAAGCGGGCGTTGTCCGGCGGTCTTCGGGGCCTGCACGAGACGCAGTACGATCTCGACGGGCTACGCTCGAAGGAACGGATTCAGCAATGCTGGAACCAGATTGAGAAGTTCTTCCCTGCCCCGACGCCAGTCACGGCGATCACGCCGACTCGGCTCGATGATTATGCGCAGTCACGGCTCAAGGACGGTGCTGCGCGGCAGACGATCAACACGGAGCTATCGTCGCTTCGGCGTGGCTTCTCGCTCGCGATCGAGAAGGGGCTGCTATCCGTCGCGCCGCGCATCGAGATTCCCAAGGTCGATAACGCACGTGAAGGGTTCTTTGAGGAGGGCGACTTCGCTGCTGTCCTGCTCGCGTTGCCGGCCTACTGCCAGTCGGTTGTAAAGTTCTTGCGGGTCACGGGCTGGCGGGTGGAGGAAGCACTCACGCTTACATGGGACCGGGTAGACTGGGACCGCGAGAGTATCCGTTTGAACGCTCGTCAAACGAAGGGCAAAAAGGCGCGGCTGTTCCCGTTCGGGTCCGCCCCAGATCTGAAAGCCGTACTGGACGCGGCGTGGGAGACTCGCGATGGTCTCTTCGTGTTCCAAGGGCCGCGACGTGGCAAGCGACTCGGCTACACAACACTGCTGCACCACTGGCAGCGGGCCACGAAGCGCGCTGGATGCGAGGATCGTCTCGTGCACGATCTGCGGCGAACTGCAGCGCGTGACTTTCGTGTGGCCGGCGTGGACGAAGCTACGATCATGGCGCTTTGCGGGTGGAAGACACGGGCAATGTTCGACCGCTACAACATCATCAACGACGTTGATATGTCTGATGCCGTGGCCCGTCGCTTCAACGGCAAACAAACGGCAAACATGCCGGGTACCGTCTCCACTCCTCCCGCGCTAAGTTAAGGCGCTGCAACGTAGGACACCTTGGGAGGGGTGGCCGAGTGGCTGAAGGCGGCGGTTTGCTAAACCGTTATAGGGCCTTAAAACCCTATCGGGGGTTCGAATCCCCCCTCCTCCGTGCTAAAGAATGTCCAATGATCATTGATCAATGATCATTGGACATTCGTCCTTCGGTTCCCGCCGCTGCTAGAACATCAACCACACGAGTGCGTAGACGGTGTTGTTGTCCGACGCGCTGCGCCCTGCGCCGTCGTAGTTGCTCGTGCCGCCGTTGAACTTTTGATACGCGACATACTGTAGCGAGAACCGGGTGTTGATCCACGGCATGAACTGCAATTCGGCGATCACGCCGTTGCTGTTCGGTTTCCCGGTCGCGCTCCCCGTCACCGGATCCGCCGGGTACAGCAGCGCGTCGGCCGTGCCGGTCGTGCCGAAGACGCCGACCGAGCCGCCCCAGCGAGTGGGCGTCAGCCAGGCGGCGTCAGCCCGCACGGTGTTGAGGCTGTTCTTCGCGTTCGCCGACCCCCCCGCGCCGAACGTCGCGTCGAGCGTCTGTCGCTCATGGATGTAGCTCGCGTGGACGACGAACGTCCCCAGGCCACCTTTTCCTGCGTGACGTTCGTATTGCAGGTCGGCACCGACGTCGCTGAAGCGGTCGGTGGGTCCCGTGACGCCGGTGGGATACAACCGCGAGGCCAGGCCGAACGTCCCCAGCTCGATGTACTGCGTCCCAAACGTCTGCTGGTAGGCGAACCGCCAATAGGGCGTCACGCCCTTCATGATCCCCGTCGAGGTCGCGTCCGGGGGATGGGGGCCGCCTTGCGGCGAGGAGCGATAGACCGACAGCTCTCCGTAGAGATGGTCGTCCCACAGCGCGTAGGTCCCGATCCCGGCGACGCTCTGCGCCAATCCTTCGTTGATCAACGGGGATCCGCTGGGAGCGGGAGCGACGCCCGATGAACCGAATGGAAATCCCCACACCGGCGTCGAATTCCACACATCCTGCACGGTCGGGCTGTTGTTGACGGTAATTCCGTAGATCGTCCGCTTGGACAGGATCTTGGCGTGGTTCGCGTAGCGAAGATCGATGTTGTCGACCCCCAGCGTGCCCTCCGCTCCGTCATACGTGATCTGGATGAACGTCCCCAGCCGCGGCGAGATCGCCTCGCCGAAGAACACGCTCAGCTCCTGCGGGAAGTCCACGTTGCCGTTCTGCGTGCCGGGCTGCGCCTTGGATGTCTGCGTGAACGACGTCTGCAGCATCGTCGAAACCGGCGGAATGAGGTTGATCTTGAGCGGCGAAGGCGTCGTCTCGGTGGGTCCGATGGTCTGCAATCCGGTCAACGTGTACGCATTGAGCTTGAACTGCCGGCCGAAGGCGGTGAGCATCGGAAACGCGGTGTGACACACGTTGCAGGCGAGACCGGTTTGCCGGGAAAAGCTCGGAATGCCCAGCTTGGTCCGGACGGCGGCGTAGACGGCCTCGTATGCTCGCACCCGGTCAGGGACGCCGGCGGTGGCGACTGGGGGTGTGGGGGTCGTGAGTCCCACGAGCAGCAGCGGAAAGAGAAGCGGCATCGCGAACCTCGGGAAAGAGTGGAGTAAGCATCGGAATTCGAACATGAAGGATTTCCGAAGGCATCGTGAAGGCTCTATTATTGCCTCATGAGCGTTCGCGTCCGCTTCGCCCCCTCCCCCACCGGCTACCTCCACGTCGGGGGCGCGCGCACTGCCCTCTTCAACTGGCTCTTCGCCCGCCGCGAGGGCGGCAAGTTCCTGCTGCGCATTGAAGACACCGACAAGGCGCGCTCCACCGACGAACACACCCAGGTCATCCTCGACGGCCTCACCTGGCTCGGCCTCGACTGGGACGAACAGCCCATCTTCCAGGGCGCGCGCCTGGCCCGGCACCAGCAAGTCGCCGATCAGCTGCTCAAAGAGGGGAAAGCCTACATGGAGGAGGACGCGATCCGGCTGCGCGTTCCCCCCGGCGAGCTGGCGTGGGACGATGCGGTGCACGGACGCATCAGTTTCAAGGGCGAGGACATCCGCGACTTCGTGATTCTGCGCTCCGATCGCTCGCCCCTGTACAACTTTGCCGTCGTGGTCGACGACATCGACATGCAGATCACGCATGTGTTGCGCGGCGACGACCATATCTCCAATACTCCCAAGCAGCTCGCCGTCTACCGCGCCCTGGGCGCCGTGACCCCGGTGTTTGGTCACGTGCCGATGATTCACGGACCCGACGGGAAAAAACTTTCCAAACGACATGGCGCGACCGCTGTCGGAGACTACCAACACCTAGGTATTCTCCCAGAGGCGATGCGCAATTTTCTCGCGCTACTTGGGTGGAGTCCGGGTGGCGATCGCGAAATCATGAGCAAAGCGGAATTGCGAGACCTCTTCGCGCTCGACAGCATTCTGAAGAAGCCGGCCGTCTTCGACACGACGAAACTCGAGTGGATGAACGGGCAGTACCTCACGGCGAAGTCGGCCGAGGAGTTGCTGCCGCTGGTGGAACCTGAGCTGGCCAAGGTGGGTCTCAAGGGTGATACGAGCGCGGTGCTGAAAGCGATCACCGCCGTGAAGACCCGCTCGCGCACGACGCTCGATGTGGCCAGGCAAGTCGCGGTGCGGCTCGACCCGAAGTTCGTGACGCCCGACGAGAAGTCGCAAAAAGAAATCGCGAAGGATCCGGCCGGCTACCGCGCAACGCTGACGGACGCCGCCCAGGTCCTGCAGGACATCGCGTGGAGCGCCGAAGAGATCGAACACGCGCTGCGCAACCTCGCGCAGCGCCGCAATGTGGCGGCGGGCAAGATCTTTCAGCCGATCCGCATCGCGCTGACGGGAGGAACCGTGTCGGAACCGGTCAACGAGCTGCTGGCGGTCGTCGGGAAAGAGGCGGCACTGCGCCGCCTCGAGGCTGCGTCACACTCATGAGGAGGCTCGGTTGCGTCTGCCTGGTCAGATCGCAGTGTCCGTCACCTGCGCGCTATTCGCATCGCTGGGAGTCGCCGATGTAGCCACGTGCCAATCCGTGCTCGATCGGCCACCCAATCTCTCCGGTGGCTGGCTGGGTGCGCCCGGCACGCTGCAGTTCAACTTCGTGCACCGATTCGGAGTGGGTGACGCCCCACTCCGCAAAGTCACGAATTCGCCGACGTTCCTCCTCAGTTATCAGCTTCCCCTCCCGCTCCTGATTGGCTTCAACTACGCAACGTCGTCCGACGTCGCTGCCGCCTTCCCCAACGAGTGGGAGGTGTTCGGGCGCTACGCGCGTTCGGGCGTGGCGTTACAGGCGGGCTACAACCAGGCGGCCGGAAGCCTCGACGCTGAGCTGACTGGGGCGCGTACGATGGGACGGTTACGGCTGATGACCGTCGGCAGATTGCTGTCGAACGGCTATCACAGCGACACGACGCGCTACGCGGTAGGCGCGGGCGCGACGCTGCGGCTGAACCGCTGGTTCGCGCTTGCGGGCGACGCCACGTCGCTGCTCGACAAGCGGACGGGCGAGGAAGTCGCCTGGGGCGCCGGACTGCAGATCGCCATTCCCTACTCGCCACACACGCTCTCCCTGCAAGTCACCAACACCAACACCGCCACGCTCCAGGGAGCATCGCGCGGCATCGACCGCGTGCGCGGCGGGTTTGAGTTCACGATTCCGTTCACGCTGAACCGGTACTTCGGGCGGCGAGGGAAGACGGCGGCAGGTGAAGCGGCGGCGGGGGGCGGCGAAGGGGCGGCAAATGCGACGCGGGCTGAAGTGCGGACCATGGCGTTCGGGCCAAAGCGTCTCGAGATTGCTGTGGGCACGACCGTCCGCTGGACCAATAATGATCCGCTCGTCCACACGATCACTGCCGATGACGGCTCCTGGGATTCCGGGCCGATCGAGCCGGGCAAGACGTGGACGCACACGTTCACGCAGCCCGGCGAGTATGCCTTCCACTGCACGCCGCATCCGTTCATGAAAGCCGTGATCGTCGTGAGGCAGCCATGAAACGGCTCATCGTTGGCGTACTCACGTTGGCAGGCGTGGCCGTCGTGGCGTGCTTCTCGGACCGAGGCTCTGGTCCGGTCGTCGGCGCCGCGGAGTGCCGCGTGCCGGTCACGGTCATCGACTCGCTGCACTATATCATCGCGCTCCGCAATTTTGCGTTCCATCCTGATTCGATCGCTGTTCCCGTGGGCGCGACGGTGACGTGGGTGAACTGCGAAGACGCGGGTGTGGAGGCCCACACGACGACGTCGGATACCACAGGTATCTGGGACTCACCCCTTCTGATCCCCGGGGCTCGCTTCTCGCGCCCCTTCCCCACACCGGGCGTGTTCCCGTACCACTGCACTCCACATAGAGACTTGGGCATGGTGGGAAAGCTTGTCGTGCAATGACTCTCAGCCGTCTGAAAGGAGGGCCGAGTCCGTTTCCGAAGCTTTGTGCAGTTTCATTTGTGATAAGCTGCGTAAGGAGAGTGATATGCGCGTACGAGCATTCGCGTCGTTCGTGAGCGTCGCCCTGATCGGCGGTGCGTGCAGTGACAACGGCGTGACGATCCCGTCCGGGTTGGAGATCTACACGGCGCAGTTAAACGGCGCGAACGAGGCACCGACGCCCGTGACGACGACGGCAACGGGTCACGCGGTAGTCACGATTCTCGGCAACACAGTGACCTGGAAGGTCGATGTCGATGCGCCAATCGACAGCCTCATTGCCGGGCACATTCACCGTCGCGCGGCGGATTCGGTTGCCGGCAATGTCCGCGTGGATTTCACTCTTGGCCAGAGGGTCTGGTCAGCTGGTCCGACGGGGCCGGGCATCACGGGAACCGCGGCCCAGGGCTCGACGACGCTGGACGCGCCTGCCGATTCCATGCTGGCGGTTATCCGGGCTGGTCGGAGCTACGTGAACCTCCATACGAGGGCGCATACGGGCGGGGAGATTCGCGGGACATTGGTCAGGGTCCAGTAGGTCCTTGGTAGGGGCGCAGCATGCTGCGCCCCTACGTTCTTCTATTGCCGTACGCCGTCGTTCTGGACGACTCGTCCCCCCTTCATCACGAAGCTGACGCGCCGTAGCGCCGCGATGTCGCGCGAGGGATCACCGTCCACCGCGATGATGTCGGCGTCGAGCCCCGGCGCGATCGCGCCGATCCGATCGGCGAGCCCGAGCGCGGCCGCGTTGAGCGACGTCGCCGCCACGATCGCATGCATCGGCGCCTCACCCGCGCGCTCGACCCGACAAATCAGGTCCTCGGCGTTGTGTCCGTCCGCTCCCGCGACGGCATCGGTGCCGTACACCACCTTGAGTCCCGGCGTCGCCAGAGCCATGCGAATGTCTTGTGCGGCGAGCGGCAGCGCCCGCTCCATCGCCGCGAACCCGGAGTCGGTGTAGTTGCCGATTCCCAGATAACGGGCGCGGTTGTCGAGATAGTTGCGGAACACCAGCGCGCACTGGGGATCGAAATAGGTGCCGCGCTGCGCCATCAGCGTGAGCACATCCTGCGTCACGAAGATGCCGTGCTCCACTTGCGTGCAGCCGGCGAGCGTTGCGGCGCGCACGGCGGCGGCGCTGTGCGCGTGCACCAGCGTGCGCAGGCCGAGCGCCTTCGCTTCGCCGCACACCGCCACGAGCTGCGAGTCGGACATCGTCTGCTGCCCGCCTTCCCGGATGCTTGCGGAGGCGAACAGCTTGATGACGTCGGCGCCTTGGGCTTGACGCTGCCGGACCAGCGCACGCAGCGAGTCGGGGCTGATCCGCGGATCGGCGAACGGATCGAGCGAGGTGAGGATCCGTGGCCCGGGCAGGCCCTGGGTGGCGATCCAGTCGCGCAGATCGGCGTCGCTGCGTGATCCCACGCTCTGAATCGTCGTGAACCCCGCCATGAGCGTGGCGTACGCGTTGGCGGCCGCCGCGAGCATCGACTGCACGGGCGTGTCACCGTCGTTTGACGTGTGCAGCCGGTTTTGGCGGTTGAAGTACCAGACGGGATGGGTGTGGGCGTCGATCAACCCCGGCAGCACGGTACGGTCGCCCAGGTCCACGATCCGCACCCCCGCCGGCAGGGGCCCGCGCGGGCCGATCCGCGCGATCCGGCCTCCGACGACGAGGATGTCGACGTTGTGCTGCACGCCGCCGCGGCCGTCGAGCACGGTGGCAGCGCGAATGACAGTCGGTTCCTGTAGGGGCGCAGCATGCTGGCCCGCTCAGTCTGCATCGCCAATGTTTTGAGATCGACATGCTCACCGGGCGCGTGCGTGCCGCCACCCAAGGCGCCCAGACCGTCGAGCCCATCGATCAGCGGCGCCACGAAGGAGATGTCGCCCGCACCGCGGCGGCCGGGATCCAGGGCGGTCACGGCGCCGTACCCCAGCGCCTGGCTGGCGGAATCGTAGACCGCGAGCAGCCGGGCGTTGCCCGGCGTGGGCGACATCGCCGGGTACTCGTCGCGGAATACGATCGATGCATCGGTGCCCGGCAGATGCTGCGCGACGATATCGCGCATGCGTTGACGGGTGCGTTGCAGCTGCTCATCAGAGATGAACCGGAGATCGCCGTGCGCGATGGCGCGGGACGGAATGATGTTGAGCTTGCTCGCCGCCGTGCCGCTGATCGCCACCGTGTCGTAGGTGACGTCGGTCCCGCCCACGATCGTGGCGGCGTTGAACGTCAGGTATTGCTCACCATGCAGCTGCGTGCGAAAGGCGTCGAGAATGCGCGCGACTTCGTAAATCGCGCCGTAGCCCGCCTCGCCGAACACGCCCGCCGAGTGGGCCTGGCGGCCGGTCGCCGTCACCCGCCACGCGCTGGCGCCGCGGCGCGCGACGGTCACGTCGGAGCGGTTGCCGCCCTCGAACGCGAGCGCGACGTCGCTGTGCTGCGCGGCCTCGATGAGGGCGCGGCGTGCGTCCGCGAGCGGCTCGCCGGGATGCTCCTCGTCGCCCGTGAAGACGATCGTGATGTTCAGGTCGCGCAGCGCGCCCGCCGCCTGCAGCGCTTTGAGCGCGTACAGAATCACTACGTCCCCGCCCTTCATGTCAGCCGCGCCGATGCCCCGCGCGCTCGAGTCCTCCCGCACGAAACTGGCCCCCGCCGGCTCGACTACCGTGTCGAGATGGCCGATCAGCAGCAGCCGCACCGAGCCCGGCTTCCCGTGGTGCTCGGCGACGAGGTGCCCCGCGCGGCCGACCGCATCCGGCACGGCGACCCACGCCGTGGTGAAACCGAGCGAGTCCAGCGAGGCGCGGAACACCGCGCCGACCTTGCGGACGCCCTCGAAATTCAACGTGCTGCTGGGGATGTCGACGACCCGCTGTAGGTAGCCGATCTGCGCTTCGCGGGCGGCGCCGATGGTATTGCGGATGCGTTGCTCGGCGCGATCCAGGCTTGGCGCCTGGAGGATGAGAAGGACGGCGGCGAGATACACTACGGGACGGCTTTAACGGTGTCCTGAGCGCGGCGCCGTTCGTCGGCGTCCCGCTCGGCCTGGTTGCGCTCGCGCAGCTCGCGTACGTAGCGGCGGAATTGCGCCAGCGACTGCGCGCGCGCCGCCGCCTGCATGATGTCCGAGCGCATGTAGTCGAGCTGACGCTGCCGCATCGACTCATCGAAATTGCCCTGCGGCAGCATGTTGCCCAGCAGCGCCAGCACCGCCGTCGGAATCTTGATCCCCGCCACATGGATGTACGCCGAGTCGATGCCCCACTCCGGTTTGTTCGGCGTGCCGCCGATCGTCCACGACGGGCGCCGGCGCTGGCGCTGCTCCTGATCGAGGATCACGTTCAGCGAGTCCACCATCGCCTTGAGTCGTACAACGGCTGCGGTGTGCTGCGCGGCGGTATCGGCATAGATCTGGTCGGCGACCGCCGCCGGCAGTCCCGGCCGCGGGCTCACCCACAACCGGCCGTCGCCGACTTGTGGCGTTGGCGCCAAGCGGTTGGCATTGGGGTCGTAGGCCGGGAGTGTGGGCGCTGTATCGGGCGGCGAAGGGGCGGCGGGGGGCGGCGAAGGGGCGGCGATAGGCGGAGGCGGCTCACGTTTCGTGGTCGCAATCGTCGGACCCTTGGCGCGCAGTTCGCGGGTTCCCAGGATGAACATCAGGGTGTCGCCCATTTCCCGCTGGTCAGCGCGCCCGGCCGTCCACTTTCGCCACGGCGCCGCCCACTGCACCGTGAAGAACAGAATCACGGCGACGACGTGAATCGCCACCGTGATCAACCACGCGCGGCCGATCGGTTGGCGCTCTACCTGACGATCAAACAGTGGCGAGCACCTTTCCCAGCCGCTCCGTCGCTTCGATGAGCCGCGGAATCGGCACGGTCAACGCGATGCGGAAGAATCCCTCGGCGCCGGCGCCGAAGGCGCTGCCCGGCAGCGTCACGACGCCGACATCCTCGAGCGCCCGTTTCTGGAACGCCGCCGACTTGAGACCCTCCGGCAGCGGAATCCAGAGATACAACGTCGCGTGCGGCGGCTCGATCTCGAAGCCATTGGATCGGAGCGCCGGCACGATCGCGTCGCGCCGCTCCTTGAACTGCGCCGCGTATCCGGCGGCGATGCGCTCCGCCTGCTTCAGCACCTCGGCGCCCGCCGCCTGCACCGCCAGGAATGCGCCGGTGTCGATGTAGTTCTTGACGCGCGCCAGGGCCGCGATCCGGTCGGCCCGGCCCACCGCCCAGCCGAGCCGCCAGCCCGTCATGCAGAAGCTCTTCGACAGCGAGTGAAACTCGACCGCCACGTCCATCGCGCCGGGTATCTCGAAGATCGACGGCGCGACATAGCCGTCGAACGTGATCTCGCAGTACGGATTGTCGTAGGCGAGCACGAGATCGTGTTTCCGACACGCGGCGATCGTGCGCTCGAGATAGTCGCGCGGCGCGGCGGCGGCCGTCGGATTGTTGGGATAGTTGAGATAGACGAGCTTCGCCTTCTTCAAGAGTTCCCGGGGAAGCTCGTCCAGCTCGAGCAGGAAATCGGTGCGCGGCGTCAGGTTGTAGAGATAGGGCTCGGCATCGGCGAGCACCGTGCCGCCGTGGTAGACGGCGTAGCCCGGCACGGGCACGATCGCGACGTCGCCGGGATTGAGCACCGCCATCGCGAGGTGCGCGATGCCTTCCTTCGAGCCGAGCAACGGATGCAATTCCTTGAACGGATCGACCGACACGCCGAAGCGCCGCCGCATGTAGGCCGCGGCCGCCTCTCGAAACGCGGGCAGGCCGAGCTGAAACGCGTAGCGGCTCATGGTGGGATCCTGCAGGGCGCGCGCCACCGCCTTCACGGCGACATCGGGCGGCGGAAAGTCGGCGTCCCCTGCTCCCACGTCGATGAGGTCGACGCCCTGCTCGATCAACTTCCGCTTGATCGCCGGCAGTTCGGCCATCGGGTATGTGGGGAGCGCGCCGACGCGCTTACTGAATCCTGCCACTCCTAACTCTCCGCGTTCGTGGTAAGAGGCCATCTGCCGTCAGCCATCAGGACGCATACTGACGGCAGAAGGCTGACGGCAGACAGCTCTAATCTAGCTCCAAGATGCCGGGGGCGGCGCGCCGATGCTGTGCATTGCGAAGAACTCCTCCACCTCGCGCCGGACCTCCGGCCAGTTGCCGATCGCCCGGGCCGCGGGCGGCAGCCCCTCGAGCATCGCGGCCCCATAGCGCTTGGTGACGACGCGCCGGTCCAGCAAGACAACCGCGCCGACATCGGATTTGGTCCGAATCAGCCGCCCGAATCCCTGTTTCAACTTGAGCGCCGCGAGCGGAACCAGATAGTGGGCGAAGCCATCGACACCCGCGTCCGTGAGACGCTCGAGCCGCGCGGCGGTTAGCGGCTCGCTCGGCACCTTGAACGGCAGCTTCGCGAGGATGAGCACGCGCAGCGCGCGGCCGGGCACGTCGACACCTTCCCAGAACGAATCGGTTCCGAGCAGGATCGCCGAGCCCGCGTCCCGGAAGCGGCGCAGCAGCTGATCGCGCTGCGCCTCCCCCTGGACCAGCAGCGGCCAGCGCCCGCCAACGTGGCCGCGAATCGCGTCGGCCGCGCGGCGCAAGGCGCCGTGACTCGTGAACAGCCCGAAGACGCCGCCATCGGACGCATGGGCCAGCTCGAGCAGCACGCGCGCCACCGCCGAGCCATGGCCGGACTCGTCCTCGCGCGGCTCGGGAATGTCGGTCGGGATGCCGAAAACGCACTGGGCCGCGAAATCGAACGGCGAAGGCAGAATTTCGCGCACCGTGACGCGCGAGGGCGGGAGCGAGAGGCCCAGGCGCTCCTCAAGAAAAGTGAACTCGCCGCCCGCCGCGAGGGTGGCGCTCGTCAGAATGACCGTCTCGGTGCGGTCGAACAGCGCTTCCTTGAGCACCGGCGCGAGATCGAGCGGCACGGCCGACAACGTGAGGTTCGGTGTGCGGCGGCCGCGCCGCTCCATCCAGCGGACGGCTGGGCCGAT
>WNFY01010686.1_pt1 | contig 12370 bp, 14 predicted proteins | sample 5400091 | NCBI WGS metagenome assembly WNFY01 (sample SAMN13153364, study PRJNA577476) | soil metagenome | isolation source: 60 cm soil or saprolite under grassland replicate 1 | place: USA:California | collected 2016-06-15 | reverse complement strand
TTTTGCTGGGGACCTGGAACGTCCGCGCGTTTGATCGGCTGACCCCCAAGTGGCGCTCGGCAGCCGGGGACTCCCCCATCCGCGACCTCAGCAACCTGCTGTGCATCACCGAGATCATCCGCCGCTTCGACATCGTCGCCATCCAGGAGGTCCGCAGCAGCGCCCAAGCGCTCCTGGCCATGCTGCAGGTCCTTGGGGACGGCTGGGCGTTCCTGGTCACCGACGTCACCGCCGGATCTGAAGGCAACCATGAACGCCTGGCGTTTGTGTTCGACCGGCAACGGGTCCGCCCCTCCGGGCTTGCCTGCGAGCTGGTCGTCGCCGCCCAAGACGCCGGCATCCCCCAACCCACCCTCCAGCGCCAGTTCGCCCGCACCCCCTACGCCTGCAGCTTCACCTGCCAGACGACCCCGTTCACGCTGGTCACCCTGCACGTCACCTACGGCCAAGCACCCCAAGACCGCATCGCCGAACTCAAAGAGATCGCCAACTGGCTGGCACGCTGGGCCAAGCAAGGCGACGCGTGGGGGACCAACCTGATCGCGCTTGGCGACTTCAACATCGACCGGCAAGACGACCCGCTGTACCAGGCGTTCACCTCGACCGGCCTGCGCCCACCCGCCGGGCTCAACCAGGTGCCCCGCACCATCTTCGACGACCCCGACCCCGCAGCCCCGCCAGACCACCGGCACTTCTACGATCAGATCGCCTGGTTCGCCGACACCCCAGGCGTCCCAGCCCTGTCCATGGAGTACGCCAACGGCGGGATGTTCGACTTCACCCCCGCTGGGCTCATCCCAGCCGCCAGCAGGGTGCAGCTGTCGTGGCGGATCTCCGACCACTTCCCCCTCTGGGTCGAATACCACCTACCACCCTGACGGTAGGTGCTGCCGGCTAGACTCCGGCAGGTCAATATGCTGTGGTGACGGTGTTCATGGACGACCTCAGCACGCTTGCGACCGACCCCTTCTGCTACCTGACCACCACCGGGCGCAGCTCCGGGCGACCCCACACGATCGAGATCTGGTTCGCACTCCGTGGCACGACCGTGTATCTGCTGTCGGGCGGCGGAGACAACTCGGACTGGGTCAAGAACCTCCAGCGCGCCCCGGCCGTCCAAGTCCGCATCGGCACCGGCCGGTTCACCGGTCAGGCGCGCGTGATCGACGGCCCCGCGGAGGAGGAAGACTTGGCGCGCCGCATGGTGGCCGAGAAGTACCAGCCTGGCTACGCCGGCGACCTGAGCCGCTGGCGCGAGGCCTCCCTGCCAGTCGCCATCGATCTACATGTCATCGAATCCGACTGATCGGGTCGCGATCAGGATCGCGGTGCTGGCATACCGCGACACCGCGCTGCGCGCAATCGTGGCTGGGCCGTCAATCGACCAGGATGTGCACACCAACTGCCGGCCCACCTTGACGACAACCGCCAGCACGCCCGGCGTCGCACACGATGAGGCCGATGAGCTTGCCGACCCCCACCAGCAAGGACCGCTGCGACCCGTCCACGCCGCTTCCCTGGCGCCGGCTCTGCAACCGAGCGCCCCCGATTCCTGACGTTGCCCATGCGCATGAGCGCTCGCCATGGCTGGTGCGCTCGTTACCGCAGGCACTTCATCGGTCAGAATCTCCCGGAGTGGCGGGGCGCCCGGCACGCCAGGCGCATGTATAACGCCACCAGCAGCACAAACGCCTCGCACGCTGACCCTCAAGGGCGGCTTCACGGTCCTCGACAGCCAGCAGCGCCGCCTCCACCGCCACGCGCACGCGCAGGGGTCCAGCGACCTTGCCAGCTACCTCCAAGCACGCGCCCAGCAGCAGGCCAGCCCCGCGCAGCTGGCCAGCGAGCTTGCCACCACCCCCACGGTGGTCCGCTGCCTGCTGGACACCGCAGGCATCACCCCGCCACCCCGCCAGGTGACCGCGGCCCGCCGTCGTCGCAGCAGCACCGACCAGCACCTCGCCATCCGAGCTCGGGAGCTGGGCTTCGCCTCGCTTCAGGAACCTGACCGAACCGACCGGGCGGTGACCCGGCGATGGCCAAGCACCAGCATCGCCAGCGAGCTTGGGGTGCACGCAGCCACGGTGCTTGACCGGCTCGACCACTATGGGCTGCCCCGCCGGCGGGCGACCATCCGGCCCCACCGGGCGACCGCGCGCCAGAGGGCCTGCTGGGCGGCCAAGCGGCAGGCGCGGCTGGCCGGCCTGGGGTTCGCCGATGTGGAGGGCTACCTGCGGGTGCGGCGGGTCGAGCTGGGCTGGTCGCTGCGGCGCATGCTCGCCGAGCTGCAGGTTGGTTCCGCATGGCTGAAGAACCAGCTGCATCGCCTGGGCATCCCCTGACCCACGTCTGCGGCTTGGGGCGCTGGGCGTCATGCGGCTTCCGCTGGTGCGATGAACCGGTCATCGGGCCACTGGTGGTGCTGTCAGTGGCGTGAGCGACTTGCTGACCGGATGCTGACCATGCTGTGACAGCGCCCGACACCTGCTCCTCAGACCGGACAACGGCGCTGACGGGTCGGGAGTCGTGCCCACTGTGTAATAAGGTACGGATCGGGCACGGCCAGAGTATGGGGTCATCCTGGAACCTGGATTGTGAGCGGCTGTAGGAGAGTATGGCTCGTGCTGAGCCATGCAGCGCACGCTGTTCGTGCGGCCTACGCTCAAAGCGACGAGCTGCTTGTCGGCTCCCGCAGCGCGCACGGTTGGCAGCACGTCGATGTGCGACGAGGTCCGCGCAGCGTGGGTATCGCGGCCCCCGCCATCGAGCAGTCGAAACGGGGGAAGGAAGGATGCGGACTCCTGATTCGTGGATCGTAGTCGGTCTCGACTGCGGCGGGACCAGCAACAACGCCACGGTGCTGGACGCCTCGGGGCGGTTCCTGGTGGATCGGCTGGTTGAAACCCCGAGCTTGGTGCAGCAAGGCCCGGACGTGGCGGTCGAGGCGCTGGTCCGAGCGCTCGACCAGATCCTCGAGCGCACCGGCATGGTCAGGGCGTCGGTGCGTGCCCTTGGGCTGGACACCCCAGGCCCAGCAAGTGCCGACGGCGTGATCTCCTCGAAGGGCGCCACCAACTTCTCCCAGCCGGCCTGGCGCGGGTTCGACTTCCGCGGCGCGCTCCAGGCCCGGGTGGGCCTGCCCGTCGTCTACAGCAACGACGCCAACGCCGCGGCGTTGTATGCCCACCACGTGCATTTCGGAGCCGACGCCGCGCAGCACTCCTCCATCTCCGCGATCGTGGGTACTGGGCTGGGCGGTGGTGTCATCGAGGCCGGCCGGATCGTGCGGGGGGCCGCCGGGATGGCCGGCGAGTTGGGCCACGTCCACATCCCGATGCAGGGACTGCTCGGCGAGGGACAGCCGCTGCCCAGCTGCAACTGCGGCTTCGTCAGCGACGCCGAGAGCGTCGCCTCCCTGGGCGGGATCGCGAGGAACCTGCTGCCCTATTGGCTGACCCGGTTCGACGGTCACCCGCTCGGCAGCGTCGAGCCCGTGGGAGAGGCCGCCAAGCTGGTCCGCGCCTACGGCGAGCGAGGCGACCCGTTGGCGATCAAGATCTTCGAGCAGCAGGCGATGGCCCTGGGTCGGCTGTTCACGATCGCCGCCAACTTCACCGACCCCAGTGCGTATTTCGTGGGTGGCGGTGTGGTGGAGGCCGCGCCGCCGTTCCGTGAGTGGTTCTTGGCGAAGGTCCGTGAGCACACGGCGCTGCGTGAGGAGCAGACGCGGGTGGCGACCTTCGCACTGGTGCCCGACCTGGACATGGCCGGTGCGCGAGGGGCTGCGATCGCCGCGCTCGAACGCTTCGGACGTACTGATCTCTCGACGGATATCGCCTGAGGTCGGCACCGGTTGGCTGCCCTGGGTTTGCCTCGTTCGGGGCCGTTGCGGCGTCTCCGCACAACGAGGCGTAGAAGGTCGTATGGCGCTGTTGCGTTCGGCCGGCCGAGGGCGTGCTGAGCCCTTCCACTCATCGGGCGTCAGATCGCCATGGCCAGCTCGTCGAACGCGACGGTCACCCGCCGGGTCGCCGGCTCCTCGACCGCCAGTTCGTAGTGTCCGCGGCGAAGGTTCTGCACCAACGCATGCCCCGCGATGATCACCTGATGCGATGACCGGTCATCGGGCCGCCGGTGATGCTGTCAGCTGGCGCGAGCCAGGCACCGACGGGACGCTGATCATCACTGGACGCGAGACTCGATCCTTGCTGGAGTCGATCCCGTCACGGTTAGGTTCGAGTCGGCGGGCCGACTGGACACTGGGCCTACTGGAGTTCACCACGCCGTTGACGCTGTAACACAGCCCTACGAGCGATCTGCTCTGGGCGACTCCATCCAAACGTTGTCAGGCAGCAAGGCGAGATTCGGCGAACCCTCGTCGGCAATGCCAGCGATTTTACAGGGCGCACCGCCGCCTCCCCGCGGGTCCCCTCCCATCCCCACCTGACCCCGATAACCGCCCGTGACGTGCACAAACGGCCCGTCGAGAGCTTCGACCGTCACCTGGCGTCCCCGCCCGTTTCGCCCCGTCCCGCGCGTCCCAGCGTCGGGCGGAGGGAGAGTGGAGGGAATTGTAGCCGTTGCCCGACCGAGTTCTGCACCTATTGGCGGCAAGGTAGGCGTTCGAATCCGTGAGGCCATTGCCTGTGCCTCCCAGAGCTCACCACGCCGATGATGCTCTAGGGCAGAGACAGGACGGGTACGACACCGTTCCGCTTTGCCTGCCCCATACTCTGTCCTGTGCGCTGGACTCAATGTGCTCTGCCCTTCCCGTGCCCTCTGACGCCCTTGCCGCGCCCTGCTCTGCCCCGTGCTCCCGGCCTGCCGTCCTTGGCCTTTCTCGGCGTGGTGCGCCTGTCGCTGCAGGCGCACTATCGAGGGTTGCCAGTAGCGCGGTGGGAGACAGCTCACCGTGATCGCCGCGCAGCCGACGCGTTCCTCGCGGGCTCTGTCGGCCGTCCGCGCGACAATGGCATGGAGTCAAGCTTCGATGACCGTCATAAGCTTGACGGCACGGCGCTCGGCGAGCGTCGCAAGGTCACATAAGGATGGTCGATGGTCACACAGGCGCTGAAGGCGGCATTGTTCCAGGCGTTGCATGCCGGCGAGCCGTTCGTGATCCCCAATCCGTGGGACGCCGGCTCGGCGCGCGTCCTGGCCGCGCTCGGGTTCAAGGCGCTGGCGAGCACCAGCTCCGGCTTCGCGTTCACCCTGGGGCGACTCGACGGCCACGTGACGCTGGACGAGGTGGTCCGGCACGCCACGACACTGGACCGGGCGACCGAGCTGCCGGTCTCGGTCGACCTCGAGAACGGCTACGGCGCCAGCCCCGAGAGCGCCGCGATGGCGATCACCCGGGTCGCCGAGGCCGGCGCGGTCGGCGCCTCGATCGAGGACTACGATTCCGAGGGCAGCCTTTACTCCAAGGACCACGCGGTCGAGCGGGTCGCCGCCGCCGTCGCCGCGGCGCGCCGGCTCGGGTTCCCGTTCACGCTGACCGCACGGGCTGAGAACCACCTGCGCGGCAACCCCGATCTGGAGGACACGATCGCGCGGCTGCGAGCGTTCGAGACGGCCGGCGCCGACGTGCTCTACGCGCCCGGGCTGCGCACCACCGCTGAGGTCCGCGCTGTCTGCGACGCCGTCTCCAAACCGGTGAACGTGCTCGCGCGGCCTGGCCTGTCGATGCGCGAGTTGGTCGACGCTGGAGCGACGCGGGTCAGCGTCGGCGGCAGCCTGACCTGGGCCGCGGTCAACGCCCTGGCCGCTGCGGCCACCCGGATCCGCGACCACGGCGACTTCTCCGCCCTCGGCGCGAGGCCGCCGCTCCCCGACTGGTTCGCCTGAGCACGACTGCTGAGGGCACTGTTGCATCTGCGCGGAAGGCGTCACCGACGAGTACCTGAGTGGAGGCTGGTTCCACTTCGAGGGCCACGAGAACGGCTCAAGAGGCCGATCGTGAATGCCGTGTTAGGCGTTCTAGCCTCCAAGTGGAGGGTACCGAGGGTGCTGATCGCCAGATGCAACAGTGCCCTCGGGTGCTCGAGCCGGCGCACCCGGCGCCACACCCGGTAGACGCGGACCAGCGCGTCTTGGGCCAGCTCCTCGGCCTGGACCCAGTCGCCGGTCAGCAGGAACCCCAGGCGCCGCAGCCGCCCGTACTCACCAGCGAAGAACTCGCGAAACAGACCCTCAGTCACGTCCGGTAACGCAGGGCGGCCCCGAAAGGTTGCAGTCCCATCAGCGCCGCAGATGGGGCGTCCACGTGGCCACCCGCAAGACAACCCAGATCGTCAGTCTGGACCATCAGTAGGTGGGCGCGAGCCAACGGCGACACGAAGCCCGTGACCGGCCGACCGGGCCGTGCCTGGTTGTCGGCGTGGCCGACCGGACCCGAGTGGTTACCACGATCGTGTGCCTATTCATCACCATTCAGCGCGTCGCGTAACAGCTGGCAGCGCCACGCACAGCGGCCCTCGGGTCAGCTTCTGGGTGGGACCAGGCGCAGGTGCTCGGCCAACACGACGGCCAGCCGCTGGTTGACGTGGCTCCAGCGGCTGGCGTCACTCCAGCGGCTGGCGTCACTCCAGTCCAGCACACTGACGACCACCACCGTGCCCTGCTGGGACCAGCGCAGCAGCACACTGCCACCAAAGGCCGACCGTTGCGGGTCGTCGGAGCAGGCCGCCAGCACCCCCCTGGTCCGGTGCATGGTTGGCGTGGCGATCCGGCGCTCGCGCTGGCACTGTATGGCAAGCCCACCGGTGGCGTCACGGGTCGGCGTCGCGACGACCGAAAGGGCGCCGTAGCCTCCCGGGGCGCCGACGTAGCCGGGTGGGACCACAAACCCACCCTGGAGGAACCGCAGCACCTGCCCGCGCCGGCAGGTGGCCGGCTCTTCGCACAGCCGCGGTGGCGGCGAGCCGGGCGGCGCGGTGGGCAGCAGCCCCGGGCAGGGGACCGCGAAGCCAAGCCGGTCGGCGACCCGCTGGCAGCGCGCCTGGAACCCCCGGCTGGTCTGGGCCAGGTAGACGCCGCCGATCTCCAGCGCGCCGGCTGGCAGCGGCGCCGGGGCGTACCCGTCGCTGGCCGCCCCGGCGGTGGTCTGGTAGCAGGCGACCGGCGTCGCGCTCGGTGGCGGCCGGGTGGGATGGCCGGCCGGGTAGCTGATGTGGTCCGACATGGCCAGCACTGGCCATAGCAGCGGGCACTCGACCCTCCCGCCGATCCGGAAGTCCGCCTGGGTATTGGCGGTTCCGGCCAGCATCGAACTCGAACCGGCAGGTGGGCGGCCTCCGCTCCTGCTGCTGTCGTTGAGCACACGACCGGTGAGGACCAAGGCGGCGATCAGCACGGCCGCAGCCAACACTCCGAGCGCCTTCGGGCTGCTGGCCAGGCCCACGCGCCGCAACCAACGTACCATGGCAGCTCCCTGCGGGACCGCCACCATGCTACGTCCGCGCCGCCGTGCGACACGAGCCGTCCCATGCCGCGTCGTAGGCGCGACCCCGCCCGCTTCGCTACGTAGGAGTCCGTCTGGGTGATTGATAGCCCGTCGAGGGCCTCCTTCGTCGGCCCACGACGAACGAAAAGAGGAAGACGGCTGCCTCCACTCCGCCCCTCAACCCACCAACTCATAGCCCCGATCGAGTAGTTCGAGTCCTTCTTCGCGCGTTCGGATGGACGAGAGCCTCCATTTGGCTGGGCTTCGCCGACGCCTTCCAGCCCAATGCAACAGGGCCGGACCACCTACTTCCGCCACGGGTCATCGTCGGCAACCTTCGACTACCTGCGCGCCTTCACCTGGCGGCGGGGTGGTGTGCTGGCTGCGCCGCAAGCACCCGCGCATCAGCTGGAAGGAGCTGCGCCGCCGCTACCTGCCAGGGTGGTGGCCGACGCAAGGAGAGGTGCGGATGTTCAACCCCGGTGCGGTCAGGATCGTCCGCCACCGCTACCGGGGCGCCAAGATCCCCACACCGTGGACCAGCGGCCTGCAAGGATCACCCGCGCCAGCCCACTGACGCGGACCGGTGGAGAGCCCGTTGCGCGGCAACGCGCACGGCGGGTTCGGAGGTGCGGGCCGGGGAAATGGGCCACTGCGAGAGCATGGCACCGCGCTCCGGCCCGACCCTACTACGACAGCGCTGGCAACCGGGCCTAGCTGCGGCGCCATGGGATCACCGCGCGGATCGCCGCCGTGGGATCGAGTCGTCCAGCCGGCTGGGGCGGCACCGCTGGCGGGTCGAGCGGTCGCTGTCATGGCTGAGCTGCGACCGACGACTTCAGGTCCGCTGGGACCGCGACTCGGAGCGGTTCTTCGCGTTCGTACTGCTGGCCTGTGCCCTTGTTTGCTTCAAACGGCTCTAGCCAGCCAGGGGGTGGAACGGCGTCGTGGTGTCCTCCAGGAGGGAGACAATCCCCAGATGGACGACTCGCTGGAACCCGGCCGCCTCATCGGTGAGCTTGCCGCCGCCGCCGACCACGTCCGCGAGCGAGCGGCTGACCTGCTGGTCGATGTTGGCCCGGCTGCGGTCCCGGCGTTGATAGCAGCGCTGTTGGACGAGAGTTCCCCGGTCGACTGGGGTGAGCCCGCAATGCTGCTGCGCCAGATCGGGATCCCGGCGTTCGCCGCGGTCCGCGACGCGCTCGTGGCGGCGTCCAGCGAGGAGGCCGAGCACCGGGCGGCCTGGACCTTCGCCGGGTTCCCCCCGAGGCAATCCCGCTGTATGTCGAGGCGCTGCACCATCCGTCCCCAGAGGTCCGCGCCGATGCGGCGTACGCGCTGCAATGCCTGGGCGGCGGCCTCGCCCAGGCGGGCCCAGCGCTGGTGGAGTTGCTCGGCGACGCTGACGAACAGGTTCGCCAGCGGCCGGTGTGGGCGCTACCCGAGCTCGGCATGGCGGTATTGCCCCTGCTGCAGCAGGCCCGCCACGGCGGACCTCCGCGAGCCCGTCATGGCGCACTGGAGGCGCTGGCCGACCTGGTCGGCGAGCAGGGCCCAGCCAGCACGACCGGCTGGCAATCCAGCGGCTGATCCGCGTCAAGCGCCACTACGACCAGCCCCAGCCGTTCATCGAGGGAAGCTGGCTGGCGGTCCCCGGCGCCGACCAGGCCGGCATCATCGACCTGCTCGGCCTGTCCGCAGCCCGCCCGGCGACCTTCGCGCTGGGCCTGTCGGCGGTCGCCAACGACGCGCACGGCTGGATGGAGCCCAGGCCACCCCGCCCAGAGCGCAGCCGGGTCTTCATCACCCCCCAGCTGGATGGCTGGACGCTGGTCGTCGGCGAAGGGTTCCTGCCAGCCGGCCGTCGCGAGGCCGAGCTCCTGCGCGTGTGCCGGCGAGTGGGCGGACGGTATGGCATCGCCCAGGCCTTCACCTACCACGAGCTGAGCGGCTGGTCGGCCTGGACCGTGGCCGACGACCATCCCGCGCTGTTCTCCCTGCCCGGCGAGCCGCCTGGCCTTGGCCGCATCGTCCGGCACCACGTCGACGGCGACAACGAGCAGGCTGGCTCAGACATCGGCGCTCCGCTGCCCGCCGAACTCGCCTTCTCGGCGGCTTCGACGACGGTGTGGAAGCGGCGCCGCGACGGTGCCGTGCCATCGACATCGCCGAGGCGCTCAGCGTCAATCCCCAACGGCTCGGCCCCCACACCTCGATGCGTGGCCACGGCCTGCTGGCCCTCACCACCCATAGCGTCGCCCACGGCGTACCGCCCGGCGCCCTGCGGATCTAACAACAAGCCCGATCCGACACCGATTCTTGTCCACCCGGCTACCCAGATCCGATGGCAACAGGTAGGCATTTACCTGATGGGGTCTAAACACCCTAAGGGAACGAAACGCTATCTAAGTGCGGGAGCGCTTGGCCAGCCCTGGCTTCGGTCGGTCGGGGCCGCCGGGCCTTTCCTTCGCATCAGTCAGGTCGGTTGGTCTGTTTGGCAGTGTGGCGGGGGGGTGGTGAGTACGCGCGTGATGACGTTGTTGATCAAGTCTGGGGGGATGGGTCGGTGTGCGATGAAGCGGCGGTAGAAGAACGGGCCGGTGAGCAGGTCGGTGACGACCTCTGGGTCGAGGTCAGGGGGCAGTTGGCCGCGCTCGCGGGCGCGGGCTAGTACGACGAGGAGCGGTTCACGGCGGCGCCGGGTCAGGTCCGCGTGGAGGGCCGCGAGTGCGGGGTCGCGTTCGGCGGCATCGATGAAGGCGGCGAGCAGGCGCGGGAACGGGGTGTGCTCGAGCAGGGTGACAAAAGCGGTGAGCAGCTGTGCGACGTCGGCGTCCACCCGGCCGGTGTCGGGCACCGGGAAGGGCTGAAACGTGGCGTCCATGGCGTCGATCATGAGCGCGCCGACGGTCGGCCAGCGGCGGTACAGGGTCGCCTTGCTCGCCCCGGCGCGCCGGGCGACGGCCTCCATGGTGAAGCCGGGCAGGCCGTCGTCGTCGAGCACCTGAAGAGCGGCCTGCAGCACCCGCTGACGCGCGCCGGCCCCGCGCGAGATCGGCTCCCGGGGATCGGCGGAGGCGTGCCGGGAGGCCGTCGAGGCGGCGCGAGGGCGTCCCGCGGCGGGCGAGACCACGGGGCGCTTACCACCTTCTCGGGGACTGCTAGCCATTGCCTCACCTCCATCGAAACGCTATCGTACTTATACTAGGAGAACGGATCCGTGTCGATACGAGGTGATCCGATGGCACGAGTGACACCGCCGTCCGAGCGCGGAGCCGGAGCGCGGACACGGATGGTGTTCTGGTCCACCGGGCGCGCGCTTAGCCGACTCGCGGGACGGCCGGCGCATCCGGACCGGATGGTCGAGCCGCTCCGGGTTTACGCCCACCTTCCCGGGGTCCTCCGCGGCTATGCCAAGCTCGAGCAGGCCACCGCGGGCACGCACCGTCTCGACCGGCGCCACCAGGCGCTCGCCGAGCTCAAGGCCGCCACGCTGACGCGGTGCGCGTACTGCATCGACCTGGGTTCTGAGGTGGCGCGCCGGTGGGGGGTGACCGAGGATGAGCTGCTGGCCTTAGCGCAGTACGAGACCAGTCCGCTGTTCAGCGAGGTGACAAGCTCGTCCTGAGGTACGCCGAAGGCATGAGCCGCACCCCGGTGGACGTCCCCGCCGAACTGATCGAGCGACTGCACGACCACTTCCACGACGCCCAGATCGTCGAGCTGACCCACCTCGTCGCATTGGAGAACCTGCGCGGGCGGTTCAACCTCGCGCTGGGCATCGAGGCCGCCGGGTTCAGCCACGGCCGGGTCTGCGCCCTCCCCACCCCGCCAGGGCCGGCCCTTCCCCGGTCCAGCGACGCTCCGGCCGGCCGTGCGCAGGACCGGCGGTCATGACCGCGGCGCCCACCACCACTCCCCAGCGTCATCGCCGGACCAGTACCTACTGGGTGGTCACCGCAGGTCGTGGACAGTGAGTCCGCAGCCGGCGGCACGATGGACCTGTTCCGCATGCCACCGTTCCACCCGATCATGATTGACCTGGGTATCCCAATTACCTGCCACGATCCTGGGAACCGCGAAGATCCTCGCCGCGGTGGTGCTGCTGGCACCCGGACTGCCACGACCAAAGGAATGGGCCTACACCGCCATCCCGACCAACATGACCGGCGCAGCCGCATCCCATCTCGCCACACACCAATCCATCAACAACCTCATCACCCCCGGCATGCTCACGGCACCGGCGATCCTCTCATGGGCATTACGCTGCTCGCTGACTTCGCCCACATCGCCGACCCTCGCCACCACCGCAGCCGACGGCACCTGCTGGCCGGCGTCCTCGCCGTCGCGGCGTGCGCGGTCCCGGCCGGCGCCAGATCCCGGGATGGGTCGCGATGACCGGCGATGGTGGCGATGGGCGATGATGTGGGGGCAGGCACGGTCTCCCGTCCTGATCATTGGCTTCGACAACCACATGATCGCCGGGAACCGTGCCTGTTCCACATCCACAGGCCAACTCACAGCATCACCGACCAGACAAAACGGCACTATGCCGAGACCCTGGGTCCTACCCTGAGCGGCCCTGGCTTTCCTGGAGGTGGTCTTCCCCCTGATTCAGTGGAGTCGCGTTGTTGGATTCTGTGCTGCCAATAGAAAGTCTGTCGCAGGTCGTGAGCTGCGGTTTGGCCCCAGGTTTGGCCGGCCGAGACGAACCGCAGGCCCCTCGCATTGCCACGTCGCGAGCGTTTCGGATAGCGTGATCCGCCATAGGAAAGCCGGTTTCGTGGGGAGGAATCCGCGCTGATGGCAGTGAAGACCATCCACGTGTCGGACATCTCGGGCAAGGAGGCGGACGAGTCCTCACTCGGACGTCTCGTGGTCCACGAACACCCGGAATACTCCGACCTGCCGGTCACGCTCGAGGCG
>WNFY01006098.1_pt1 | contig 12370 bp, 9 predicted proteins | sample 5400091 | NCBI WGS metagenome assembly WNFY01 (sample SAMN13153364, study PRJNA577476) | soil metagenome | isolation source: 60 cm soil or saprolite under grassland replicate 1 | place: USA:California | collected 2016-06-15 | reverse complement strand
AGAAAATTTTCTTGTAATGATCACCATCCGGATGCTGTCGATTCCAAAATCTTTGATACACTCGGCTTCAGGTTTGTAAATAGGGATAATTTTAGCTTGGGGGTGTAGTGCTTCAAACACCTGTATCTGCGAATCAATAACAGGTTTAAATGATTCATCAACACTTATATATATAGTACCCGAGTCGAGAGTATCTTTTTGCTCTTCCTCAGTATTAGTTGTACAACCATTCAATAAAAAAATAAAACTTATGAGTGAAAGAAAATTTTTGCAGGTATAAATCCATCGAGCCATAGATCAGATTTCGCTCTCAATAATTTTTTCTGTATCCCCTGTATATTCTGAACGCTCCATATAAAACAGCCGAAACTCCAAATATAGTTGTCAGCACTGCGTCAATATTCAGTTCAATGCCAAATCTTTTATACAACAGAAAAAACCCGCCTGTGCAAAGCCAAAGAACTCCCATCGTATAATCATACAAGGAATGCAAAAAGATATTTGTCTTCCTGCGTCTATCTTCATAATCATTTGCCATGAACTTGTTTTCAGGAACAGCAATTTAAAAAAATTTACTATTCAATGCCGATAAAACTTACCGGCTGGGTAAACCAGGTTGTCACCTTTGCGCCATTTTGCATAGCAGGTATCCATTTGGGCATTTTATTCAACACTCTTATCACCTCTCTGTCAAATTTATCTCCGCCAGTTTGCACAATTTCTGTTTTGGATATGCTGCCATCCTCATCAACCATGAACCGAACCAAAACAATTTTCTTTTCTCCTGCCTCCAGCTCATCAGGTGTAACCAGATACTTCATTAAAAATTTTGCAAAAGCTTCTTTTCCACCGGGGAATTGAGCCTCTGAAGAGTTTGGATGAATATCATTTTTATCATCACTTGTTTTATTGTCGTTTACTTTCTCTGTGCTAACATTCAAAGTCTCTTTTGAGCTATCTGGCGAAATCCCGTTTTTAGTAATTGTTGATGGTATTGCATCTTGTAGATCAGTGATTGTTGGCACTTCTGGTTTTACTACCTGATCATTGGGAACAATTTTTATTTGAGTGCTCCTTACCTGAGCAACTTCCGGTTGTCTCCGGGGCTGAGAAAGTTCAGGCGTTTTCGATTTTGGAACGTCAACCATACTTAATATAACATCAGGTTTATAAGAATAAGATGCATCACCTGAATCTTTTCTTCGTAAATCAATCATCAATAATAACAAAACAAGACCTAACGAAATTCCCAAAGCCCATTGCAGGCGTTGGTTATAATTTTTTCTGAGTGCATACGCGCCATAAGCTTTGTTGCGGTTCTCGAATAAAATGTCGAGAAGATCCGCATGCAAAATTTCTTTGTTTGTCATGGCTATACTTTGTAGTGAGATGCCTTCATCAAAGAAATCCACAAGACACAAGGGTCAGGGCTCTACCTATTACAGGTAACCCTCTATTCTTGGGTCTTGATGCTTGTGCCTTGTACCTTGTATCTTTGACCTCATGAAAATTTTAATGGTCTGCTTAGGAAATATTTGCCGCAGCCCTATGGCAGAAGGAATTTTACAGGATAAGGGGTACTGAAGAAGGCTACCACCGGGCTTATAAATTAATTAATGTGGCTTGTGAAAAAATTATTGAAAAGGCACAGGTTATAAAAAACAAGAAACAAGCAACAAGTAACCAGTAATAAGCAAGGTCAACAATGGCTAAAGTTAATGTTGGGTTACCACAGGGAACAAGGGATTTTGGACCAGAAATAGTTCGAAAAAGAAATTACATTTTCGACACCATAAAAAATGTTTTTGAGGTTTACGGTTTTCAGCCATTGGAAACTCCGGCTCTGGAGAATCTTGAAACTTTAATGGGGAAATATGGTGACGAGGGAGACAAACTGATGTTTAAAATCCTTAACAATGGTTTGGATAACCCTGCAAAAGAAAAGCAAATAAGAGAGGATTTTGAGAAAGTTTTAAAAGGGAAAAGTATAAAAGAAATTACTGAACGAGCATTGAGGTATGACCTCACGATCCCATTTGCGAGATATGTTGCCATGAATTGTGGTCAGCTGACACTCCCTTTCAAACGTTACCAGATACAACCAGTGTGGAGAGCTGACAGACCACAAAAAGGAAGATACCGGGAATTTTACCAGTGTGATGCTGATGTAGTGGGAAGTAATTCATTATTGAATGAAATTGAGCTGGCAAATATTTATGCTACAGTCTTTGAAAAATTAAAAATTTCTGTTGAAATAAAGATCAACAGCAGGGAAATTTTAATGGCATTAGCTGAACTAAGTGCCGGGGCTGAAAGGATGATGGACATTACGATCGTCATTGATAAATTAGATAAGATTGGTTTGGAAAAAGTCAAAGAAGAGTTGGGTAGACAAGGATTAAGTCTTAATGAAATTTCTGTGATTGAGAATTATCTCGCTATTTCAGGAAGCAATGAAGAAAAAATTTCAAAGGCAAAGCGACTTTTAGAAAGGATTGATACAGGTAAAAAAGGAATTGAAGAATTAGAAACCATTTTGAATTACTCACTCCCCGCTCCCCGTTCCCCACTCATTATCGATTTAACCCTTGCCCGTGGACTTAACTATTACACCGGAATTATTTTCGAAGTAAAAGCAAAGGATGTACAGATCGGCAGCATCGGCGGAGGAGGTCGATACAATGATCTTACCGGGTTATTTGGAGTACCCGATATACCAGGGGTTGGAATTTCATTTGGAGTCGACAGAATTTATGATGTGATGGAAGAGCTCAAACTTTTTCCCGGTGACGTCTATGTAGGCACACAGGTTTTATTTTTCAATCTGGGCGAAACCGAGAGTAAAAAAGCATTTGAATTAGCTCAGCAACTTAGGAATAAAAATATTCGCTGTGAAATTTATCATGAGCAATCAAAATTTGACAAGCAATTCAAATATGCCGAAAAGAAAAACATCCCTTTTGTTATCATCATTGGTGAAGAAGAAATAAAAACCGGTTCATGCAAAGTAAAAAATATCGTTTCCGGTAAACAAAGAGAAATATCATTTACCGATATCCTGGATTTCTCATTTACACAATAATAATATTTTTCGATTTTGAGAATAAGTTCTTCGATGATCCCACCTATTGAGCTGCTATCTTTTTTACCTTCCAATATTACATCCTGAACTTCTATTTTTATACTGTCTATTTTACTTTCTGCATTCCTGAGAAAATAAACCTTGCCACTATAAGTAACCAGGTTAAATGTATCTTTTGAAATTCTTTCCAATGGTGATGACCCTTGCGCAGAGCTTGCCGTGAGACTTCCGTTTTCAATAGTCACTTCGACAGTGGGAACAACGCTTCCTTCAGGGAATTTGTAAACGCCTGTATACTGTTTCAGGGAAGTATCAGCCTGCGCCTGCACATAAGCAAAGCAGATAGTTAAAAAGAATGAAAAAACTAATCCTCTCATGACCTTTGTTTTGATAAATATAAAAAAATAAACTAATAAAAGGGACATCTTAATGAGAATTTATCATGTTCCATAAATTACAGAAGCACCCTGTCCCACACCTACGCACATTGTTGCCAATCCATATTTCAATCCGCTTCTTTTCATTTCATGAATAAGAGTTGTAGAAATTCTAACACCACTGCATCCAAGCGGATGACCAATGGCAATGGCGCCTCCGTTTACATTTACTTTATTTATATCCATTCCAAGTTCATCAATGCATGCAATGGATTGCGAGGCAAAAGCTTCATTTAATTCTATCAGATCAATACCATCAATTTTCAAACCGGCTCTCTGTAAAGCCTTTTTTGTTGCGGGAACAGGACCAATACCCATAATAGATGGATCAACACCGGCCACCGCCATTGAAATAATTTTTGCTAATGGTTTTAATCCAAATTTTTTCAATGCTTCTCCACTGGCTAATAACATAGCGGCTGCTCCGTCATTGATACCTGAAGAATTGCCGGCAGTTACACTCCCGTCTTTTGCAAAGGCTGGCTTTAATGACGCTAATTTTTCTAAAGATGTTCTTCTCGGGTGTTCATCCGCATCAAATATGACAGTTTCATCTTTTTCATTTTTTACTTCTGTTCCAACTATTTCATCTTTCCATTTACCACATTCTAATGCCGCAAAATATTTTTGTTGTGAGGCTAATGCAAATTCATCTTGTTTTTCCCTGGAAATTTTCCATTGCCGGGCTACATTCTCTGCCGTTTCACCCATGCTAGATGGATAATGAATTTCAACAAGCTTGTCGTTTTTAAACCGCCATCCCAATGTCGTATCATAAATTTCGGCCTGCCTTTGAAATGCAGAAGATGCTTTTGACATCACGAACGGAGCTCTTGTCATACTTTCAACCCCGGCAGCAATAATTAATTCCGCATCGCCACACATTATCTGTCGGGCTGCATTCATAATTGCTTCCAATCCCGAAGCACATAAACGATTCATTGTACTGCCGGGAACAGTAACCGGTAACCCGGCAAGCAATGCAGCCATTCTTGCAACATTTCTATTGTCCTCCCCGGCCTGGTTGGCATCGCCAGCAATTACATCTTCAATGGCATTTATATCAATCGAAGAATTTCTTTTAATTAATTCTTTTATTACATGAGCCAGTAAATCATCCGGTCGAACAGAACGCAAGGCACCTGCATATTTTCCGACCGGTGTTCGAATAGCATCGACAATAAATACTTCTTTCATTGATAATACGTTTAACAACTCAAATATCTGTGAAATCAATGAAATCCTTTCATCAGCGGTATCTTTGCCGAATGCTTAAAACAGCACAAAAAAATATCAGGCACTTGAATTTAATTGAACTCGAAGAATATTTCGAAGCTCTTGGTGAAAAAAAATTCCGGGCTCAACAAGTATATGAATGGATCTGGCAAAAAGGAGCTCTACGTTTTGCTGATATGACCAATTTGAGTAAACAATTGCGACAGCAGCTGGGAGAGGCTTTTACATTGCCTGCTTTAACAATTGACATTATACAACACAGCGCGGATGGAACTGCAAAAACACGTTTTAAAACCTGGGATGGACACTTGGCAGAAGGTGTATTGATCCCTGCCGAATCACGATACACAGCCTGCGTTTCATCCCAAATCGGTTGCAGCCTGAGCTGTAAATTTTGCGCTACCGGTTATATGGAAAGACGGCGAAATCTTGAGTTTGATGAGATCTATGACGAAGTAATTCTTATCAACCGGCAATGTGAAAAAATCTATGAGAAAAAATTGACCAATATTGTTTTCATGGGAATGGGTGAGCCTTTGCTGAATTATAAAAACGTATTGAAAGCGATTGAAAGAATTTCTTCACCGGATGGATTGGGAATGAGCCCGAGACGGATTACTGTCTCAACTGCTGGTGTAGCCAAAATGATCAGGCAATTGGGAGATGATAGAGTAAAATTCAAACTGGCTTTATCACTTCATGCCGCCAACGACCAGAAGCGTCACGAGATTATGCCTATCAATGACACTAATAATATAAAATCATTGGTTGACTCACTGAACTATTTCTACAAACAAACTGAAAATGAAATAACTTTTGAATATATCCTGTTCAAAAATTTCAATGATTCATTGAAAGATGCAGATGAATTGATAAAGCTCTACCGCCAGGTTCCGGCTGACCTGATAAATATTATCGAATACAATCCTATTGACTTTGCCAAATTTGAAAAGCCTGATGAGGAAAAGGTGGAAGCCTTTGTCGCATATCTCGGAAAGAATAAAGTGAATGCACGTCTGCGCCGAAGCAGGGGTAAAGATATTGATGCAGCCTGTGGGCAATTGGCAAACAAAGGCAATTAAAAATTACTGTTGCAAAACAGCAAACTACTTCCATGAAAAAGAAATCACAAGGCAACTTTGACAAATTTGCAAAAAAGAAAAGCAACGCCGCTATTAAAGAACAATTCAAACAGGAAAAAAGAAAGTGGAAGAAAGAGAGAGAGGAGTTTTTTGAAAAAAAGAGGCTATCCAAGGAACAGGGCACAAGGTACAAGGCACAAGATGAATCCGAAATCCGAAATCCCCGCCTGACTGACTCAGTCAGGCAGGCGAAATCTGAAACTGAACTCATGCCTCTGAACAAATTCATTGCTCATTGCGGCGTCAGTTCAAGAAGAGATGCGGCTGAATGGATAAAGCAGGGAAAAGTAAAAGTGAACAATGAAACAATTACTGAACCGGGACACAAGGTTTCCGGAAAAGATGAAATTAAAGTGAACGGTAAGAAAGTTTTTCTTGCCAAAAACCTTGTTTACATACTTCTCAATAAACCGAAAGATTATATTACTACAACAGATGATCCCCAGCAAAGAAAAACCGTTATAGATCTTATTCGAATAAAAGAAAGGATTTATCCCGTCGGAAGACTGGACAGGAACACTTCAGGCGTTTTATTGCTTACCAATGATGGAGAGCTTTCACAAAAATTGACTCATCCCAGCCATGAAGTAAAAAAAGTTTATCATGTGACCCTAAATCGTCCGCTTGAAAAAAAAGATTTTGATCAAATACTAAAAGGAATTACTCTTGAGGATGGTCCTGCCAGCGTTGATGCGTTGGCTTATGCAGATGTCAAAGATAAAACGCAATTGGGTGTCGAAATTCATAGTGGCCGCAATCGCATTGTGCGCCGGATATTTGAACATCTTGGCTATGATGTAAGAAATCTCGACCGGGTCATATTTGCCGGTCTGACCAAAAAAAATGTGGAAAGAGGCAAATGGAGATTTCTTAATGAGAAAGAGGTGAGAGATCTAAAATATTTCGGAAAAGGGAACCACTGATTAAATGATTGAATGAAAAATCAGGATTTATTGATTTTTGAAAACGATGATTTTATTGTGCTGAATAAACCGTCAGGCTTGCTTTCTATACCTGACCGTGAAGGAAAAGAAATTTCATTGAGGAAATTATTACAGGATAAATATGCCCGCCCGGATGGCCCGGCCGGACGGGGAGGAATATTTACTATTCATCGCCTGGATAAAGGAACCAGCGGATTAATTGTATTTGCAAAAAATGAATCTGCACATAAATTTCTTTCTCAACAATTCGAAAACCGACAAACGGAAAAAATCTACCTCGGGTTGATCCTTGGTTCTCCTATCAATAAAAAAGGAACCATTGATTCTCCCATTATGGAACATCCGGTGAAAAAAGGAGTAATGGTGATAAATAGAAAAGGAAAAGAATCATTTACTGATTATGAAGTGTTGGAAGATTTTGGAATTTATTCCTGGGTTAGGTTCCAAATTTATACAGGCCGCACTCACCAGATACGTATACATATGAAAGACATTGGTCATCCTATTGTTTGTGATGAATTATACGGGGACGGCAAACCCTTTCTCCTTTCATCCGTTAAGCACAATTTTAAACTTTCAAAAAAAGTGGAAGAAGAACGACCGATATTAAATCGTCTTGCATTGCATGCTTATCAGTTAAAATTCTCAGCACCTGGCAATAAAAATTATGAATTTGAAGCACCAATCCCAAAAGATTTAAAAGCTACTTTACAGCAACTGTCTAAGAAAAAGAAAAAATCATTACGGTAACAATCATAAGCGGCCACGGGAGGCTTCATATAATTCATACCCATCCTGCCTGTCAAGATCTATGTCAAAAGCTTTGCGAAAGCTCTCCTTCATTCCACCTGTAAAAACCATATACGGCCGGTGAAACTTTAGGACCAGAATCACTGAGATAAATCTTTTCCATCGGTTTCCTTTACGATATAAACTTATGTTTTATTATTTATTCAGCAATCCATCAACAGTAATCGCCACATAATACAAAGCTCCAATCGTTGGACCACCGGCATACTGCAGATACCTGTAATTGAGAAGATCCGCTCCACCTATTTTTAGTTGCGATTTCAATTTTGGAAAGTGAAAACTAACCTGTGCATCAATTGTATTAAATGCCGGAATGCCACCGGTCACAAGCGGACTTTCCCAAAGAAAACCATCTTGCCATCTCCATACAATGTTGAAACCGATATTCTTCACTATCTCACGATTACCAAAGGAAAAATTGGTTGACCATTGAGGTGTATTGAAACCCGTGACAAAAATATCATTTGAACTGCTTGATTTCATTTTATTGAAACTTACATTGCTGCTAACTGTATATTTTTTATAAAAATTGTAAGTGACGCCTAAGGCAGATCCAAAATTGTGATAGGTATTTTTTGCATTTGTATACACACGATAACGATCCTGGCCATTACTGGCAGCAGTAGCAGAGGTCGCTGCTGTCGCATCCCTGTTCCTGTCAAGCATGGCAAGTACGGCTGCATCACTTCCTACTGTTTCGCCCTTGGGTACAAAAACCTGCACCTGCCCAAGAAAGCCATCATATTGATTACTGTAAGCATCAAAATCGATTACCAGTTTATTATTCAATAAAACGGTTTTATACCCGATCTCGAATGAGTTTATTTTTTCGGGACGGGCTTTTGGCAAATTAGCCCAAACCAATAAGTTCCTGTTAGCCAATGCTGCTGAATCAGAGTTACCCGCTGCACTAACCGCAGCATTAAAATTAACCACGGATGCCTGAGTATAACTGTTCTCAAGATAACCTAATCCTTCATCGATATAAGATAAGCTGCCCACACGTTTTACCCTTCCATTATTTACATATGATAAAGCTTCAAACAGAGCAGGGAAACGATAGCCTTGCTGATAGGTGAACCTGAAACTATGTTTCTCTTTTAAAGTATAAACGGCCGCAAGACGCGGAGTAAACTTTGGGTCAAACTCAGGATTATAATCGAATCGCAATGATCCAAACAATTTTAATTTTTCATCAAAGAAAGTTTTTGTGACCTGAGAAAAAACACCGAATTTTTTGTAATAGATATTATTACCAAAACTTCCATCTTTCAATGGTTTGTTACGCTCATCAATGGGGCGGGAAAAATCAACGAAATTATTTCCATCAGGAATAATTTCATAAATGCGGGCATCGCCACCGATCAATAAATCAAAAATTTTCACTTTGCCTGATAGATCCCATTGCGCTTCGGTATGATATAAACGACTTTTTTGTGCAAGTGCTGCTCCGCCGGTTTGAGGAGCATCTGGAATTGAACCTGATTTAATGTCCCAGTTATTAATGTGCCGAATAACATTGACCAAGGAATCAAATAGCGAAGTACCTGGCACAGCACGACTGGCATCAGCCTGCTGACGGGCATATTGGGTAGCCGCAGCCAGGTTTGCAGAAGTTAATCCCCCGTTGGCAGCGCCATAATCGTTTAAGGCATTTTTATATTTGGTACCCCAACTGTTCGGTGTTTTTGTATCGCTCGCTCCCCCAGTATATAAATCCAGGTTATCAGCCAATGGTTTTACATTGTAAGAATTACCAGTGTTTTCAATTGAAACATAACCAAGCATTGTAAAATTGTTCCCTTTTAACTGTAAGGAGTGATTTTGTACCACCACTCCGTCAAGTTTGATTTTGTTTCCCCTTTGAAATACACCATCCATTGTTCCCACCCGGTATGCATAAGACAATTCTGTCTTTTCTTTAATCCGATAATGCAAGGCTGCATCAAACTTCACATTTTTGACATTCGGATCCACCAGTTCATTTTCCCAATAACCTGTTCTTGCCACACGTAATGTTTTATTGGATTGTCCATTAATGGTAAGTCCGCCGATTGATACAACATTACTTCCGGCTAAGGCATCATCACCATATTTATTCCATCCATCGAAAGCCACATTATTTCCTCCATTTAATTCAGGATAAGCCGGATTTGCGCTTTTTAGATTATTTGTGTTTTGATCAAGCCTGGTATTTGAGATCCAGTCTATGCCATGCAGGTAATCAAAATTTATTTTAAAAGCGAACTTATTATTGAATGCTTTTGCATAACGAATAGCTGATTCGGTTAAAAGGGAAGAATTATGATCAATACCTTCTACATGATTGATTCCGGTTTTTTGATAAACACTCAGTCCTTGGAATGTGAATGGACTTTTTGTAATGAGATTCGCCATACCGTTTATCGCATTCATCCCATATAAAGCAGATGCGGCACCAGGCGTTATTTCAACACTCTGAATATCCAGTTCAGTCGGACCGATCGCATTTCCCAGCGGAACACCTAAGGTGGCGGCCTGCATATCCACTCCATCCACCAATTGCATAAAGCGGAAATTATTAGGAATATTAAATCCTCTTGTATTGGGAACTTTAAAAGTGAGACTTGATGTGGTCATCTGCACACCCTTCACATTTTCCAGGGCATCATAAAAACTGGGCGCAGGTGTTTCCTTAATTGTCCTGATATCTAATTTTTCAATCGCCACTGGTGATTTTAAGATGCTCTCTGCAACACGCGATGCTGTAACTACAACTTCGCTTCCCAAAACAGTTTGTGTAGAAAGAGCAACCTGCAGATTAGATCCCAGGTTTTTTATTTCTAATTCCTGTGGCTTGAACCCTACAGATGAAAAAACAATAGTAAATGGAAGTCTTATTTTTGTTCTTAATACAAAATTTCCTGTTGAGTTTGTAATAGTTCCGGCCACTGTTCCTTTGATCTGAACACTCACATCCGAAAGAGGAAGATTTTTTTCGTGGTCAGTCACCTGCCCTGAAATTTCAATCAGGTTGCCTGCCTGTGAAAAAATCAATTTGAACGCCAACAATGAAAACAGAATTAAAAAAATCTTTTTTTTGTTTTTTTCTCTCCTTGCTTGAAACAACTTTTTGATTGACCTTCTCATAATTATGATTTTGTATTTGTTTTCATAGTCTACCAATTAAGTAGACTAAATGGTTTTAAAAAAACTCCAATAATGGAGATAAAATTTTTAAATATTAATTCATCGCAATAAACTTGCAAAAGAATTCCAAAATGTATTGCAGCTCGTTAAAATTACCAATGCCCCCACAGCAATAAACATTGCCTTTATAGGTACCTTACCTACTAATCTTGCCGCAATCGGTGCAGCGATCAGTCCACCTACGATTAAACCAGCTACATCTATAATTGGAATACTTCTTAAAAGAATAAAAAAAGTGATCGAGCTCACAAATACAACAAAAAACTCTGCGAGACAAACTGAACCGATCACATATCGCGGACTTCTTCGTTTCGACATCAACGTGCTTGTTACCAGTGTTCCCCAGCCACCACCTGCAAAGGAATCCATAAAGACACCAGCCGTAGCCAGCCATCCTGCTCTCTTTACTTTCGAATGATATTTTGATTTTGCAAATGCTTTCCTTAAAATAAAATAACCAAGATAAAATGTATACAAGGACAATGGCAGCCGAACCCAGGAAGAATATTTCTGAGCAAAGAAAGCCAAACAGGCTCCAATAATAGCTCCCGCAATACCAGGTACTACTAATGCTTTGAATAATTTTTTATTGATATTGCCAAAACGATGATGGCTGTATCCTGAAACTCCACTGGAAAAAACACGGGCTGAGTGTACGCGGCTGCTAACGATGGCAGGATTAACTCCAATAGCCAATAAAAATGTGGTGGATATGGTACCATACCCCATTCCCAAAGAGCCATCTACCATTTGTGCAATAAACCCCGTAAGTAACATCATCAAAAATGTTCTGGTTTCTGTCAATTCTGAAACTGACTGTATGCTAAGCATTACTTTTTCAAAAGGAATATAAGAAAGAATAGTATGACCAATGATCATGAAACAAAAAGCAAACAAGCACCATTTTACAATTTTCTGCCAGCGTTTTTGTTCCGGTTTATTTATTTCTTCTAAAGTAATCTGTTTTGATACCAGCATTGTTGTGAGATCGTTCAGTTGTTTTACTTTTTCTTCGAAATCCCCGTTCATCCGTTGGCGTATTGTATTCATGTTCTGCAATACACTTTCCATTTCGTAGGGGATCATGTCATTGATAGCTTCCTTTATACGCTTTGCTATCGTGGGAGACTGCCCATTCGTTGAAATAGCAATTTTCAAACTTCCTTTTTGTACAATGCTGCCCAGATAAAAATCACAGAGATCAGGAGTATCGGCAACATTAACAATAATGCCTTTCTGTTTAGCAAGGTGTTTAATTTTTTCATGCAATGCACGATCTTTCGTTGCAAGAATAACCAGGTCTTTATTATCAAGATCAGTTTCCCGGAATGAACGAAGAATAATTTGGCAGGTGGAATGTTTCGATATTAAATGTCTTATTTCATCTTTTACTTCAGGCGCAATAACTGTGATCTTTGCGTCGGGAGAATTAGAAAGTAATGATTGTAACTTTTCAAGGCCCACATTACCCGCACCTACAACAAGCGTCTCTAACTGATCCAACTTTAAAAAAATTGGATACAATTGATT
>WNFY01017000.1_pt1 | contig 12372 bp, 11 predicted proteins | sample 5400091 | NCBI WGS metagenome assembly WNFY01 (sample SAMN13153364, study PRJNA577476) | soil metagenome | isolation source: 60 cm soil or saprolite under grassland replicate 1 | place: USA:California | collected 2016-06-15 | reverse complement strand
CGGGATGAAGGGGCGAAGATTTATGTCTCGCTTTTCCCGGATGCGGAAAAAGAGCGCCGGCGTCTTCAGTTTGTCGGCGACGTTACGGCGACGCGCATTGAAGTGCCGCCGGAAGAATGGGAACTTTGACGTGTTTATGAAATTGTTTGGTTCGATAATGCTGTTGCTTGGTCTAACGGGGTTTTCCGGTTTATCCACGAACCTGGCCGCAGAGGAAACAACGGACGAGACTGTCTACGAGAGCCCGAAAGGCGGTTATCACATCCAGTCGAATCCGGCTGAGCGAGCTGAACCACTCGTCGTCTCCACTAAGAATCCGGCTGAGCGAGCGCCTTTGCCCAGCGCCACTTCCGAGCGTGACCCGGCCGAGGTTACCCTTCGATTTTACAGTTCCCCGGATGAGAACTGGATTTTCTATACCGAGAGTTGGCGGCATCACGGAGTGCTTGCGCAGGAGCTGTATCACCACGAGAGCGGCGTCAAGTTCGCGCCTTTTAAAGGGAAGGGATGGTTCGCGAAGACAGTTCGCAATTACGCAGTGAAAAATGGCGGTTTTAAGATGACGGACTTTCTGGATCAACCGCGTCCGTACGAGAACCATTTGCGAACCGAGTTCCGGGGTTGGAGTTTTGATTCGGCCCGATTGCTCTTGGGCATTTATGGAGATCGAACCGACGGACGTCAGCCGTTTTACGTTTACTTCAACACGCGCAGTAAAACACTGGAAGGGACGCCATATCTGCGCGAACTGAATAAGATTGTAGCGCGGCTTGCTCCTAACTATCCCCCGCATGTTGTTTGTGCCGAACCGACTGATCCATTGCCGTCAGAGGTGGAACTCAAAGTGCGTTTCGATGCGCTGGATGAGAAGTTCAATAAAATCCTGGCGGAGCGTGCAGCCGAGATGAGCAAAGAAGACGCGGATGAATTGCGTAAGACACAACAAGAGTGGGTCAAACTGCGCGACGAGGGAGTAAAGACATATCTTAGATTCGCGCCCAAAGGAGAAGAAGAACGCCGCCGGCTCCAATTCCTGGCCGATGTTACGGCCGCGCGGCTGGAAGAGTTTAGCCAGGCCACCAAGGAAGAACTTCTGATGTAGCTGTTTTGCCTAAAGCAACAGAGTAATTTGATCCCATCCACTGGAATCGCTAATCTCGGAACACCTGTGAAGTCAATTCGTCGGACCAACTCGTTGCCGGAAAAGCCAGGAGTAAACCACCGCTAGAGTAACTATGAAAACCTGAGCAATCGTCATATTAAGTATCACTTTCTTTCTGAGCTTGGCCAGCTGCAGCAAGCATATCTCCGGTCGTTATGTTTGCAGCCAGGACATCATCGAATTGAAGCCTGATGGAACACTTTTTGTCAGCGATGCGAAAAGCGGCGCCGTTGCGACGAAAGGAAAATACAAGATCAAAGGCGATCGCATTTCTCTTATTCCGGAAAAAGGCAGGATGTTAAATGGTGTTATACAAGGCGACTCGATTACCGTAGAAGGGCTTCCTCCGCTTCTTAAAGAGGGGACGAACTGAGGATGTTACATTATGAACGCGCTAGGTAGAGTCACGGTGTGACAGTGGCCGCATCCACATTCACCACTTTGGTCGAGATGATGCCGGCAGCCGCGAGCAGCCGTACCTACCGCGGCTTAAAATCACGCGCCCGCTTTTGTCCCTCCGCAATCTGCTCCGGCGTCATCTTATTTTCCAGCATGACCATGATTTTCTTTGCATCCTCATCGCCTTGCCTCGCCGCCACCAGCTGCCACTTGTAAGCCTCGACATAGTCCTTGGCCACTCCTTCGCCTTTGGTGTAGCAGAGGGCCAAGTCGGATTGAGCCTCGGCGAAATTCTGTTCGGCGGCTTTGCGATACCATTTCACCGCTTCTACCGGATCCCTCGCAACGCCTTCGCCTGCGGAGAGGCAGAGAGCCAAATTGTATTGAGCCTCGGCGAAATTCTGCTCGGTAGCTTTGCGATACCATTTCACCGCTTCCACGCGATCCTTCGCCACGCCTTCGCCCTTGGTGTAGCAGAGGGCCAAATTGTATTGAGCCTTGGCGAAATTCTGCTCGGCGGCCTTGCGATACCACTGCACCGCCTCCACCTGATCCTTGGGCACGCCTTCGCCCTTGGTGTAGCAGAGACCCAGATTGTATTGAGCCTTGGCGAAATTTTGTTCGGCGGCCTTGCGATACCACTTCACTGCCTCCACCTGATCCTTCGCGACGCCTTCGCCTTTGGTGTAGCAGAGGGCCAAGTCGAATTGCGCCTCGGCGAAATTCTGTTCGGCGGCTTTGCGATACCATTTCACCGCCTCCACCGGGTCCTTCGCCACGCCAGTGCCCTTGGCGTAGCAGACGCCCAAGCCGAATTGCGCCTCGGCGAAATTCTGTTCGGCGGCCTTGCGAAACCATTTCGCCGCCTCAACATGATCCTTCGTCACGCCTTCACCTTTGTAGAAGCAGAGGCCCAAATCGAATTGAGCCTTGGCGTAATTTTGCTCGGCGGCCTTGCGAAACCACTTCACCGCTTCCGCCGGATCCTTCGCCACGCCTTCGCCGTCGTCGTAGCGACGGCCGAGCTCACACTGGGAATCTGCGTCATCAGCACCTGCTTTCGCCTTCACTTTCTCCAGCGGTCTTGGATCGGTTTTGCTCGGTTGCGCAGCAAGCTGAAAGACAGCCGCAGTCGAGAGCAACAGGAGCGTCAACACCGACCGATTCGCTTTCATATCGCGAGACTAATTGGTTTCCAGCACGCCTGCTGAGATTTTTAATCGCTCTTGTTCGTCGATGCGTCGGAATTCTCTGGACCGTCTGATTTCGAGATCTGCCGGGGTGGCTTTTTCGAGGATGACTTCGTTGCGCGGCGTCGCCCCGAGATTCCCCTTGCCGTGAACCCGCACGCTGACGGTGTCATCTTCCATATCGCGCTTGCCGATTACGAACATGGTGTGCACTTTAATTTGCCCGGTTCAAATCGCCCGGCTACTGCCGCAATGGCCGACGCCATTACGCTCCTCAAGACACAGAAAGTAAAGCCTCAATCTTTTTCGGTTCGCAGCGATAAATCGTGATCCCTTCACCTTCGTAATAGGTCGAGCCTACGATGACCTCCAGCTTGCCGTCGCCGTCCAGATCCAAGGTCGCGATAACCTTGTAAGCGTTGGGAGCATTATACCCAGTCGCTTTCGGGTAGAATTCGCCCTCGACCAGTTATATTCGCGTTTTTCTTCGGGTTCGCTGGCATCGTGTTAATGGCGGAGGAAAAACCGGAGGCGATTCTGGCGTCGGCAAGAAAATTGTCCGACAACCAGCCGTGGCGCGTGGAAACGCACGTTGTGGCCAAGGACATCGACATCAATATTTCCGGGATCATCAACGGCAAGGATTTTGATCTGACGATCGAGACGGGCGATCAGGTGCGGCGTCAGATCGTGATCGGCGACAAGGGATGGTTGACCGAAAGAGATGGCAAGACATGGAAGAGTTGGGACGCGAACGATCGCCGTTTCTATTATCTCGTCCACACGGCAATCGCCGAGTCTGATCAAAAGATTCCACCGCTGGAAAAAGTCGGGATCGAAAGAGAAAGCCGGGCGGTGAGTCCAGTCGCAAAAATCGCGGGAGAAAATTCGTTGCTGCACATCCGCTTCAAAGCGGCGCAGAAAATTAATTACGAGGGCGACCGACCGAACTGGTGGATTTTGCTAAAGGACGGACAGCCGGAGACGATCAGGCACTACCATGGTCCTGCCGGCTTCGAAGGTAATCTTGTCCTTGCAAAAGTAGATTATGCCCCGGTGTCGGAACCGAGCCCGGTTATTCCGCCCCCCGGAAATCCGCGTGTGACGGAGGGGACTCCGAAAATATTGCTGATCGCGGCAATGAAAAAAATGAAAGAGGACGTTTGGGAGGTGAATGGGACTGCGGCACGTGAAAAAACCATTCGCATTCATGGTCTGGTTTCAGGAGAAGATTTTGATTTAACGGCGGAATTCGAAGACGGCGGCGTGATGCGCCAGATCGCGCTCGGAGATAAGGCGTGGGCGAAACCGACTGGCGATAAGTCATGGAAAAAAGCGCAAGCGAACGATCGTTTGGTTTACAATTTGGCGGATGCGCCAATTGCCTCTGCGCCTTGGGAACCCGCTTTCGAGAACGTTGGCGATGAACCGCACGACGGCGCGACCTGGCTGCATCTTCGCGCGAAGACGGAGGGCAACACACCTGCGAACGAGCTGTCGCAATATTGGCTCGCGCTCGACGCAGAAGGTCAGCCGCTCTACATCGCTCGTTACCAAGGGGTGATCTCTTCCCTAAATTTCAATAAGAGTGCTGCAACCGTGACCAATACCACCACGCGCTGCCAATTTGAATACGCGCCCGTGAAGGGAAAAACAATCGCGCCTCCGGTAGGCTACAAAAAAACCAAGCGTTAACTAACCGGTGAGCCCCCGTCTGGTGATTTGGATTTGATTACGTCTTTCGCTTGAAGCGACGGAGTTAGACAACTGAGAATCAAATTCCACCAGTTGGATCCAGGACCCAAACGGTTTTGTGCGCTGGTACGTCCACGATTGCGGCTTAACGATGTGCAGAAACCCGCGACGAGAGGATTGACAGTGCACGGTCGAAATTCTTAAAAAGGCGTATCAAGCCAGCAAACCTAGACTCGCCTGATGAAATCACCTTTCGTTAGTTGCATTCTCTTCTTACTAATTTGCGCCATGGGCTCCGCTCAAGAAAACTTTCCCGCGTTTTGGAACAAATTTAAATCCGCTGTCATCGCTGGCGACAAGGCGACAGTTGGGGAGATGACGAAATTTCCGTTGTCGATGCCGTACGGGGTAAAAGCGGTGAAAACCAAATCGGATTTCCTGCGTCGTTATAATGAAATTCTCAATGGCGAGGCCAACGCTGGGCAATGTTTCCGAAACGCCAAGCCGGAAAAAGAATCCGGTCGATATGAGATCTACTGCCCGTTCAAGGAGACGCCGAACGACAAGGAAAACGCACCGATTCGCTTCATCTTCGAATTGACCAAGAGCGGTTGGAAGTTTGCCGGCCTCGACAACATCAATGAATAAGCGGCCTAACGAAATTTCAACAATGAGAATAAGTTTGTTTTTTGGTTCTGCATTTCTCGCAACTACCTTGGTGTTGACCGCGGCGACGCTGGCCCAACACCAGAACGGTGTTCTTTGTACGAGTCCAAGTGGATCGCTGCGCGTCGAAAATCGCGCCGAGGAACGAGCTGATGTGTGGCTCGTATCCACAAAAGACACCGCTCAACAAACGAAGTTACCGATCGAAACGCCGCAGTTCATCATGGGCCAATGTCATTTTTCGCCTAACGAAGAATGGAATATCGTGCTGTGGAAAAATCCAATGTTCCTCGCCGGAGAATTATTCCATCGCAAGAGCGCTACGGAGATTGAGAAGTTCGATAGCGGTCAATCTTTCAATCAGATCGCCTGGGCCGAAGCCGCCCGCCTCGGCGCTGTAAAGCGCAATTACGCAGCCGAGGGTCTCGCACCTCAGATGTCTTTCGGTGGTTGGAGCATGGATTCCAGCCGGCTACTGTTGAAGCTGGAAGGGGCGGTACAGCAGCTCGTCCCGCCATTTGGATACGTGTACGTAAACACGCGCACGAGACGGTTCGAACTCACCAATTACCTGCGCAAAATCAACAAAGCTCAAACGCCGGCCCTGGTCTGCGCGGAACCAGTCGATCAGCTGCCAGGCGAGTCAGATTGGAGAGCGCGTTTTGCTAAACTCGACCGTGAGCTAAATGCGACTTACGCAGCGGTGCTTACCAAAGACGTAAACAAGCAGTTTATTCCCGGTGCTCAGCGCATATGGCTTAAGCATCGGGACGAAGGTGCAAAGATCTACTCGTCTGTTTTCCCGCAACGCGAGCGCGAAAGTCGTCGTCTCCAATTCTTGTGCGACGTGACGGCGATTAGAATCGCAATGGAGCCTTACGAGTGGGCCTTTCAGCCGTAGCGATTCAAACCTGACAAGCTCTGAATGATCGCAGCATCGAGTCGAAACTCTGTAGCCGTTAGTCGCGCCGCTTTTTAATTAATAGTAGAACTTCGGCGACAACTTCCGCCCGCGGTCTGGCGCCGAGAATTCCTTTGCGGTCAACGCGGTGACCGCGCGCACATCTTAATCGGATTTTACTCGCTTTACGCTTTGGACGGACGCTTTGTGGCTCGAATCGAATACGACGGTAACGATTTGAGTACAAGTCTGGCCGCGCTGGTTATCCCCTTTTTCCATTAGGTCACCCAATTGTACTTTCAGGTCAAGCGCGCCCGAGCTTAACCATTTTTGCGGCTTGGTCGTGGTCTCGACGGTCTTGACGTGGCTTTCCCCTTTCTTCGGTGATCCCTCCACGACGATCGGGCTCGAAGTAAGCGACTCTCTGTGAATCCTTCGACCAGACCAGATGCGCTTCTTCGGTGTAATTCTGGTAAGTCTCCAGTGTCACGACGTCCCCTCTGCTTTTTAGATCGATAATGGCAGCGGCCCAGCCTACGTCCTCTTTTGTAATTCGTAGCGCGAATTTCCCATCCGGCGATTTGTCTCGGATGATGTCTTTCGATTCAGCGGATTCGGCAAACAAACAAATACTTAACCAGCCGACGAGAGAGAGGCTCAAACCAAGGATTAGTCGATTTTTCATAAATTCTCAGGGACGACGTTCTTTGATCGATTGCACAATTTCGGGGATCACCTCGGAGCGGGGTTTGGCGCCGAGATTTCCCTTGCCGTGAATGCGTACACTAACGGCGTCGCCTTCCATGTCGCGCTTCCCGATGACAAACATGGTGTGCGCTTTCATTTGATCGGCGCACTCGATTTTGTCGCCCTCATGGCGTCGGCAGGCTTTCCGCTTTCGCCCCAATCACTTGATTTGAGCCACGCCTTTCCATTCTTTCGCGCGTATTCACCATCGTCGCATGCGATGCGCTCCGGCCGTCCGCCTGGATAACTGAAGCTGCAATAGCTGCCGAAAATGTTCGATCCATTGGTTCGGGAACCATTCAGCAGCCGACGCTTGCCCAAAGGCATTCTTGAGCGCTAGCCGACGACAAGTTTGAACTCTCGCGTGACGCCTTCATTTGCCTCGACGTGATCAAAATCAAAATCGCAAAGCTCGCGAGAACGAGGAAAAGCATGTCTGATTAGAGGTCCGGCCGGACTTCGATCTTGCCAGGACGGAAATCCACCTTCTCGAACTTTGCTTTATCGAGATTCCAAATAGCGTGAAGCTCCGCCGTCCTATGCGGGCCGCCGGCGAGATTAGGTACGGTGTCGGCGAAAAGATTTAGCAACAACTTGCGGCCTTTGAATTCGAATTCGCGCTCGCCACGCTCCTCGTTCCAGTCAGAAACAAAAGTAGTATCACCAAAATATTTGCGAGCCTCTCGGAACACTCGCTGCACGCGCTTCACCTTATCGTTCTCGATCTCGTAAACCGAAAGATCGACTAGTCCCCACTTGCGCTTTTCCCCTGCGGCGACAAACGAGTTACCATTCCACTCGACCACAAGTTCGTAGTGTCGTGGGGTTGGCTCGCCGAATTTTGCCAGCACGGCGTAAGGCTTGAGCCGCACAAGCAGGTTCGGCAGACCAGGGTCGACCATGCTTTCCTCGTCAAACGCCGGATTCAGAATCGCGAACCGCCCATCGGGGGAGACGCGATTCTCGCCCACTTCGTAACCTTTGGGAATTTCCGCTGCGTCTGGAGTCGGAGCAACGCTCGGAGACGCGTCTTCGGAAAAAATTGCGCCAGCGCAGGACAAAGACCCGATTACACAAAGCAAGAGCGTTCTCACTGATTCCTTATTTCGACTGCACCAATTCAATCGTGTATTCCGCTACACTACAATCTCCGAGTTCGACATTGCAGCACAAGGACGCGATTTCGGCTACGGATAAGCTCACTTCTCTTTCGTTACATTTTGAATCGACGCCTCGCGTTTGGCGTTGAACGCAACCGTCATCATCAATCTTTTTGTGATTTGCCAAAAAGTATCCTGTAGCTCTTCGGAAAATACTGTTTGATGTATGGTTTCGGTTTCGAAATCGGATCTTGGTCTCCGCTGGAAAGAATTGCTGCGATCCGTTCTCGGATCTTGGCAGATTGTCCGCTCAGAAATTTAGCAAAGGTTTCGTCGCCGATGACATGAAACAATTGCCATCCGCGGCCAAAACAATCTTCAGCAGCAGCGCCATCCATCTCCCTGGCGCACACGGAATAAAAAAGTGCCATTGCTTTCTCATCCCCGTTACTCGCCGCGGTCAGAATCTTAAAATAGTTAAGGCCGCGCCCTTTGAACGCAGTGCCCGCCTCGCCCAGATTGGAATCCGCGGCTGATTGCAATTTTTGCCAAAGCTTCCTTTCGTGATCGAAATTTAACTTCATCAACGGCTCGTTCGGCAAAAGTTGAAGATCTGCTTTTTCTATGAATCCCTGGCAGCCGGACTTTAAATAAACACTCCAACCGTTGGGCATCCGCTCGACGAGGAAATGTTCGCCTGCCTTTGACGTGGCCTTTGTATCTCCATCGCAAGACACCTCGACCGAGCCATGCGGATCTTTAAGCGTGGCCATGCACTCCTCGAATGCACTTGCTGTGGAATGGAACAACGCAAACGCGGCCAAACTCGCGAAAAGATAACCAGATTTTATTTGGAGGAATGAGATCAGATTAGTTAGCGATCACCGTTGGTTGCGACGATAAATTTCATGGCCGCCGCTCTTTGATCGACAATAAGATTTCCGAGATCGCTTCGGCGCGCGGTTTAGCGCCGAGATTTCCCTTGCCGTGGACGCGGACGCTGACCGCGTCAGCTTCCCTGTCGCGCTTTCCGATCACGAACATGGTGTGAACCTTCATTTGTTCGGCGCGCTGAATTTTGCCGTTGATCTTGTCGGAGTTTTCATCGATTTCTGCGCGCACTTGATGAGCCCGCAGTTCGTTCAAAATCGATCGCGCGTAATCCATCAGCTTCGGTTCGTCGCCAATGGTGAGGATGCGCACCTGTTCCGGCGATAGCCAAAGCGGGAAATTGCCGGCGTAATGCTCGATCAGGAATCCGATGAACCGTTCATGCGTTCCGAGCGGTGCGCGATGAATGCAAAGGGGAATCTTATCGATGTTGTCGCGGTCTTTGTAGCGAAGGTCGAAATTGCGCGGCTGGGAGAAATCGACCTGGTTCGTCGCGATGGAAAACTCGCGTCCGATCACGCTCCACGCTTGCACGTCGATCTTTGGTCCGTAAAACGCCGCTTCGTTTGGCACTTCGACGTAATTAATCCCAGAGTTTTTCAAAACGTTGCGCGTCATCTCTTCGGTCTTCTTCCAAAGCTCCGGTTCATCAACGAATTTTTGCCCGAGCTTTGACGGGTCGTGTGTTGAGAAGCGCATCAGATATTTGTCGATCCCGAAGAGTTTGAAATAGTTCAGATACATCTCGTTGACCGCGTTGAACTCCGCCTCGAACTGCTCCGGCGTCATGTAGAGATGCGCGTCATTCATCTGTAGAGAACGTACCCGCATCAGCCCGAACAATTCACCGCTCTTCTCGTACCGATAATCCGTCCCGTATTCCGCCAGCCGCAACGGCAGATCGCGATAACTGCGTGGAATGGCCGCAAACAACTTGTGGTGATGCGGACAGTTCATCGCTTTGAGGTAGTAGCGATCAGGTGGCGTCGCCACAGACCGGAGGACGCTGGTAAATCCAAATTGAGTAAGATTATCGATCGCGATTTTTCGATCTTCAGAAGGGAGGTTTCGAAGATGATTCTGAACGAAATCTCTTGCACTAACTCCGCTTGCAATCGCCTGAGTGAACTCATTCGACGTCACTTTCAGTTGCTCGGCCCATGACTTTGCAGTTGACAACATGTGCTGGTCAACCGCAGCCAACTTTTCACGCGTTTCGCGATCCTCGTGGAGCTCCATCGGCGGAAACATCGACTCGACATAGTAGGGGACGTGACCGCTTTTTTTGTATAAACTTTCGCGCGCGATATGCGGGGTGCGGACGCGTTGATAACCGGCGGCGAACTCGGTTTCCTTCGCGAGTTTCTCCAGTTCCTCGGCGATGACTGCGCCGCGTGGCAAAAACATCGGCAGACCTGGGCCGACGTCATCATCGAACACGAAAAGCTCGAGGTCGCGCCCCAGCTTGCGATGATCGCGCTTCTTCGCTTCCTCGATCATCGCAAAGTAGTCGTCGAGCTCCTTCTTCGTTTCGAACGCGGTGCCGTAAATGCGCTGCAACTGCGGATTCTTTTCGTCGCCCTTGTAATACGCGCTTGCCACACTCGTGACTTTGAAAGCGCCAATCTCTCCTGTCCGTTTCACATGCGGGCCCGCGCAGAGGTCGATGAAATCGCCGCTGCGATACAGCGAAATTTTTTCGTCCGGCGAAATGTTTTCGATGATGTCGAGCTTGTATCTGCTCGGCTCGGGGCGTTCGCTTAGCGCGGCCAGCCGGCCTTTCTTCCCAAGCTCCAGCGCTTCTTGGCGCGGAACTTCCATGCGCTCGAACGGATGATTCGCTTTGATCTCCTTTTTCATTTCTGCCTCGATCTTTTCGAAATCATCAGGCGAAATTCGGTGCGGCAGATCGACATCATAATAAAAACCGTTCTCCACCGGTGGACCGGCAGCGAACTGTGCTTCCGGCCAGATTTTCAAAATGGCCGTCGCCAGTACGTGCGACGCCGAGTGACGAAGCCGCTCGAGGTCGGTCATCTGTGTGCGTTGCTCCAAGGTTTTGCGTTCCTCGTTCATGAAGCTGGGAAAATTAACCACGAAGGACACGAAGGACACAAAGAATTTGCTGTAGCCGTCGGGTATGCGTGACGTTACGCCACCCCCTCGCTTCGCGCAGCGAAGCGGCTACAGGCGCTGTCCCTGGGCCCTTTCGCGACGCCGCCAAGGTATGACGGCTTGATCATTACGCGACTTTTTGTTTCTATCGGCGCGTGCCTGCGGTTGATGACGGACCGTCGCTGGGTGCGATCGGTCAAAGCACTCAAAACGGTGCGGTTGCATTTGCCACCACGCATTGGAGCGTGGTGTTGGCGGCGCAGGGCAAATCGGCCGAGGCTGACGCGGCGCTGGAAAAACTCTGCCGCACTTATTGGTGGCCACTGTATGGCTTCGTCAGACGCGAGGGCTATAAACCGGAGGATGCGCAGGATCTCACTCAAGCTTTTTTCGCCCGACTGCTCGAACGGAGGGACCTTGAAACTGTCAGGCAGGAAAGGGGACGTTTGCGTTCTTATCTGCTGGCGTCGCTCAAGAATTTTCTCTCCAAGGCGCGGTATCGCGAACTGACCGTCAAACGAGGCGAAGGCCGGCCTCTGGTTTCGCTGGAGGATTTGCTCGCGCGCGAGCGCACCGACCAAGAACCGTCCCACAAATTGAGCCCTGATCGCATTTACGAGCGTCGTTGGGCATTAACATTATTGGAGCAAGTGCTCACCCGGCTCCGAGCCGAATATGAAGCCGCTGGCAAACTGCCGTTATTCGATCGCTTGAAAGAATTGCTCGCCAGGGAATCCGGCCAGCCTTCGCAGGCCGAGATAGCCGCCGAACTGCAAATGACCGAAAACGCCGTAAAACAAGCGTTTCACCGCTTGCGCCATCGCTATCGGCAGTTGTTGCACGAAGAGATTGCCCACACGGTCGCGGTGCAGGACGATGTCGAGGATGAGCTGCGGCATTTCATCGCCGTATTGCAAACGTAACCTGTGAAAGAATTTCGGGCAGTACAAGTGGAGACGATAAATCGGCCGGAGAGCAGGATGACAAATGCCAGCAAAGTTTGTGCGGAATGCGGGGCCACCGTGTTCGCGGATGCGCCGGAGGGAGTTTGCAGCGTGTGCCTGTTTCGGACTGGTCTCGCCTCACTCGACAACGGAGATGGCGAGGCGTCCGAGCCAACGATCGCGCGGATGTTGAAAGATTTCGGCGATTACGAATTGCTCCAAGAAATCGGACGCGGTGGCCAGGGCGTAGTTTATCGGGCACGACAAAAAAGTCTGAACCGGCTTGTGGCACTCAAAGTGATTGGTCTCTCTCACTGGGCCACAGAAGCACACGTGAAGCGCTTTCGTCTCGAAGCAGAAGCCGCCGCCAGCTTGAACCATCCGTGCATCGTCCCGATTTACGAAGTCGGAGAGCGCGACGGCGCCTGTTACTTCAGCATGGGACTAGTGGAGGGCGGCCAACTCGATGCCGTCGCCAAGCGTGAACCGATGCCGATCCGCCACGCAGCGGAACTGATCGCCAAGCTGGCCCGCACCGTCTCCTATGCGCATGAGCAGGGCA
>WNFY01004785.1_pt1 | contig 12372 bp, 13 predicted proteins | sample 5400091 | NCBI WGS metagenome assembly WNFY01 (sample SAMN13153364, study PRJNA577476) | soil metagenome | isolation source: 60 cm soil or saprolite under grassland replicate 1 | place: USA:California | collected 2016-06-15 | reverse complement strand
TGCCTTTTCAAATAGGGGCACCTTGGAAGCAATAATGTCAGTAACCCATCTTGAATAGCGACTGTACTCTCCGCGCATGCCATTTACAACAATGGCATGGGGACAAAGTTTTTTTGCCTGCTTCATGGGCATGGCCGAATGAATGCCGAATTTTCTTGCTTCATAACTGCACGCAGCAACAACGCCACGGTCACTCCCACCAACAAGTACAGGTTTCCCTTTTAATGAGGGATCATTGAGTATTTCGACCGAGACGAAGAATGAATCGAGATCAAAGTGGGCAATATGTCTTAATTGGTCGTTCACTTACTCCAAAGATACAATGTAAGCAAGGCACCAGGAAACTAAAGCGCTAAGAAACCAACCGTAAGAAAACACCACGAAACCAAATTCCAAGACCCAAATAAACGTCAAAATAAAAATGAAGGTGGGAGCGGTTTTGATTTTGGTTTTTTATTTATTTTGGTCCCGATAGCTATCGGGATTGTTATTTGAAATTTGGTTCTTCTATATTTGAATCATGAATTTAGACTGGCTCAAAACTGGCGTTGGTCCGCTCAAGGATTTGCTTGCTTTTTTAAATAAAGAAAGCAAAACAAATGATATATTGAAAAAACAAGTGATTCGCGAACTTAGAAACAACCTGAATATTTTCCACAATGCTTTTTTGAATAATGTATCTCCTGATGTAATGATAGAGCTGTTGAGCAATGAATCAATTAAAGAGGCTATTAAGAATAATTTCAGATTTAAAAAACTAAAATCGGGTAATATTGAACCTTACCATGTATTTGATGATCGCAATAAAAAATACATCGGCTGGGATGCGGAGAGGTTAATCGATAAAATTGATGAGAAAATTGAAGAATTAAAAATCATCAAGAAAATGAACGGCAACAGTGTAGAAAAAGTAAAGAATAATATTTCACTTATGCTAAGTAATCTTTATTACCGGATGAAGTTGATAGCGGATTTTATAAAAGGCCCGAAATAAAGACCCATCCGATTTACATACCAATCATGGACCTAAATATATCTCGAGCAAGCCCTCGGGCAGCCTTACATTTACTTCTTTTTTTTTGTGATCAATTTTTTGCAGAGTGTTTTCATTTAATGGAATTAAAACTTCTTTTTTATTGATCTCAATTCTGCAAAGCATTTGATGAGCTTGTTCAATGACTTCCAAGATTTCTCCCAAAGAATCTTTTTTATTGATGATAGTATAGCCTAGTAAATTAACAGGAGACGACTTGGCAGCGAACTTTTTGAGATCTGCTTCTCTAAACCACACTTCTTTTTGTGTAAGTTTTATTGCTGCTTCTTTTGTAATTACTCCTTCAAGTTTTAAAAAAACTTCCTGGTCATTTTTAATTCTTGCGTTTTCAATAAACCAGGGTAGAAAAGAATTCTTTCTTTCCTCGATAAAAATGGTCTGCAAGCCTTTCAATGAAGTTTTTTTTCCCAATTCATGTTTAAGCACGAGCTCACCGTTGAGGCCGTGTGTGGCGACGAGCTTTCCTATTTTAAAATATTCAGTCATGCTGCCCCCATCCCCTAAAGGGGCGTTTGTAAACACTCAGATAATAGCGAAAGTTTTTTTTAGTTGAATAATGATATGAAAGCACAAGAGTGCGACGCAACGGATGCTTAATAGAATTCCTATAGCTTGTCACAAAAAAATTTTTACAAATCTGCACAAAAAGACTTTGCTTTTAAAAAGTAAAATTTAAAATACCCCTTTAGGGGATAGGGGCATAAGAAAAGGTGACGCTAAAAAGCATCACCTTAATGACTTTTGGATAAGGGAAGCTAACCCTGGCCACCGCCTTCGGTTCTTCTTTCTGGTCTGCGACCTGGCATAGGTCTGCGGGCTCGTCTGTTGCGTTGAGCTTCATCCTGGCGTTTTCTGATTTGGGCATCGTGTTCGGTGCTCCATTTTGTAAACTTTTCCATGGCTGTTGCTTCGTCAAACAATCCCAACTGTACACCACGTAACAAATGTTTCAGGTAAAGCACACCTTTATACGACAAAATGCGGCGCACGGTGTCGGTCGGCTGTGCACCTTTGTGCAGCCAATCAAGGGCTCGTTGCCTGTCTACCTGTATTGTAGCAGGAACAGTCAGCGGATTGTACGTACCTAATTTTTGAATGAATTTACCATCGCGGGGGCTACGGGCATCGGCCACTACGATAAAGTAAAATGGCCTTTTCTTCGACCCGTGTCTTTGGAGTCTGATCTTTACTGGCATCTTAAATAGAAATTTAAATGCGTTAAAAAATAAAATTAACTAGTATCGCAAAAATAAGGGCTGAACTTTAAAATGCAAATATATTTTTTGTCACAGCTCATAATATTTTGGTACCAGCGGCAAAGCCTTGATTGGGCTTCCGTTGCGTCGCAATCCATTCAGGGTTCTGTAATTCTACGCGGCAAGTAGGGAATGGCATCGGGATCGGGATTATCATTACCCATTTTATCTATTTATCATCTATTTCCAGGTAATTTTCTCTGTCATCGATGTTTGCCTTTTTCCTTCCATTTTTTCGTCTGAATAGCCAAAATATAAGATGCCCAGCACAATGTCTTCTTTTTTTAGCTTCAGAAAATCTTTCATCGCAGGGTGATGTGTCATGCCGCTCGTACTCCAAAAACTCGTGATCCCTGCCGCAGTAGCGCCCAATAAGATATTTTGAATAGCGGCAGCAGTAGCCGCAATTTCCTCCAGCGCTGGAATTTTTGGAGAATTGCCCCGTTGCATAATGGCAATTATAATATGAGATGCCAGATCACCATTGTGTAATTGTTTATCATAATTTGCTTGCTCAAAATTTTTAGGCGGCGTAAGACCTTTGTATAGCTCCGCATGCTGAAAGCAAAATTCTTTCACTTTATCTTCCGCATATACAATAAATCTCCATGGCTCAGTACGGCCATGAGTAGGGGCCCAATTAGCCAGTTGCAATATTTCTTTTACCTGTTCATCGGGAATCTTTTTACCATTCATTTTTGCAGGTTTAATGCTCCTGCGATTTTTGATGATGCTTGATATAATCAAAAAAAGATCGTCCATAATTTGTGTTGACAATACCTTATTAAGTTACCTCATCATTGTGTTCTTTGTGCAGAACCTTGTGAGCCCTGTGGTACAAAAAAATTGAAACAGTGAGGAACGCAAAGACCACGAGGGATTCACAAAATGCGCAAAGTAAAAACTATAACTGTTCAAAAAATTTTCTTGCAAATTCATCCAGACTCGGATCTCTCGCACCCATCAGCAAGATCGCACAATTTTCAGTGAGATGGGATTTGATAGCGCTAACAAAATCTTTTCTGTTTTCAACAAAGTAAGCACTGCTGCCAAGGATCTTCAGATCGTTGATCAAATCCGCGGCACTGATATTTTTTTCGGTAGTGCCGCCCGCGTAAAAAATCTCACTCATCCATATTTCATCTTGTGGTCTAAGAGCCTGCGAGATTTCTTTTACAAAGTCATTTCGAAGAAATCTTGTTGGGCCATATCCATGAGGTTGAAACCAGGCGATTATTTTTTTAGCCAATGGCTGCGCAGAATGAATGGCCGCAGCAACTTTTACAGGATTGTGAGCATAATCATCAATCACCCATATTCCATTTTTTTGTCCCAATACCTGGTTGCGACGGTAAATGCCCTCGTAATTTTTTATGGCTTCCGCACAAATTTTCAAATCAACCCCTAATTGATTAGCGACACTGGTTGCTGCCAATGCATTTTCCATATTGTGCCGGCCAATCGCATTCATGGAAAAATCAACACCATTTATTTTGAATTGAATTTGGAAACCAGTTTGAACGAAATCTGTTGCTTTATGGCCAGCTTCAGCATCATTTGAGGAAAAATCCTGTTTTTTATTTTGTGAGAAAGGAGCTGCCAGTTCGTTAGAAGCATTCACAACAAACAGCCTCGTTGTATGCTTTTTGAAAGTTTGAAAGATATTTTTGAGCTCATCAATTTCTTTATGGTCTTTATCAATATTCAGCAGCACACTAACTTCCGGATGATAATTGATAATAGATCCGTCCGATTCATCTGCTTCAATTGCCAGCCATTCTCCTTTTGCTACATAAGCATTTCCAATCTTTCCTTGTCTTTGCAATCTTACCAATCCGGCACCACTGATAATACTCGGTTCCAGGCCCGCACGATCCAAAATATCGAATAACATGGCTGTTGTAGTTGATTTGCCTGATGTACCTCCTACAGCAATTGTTCTTTTTGTATCACTGATAAGAGTAAGTAACTCTGACCGAAGAAGAATAGGAATATTTCGCCTTCTTGCTTTTTGAACTTCAACATTTGTTTCTTCGACAGCAGTTGAGGCAATGGCTAAATCTATTGTATTTGTAATTCCACTTCCATCTTGTAAAAAACAATGAATGCCTTCCCCCTCTAATTTGTCTCTTGTTTCATTTGACTGATTGGGAACAAAAAAACGGTCAGATCCCGAAACGGTTTTTCCAATGCCGGCAAGATATTGTGCCAGCGCACTCATCCCCGAACCGGCAATACCAATAAAAAATATATGCTGATAATTATCTAGAGAGCTGATCATTCTCGATTCAATTAATAATTATTAATTAATAATTATTAATTATTTTTTCATGCCCGTCATCTTTCCAAACATATTCATCTTATTCATGTTCTTCATCATTTCACGCATTTGCTCAAACTGTTTCATAAATGCATTTACTTCACTAATGTCTTTGCCGCTTCCTATGGCAATTCTTCTTCTGCGACTGCTGTCAATAATATCTGGATCAGATCTTTCCTTTGGTGTCATCGAATTAATCATAGCCTCAATTCCCTTGAATGCATCATCACTAATATCAATATCCTTGATTTGTTTCCCGACCCCTGGAATCATACCCATGAGGTCTTTCAGATTCCCCATTCTTTTTATCTGTTCCAGTTGCGCCTTGAAGTCAGCAAAGTCAAATTTATTTCTGCGTATCTTGGCTTCTAATTTTTTTGTTTGCTCTTCATCAAATTGTTCCTGCGCCTTTTCAACAAGAGTAGTGATATCACCCATTCCTAAGATACGCTGCGCCATTCTTTCGGGATAGAACACATCCAGTGTATCCATCTTTTCTCCACTACTTATAAACTTAATAGGTTTATTTACCGTGTATTTAATGGAGAGAGCAGCGCCGCCTCTTGTATCGCCATCGAGTTTTGTAAGAACAACACCGGAAAAGTCCAATCGATCATTAAAAGCCTTAGCTGTATTTACAGCATCCTGGCCGGTCATGCTATCAACCACAAACAAAATTTCGCTTGGGTGAACTGCATTTTTAATATTCGCAACTTCAGTCATCATTGCTTCGTCGATCGCTAAACGACCAGCCGTATCTATTATAACAACATTTTTATTTTTACTTCTCGATTCCTGGATGGCATTTTTGACAATAGAAACAGCATCCTTATTTTCTTCTTCAATATGCACATCAACACCAATCTGCTCACTTAATACTTTTAGCTGCTCCATAGCAGCCGGCCGATAAATATCGGCGGCCACTAACATGGGAGAAAGGCCCTTCTTTGCTTTTAAATAATTAGCAAGCTTACCACTAAAGGTCGTTTTGCCGCTACCCTGCAAACCAGCAATTAATATTATCGCGGGATTTCCTTTTGTATTGAAACTACTTTCCTCTCCGCCCATTAGTTCTGCCAATTCATCTTTTACAATTTTAGTCATCAATTGCCCGGGGCTAATAGCATTGATCACTTTTTCACCAACAGCCTTATCTTTTATACGATCTGTAAATTCCTTCGCGATTTTATAGTTCACATCCGCATCTACCAATGCACGACGAATTTCTTTTATTGTTGAAGCAATATTAAGCTCCGTAATTCTTCCCTGGCCTTTTATATTTTTAAAGGCCGATTCCAGCTTATCACTTAATGACTCGAACATAGTTCACTATATTTTCGTTTCACACAAAACAAAAGTGAACATGATGAATGTTCACTTTAAAATAAGATAGCAAAGATAAGAAGTAGAAGAGTAAAGTTTTATTTCATTATCCTAAGTAAGTTCTTAAAAGTTTACAACGATTAACGGTTCTTAACTTGGTAATAGCCTTGTCCTTTATCTGGCGAACTCTTTCGCGGGTAAGGCTAAATTTTTCTCCGATATCTTCAAGACTCATTGGGTGATCTACGCCAATACCGAAGAAATAGCAGATCACTTCTTTTTGTCTTTCTGTAAGCGTTTTTAAAGATCTTTCAATTTCTACTTTTAAAGACTCGGTGTGATCAAGTTCATTGTCTGTTTTTACAGCATTTGGATTTTCCAGTACATCAAGAAGGGTATTGTCTTCACCTTCGGCAAGAGGAGTGTCAACGCTCACATGGCGGGCTGAAATTCCAAGCGTAGCTGAAACTTCTTCAAGGTCCATTTCCAACTTGGTTGCAAGTTCTTCCGCTGACGGCTCTCTTTCAAACTCTTGTTCCAGTTGGGAATAAGCTTTCTGGATACGATTGGTTAATCCAACCTTGTTCAAAGGAAGCCTCACAATTCGGGACTGCTCGGCTAATGCCTGCAAGATACTTTGGCGAATCCACCACACTGCATAAGAAATGAATTTAAATCCCCGCGTTTCATCAAAGCGCTGAGCTGCTTTTATTAGCCCAAGATTGCCCTCGTTAATAAGATCGGGGAGTGACAGTCCCTGGTTTTGATACTGCTTGGCTACAGAAACAACAAAACGCAGGTTGGCCTTAGTTAAACGATCTAATGCTCTCTGATCTCCTTGCTTAATTAATCGGGCTAATTTTACTTCTTCCTCGGGGGTAATAAGATCGACCTTGCCGATCTCCTGAAGGTACTTTTCAAGACTTTGAGATTCACGATTCGTAATCGACTTCGTGATCTTCAACTGTCGCATACTCATAGGTTGGTTTTAAAAATGGGTTATTTTTAGGGTTATAGAATTATGTTAGTTTGGTTATAGTTATCCCAAAAAAAATCCCATCACAATGTCCGTCGTCCACCGAAAATGTTGAACGTCAAAGCAAATTAGGGTAATTAGCGATACGTCCCAAAAATATTTCCGGTCTCATTAAAACGTTCTTTAAAAACTTTTAGTATATGAATTTCCGAAAGGTGAAAAAATAAACACGAAAAAACTTTGACCCTTGGAATAATTATTTATAATTGCATTGATTGACGATTTAAAAGATGAAGATGAGTAAACAATTGTACACGCTTGAGTACCCGGTAAGATGTTCACCCAGCATTCTGTACGAATTCCTTTCCACACCTGCAGGCTTGCAGGAGTGGTTTGCCGATAAAGTTGATGAACGGGATAATGTATTCTTTTTTTCATGGAATGGCTCCTCACAAAAAGCGGAAGTGTTGGAAAGTCAGGACGAAAAATATATACGTTTTCGTTGGCTCGATGCTCCTGAAGAGGAATACTTTGAATTCAGTATTGAAAAATCAGAAATAACTAACCAGACCATTCTTGTGGTTAAAGACTTTGCTGAAAAAAAAGAAATGAAGGATCAGAGTATGCTATGGGATTACCAGGTAAAAGACCTGTTTCATCGCATTGGAAGTAATTAACCAAGCCATTTGGTTATATGAGTAAAACTTTCTGATAACAATATTATCGCATTGTCCCACTGCGAAAATGAAAGTTCCCAGGATAATTTTATGAATGGTCTTTGTTCTAGTTGGGCTGCAAATTCGGCTGCGGTGAAATTCTTTACCGGTAGATAGTTTTCCTTTTCAAAATGATGATGCCATTGCTCTTGATTAATACAGGTATAAAATTCATTTTTTCGTATCTCTTCATAGGAATTAATGAGAGATTTGCCGTATCTCTGTTTGTATTTACCGGAAACATGTAGTGTCGTGCTGAAAAAATTTCCCCACCAAAACATAATGCGGATTGCAAAAATATTTTCTTTATCAAAATAGCGGGGATAATCAAGCATCAGCCATGGTAACCCTTTATAATTTTCTCCTTTTGAGATTTTTGGTGAAACAGCGATTACCTCTGCAGGAAAAATAGGAGGATGCTGTTTTGCATACTCTGAAATATTTTGCTGTACTTCTTCCAGCAATCGTTGTGCTTTTTTAACAATCATGTTTTTTGTTAAAATCCATTCGGGGTTTGTAAGCAAATCCATCTCAAAAGGTGAAAGCTGTAATTTTGTTTCATTGTCCATAATTCAAAAATAGCAAACTATCATTCTTTTGTTTCCCAATATCGATGATCAAAAAACTTGACATACTTATTATAAAGGCATTCATCGGTCCTTTTATCGCTACTTTTTTCATTACTTTACTGGTATTGGTCATGCAGTTTTTTTGGTTATGGATTGATGATTTTGTAGGTAAAGGATTGAGTACGGGAATCATTCTGGAATTTACCTGGTATCAAACAGCGGCATTAGTTCCATTAGCACTGCCACTTGCTGTGTTGCTTTCCTCGCTAATGACATTTGGGAACCTTGGTGAAAGTTTTGAATTAGTTGCTATCAAGTCGGCGGGCATATCGCTGTTGAGATTCATGCGGCCCTTATTTATCGTTTCCCTTTTTTTATGTTTTCTTGCTTTTTTATTTGCCAACTATGTTATGCCTGTGGCGGTATTAAAATCTAAAACATTGTTAGGTGACATTTATATAACCAAGCCAGCTTTTGAATTAAGAGAAGGTGTTTTTTATAATAAGATCGAAGGGTTCGCCATAAAAATAGGAAGGAAAGAGAATGACAGCATTATTCATGATGTGATCATTTACGAAAAAGGCGGAACGCTCCAGGATAATTTTATCGTAGCTAAAAGCGGTGTAATGAACATAACAGATAACCGTCGCTATCTCGAAATGAGATTAAAAGATGGCTGGCGTTATGAGGAAAAAGGACAGCGGTTTTCAACGAATTCTGATTTTATACGCCTGGGCTTTAAGGAATATAAAAAACAATTTGATTTAAGTTCACTTCAATTCAACCGCACATCTGACAGTCTTTATCAAAACAATCAGCAGATGCGGAATATGAGACAATTGGATAAGGCTATTGATTCATTAAAAAGAGAAGTTAGTAAATTAAAACTGCGGACTAAAAAAGAAGAGCTGCCTAATTTTCAATTTACTGTTTATCTGGATAGTGGATGGCGAAGAGCAGATACGTTCAAATTTAGAGATGTAAAAAAATTTGATGAAATATTGCCTGACTCATTAAGAAGATTTATTAATGACAGAGCTTATAATCAGGCAATTTCGGTTAAATCAAATAATGATATTCTGGCGGCAGAGTATGAAAGTAAGAAAAAAGATCTGCGGCTTCATCAAATTGAATGGCATCGGAAGATTGCTTTATCTGCGGCTTGTCTTGTATTGTTTTTGATTGGAGCGCCGCTTGGTTCTATTATCCGCAAAGGCGGTCTGGGGACCCCCTTAATCTTTGCTATAGGTTTCTTTATGGTTTTTTATTTTCTAAGTAATACCGGGCAAAAGTTTGCAAAGGAAGGAGCTATGAGTCCATTTATGGGAATGTGGTTGTCAACATTTATCCTGGTGCCCATTGGAGTCTTTCTTACCTACAAAGCTTTAAAAGATTCGCAGTTACTCAACAAAGAGTTCTATTTCCGCTTGCGACGAAAATTACAGGCATTTATAAAGCAAAGGAATAATGCGATTAAAATTCGCGAAGGGAAATTTGAATAACTTGCCTTTCTTGAAAAAGCAACAGCAAAATCTTACGGTTCAAAAATGGGTGGCTGCTATTTCTGTAGTTCTACTTGTCATTAAATTTTCGGCTTATTTTCTTACTCATTCTGTAGCCATTTTAACGGATGCCTTGGAAAGTATTGTAAATGTAGTGGCGGGGTTTATTGGGTTATATAGCTTATACATAGCGGCCAAGCCTCGCGATATAAATCATCCTTATGGGCATGGCAAAGCTGAATTTATTTCTGCAGCGGTAGAAGGAACGCTCATTCTCTCAGCTGGTGCAATCATTATTTATAAAGGCGTTCAACATTTAATCTATCCGGTACGGATCACCAGTATTGACAAAGGAATAATACTCATAGGAATTACTGCCTTAGTTAATTTAGCGGTCGGCCTGGTCGGAGTAAAATATGGACGAAAAAACCAATCACTTGCATTAATAGCCAGTGGACGCCATCTAATTTCAGATTCCTATTCCACTTTTGGAATTATTACGGGCCTTCTGCTCATCTGGTTTACAAAATTGATATGGATTGATAGTACAGTCGCCATCGTTTTTGGAATTATCATTATTTATACCGGTTATAAAATTCTCAGAAAGTCCATAGCTGGCATTATGGATGAAGCTGATGTGGAATTGCTGACGAGGATGATCGCGATATTAAATCTTAACAGGAGAGAGAACTGGGTGGATCTTCATAACCTGAGGGTGATAAAATATGGAAGCACTTTGCATGTCGATTGCCATTTAACGGTGCCCTGGTATTTAAATGTGCATGAGGCACACGGGGAGATCGAAGCACTCGGTAAATTGATCAGGAAGGAGTTCGGCGAATTGCTTGAACTTTTTGTTCACTCCGATGGTTGTTTGTATGTGCAGTGCCCTATCTGTATAAAATTAGATTGCGCGGTAAGGCATCATCCATTTGAAAAAAGAATTGAGTGGACGCTTGAAAATATTTTACAGGATAAAAAACATCAATTATAATTTTGATTCCATGAGTACAAAGACAATAACTTACTGGCAAAAGGATCAGCAGTTTAAAAGTTATCACGGCAAAAATGAAATAAAAATTGACGGAAAAAGGGAAAATGGATTTGGTTCAAAAGCCCTTTTGTTGTCAGCCGCCGCCGCCTGCAGCGGTATTGACATTGTAGATATACTTAGAAAAATGAGAATTAATTTCTCCGACTTTGAAATCGAAACAGAAGCTGAGCAAACTGAAGAGCATCCAAGAGTTTTTAAGGATATTTTTATTACTTATAAATTAAAAACAGATAAGGCCAATGAGGAGAAGGTAAGAAAGGCAATTGAACTCTCATTGGATAAATATTGTGGAGTTTCAGCTATGCTCAAAAAGAATTCTCCGATTCACTATAAATTGCAGATATTGTAAATTTCTTATGTTATCAAGAAAAGCACAATATGCGTTCAGGGCATTGACTCACCTCGTTGAAAAATACGATCAGGGCCCTGTGCTTATTTCAGAAATATCAAAGAAGAAAAAAATACCATTGAAATTTCTTGAAAATATTCTTTTGGAGTTAAAAAAGGCCGGTATTCTGGAAAGTAAAAAAGGGAAGGGTGGAGGTTATTATATCAAAAATCATCCTTCTAAAACCCATATGGCAAATATCATCCGGATTGTAGATGGTCCTATCGCGATGCTGCCTTGCGTAAGCCTTTATTTTTATGAGCGTTGCAAAAATTGTAACGAGGAATTCTGCGCTTTGCACGACACCATGATAGCAGTTCGTGATGCTACATTAAACATTCTTGAGCATCGAACTTTGCAGGATCTGGCAAACTGACTAGTATAATTACTAACAACTGTTGTAAAAAGAAATCACAATGAAGTCCACTCGTTTGGTAGGGTATTGTTTTTGACTTAATTTCGAATTCAATTTTCACTAAGTCGCAAGTTGATCCTCGCCACGGAGCGCTGCCCAAATATTCAAATGAGATTGAGCAAAAATGAAATAGAAAGAATTGAAGCGGCTTCATTAGTTGAAGCACTTGAAATAATAACTGATTTATTTCCAGGTAAGGCTGTTTTTTCATCCTCGTTGGGACAGGAGGACCAGGTAATCACCGACGCCATTTTTAAAAATGATTTGCCAATAAAAATATTTACCCTTGATACAGGTCGTTTGTTTAATGAGACGTATGAGCTATTGGAGAGAACAATAGCACGATATAAAAAGCCAATACAGGTTTATTTTCCTGATGCTAGAGATGTAGAAGAATTTATTACGACAAAGGGAGTGAATAGCTTTTATGAATCAGTGGACAATAGAAAGCAATGCTGCCACATTCGCAAGGTAAAATCGCTAAACCGTGCATTGGAAGGTGCGAATGTCTGGATCACTGGTCTTCGTGCTGACCAATCTGACAACAGGAAGGAGATGCCAATGATTGAATGGCTGGAAGATAAACAGCTTTATAAATTCAACCCTTTATTAAACTGGACACATGCTGAAGTGTTAGATTATATAAAAGAATTTTACGTACCATACAATCCATTGCATGATAAAGGGTTTATCAGCATTGGTTGCGCCCCTTGTACCAGAGCGATTGAGGTGGGAGAAGATCCAAGAGCAGGAAGGTGGTGGTGGGAAACATCCCAAAAAGAATGTGGCTTGCATATTC
>WNFY01004784.1_pt1 | contig 12372 bp, 12 predicted proteins | sample 5400091 | NCBI WGS metagenome assembly WNFY01 (sample SAMN13153364, study PRJNA577476) | soil metagenome | isolation source: 60 cm soil or saprolite under grassland replicate 1 | place: USA:California | collected 2016-06-15 | reverse complement strand
ACCGTTGCAAACTGACTGATGCGACGAGACGCTCTGGCGGGGCGATAGCGACAGCACGATGACAAGGACACATTGAGCAACTGGAGAAACCCTCCCGATATCGCTCATTGGCCTTTGAAACGCTCTTCCACTGCCGGATCCGACAGGTTGAACCACTGCTGCAGAAAATAAATCCGCAGCATCCGGTCCACTCCTACCGGCGGACGTCCATTTCCCGGCTTGGGATAGTGTGGCTCAACCAGCGCACACAACTCGCGCCACGGGACAACCCGTTCCATTTCTTCCAGAAATACCTGTCGTCGTGTCTTTTTTGTGTACCGCTCAAAACCATTCATCGTCGCCAGAGTCCTTTGTTGTTTATTCGTCGACCTCATCTGGCGCAACTTACTCTATATTCCTGTGGAAAGGGAGACCTTATTCAGAGTCTCCCTAGAAAAGCTCGCTACAGAGAATTGCGCCGGCAGTCCACGAAGTTCGAGGCGGCACAAACTAGGCAATGCGCCTGAGATATCAAAATGGAGAATGAGAAGCAACAGCGGCGATCGGAACGCATTGGGCACAAACTGCCAGTTAAGGTCACGATCTTTCGAGAAGGGCGACGCTCTACGATGACAGGGGAGGGCTGCGATTTCAGTAAAGGGGGGAATGCGATTGTTCCTGACGTTCGGCTTGGATCCTGGAGCACCTCTAATCCTAGAATTCGTTCTCCCGTACACCTCAACACCGATCGTGGTACGTGGGGTGGTCAGAAACCAAAATGAATTTTATTACGGGATAGAGTTTTTGGGAGTGAGTCCTTACCAACAGGAGATGCTCCAGCGCAACTGTGCTGTCTTGAATCTATTGAGCTGAGGCATTCGCTTATTGGATTAACTCTTAGTGGCGAGTAGAGTTCGCCAAATCCAAGCAAAGCTGGTTGCTAACGTAATCGGCGAGACACGGCTCGTCCAGAGCTAGGGTGTCTGAGATTTGGCATAGCAACATCGAGTCCTAATCCTACTAGGAAGCCCCAGAGTCTGAACTTATTTGCCTTCGCTTTCCTGCACATGATGCAAACCGGGCAAGGAACCCGTAAAGGCTTCCCTTTGGCGCGCTCCGCTCGACCTTGACTGAATCCTTGCCCGTTTTGCCAAGACTCCTCCGCTAGAAAACGAAGGCTCACAATATCACTTGCTGAGGCGCAGACTATAACGATCTCACCGTCAATGCACGAGATTGGCACCGTCTAAAGAGTCACTGTTGGCCGCACTTCGATCCCCAGTCGAATGTTCATAACTCATCTAGCTGTTGACCCCGACCTTGCGCAAGAAGGTCATCATCGGGCACCAATTGGTGAACGCGGACTGGAACAGATTTAGCCCAACGAAGGCAGTCAAAAGATACCAGTATGGGCTCAACCAATGCCCGAGTGCTAAAGATACGAGGATGAAAATCCCGGCGATCAGCCGAAGCGCACGTTCTAGGTTCATGGCGAAACCTCCTTGAATTGGACTACAAACTGTTTAGCACAACTTCGCATTGTGGTGTCTCGCATTCAGCAATGTTTTCCGGTGAGTGCGGATGCCTTGGAGGGATCCCCCTCCCAGCGTGTTGAGACAAGTAGTAGAGGACTGGCACCGCCATGCGCGACAGGACGGTGGACGCCACCTCTCCCGCCATCAGCGACAGCGCCAGTCCCTGAAAAATCGGATCGAATAAAATCACGCTCGCTCCCACGACTACGGCGGCCGCTGTAAGCAGCATGGGACGGAAGCGCACTGCGCCGGCATCGACGACGGCCTCTTCGAGCGACATTCCCTGTGTGCGGCGCAATTCAATGAAGTCAACGAGAATGATGGAGTTGCGCACGATGATCCCTGCACCCGCGATAAATCCAATCATCGAGGTTGCGGTGAAGAAAGCGCCCATAAGCGCATGCGCGGGCAAAATGCCCACCAGAGTGAGCGGAATCGGCGCCATGATAACCAGCGGCGTTTTGAATGAGCCGAACCAGCCGACTACCAGCACGTAAATAAGGACGAGTACCGCAGCGAAGGCGAGGCCCAGGTCACGGAAGACTTCCACCGTGATGTGCCACTCGCCGTCCCACTTCATGGAATAGCGATCAGAACGTTCGGGCATAGTTGTGCCCTTATACTGCGTAACCCCGTAGCCGTCGGGTAGCTTAATCTTATCGATGGCGTCGCTCATCTTCATGATCGCGTACACCGGGCTTTCCTCTCCGCCCGCAACGTCCCCCGTTACATAGACCACCGGCTGCAGATTCTTGCTGTAGATACTGGTATCGATCGTGGTTTGCTGCAGGTTCGTCACTTCTTGCAGCGCGATTTGACCGCCCGAAGCAGTTGGCAGCTTCAGGTTTCCGAGGCCTTCGATTCCTGAGCGATCAGCACGTGCCAACCGAACCTCGATAGGAATGTCCTCGCGTGATTGGGGATCGTGCAACAATCCCGCGTTCGCGCCGCTCAGACCTACGTGCAGCGTACTGGTAACGTCTGCTGGCGAGATGCCGTGCAGCGCTGCTTTCTCCAAGTCCACTTTCATGTCGTACTTGGTTTGTGGGTCCTCGACGTACCAGTCCACGTCCACGACGCCCGGCGTCTGCTGAAAAATTTTCTTGATCTGAGCTGCTAGTTCGACTTGGCCTTTGTAATTCGGACCATAGACTTCGGCAACCAGGGTCTGGAGCACTGGCGGACCTGGCGGAACTTCCGCGACCTTAATGCGGGCGCCGAATGGCTGGGCAATCTTGTCCAGTTGCGGACGCAACCGCCGCGCGATGTCGTGGCTCTGAGCTCTTCGATCGTGGCGCGATAGCAGGTTTACTTGTATGTCAGCTTGGTTGGGCTGACTACGCAAGAAGTAATGACGCACCAGGCCATTGAAATTGTAGGGACCGGAGGTGCCGGCGTAGATCTGGTAATTGACAACTTCCGGCTGTTCTCCCAGGAATTGTCCGAGCGCCTGTGCAACGCGAGTCGTTTGCTCGAGCGGCGTTCCGTCGGGCATGTCGATGATGACCTGGAACTCGCTCTTGTTATCGAAGGGTAGCATCTTCACTCGCACCCATTTGAAAGGAACGAAGGCGACGGCGGCCAGCAGTAACAGGACGACACTTGCGAGAAACATCCGGCGCCGGCGGGCATCAACGATCAGAGGGGTCATCATCCGTCGATACAGGCGCGTGGTCCACCCTTCCGCTTCCTGCGTGGCACCGCCGCCCTTGCTCGCGTAGTGCCGCAGCAACCGCAACGCAGCCCATGGCGAAACCACGAACGCGACGAGGAGCGAGAACAACATCGCGGCCGAAGCGCCTACGGGAATGGGGCGCATGTACGGGCCCATAAGCCCACGCACAAACGCCATAGGTAGAATGGCCCCGATGACGGCGAAGGTGGCGAGAATCGTGGGATTGCCGACCTCGTCCACGGCCTCAACCGCAACCTGACTTAGCGGCCGCCCTCGACTTTCGGGCAGCCGGAAATGACGCACGATGTTTTCGACCACAACGATGGCGTCGTCTACCAGAATCCCGATGGAGAAGATCAGCGCGAACAGTGTGACGCGGTTCAGGGTGTAGCCGTATAAATAGAAGACTGCGAGAGTGAGAGCCAATGTGACCGGTATCGCCAGCAGCACGACTCCCGATTCGCGCCATCCCAGCGCAATGGCGATCAGCAGTGTGACCGACAATGTGGCAATCAACAGGTGTTTCAGGAGTTCGTTAGACTTGTCTTTCGCTGTCTCGCCATAGTTGCGCGTGATTGTGATGTTCAGATCATTGGGCAACATGTATCCGCGCATGGCGTTGACTCGCTCTAGCACACGGTCGGAGATAACCGTTGCGTTGGTGCCTTTGCGTTTCGAGAGCGTGATCGTCACCGCCGGGTAATCGGCTGCAGGGTGGCTCGCAGCGCTGCGAAATAAGGCGTAGGTCTCCGGTTCGGCCGGGCCGTCTTGCAGCTTCTCCACTACGTCACGCAAATAGACAGGCCGACCGCCGTGGACTCCGACCACCAACTGCCGGAGGTCATCAATACCGGTGAAGAACGCACCCGCCTCCACTTGAAATGCACGGTTGTCTCGCGCGAAGCTGCCGGCCTGCCCACGGTTGTTCGCATTCTGGAGCTGAGAGACCGCCTCGCCCGGGGTGATTCCATATGCGGCCAGGCGCTCTGTATCGAGCACTACCCGCAGTTCTCGACGCTGACCGCCGATGATTTTGGTCTCGGAAACATCATCGATTTGCTTGAGCGAATTTTCTAGTTCACCTGCGATTTGCCGTAGCCGGTACGAGTCGTAGCCTCTGCCCCACAACGTCAGCGCCATGATAGGCACGTCATCAATCGAGCGGTTCTTAATGATCGGTTGTGACACACCCGGTGGAATGCGATCAAAGTTGGCGTGGAGTTTGTTGTACACCTCGACGATGGCGTCTTCCTCCTTTGTTCCAACGTAGAAGCGCACGACCAGCATGCTTACGCCGGGATGACTGATCGAGTAGATGTACTCGACGCCCGGCACTTCGCGCAGCAGTTTCTCCATCGGCAGACTGACCCGCTGCGCTACTTCTTCTGAAGACGCTCCTCGCATCTGGACAAATACGTCCAGCATGGGAACCACAATTTGCGGCTCTTCCTCGCGCGGGGTCTTGAGGATGCTGAATGCGCCCAGAAGCACTGCCGCTACGATCACTAAGGGTGTCAGTTTGGAATCAATGAACGCGTGTGCGATGCGACCCGCCAGTCGCAACCGCCATGAGGGCTGACCCTGTGGGTTGGATTCGTCTCTAGTCATTACTCAACCTCAATGCGCTTGCCGCTCAGGTCAAGCTCTCCCGGTCTTGCGACCAGCCGGTCACCGCTTTGCAGTCCAGAGAGCACTTCAACGTCTGCTCCGGAAAGCTTTCCCAGCGTGACGTAACGCAAACTTGCGACTTTGTTCTCGTCCAGTACGAAAACGCCTTGCAATTGCCCCCGGGCGACCACCGCAGTGCGCGGAATGACCAGAGACTGCCTCTCGCCCCGAGAAAACTGCGCCCGCCCAAAGAGACCCGAGCGAAGCCAAGTATCTGTAGGTAATTCGATCTTCACCAGGAAGCTGCGACTCGCTGGATCTGCCGCTGGAACGATCTGTGCGACCCGCCCTTTCATCGCAGTATCGCCAAGCGCATCAATCAAAACCGGCGCCTGTTCCCCCAGGCGAAGATAACGGAGTTCGTTTTCGTTTACGGTGGCTTCAAGCCGGTAACGACTCAGGTCTTCCACGGTAAGGATCGGCAGTCCAGGGCTGGCCAATGCACCGGGATCGAGTCGTCTTTCGGTCACTACTCCATCAAAAGGAGCCCGAATTCGCGTGTACTCAAGGGTGTTCCGCGCTTGCGTCGCTTCTGCCTTCGCCTGCGCTAGCGCTGCGCGCGCCAGGTCGCGCCGGGCGAGTGCCGATTGCTGGCGAGTCTTTTTCTCATCAAATTCCTGAGGGCTGACAATTCCTTTTTCGGACAGGCTCTGATAACGCTTGAAGGTCGCTTCGGCCAGCGTGAGCTCAGAATCCGTTGCTGTGATTTCCTGTTGCGCAGCCGCTTCTGCCGCTGTCGCACGATCCAAAGCGGCCTTAGGCTGAGCATCATCGATGGCAACCAGTACGTGGCCGCGTTGGATGCGATCTCCCTCGTGGACTCGAACCTCTAAGATCGTGCCCATTACCTGGCTGGCTGACGAACTGGTCTGGGCTGCGTGCACGGTTCCAGCGGCCTCGAGGATATTTGGCAGGTTGGATATTTTCGCGGTAATAATCGGAAGGTTTCGAACTGTTCCAGGTGCGTTGGCTGCCACCTGCCGATCCGCCGAGCAACTGGCCAGCAATCCAACTGAAGTGAACAGAATCGCAAGCATAATTGCCCGTCTAACATTTATGGTGTCACCGTTGGACGTGCGGACGAGTTGGGGTCGGGGTGTCAATTCTGTGCTCCCGCTGTCTGCAGTGGCCGCATCCACTCGGGCTTCTCGTCCAGAATTTCGTAAGTCGTGTGACAACTCGCCGTCTTCTGCACCATGGCACCGACAGAACAGTACTTTTCCTCGGAAAGATGGATGGCCTGTTCTACCGCAGCTGCGTCAACATCGAAGCCAGTGAGCACATGATGAATGCGTACGTTGGTGAACACCTGTGGCGGACGCTCAGCCTGATCGGCCTCAACCCGCACTTCATATCCTGTGACCTTTTGGTGATACTTCTGCCGGAGAACGGTGATGACGTCGAATGCAGTACAACCGGCCAGCCCGACCGCAACCAGTTCGATCGGCTTGGGGCCACTGCCTCCAGCGGCATCGTCGATCAGTAGCGTGTGACCGCTTCCGCTTTGTGCCACAAACTGGCGCCGCTGCCCCAGTGCTTGAGTAAGTTCAACGTTCGCGGTGATCATGATTGCCTCCTGCTTCGGTCTTCGCGGAGCACACGAATAAATGCAGGAAGCTGGATTTTGTTACAAGAACTTTTGGGGAGTTTTCGGGAGTTCTGTGCGATTGACCTAAGCTGGGAGTGAAGCAATACGCTTGCAGTTCTTCAAGATTTCCTTCCGCAGCTTGGCCGCTTTCTTCCCATTTGGACACTCGGCTGGCGATTTGCGGCATTGTTCAATGGTCGCCTGCAGACTGGAGAGAAATTCCTTGCACGGCTCGCAGCCATCGAGGTGCTTTTCCAGTTCGGCGCATACGGAGTCATCCAGGCGCTCGTCGAGATAGTTAGAGAGTTCCGCGAACATCGCCTTGCAGCGACCGGGTCTCGGCTCACTAGCGGTCATAGCTTGAGATGCAAGAGGCCGCAGGTGTCGGTCGCGGCCCTGCTTGGGCCTCACGAGTTCCTTGCGCACGAATAATCTTGCGCGGTGAAGACGAACGCGTACTGTACCTGCGCGTAAACCTGTTATCTCTGCGACCTCTTCGTCGGTGAGTCCTTCCATGTCGCGCAAAACCAGAACGATCCGATACTGTGGCGGCAGCTTCTGTATTGCGTCCCGCAGCCATCGCGCCTCTTGACTGTGTATCGCGAAGGTCTCGGGATTCACGCCGCCCTGGACAACGGTTCCGAGTTCTTCTCGATCCGGCATCAATTCTTCAATTGAAAGCTCTTGTTTAGGGGCAAACTTGCTCTTGCGACGGCTCATCAGGCAGCGGGTCTTTGCGACTTTGTAAAGCCACACAACAAGAGCCTTCGGACTCTCAAATCTGGATAAAACAGGGACCGACTTGGCCAGCACCTCTTGCATGGTGTCTTCCGCGTCTTCGCGCTGCTGGCATACTCGCATACTGAACGAGAAGACGGTTTCCTGCAAAAGCTTCAGCGCCTTTTCCATCGACTCTGGCTGGCCCACCTTCAATAATTCAATTGCTTGTTCAATCTCGCTTCGCACATCGTTAACATAACACGCAGGATCGCACACGAATTCGTCCTGGCAGCAAGCTGATCGAGCAAAAACCCTATCCTGATATCATTGGTTGGACTCTTAGGATCAATCACTTTGGTGAAGAAAACGGACAAGGATTCCGACGCGCTCCAAGCTGAAGTGTTCGAACGGCAAGCTCGGATCTGCAAAGCATTTGCCAATTCCACGCGGCTGCGCATGCTCGACTTATTGGGCAAGCGCGACTGGGCTGCCTCCGAACTGCAGGAGCAACTGGGTGTTTCCAAGGCCAATCTCTCGCAACACGTCGCGATTTTGAAATCGGCGGGAATTGTTGCCGCACGTCGCAATGGTAAAGCGGTTTACTTCTCGCTGACCATGCCGGAAGTAAAGAGTGCCTGCCAACTGATTCGAGACGTTCTGCGCGCCCAGATTCGAGATGGCCGCCGATTGTCGGTTTAGAAGGAGGTCGTAATAGCGATGGCGAAAGCACTGCCGAAACCGGTAAATCAATTCAGCAAGCAGTATCCAAAGATATGGGAAGCCTTTAATGAGCTTGGCGAACGGTGCCACAAGGCTGGTCCCCTCGATGAGAAGACCCGCCGTTTGGTGAAACTTGCCCTTTCAATTGGCGGCGGCTTGGAAGGGGCCACACACTCGGCAGTTCGGAACGCGCGTAGTGCGGGCATTACTGCGGGCGAGATTAATCATGTCGCGCTTCTAGCCATCACCACTTTAGGCTTCCCCGCGGCAACCCGGGCGATGACTTGGATTGGCGACCTGCGAGAAGCAAAATAACTTCACACCGCGAGTTGCTGCCCGCTGCGAATCTGGGCTCGCAGTACATTGCGAATCAACTGACAGGCTTGCTTTACCTCGGGAATCGCCAGAGAGCAGTACACCTGTTTGCCCTCGCGATGGGTGATGATCACGCCCGCCGCTCTCAGAATGGTCATGTGCTGCGACAAATTCGCTTTTGATATTGCAAGCTGTTCCTGAAGTTCGGAAGCCGCGTAAGGCCGCTGCGCAATCATATCGAGGATGCGGAGGCGAATCGGATTGGCGAACGCCTTACAGATGCTGACCTGCTTTTCGTAAATCATCGTTTCAAGTCCGTTTTCTTTTTTCATGACGCACCTCGCGCTGCCGAATCTCAGTTGAACCTGCTCATTTGTCCCGCAAAAACGAATATGTAGCGCAGCAGAAAACCACCTGCGAGCACCAGGAGAGCTGTTACCGCCGTCAGCCGTTGGTTGTAGTGAACTGTTGCCTTGGACAACAGGGCCGGCAGGCTTTCAAAGACTTCGATTCCCAGTGGCAACAGCAACCCGAGGCCGAGAAAGAAGACCCAAAAGAGAACGGTGAATGGGCCTCCCAAAATTAGTACGAGTGAGTCCTTGACCGCTTGCACCGACAGCTGTCCATGCACGATATACGGGACCACAATGAAAAACTCCAGAGTCATCAGGACGACATCGAGGGTATAAAGCAACTGAAATCCGCGAGAATCAGATGGTTGACGACTGAACGCCAGCACCAGCATGATCGCCGCACAACCGGTGGAGAGCGCGGAGAACAGAAACAGCTGCGCTACCAGATTCGTGTTCCAGAATGGCCGGGATTGCACCGCTCCCAACAGCACTCCAGTATAGATACCTACGCCGACGCTGATGGGCAGTCCGATGAGGGCTAGAATTCGCTGCTTGCTGGAGATGTCGCGATTCAGGGACTGCAGGAAACTCAGCCGCTTCGGAATTCTGGAAAATATCCATGTGCGTTGCTCTGCCGTCAACCAGGAATAAAAGTACACGATCGCCACAACGGTGAACGCGACTAGCAGCCAGGAGCCAAGCGACATCGGGCTAGTCCACTCAATGTGAACAAACAGCTTCCAGAACTGATACCAGCGCCCCAGATCGAAGATGAGAATGAAGCAACCAAGCATCACCGGCCAGGGGCCGAGCAGCGCTCCGATTCTGGCGATTGTCTTATACGCGCTGTCTTCGTCATTCTTCTGCAGCAAGCTTGCGAGGGCGGAGACGAAATACAGTCCTGCTGAAAGGCCGCCTAGGAAAAGATAGCTGACGATCAAGTATCCCCATTCAATCTTCTTCACAGTGGCCTCCTTACAGCAGATAGTAAATCTGTGGACCGGTGCCGGCCTCGGGCTTCTTGGTGCGATATCGCCGGCTTTCGAGCAATTGTCGAACCGGCCCGTTGAGATCGTTCAAATCACCGAACACACGGACTTTCGATGGGCAGGTTTCCACGCAGGCCGGCAGTTCGCCGCGATCCACGCGTTTGGCGCAGAAATCGCACTTCTCCACTACACCCTTGTCCTCTCGGAAGAAGCGCGCGTCGTACGGGCAGGCGATCATGCAGTAGCGGCAGCCCACACACTCGGCTTCGTTGATCGCGACAATTCCATCTGGTCGCTGATAAGAAGCGCCGGTCGGGCAGACGCGAACGCATGCCGGACTCTCGCAGTGCTGACACTGTCCAGGTTCGAAGGCGGCGAGCAACTTTGGCCACTCGCCGCGGTGTTCTTCGTCAATCCAGTTGCGACTATAGCGTAGCGGGACGTTGTTCTCGGCACGGCAGGCGACCACACAGGCCTTGCAGTCAATGCACTTTTTGGGGTCGATCACCAGGGCATAACGTTTTTTATGTGCCATGCGGGTTCACCTAAACCTTTCTCACTTTCACGAACGTCTCGTGCAGAGCAGCGTTGCCTGAAACCTTGTCCCATGCGGTTTCGAGCAGTTGCGCATCGCAGGCTCCAACGCCAGCTACGAGACGTTGCCATTTCGCGCGTTTTCCAAAACCGTGAAGCATAAAGACGCAATCGGGCCGGATTTCCTGTGTCACCTTTGCTTTTAGGCGCACGGCCCCTGCTGTGCTGGCGGCTTCAACGAGTTGGCCGTCGACTATTCCAAGCGAATCCGCGGTCGCCGGATTCAGCCACAGCCGGTTTTCCGGATCGAAAGCATTCAGCCAGGGATTATTGGTGTTGTTTGCGTGCGTGAAATAAGCTTTCCTTCCCGTAATCAGGCGAAACGCGCCCGGCGGCGGCGGGGCGGGAGCGTGATAAACCGGCAGCGGCTCGTACCCGAACTCTTGCAACCGGTCGGAGAACAATTCAATCTTGCCCGACTTGGTCACGAAGCGATGCTCGGCATTCAGAGTCGTTCCATACTTCGGAAAATCCGGTGGGACATAGATGCCGTGCTCCTTCAGATAATCCAGCGGAGCATCAAGCGGCAGTTCTTTCACTTGGGCGTTCACCCATTGCTCGATGGTGAAATCAAAATACTGTGAACGGTTCAGGCGCTTGGCTAGTCCTTGAACGATTTCGAGCGTCGGCTTGGTGTCGTGGAGCGGCTTGATGACCGGCTGGCGGTACACCACTACCGGCCAGATTCCGCTCATCACTTCCACCGGGTCTTGCCGTTCCAGATAAGTCGATTCCGGGAAGATTACATCGGCGTACCAGGCGGTGTCGCTCATTTGAACATCAATCACTCCTACGAAGTCCATCTGCTGCAGCATCTGGATGGTCTTCGCCTGGTCGGGCAGAGCGTTCATTGGATCTTGTTTGTGAATCATCCAGGCCTTAACTGGATAAGGAGTACCCGCCAGCACGTTTTCCCGCAACTTCAGATATGCACCGTCACCTTTGGCTGCCATTGGGAAATTTTTGTCGATCTCATCAATGCGCGACGCAACGGGGTCATCCCAAGGAAAGAAGTCGTATTCACCCAGCGCAATCTTCCCATTCGGAACCATGCCGCCTTCGCGGTCCCAGCTGCCAACAATCGCATTCAAGATGGCCTGTGCACGGCGGGTTTGGAAATCTTCGCGGTACCAAGACGACCTGCGTCCCGCGTAATAAACCGCTCGCGGCGCGGCGTCGGAGAATTCACGCGCGATCCTCACGATATGTTTTGCCGGAATTTCCGTCTCCTGCTCTGCCCATTCCGGCGTGAAGGTCTTAACGTGATCAACCAGCTTGTCTATGCCGACTGTGTAGGTATTGACGAATTCCTTGTCGTACCGGCCCTCGCCCACAATCACGTTCAGCATGGCCAGAATGAATGCGAGATCAGTGCCTGGTTTGATGGGATACCACTCGTCGGCTTTCGAGGCGGTAATGGTGAAGCGCGGGTCAAGATAGATCAGGCGAGCTTTGCGCTCCGTGGTCGAGTCGATAAGATCCATCGTGTCCGGCGTGATGAACGATTCGAAACGGTTTGCGCCTGACATAATGACGTACTTTGCCTTGGCCAGTTCGAAGGATGGAACCGTGCCAAATGTGGCAGAGTAGGCGAGGTTGACCGAGGCCAGACATAGTGTCGGGTGACGCACAATATTGGGGGAGCCAAAGGAAAGGCCCAGGTTCTTGAAAAATGTCTCCTGGAAGCTTTCGGTCGAGGACCACAGACTTCCCTGCGGTCCATATTTGTCTTTAACTGCTGTCAGCTTCTGCGCGGCAAAGTCCCAGGCTTCGTCCCAGGTGGCAGGGCGCCACTTACCTTCTCCGCGTTCCCCGGCACGGATGAGGGGCTTTTTCAAACGCGCAGGATCATAGACCTGCAGAATCCCTGCATTGCCCCGGGCACACAACATGCCGCGTGATTTCGGGCTGGCAGGATTGGGGTTCAGTTTGTGAATGACCCCGTTTTCCAGCACCGCGATCAGCGAACATTTGTTCACACACATCTCGCAGGTGGTGGGGATCTCCAGCCGGGTCACTCCGGATTCTTTTTTCTTCAGCAGCGGCTCGAAATGGAGGATGGAAGCCGCGACCGTCGCCCCCGCCGCTCCGCCCGCTGTCCAACTTAGAAATCGTCTTCGATTCATGGCATCCCACCGTCCGAGGGATTAGAGTTCAGCGGCCATTTATCGCGTGCCACACTGACCGCCGGCAACTTCCGCCGGCAACTACTTGCCGCAGGTCTCGGGCTGCAGTG
>WNFY01020926.1_pt1 | contig 12374 bp, 12 predicted proteins | sample 5400091 | NCBI WGS metagenome assembly WNFY01 (sample SAMN13153364, study PRJNA577476) | soil metagenome | isolation source: 60 cm soil or saprolite under grassland replicate 1 | place: USA:California | collected 2016-06-15 | reverse complement strand
TCTCAGTGAAAAAGCAACAGGCAAGAACAATGATGAAGTAAGATCACTTGCACGCAGCTCCAAACAATTTATAAAAGAAGCCATGTATGATATTCGCCAATTGTTATTCAATTTAAGTCCTACTATATTGGAAGAGTTAGGATATACAACAGCAGTGGAAGGGTTGGTAAACAAAATCAATGAAACAAAACAAATACATTTTGACCTTGTGGTATTTGGCATCAATCATCGTTTGAAAAAGGAGTATGAACTGGCACTGTATCGCATCACACAGGAACTAATCAATAACGTTTTGAAACATGCCGAAGCAAAACATGTTTCACTGCAGATAGGTCAGCGTAATGAAAAAATAATTTTGATGATGGAAGATGATGGAAAAGGTTTTGATGTAAGTGCACACAAAGATGGTTATGGATTAAATAATTTAGATGCACGAACGAAACTAATGCAGGGAATTATGACCATTGATTCGCAACCTGGCAAAGGAACGAGTGTGCTGGTGGAGATACCTTATCATTTTAATGGAGTATGAAGCGAAATCAATTGGGCTAAATTTATTAATAGTGTATACAAATGATGTGTTCTGCAAGGAAGAAAGTGATTTTGAAAATGTCAATCGTCCTCACTTGAACTGTATACCGATAAGTACAAAAACCATCATATTAAAAAAATCAGATGGAAAAAATAATTTTTTACTTACTAATAAGCTTAACAACCATCTCCTCAAATTTACTTGCTCAACAAGAAGTAATTGATAGCCTTTATAAAAGTTTGCAGGAAAATAATATACCTGACTCAATTCGCATAAACCAAATTAATAAGTTAGCAACTATAATAGGTTATAGTGATAAGAAGCAGAGTGATTCGTTGTTTAAGCAAGCAATAAATTTAGCGCGACAATCAAAAAATGTTTATGGTGAAGTAAGAGCTTTAATTGGATTGTCAAATTTTAACAGGGAACTAAGAAATTTTTCTTCGTCGCGTCAATTCTTATCTCAGGCACTGCATGTGGCACAAAAAAATCAAAGTAAACATTTTATAACCGAAGCCGTAAATGACTTTTATCAAAATCATACTTGGGGAATTATTCGCGTGCTATTGATTATCAAAACAGAGCACTTAAAACTCTTGATCAAAAAGAAAACGCAAATGCATCAATCCGAATGAACACTTTATTGTCTTTGGGCGACACATATCGTTTACAGAAAAAATATGATCAGGCAATTCAGATATTGAATCAATCACTTCAACTTGCAAATCAACTTCATTCTCTTGCTTATATTGTTAACAACCAAAGTTATCTGGCTGATGTTTATGAAAAACAAAAACATTACAAGGAAACATTTATCACTGCCTTTCAAGCCCTCTCTATCTATACTGAATTGAAGGATTATAGTGGTCAGGCTTATATTACCTATATATTGGCAAGAGCATACTTAAATACAAATAAACCAGATAGTGCTTTATTTTTTGGTAAGCTTAGTTTGCAGTTAGCTCAAAAGCTTGATCGGGAAGGAATAAGGAATGCTCATGAAGTACTTTCAAAAGGTTATGCAGTTGAAAAAGACTTCAAAAGGGCATATTTTCATCATGTGTTGTACACCGATTATAAAGACAGTTTGTTTAATAAGATAAATGCTCAACAGGCAGCATACTTAGAATACAGTGCGGAATTATTACAAAAAGAAACCAAAATTAGTCTCTATAAACAGGAGCAGGAAAAAGAGGCGCTGATAAAAAAAATTCTTATTGCAAGTGTCCTTGTTTTGTTGTTACTCGCTTTTATCATTGTAAGAAATATATCATTGAAACGGAGAAATGAAGCACACCAATGGAAACTTGCAGAAAATGAATTACAAATCCAAAAACTCGAAAGTGAAAAAACAAAAGTAGAAATGCAACGGGAGGCAACTGAGCTTCAGATTAAAGCAATGGTAGCCACACAGGAACAGGAACGTAAACGCATTTCACGAGACCTGCATGATGATGTTGGCACCAAACTCTCTGCATTAAACCTCTATTTATCTTCTTTAACCGAAAAAGCAACTGCTATTAACAATGATGAAATAAAATCGCTGGCATGCAGCTCCAAACAGTTTATAAAAGAAACCATGCATGATGTTCGCCAGTTGTTGTTCAATTTAAGTCCTACAGTATTGGAAGAGTTTGGATATACAACAGCAGTGGAAGGATTGGTAAACAAAATCAATGAAACAAAGCAAATTCATTTTGACCTTATAGTATTCGGCATGAATCACCGTTTGAAAAAAGATTATGAGCTGGCTTTGTATCGCATCACACAAGAATTAATAAATAACGTGTTGAAACATGCGGAAGCAAAACATGTTTCACTACAAATAGGGCAGCGCGATGAAAAAATAATTTTGATGATGGAGGATGATGGAAAAGGTTTTGATGTGAGCGCACACAAAGATGGTTATGGATTAAATAATTTGGATGCGCGAACAAAACTTATGCAAGGAATCATGACTATTGATTCGCAACCGGGCAAAGGAACGAGTGTATTGATTGAAGTACCTTATAGTTTTAACGGAATATGAACCCGTATCAATTACCCATACATTTATTAATTGCAGATGACCATCAGCTTATCATTGATGGACTCACTAAAATATTGGAAACCGAAAAAACAATTGGAGAAATTTATTCTGCCAATAACGGACGTGAAGCCGTTGATAAAGTGTCAACACATAATATTGATTGTGTGATCATGGATATCAATATGCCGGTATTAAACGGATTGGAAGCTACCAAACTCATCAAAAAAGAAAGGCCTGAAATAAAAATAATTGTAGTAAGCATGTTGTGTGATGCAGCCATTGTAAGTAAAATGATGAAGGCGGGTGCAGATGCCTTTATCAATAAAGATACCGGCAAGAGCGAATTGCTGAAAGCAATAAATAAGGTAATGCATGGTGAAAAATATATCAGCCCCGAAATTTCTACTAATTTATTTGCGCATCTTTCTGACAGGGATGTAAGTGAAACAGGAAATGAAAAACATCTTACAACAAGGGAAATAGAGATCATCCGTTATATAGCAGACGGACTTACCAATAATGAAATAGCCGATAAGCTTTTCCTTAGCACAGGCACTGTAGATACACACAGAAAAAATATGCTTGCCAAACTACATTTAAAAAATAGTGCTGCACTGGTAAAATATGCTGCAGATCATAAGTTACTTTAGTGTTATCGTGGTTTTACTCTTCAACCTTTCAACTTTTCAACCATTCAACTTTTCGCTACACCCGTCTACACCAAAAGGGGTATATGAAAAATACACTAAATGGTGTATTGTGCCTGGCCTATATGTTTTCAATCTTTGCAGTGCAGTATTTTTTAGTCAACATACTCCAGCCACATTATGGAATTCAAACAGGAAGAACTCATAGAACGTGAAATAGAAATAGTCGGTTATCTTTTACAGGATGTTTCAATAAAACTTATTTGCGAAAAAACTGCTCTAAGCAAAAAACATCTCTCTGCACATATAAGCAATATGATGAAAAAACTAAAAGCAAAAGATTTGGAAGGATTAATAAAGTTGCTTAAAGTGATGAAGCTGTAAAAATAAAACTATAAGTTTTATGCTTATGCCCTTCATTCTGAAACTATACCTGAAATAAGATATAAGTCAGGATTATGTTTCAAAAAGTACTTCCTGTACTCATTGTTTCATTCTTTGTTGGCAAGAGTATCATCCGTTTAAAAAATTTAAATAAATAACATAGAGCATTTTTTTGTCCACTCAATAAATGTTTAATTAAAGAATATATGGAAGCTATTACTATAATCAGAGATAAAGTAAATAATCATCGCTTAATGCAGATTGATTTGGATTTGCTTGCTAAGGATAAAGAGCTGTTAGAGGCTGTGTACACTATGATTGCGTTAGAGCTTAGGAAAAATGAAAAACCCATTTCATCGAAACAGGCGAAACAACAATTTCATAAAGAAGGCAGATTACAGAGCTTATATCGCATTGAATTAAAAAACCCGCCCATAAGGAATTAAAACGATAGTGTTGTCACTTTCAATAATCATGGTTTTATTCTTTGTTCGTGACAACATCAACAAGGCTTGGAGAGATTGATAAAGTTGGATGAAAGTAATGAAGCATTAACTCTTCAATTACATCATAATGTTCAATTATTACAAATAAATTACCTAAACCTAAGCATAAACTTCAATTATTCGATCACACTAAAACTTTCACTTATGAAAACTTTAAAACAAAGCACGCTGCTGCTTACAGGCTTATTATTAATTTTAGCATCATGTAAAAAAACTGAAGTAACTCCCTCCTCTTCACAAAGCATCCCGACGTCTGCTGAGAAGTCTTCCGCTTCGGCTAATGTACCGTTCGAATTATTCAATGATCAGTATAATATTGATCTGACTGCTCCCGGGTGGTATGAAATCAATTCCTGCACCGGTGAACACCTTCATATTACAAGTGGAACATGGCATATTGTTGTACGTGGAATGGTTAGCAATAAAGCTTTATCAATGGGTCAAACTACAAATACTACTAATTTCAAATTAGTTAGCTTAGATACCGGCCTTGAATACACAGGCAGTGAAGTTTCAACTCTGCAAGTTAGTTTTCCATGGTCTAATGCACTGGTTGCTTATACACAAACTATTTCAATATTATTGACTACACAAGGCCACGATAACAATTCTGTTTTTAAAATGGATTTTCATATGACCATTGATCCTGTTGGAAACACAACCGCATGGGTTGATAATTTCAGAGCCGGATGTCAATAAAGTATTGGCAAGGCATACAAAGAGCATCGGTTTATGCTGGTGCTTTTCGTCTGAAATAACTAAGATATGAGTCGGGATTATTTTCGTAAGTAAGCGCTGTTTCATTCGTTATTGATAACAACATCACACTCTTTGCTATCCGTAGTCTTGCAAAGCTGACTACGGATGTAAATGAAAAGCCAGACTCTGTGTGGCATTAAAAGAACCAGTTGAACACTCCTTCAGATCCTTTTTTCCGGTCTTCTGCAAGGCACTTTGAACTAAGTAAAAGTCGGTCTGTGATGGCATCTTGTGATGCGCGCCTCCTTAAATCCCCCTTAAACTTTCCTCCTTATTCAATTACAAACATTTTCCTTCGTTACGAACTAATCAACTTATTTTATAACTTTTAAAAACCAATGTCTTATGGCTTCCTCTCAGGAAACAGGTCACGCAAAGAACGTGGCGAACTTTAAATTGATTAACACCCGTGTTGCGGGTTTTGGCGCAACCTACAATCCCACCAATCCTAACATTTTAATTGCTGCGTTAAATACTAAGGCAACGGCTGCAGATGCTGCGGTAAAAGCGGTGCAACTGGTAGAAACACCCTATAAACATGCAAAGGATATGCGCAGGGTGGCTTATGATAAACTTAATCCTCTCGTGCGCAGTGCAATGGGTATTCTAAAAAGCAGTGATGGTATTTCAGAAACTACCATCAACGATGCTTTTACGCTTGCAAAAAAGATTACGGGTACAAATCGTCCTCCAAAAAAGAAAAGTGGCACTGGTACAGAAAATGGCCAGGAAGCAGCGGAACCAACAGAGCAATAGACAACAACGCAGTATGCACCCAATGAAGCAGATATACAGGTAACGGCACTTACTGCTTTTTCACAAACACTCGCTGATACAAATAATACGGTGAATGAAACATTTATTCCTTATAATGCTGCATTAAAGGCGCGTGACACCGAACTCTATTTTTCCCAAACCGGTTTATTCGATATCGCCGCTAAAGTAAAAAGCTATGTTTCAGGTTTAAACGGTGCTCTTGGAGATGCAGAGAAAAAGCAGGTAACAAGTTTAAGGTTTTCAAAACCTGCAAAAATTGATACCCATTTTTAGAGATGGATTTATTAAAATAAAAAAGACCCAATATTAAAACAAGATGCCTGTTGAATAATTCAACAGGCGTTTGTATTTATACAAGAAGCGTGTGAGGATTTACAACAAAGGTTTGCAAGTTTACAACAGGTGTTTGAGAGTTTACAACAGGTGCTTGACAGTTTACGAAAGAGGTTTGCAGATTTACAACAAGTGTTTAAGAATTTACAACAGGTGTAAATCAATTTACAATAAGCGTATTCCAATTTACAAAAGACGTTTGATAGCTTACATTTAAGGTATTTTGGTTTACAACCGGCATTTGGCGGTTTACAAATAGGTTTGGTGATTTTCAACAGATGTTTGACAGTCTACAAGAAGTTGAAAAGTGATTCAATTTTCCTGTTTACTATATTTATCTGTACTTATATTATAGTGTATATTTTGTTGAATAATGTTTGAAAGTACAAGAGTGTGACACAACGGCATTAACTACTAATAAGGGAAAAAAATTAAGTAACGAAGTTACCGAAAGTTATTATGAAGGTTTAAGTGATAAAGCAAAAACAATAGCCCCCAAATTGAAAAGCTTTTAAATGGGTTAAGCATTGAAGAAGCCGATTCGCTTCTAAGGAGAATTAGACGGTCTATTCAAGCGACCACAAAAGTTTCATCCTATGTCTAAATTTTCAATAGCTCTTTTAACATCATCAACAGCACTTTTAACATCTCCTATTTCTGAATAAATATTATCCAAATCATAAGATGTTGAACTGGGCATATCGCTCTTAATGTCTTTAAGAGTTTCATTGATTTCTCGTAAAACTTTCATCATTTCATAAAATTGACTGTCATCCATACTTTATATTTTTTTCTCTCTCTGGTTGTTTTGAAACTACTAAACTAACTAATTATGTTTAAAAATCTTCACCAACTGATTGCTACCATGCCGGATGATAAAACATGCCGTGATTACCTTGGTAAAGAACGTTGGAACGGTGTGCCTGTTTGCCCTTATTGCGGCTGTGATAAGTGTTATGTTATTGAAAATGGTAAACGTTTTAAATGTGGCTCTAAAGAATGTTATAAGAAATTTAGCGTAACCGTAAGGACAATATTTGAAGCCAGTAACATACCGCTTAATGAATGGTTTATGGCTTTGTATATTCTTACTGCACATAAGAAAGGTATTAGTAGCGGGTATTTTGGAACGTGAAAGCGCAATCAGATTGCAGATCATTGATAGCTCCAAAGAAACATTAAAAGGCATGGTAAGAAGGCATGTAAATAAAGAAGCTACTATAAATTACTGAAAGTTTAATTTCTTATAAAGGCTTAGACAAAGAATACAAACTGCATGAAGTAGTAAATCACATTGAGGAAGAATTTGTTAGAGGTAATTACCATATTAACAGCGTTGAAGGTGCATTTTCATTGTTGAAAAGAGGCATTATAGGCATTTATCACCAAGTTTCAATTAAGCATTTAGAAAAGATATTGCGATGAATTTTCTTATCGTTATAACAGCCGTAAAATGAAGGATGCGGATAGGTTTAATGCTTCATTACAAAGAATAGAAGGAAGATTAGATTATAAAATGTTAACTGGTAAAAAATAGTGGTTGTTTCAAAAATACTTAATTACTATATTTATTGCCGATTACCGGAGTGCGGCACTTTATAGGTTGTATTGGCGTACCAAACTGCTAAATCCAAATAGGGTTATAAGGTTGATACATATAGCTCCGCAAAGTCTAATCTGAGCGGATTTTTACCATGTCAACCTTAAACACGAAAAAGCCCAATAGAAATTTATTGGGCGATATACTCGCAATCGCAAGTATCATCAAACTGGTAATTAGCATCTTGCACATGTTTCATGTGTTGTGATGTTTGAGTTGGGTGTGACCGCCCAACTTCAATTTTAATTATGTAAATTTACTATAACCACTTTTGCAATGTCCTATAAAACCTATTAAAATTGAAATGAAGTCAAAGAAAAAAACACAAACTAAAAAGCCTGCGCAAAAAAGAATAACACAACTACCAGAAAAACCATTACATCTACCTATGTCATTTGAAGAAGCTATTAAAATGGCTGTAAATACTCCAATTAAGAATAGTAAAATCAAAAAGAAATAACATCTTCTTAAATAAATGATATTAACAATAATAATTCTTTCGGCAGCAACTATATTAGAGTTTTTTGATGCTATAAAAGCCATTCGAAAGGATTATGAAAGCAAATTAAAGAAAATAGCTTGGGTTACTGTAAGAGGACTGATCACTCTTAGCTTAGGATGTTTAGCCGTTACTAATTTTCTTAAAGAGCAAGAGAATATAAAAATAAATGCTACGCATGGAGAATTTGGAAAACAAAAAGATGCCTTTATTAAATCCCCGATAATGGTTTTAGGTAATAACATTAATCAAGATGTCGGGAATCATTTTGGCGAGGATTCAAATCTTCATTCTTTTTATCCCATTGGTTTCGGTGAGTATCTTAGACCAATGGAAATTTGGACAGAAAATAATCAAATAATGATTAATGCGTACATTAAAGATTCAAAAGGGGATATGGTTGCAACAATTATTGATAGGGTATGGGATATTTCTGATCGTAGTGGTGACATAGACTACAATAACGACGATTCAGCTTTCGAAGTTGTTTCAAAAGATGATAGAGTTATATTTCAAATTGAGTTGAAAAAAGATAAAGTTTATTTAAACGGGATAGTATGTTCAGAAAAAGGGAACTGCACATATTTTGATAGAAAGAAAGGTTGGATAATTAATTCGACCCCAAATGCACGACAAAGATTCATTTTCCCAAATCAAGAACTATCAAAACCATTATTTAAATATCCGAGATACCAGTATTTATCTATTAGGGATACCCAAGAAGTCGAATAACAAAATAAATAATTGCAGAAACAAGGATGACCGTTACCTTACAAGCAAGAATAATATCATCAAAACTATTTTTTTTCATCTATATCCATTTATATACTATTATCCCTTATTGTATGTTGTTACCGACGTAACGAAAGCTTCATTTATGCAAAATCGTTCGGCTCAAAAAAATTCAAACAAAAGAGCCCGTAAAAAATTACAGGCCCTGTGTATAACCGCCTGAGACAAATTAGAATTTAATTTCTTGCACCTTTCACACGATTCTGTTCCTCTTCTGCCCCACTATTTCTGCGTTGTTGATTTTCTACTTTTCCTTTACTGAAGCGATAAGTGAACGTAACATTTACAACCCTGTTGTCCCATTGATTGTGAACGGTAATATCTATATTCTGATACTTGCTGTATCCTCTGAATTCCTGTATATCGAGAAAATCACGGAAATTCACTTTGAGTGTTCCTTTATCTTTCAACATATTTTTTGCTACGGCAAAATTTGCAACACCCATTGGCTTAGCTACAAATACACCTTCAATCATTCTGCTTCTGTAAAATCCGCTGAGCTCAAGATTCCATCCTTTCTTAAACTGAAACTGATTGTAGATATTGGTCATGAAACCTGTTCCTGAAACATTGATGTAGCCGTTGTTTACAAATCCTTTGTAATTATTGTTGCTAAGCTGTGCATAGATATTTGCTCTCCACCATTTTGTTACAGGAATATTAGCGTTGGTACTTAAAGTTACACCGTTGCGTTTTGCAATGTTGCTTCGCTTAACATAACTGGTGTGTGTGCTGTCAACCTGTTCCAAAACCTCCTGAATAATATCATTGGTTGTGCTGTAACTAAGTGAAGTATTTAGCCAACTTTTGAATGAATGGTTCAACTCAATGTTATGGCTGAACTGGGGTTTGAGGTACGGGTTACCAACTTCATAAGTGTATTTATCAAGAAAATAATAGAAGGGATTTAAATCACCATAACCCGGGCGTTCTATTCTTCTGCCATAGCTTAAAGAGAATTGATTCTTTTCATTCATTTTATAACCAATGAATGTCGTTGGAAAAAGTTGTGTATAATCTCTTTTAAATTTTTCTCCGCTTGTTAACTGGTTGCCATCAGATATAGTATTTTCCAAACGTAAATCTAACTGTGCACTCCATTTTTTATTAAGTTGTTTATTAATATTTACATAGGCAGCATTGATGTTTTCTTTGTAGATAAAATGATTTGTGCGGCCTGTATCAACCTGCCATTCATCGCTGATGAAATTATCGTACTGAGCATCGTTATCTGTTTTTACATAACTGCTTTTAACGCCTGCTTCCAATTTTGCATTACCCTTTAATGGATGAGTAAAATCAACTTTAGCACTGTAGATATTGATTGTGCCAGGTAAAATACCTCTTAAGGTTTCATCGGGATATATTTTACCACCATGCTGATCATAGAAATAATTATTGAAGAGTTGATTAAGGTCAGAGCTATAATGTATGTAATCAAGATCACTTGTTAATTCAGTACCTAATGTATCAAACACATGCTTTAAATTAAAGTTGCCACCGATATTGCTCCATTTTTCTTTTGAACTGCTGTTTGACAATGTTACAGATTCAAGCTTATATTGTGAATCAAGAATATTTGTAGTATTGTTGCTGCTGAATTTGCCCGGGTTAATATAACCATTCAATACTACACCTAATGTTGTCTTTTTTGTTACATAATAATCTACTCCAATCTTATAATTATGTGTTTGATAATTGGGGGTCATATCAGTATGCTGTTTAAAAACAGATTCAATATCTCCGGTTAGAGAATCCCTGAAGTTTCTTGTCAGATCAAGATCCTGAAATCCTTTATTATAGTTGTAACTGTAATTTCCAAACAAATTTACTTTGCCTACCCGATAGTTAAGATTCACACTTTCATTTGCTTTAGGGTTATTGCCCATTCCGCCACCAACAGTAACGCTGCCATTAAAGCCTTTGGTCTTTGATTTTTTTGTCTTAATATTTATAACACCGGAATTACCTGACGCATCATATTTTGCCGGAGGATTAGTCATAATTTCAATCTGTTCAAGATTTGCACTGGGAGTATTCTTTAAAAAATTAGCAAGATCTTGTCCGCTTAAATAAGTAGGCTTGCCATCGACAAGAATCAAAACACCTTGTTTGCCTTTGAGACTGACATTGCCATCTTTATCAACGGTAACACCCGGAGATTTTTCCAAAACTTCCAATGCCGAAAGACCGACATTGGTAGGAGATGCTTCCACGTTTACAATTGTGCGGTCAAGCTTTTGTTCTATAAAAGGTTTTTTAGTGGTAACAGTAACATTACTTAATTGCTGATTAACTGCAGATAAAACAATTGGTTTTACTTTATAAACCGTTGCCGATTCATTTAATTCAAAAACTTCACTATAATAAGGTTTAAAACCAACTAACTGAACTAATACCAAATATTTACCATTCCTTGTTTCATGAAAGCTAAATTGCCCCTTATTGTCTGTAGCCGTATGGTTTAAAACAGCAGAATCTGCGGAGCGCAATAAAGAAACAGTCGCTGATTCTATTGGTTTCTGAGCACCGGAAACATTCCCATTAATATTTTCAATTTCAACAGCTTGTGCTTTGGCTAAGGTAAAGCCGCTTATTCCTACGACAGCCAGGAAAGTGAGAAGCTTTTTCATAAATAATGTATTTAAAATTTTAGTACTATCCTTTGATTATTACAATTCAAAAATAAGTACCATGTTTTGCATAGTACAATAATATACCATAGAAGGATGTATAAACTGATAAGCGGCAAAATGCCTATAGTCTTAGGGAAGTGTTCTTTACTTTGAATTAAATAGGAAATTAGAATTGTTCTTTTAGAGAGAATCGGATGCTCAAGAATCTACAAAAAATAATAAAGAGATATTTCTAAGTTAAAGAAAATCAAGCTTAAACGTTAGTTAGTCTTAACTTTTGAAGAACCCCGGATTTGGGGTGCATAGATATATAAAAGTACTCCTGCAATTACGAGACAAACAGAAATTATTTCTGCCTGGGTAGGATGAAAACCGAAAATATCATACTTATTATTAACCCTGATTTTTTCTATAAAAAATCTTTCTATCCCATTCACAACCAGATATATAGCAAATAATCTACCTGTTATTTTTATTTTTTTTCTTATTACCCATAAGAATGTAAATAAAAGTAGTCCCATTATTACTTCATATAAAGAGGTAGGATAAACAGGCAGAGGCAAATGCATGCAATACCCATCCCAGTCGCAATTAGGTAGCGGAATTCCTTCTTTGTTTACGTTGTTCGGAAAGGTATAAGCGAAAAACCAATCGGGTAAGCCTAAAAATGATTTTTGTGCTGAATGTTGTACTGCTTGTAAAGAGCCGAATTGCTGGGTATAAAAATCGCTATACGATTGCAGAATACCATTAAACTGTACTGGTGTTGCTTTTACCACTCCACCAGCGTGATTACTGATATAAGCGCTATTCAAAATCCCCCAATCACCGTCTCCGGATACCTGGCATCCGGCTCTTCCTATTCCGTATGCCAGCATGA
>WNFY01013594.1_pt1 | contig 12375 bp, 8 predicted proteins | sample 5400091 | NCBI WGS metagenome assembly WNFY01 (sample SAMN13153364, study PRJNA577476) | soil metagenome | isolation source: 60 cm soil or saprolite under grassland replicate 1 | place: USA:California | collected 2016-06-15 | reverse complement strand
AAAGATCATGCCGTGCAAAATGCCTTGCCAACCTCCCAGTCCTTTTTCCAGGCTGGAACTCGGGCTAAAGGCCACGGCTGTATTACAATTGCCGGCGGTGACGATCAGCCAGGCGGCAAGCACGACGAACACGGCAATTTCTATGGTGCCCAGGATGACGCTGGCATTCGCCGAAATCCTGATACCAAAGTACGTGAGACCAAAGATGATCACGGCAAAGACCATGGCCCAGACGGCCCACCCATTTGCTCCGAACGAGAGATGGAAGTACTGCTGGGCAAAGCCATCCATCACGGGTCCTAACACGAGTAGTTGCAGAGGTACAATCAGGAGGTAGGTGAGACTGAATAACCAGCCAGTCATCCAACCAGCTTGAGAACCGAGGCCGCGGCTGACATAGGTGAAAAAGCCACCCGCCGATGGAAGATATCTGGCCAGCGAGCCGATATTTAGCGCGATCAAAGAACAGACGATGAGTGCAATGAGAACGGCCAGGGGTAAAGCTCCGCCGGCAAAGGGAATAGCGGCCCCCAGGCTAAATGACACGGCAGAGGCAGGTGCCATGGTCGTAATGGATTGAAACAGGACACCAGGGAGGCCAATGGCGTTTGGTCGCAGAGTTGATTGACCTAGCGATGAAGATGAGGACTCAATCGACATACTGTTGCTCCTTCTCTACCCGGATGGTAGAAAAAGCTAGTGAAATATACCTTATCCATAATGATAAGCATCTATTGGGAAAAAGCAAGGTATGTTTGTGCCGTTATACTGTTTTATTATTGTTGTTGTTTTGTCCATACCTGCTCAGCAGTCCACCAGAGCGTGCAGCCGCTCCTGCCCCAATGGTTACAGGTGTCCTGGTGTCTGTGTGAGCAGGCAATGCAATAATAGGGCGAGGAAGTGCATCCGTCACTCGACTCTGTTCAGAAGTCGCAGGAAGCGGTGTTGGCAAAACGGGAAGATCATCCGTTGATGGTGTGAAACCTTCGTGTATAGGTACCCTGGTATTTATAGGCAAAACTGGGAGATTATCTGTTGATGGTGTCTCACCATCAGATTGTAGAAGTGAAGGCGAATCAAATTGCGCTTGTTCTGTTTGATTACCCTCTGTATTTACATCCACAACAGATACTTTGAGTTTAAAGCCATACCATGCAATAGCTAAGGCTGTCAGGAGGCCAAAAAGAACGATGATGAGTTCCGCATTGCGTGGTAATGGAGGAGGATTATCGCTTTGTGATGTTCCTACATAGTCCTGCTGGCTCAATTCTTGCGCCAGCCCCTGACCGGGCAGAGGAGATAAACCGGAGGTAGACCGGGATTGCAGTAATGGCGTTAATTTGCGCTGCTTATATTGCCGGGCCAGGTTGGCAACAACTATATTGGGGTCAATTGTTGGTTTTGGCCGGGGCGTAGGCGTGACAGATGATGGAGGTGGCGCTATACCGCGATAATTGAACATGAGGTTGATGACTTTTCCGGCCCACAATGGATAGCTGGTAGTGCCCACGTATGGGCGTGCAATGGTATAGACGGTGCTCAAGCCGCGATTGACATAGTTATTTCTGAGCAAGTTAAACCAGTACATAATGGCGGCTGTGTAGGACGGATAGATGGTATAGCCCAGGGAACCCGAGGGATAGCCAACGCTTCCACGCACGCTGCCGGGATTGCGATAGGCAAGCCCAACTCCCGCCGCACCATCATTGGTTTCGGTCCACCAGACGCCGAGGGCAAAAGCGTCATCGACGTTGGTTTGGCGCGAAGCCTGCTCTACTGCTTTGCCGGTACCCACCATGGGGCTGCCGAGGCGAGCAAAGATAGAGTCAATGGTCGCCGCTGATAAAGTCGGCGGGCCAGTCACGCTGACATCACCGGTATCCCAGGCAGCCCCGGCGGACTGACCATTATGATGGCTCTGCTGATTTGTCCAGAGCAGCGCAACTCCCCCACCAATCAAAATAATGACCGTACTGAGCATAAACAATTGGAATAGTCTTTGCAAAGTACGTTGTTGGAAAGGATTTGTTGGGTGCTGCTTAATCGTCATATATCAAAACCAATCCGTGATGGGCTCAAGGTAAATTAATTCCTGGCGTGCCGTTTTATATAATAAACAGCAACTACGTCTAAATATGTATAGTTTGCTTATGTAAGATGGACACATACCGATTGTACCATGTGCATGGGAAGTTTCCGCAGAAATAGGGTTTAGACTAGGTAGTATCTCCCATAGACAGTATGCTATACTGGGACATGGTGAGATCAATTGGAGGCCAATAAATCTGGCCCCTACAGTATACAAGGTTTTGAGAAACGGGAGTTCACCATCAGCTTGCAGCAAGGTCCAAGAAATACACAAGCGCAAACAGGGCGCTTAGAACCACGTACGCTGCTGAATCAGCGCTACGTGATTATGCGCACTATCGGGCACGGAGGCATGGGCGCGGTATACCAGGCACGCGATTTGAGCCGCCAGACCATTTGTGCCATCAAAGAGATGAGCCTGTCAATGGTGCCGCTCGAAGAACGTGCCAAAGCCGTGCAGAATTTCAAAGCAGAGGCCAAGATGTTGGCCGGTCTGCATCATCCAAATCTGCCAACTTTCTCAGATTTTTTTACCGAGGGGTCACGCCACTTCCTGGTCATGGAATATGTCGATGGGATCACCCTTGACAGCTACCTGGAGCGCAATAACGGTCCTTTTCCTGAACGCCGCGTACTGGGATGGGCACGGCAACTATGTGCTGTACTCACCTATTTGCATAGCCAAACACCAGCGATCATCTTCCGTGACATGAAACCAGGAAATATCATGCTGATGCAAAATGGGCGTGTCAAGCTTATTGATTTGGGTATTGCTCGCTTCTTTCGTCACGCAAGTTCACAAGACACGCAGTTGCTCGGAACGCCAGGCTTTGCGCCGCCGGAGCAATATGGGAAGGCGCAGACCGATGAGCGTTCAGATATTTATTCCCTGGCCATGACACTATTTCAGTTGATGACCAATACGCTCTCTGAGAAGGGCTTTGGCTTACAAGATGTGCACCTGGTCTATCCTCAAATCTCACTTCACGTGGCACGAGCCCTGGAGAAAGCCACTGCCCTTTCGCCGGGTGACCGCTTTCAGAGCGCGGAAGCATTCCGCCAGGCACTGTTTGGTGAAGGCACTTTCTTGTTTGAAAGTGGTGACCAGGCTACCACACCCGAGGAACTGGCCGACCTGTGCGCTCACTTCCCAGAGGAAGCAGCGGAGTATCTCTTTGCTGGCGAAATTGAAACCTGGCTACAAGAAATTGGCGCTAGCGATCTGGCGCGAGCAACGAAACAGATCCGCACCGTAGAGAGCGACCCAGGCGAGGCGATTGAGCAGTTTTTACAAGTAGTAATGGGTCCAAATGTCTATATTCGCGGCAATATGGGAAAACAACCACTAAAGAGCAGTCAAACAGGTAAAGCAGTTCCTCCCCGTGCGGCGGGGTCTCGGAATAGCCGAACCTGGTTATCAAGCAAGCATATACTCACTTCAGGGATCATTGTACAGCCTCTGACAATCGATTTTGGAGAGGTGCAACCAGGCCTCTCAAAGCCGGTCGAGCTAACCATCATTGGTGATAGAAGTACCTTTATTCATGGAACAATCAGTGTAACCGAGCCCTGGATTCTTGTCGATCAGACGGATTTTGATGCCATGACTACTCGCGTGAATGTGCAGGTTAACACCTCGCGCCTGCGCGACTCAACGCATTATACAGGCACCATTCTTGTGATACCAGACGATGATGACGAAGATCAAGACATTGTTGTCAAGGTGGAAGTGGATGTACCCGGTAAGGTAGACAGGAGCAGGAGTTCTAACTCCACAGTGAATGGGCAAAGCAGGCCAGGTCAATTCCAGCGGGAGGATGACAAGGAGGAAGAGAAGAGTACATTAACTGCAAGTGGTCTGGTGATGGCGCCAGGCACATCTGCCTCGAGAGGCCTTAATAAGGCAAAATATAACGAGTATAGAACGAAATATGGAGACCCCCCCGAAGAAAGAAGTAGCTCGTCACCACGTAGTTGGGATCCACTGCAGACTACGCCTCTACAGGATTTATGGGTGCAGCGAGGTTTAACCCTTTTTGCCGCTTTTATGGTTGCCAGCTTATGTTATACTCTGCTCTCGCGGGTGCCTTTCATAGCACATACCTCACTTTTGCCTCCCAATCCATTGTTCATTGTTGTCCTCCTGTTAATAGTGCCGGCGGCAACCCTGGGAGCGCTGGTGGTCAACTGGGGGCGGACATCATTGAGCTATCAAGATATTATTAGTCGCATATGCACAGGGCTAAGCACGACATTGTTGGTACTGGGGGCTGTCGAACTTGTCTGGCAGTCCTTTATGCGTCTGAATGCGCCGCTATTACATTTGCTTGTGATGCTGCTTGTTGCTGCAATTGGTGGCACAGTTGGAACGCAGCCCGCGGTGAGCGAACAAGTTATGGAGAGAGTGACCTTAGCTCTGGAATATGTGCGCGGGCTGGTCATTGCTGCCGCGGTGGCGCTTGGGGGCATCGTGGGTTTTGCCTTGACCATAGGTTTCCCGCTAACTCTTTTCACTCCCCTTGGCATATTGGCTGGATGTGGTATCGCTATGGCACTTGTCCTGTGGGGTGATCACCTGCTAAAACAAATTTATCCATGAAAGAAAACAGGCCACATCTCGTTGTCGTACTTGGTCCAACAGCGTCTGGCAAAAGTGCACTGGGTATAGCCCTGGCCCTGCATTTTAATGGTGAGATTGTCTCAGTCGATTCACGCCAGGTCTATCGTGGCCTGGATATTGGTACAGCCAAGGTGACAGCAGAAGAACAGGCGCTCGTTCCACACTATTTAATAGATGTGGCAGATGTTCGAGAGACCTTTACAGTCTCGCAGTTCCAGCAACAGGCTATCGTCACCATCAATGACATCCTGGCACGCAGCTGTCAACCATTTCTGGTTGGTGGTTCACCGCACTATATCCAGGCAGTGGTTGACAATCTCCATATTCCCTCTATTCCTCCGCAGCCTGCTTTACGAGCAGAGCTTGCAGCTCGTCCACTCTCAGAACTCCTGGCCCAATTAGAGGAGCTAGACCCACAAAGCGCGGCCGCCATTGACCGCAACAACCCTCGTCGCGTCATTCGCGCCCTGGAGGTCTGCTTGATCTCCGGCAGAGCGTTTTCTGAGCAGAGGAGAATGGCTGCTCCACTCTACGAGAGCTTGCTGCTCGGTATAGAGTGGCCGCGTGAGGTGCTCTACAAGCGAATCGACATGAGAGTTGATGAGCGCATGCAGCAGGGCATGGTGCAAGAAGTGCGCAATTTGCTGGACCAGGGGATTAGCCACGAGCGGTTGGAGGCCTTAGGACTGGAATATCGCTTTATCAGCCTCTGGCTACGAGGCGAATTTACCAGCGAAGGGGAGATGGTTCAACGGCTGAAGTACGCCATTCACGATTTTACCCGCAGGCAGCTGACATGGTTCCGCAAGGACAAGCGCATTGTCTGGATTGAAGGGAAAGATGTTGAACGAGCGAAAGAGCTGGTGCAGGAGTTTTTAGAGACCGATCCCGATTTATCACTTCTGTTTTAGGAGTTTTGTACTTTGTGGAGGCTGTAGAAGTTTGCGATATCTTAAACAAAAGTGTTACAATGAACTCGTTCCATTGAATGGAATAGCTGATTGATAGGTACGACACTTTTCTGGGACACGAAACGTGACAGTATTTCAAATCGAGGTACGGGCAATCGCGGTGCAGCACGATGTGCAGGCCCACCAGCTTGCCCGTGAAATTTTATTTTTACCACAATTGCCTTCCTTTAACACCATTGCCGCTAATCAGACCCCTCTCACCTCCCCCAGCATTCGTACCGCACAGCTCTACCGCCTCACCGGCAATCTCGACACCAGCCAGATAAACCGGCTTATCACGAACTTGCTTGTTGATCCTGTAGTGCAGGAGGCCAGCCTATCAGGTGAACCGGCTAATCATCACGTAATCGACGTATTTTTCCTCCCAGGTGTGACTGATACCTTAGCAGAGAGCGTCCTGGCAGGCGCTCGTATGCTAGGCATTCCGGGATTAGAACACGTAGAGACGGGGCGGCGTTACATGCTCGACAGCCATTTGAGCGAAGAGGATGTGAGAACAATTGCCGGGGCTCTTTTATACAATCCAGTCATTCAGCAGTATGTATTGCACGCTGCGGGTGAAAATAAAAATGTAGGGGCCCTGCACATAGTGCCATCACGCAATACCCAATTCATTGCGCCCAAATTAACGTCTGAAGAAACACAGAACGATGGGAGCGCAACGAATTGGATACCTGCATTGTCCATTCCTATAACAAGTATGACCGACCAGGAATTGCTCGATGTGAGCAAGAAAGGTTTGCTGGCTCTGAACCTGGACGAGATGCACGCTATCCAGCATCACTATCGAGAACAGGGACGCGAGCCAACCGATGTTGAACTCGAAACATTGGCGCAAACCTGGTCTGAGCACTGTTCGCATAAAACATTCAAAGCAACGATTCGCTATCGTGAATTGGATAGTGATGGTAGCGTACTCGAAGAAGAGATCAGATGTATTGGGCGTCTCGGCGGAACCGATTGCCTGCACTGATATCCTCTGCTTTGGCCCGGCGGATACACCTGTCGAGGAACTTCCGGCAGGTATTCTTCCACCCCGACGTATCGCCAGCGGTGTAGTCAACGGCGTACGTGACTATGGCAATAAGATGGGTGTGCCTACCGTTAACGGTGCCATCCTTTATAATGAAGGGTATCTTTATAACCCGCTTGTCTTCTGCGGGTGCCTGGGTATGCTGCCGCATGGGAGTCACCCGCGCAACGTACAGCCTGGAGATCGCATCGTCGTGCTGGGTGGACGTACCGGCCGCGATGGTATTCACGGCGCCACTTTTTCCTCTGGTGAGATGAGCAGCGAGATCAACGCGCAGGCTGGCAGCGCCGTGCAAATCGGTGCGCCTATCACTGAGAAGAAGGTTGCCGATGTCATCGTCCAGGCACGGGATCGACAGCTTTACTCCGCCATTACGGATTGTGGCGCGGGCGGTTTCTCCTCGGCTATTGGCGAAATGGGCGCTGAGACGGGAGCCTATGTCGAACTGGAAAAGACCCCACTTAAGTATCAAGGACTGGCTCCCTGGGAAATTTGGCTTTCGGAAGCCCAGGAGCGCATGGTACTGGCAGTTCCTCCTAAACACATCGAGGAGTTACTCGAGATTTGCGCCATCGAGGAGGTCGAGGCCAGCATTATTGGCATCTTCACCGGTGACCATCGCCTGGTGGTTAGCTATGCCGGTCAGGCCGTCGCCGATATGGACATGGAATTCCTGCACGAGGGCAGACCGGGCAAGACGTTGGAGGCGGTGTGGACGCGGAAGGTACCTGAATGGGACAAGATACCCAGGGCCCATACCTCGACCTACATGCGCGATGACCGGGGCGCAACACATTATGCACCCACATTACTGGCGTTGCTACGTCATCCCACCATCGCTTCAAAGGAAGCGATAGTGCGCCGCTACGATTTCGAGGTGCAGGGTGCGACGGTCCTCAAGCCCCTGGTTGGCAGGGCCGGCAATGGGCCAGGCGATGCCACCGTATTACAACCCCTTTTCGCCGAACAAACGAATATGGGTATAGTCCTCTCCAACGGCATCAACCCTCTCTATGGCAGGATCGATCCATACCACATGGCCATCAATGCCGTTGATGAGGCATTGCGCAACCTGACGGCCGTGGGCGGTGACATCGAACGGGCGGCTCTCCTTGATAATTTCTGCTGGGGCAACCCAAACGACCCGGAGCAATCAGGCATGTTGGTACGCGCCGTCAAGGGCTGTCATGATGCGGCCATCGGCTTTGGTACACCGTTTATCTCTGGTAAAGATAGCCTCAATAATGAGTATCGTTCCGGGGAGAAACGCTTGCCTGTTATTCCGACGCTGCTTATTTCAGCGGTCGGGGTGATTGATGACGTGGCGCAGACCATTGATATGTCGCTCAAGACGCCTGGTAATTTGCTCTACCTGGTTGGCACAACACGCGAAGAAATGGCCGGCTCTCATTACGCGGAAGTGGTAGGGCGAGACATGTTTGAGCCGTTCTTTCCATATGCCGCTGTACCGCAAGTTGACATTGCTCATGCCTACGATACTATGAAAGCCCTGGGTTCGGCTATAAGAAGGGGACTGGTATGCTCCTGCCATGATCTTTCGGAGGGTGGGCTGGCCGTTGCAATCGCCGAGATGGCCATTGCAGGATCATTAGGTGTACGGGTTGACCTTGGTAACCTCCCTCCACAGGATATGCGCAATAGCATCGGCAATATCGTACGGCTGTTCAGTGAATCGGCCTCGCGTTTCATTGTCGAGGTTACACCTGAATATTGGGAGGCCTTCGAGGCATATATGCGTAGTAATGGAGTAGAGGATATAAAACACATCGGCAATGTTACGGATACAGGGTACGTTGATATATACGACCTCGATGAACTGATCCATCTACCTGTGGCAGAGTTACAAAAAGCCTGGAAGGGAGGCCAGGCATGACATTGGCTTCCCTTGCCCGCCGACAACGTGCACTTGTGCTGCGTGCCCCCGGCATCAATTGTGATCGTGAGACAGCACATGCCTGTCGCCTGGTCGGCTTTGAGACCGATCTACTCCACATCAACCAGCTACTTCAGGCACCTGAACGTCTGCTTGACTATGCCTTTCTCGTTATTCCAGGTGGCTTCTCGTATGGCGACGACCTGGGAGCCGGAACATTACTTGCCAGAAATTTAACTATTCATCTTGGCTCTCAGCTGGATCAATTCATTGATGAAGGCCGCCTGGTGCTGGGTATATGCAATGGCTTCCAGGTACTTGTTCGAGCTGGACTGCTGCCGGGCCGTGTAACAAACGCACCAGACAGCAGGGCGGTTGCCAGCCTGACAGACAACATGTCGGCACAATTTGAGTCTCGCTGGGTCACGTTGGGCGTAGAAATAAGCAAGTGTATCTTTACGCAATGGATCAAGCGTCCAATCGAGTTGCCTGTTGCTCACGGTGAGGGACAATTTGTTTTAGCTGATGATGCTATGCTGGCTCAATTGCAGAAAAGTGGACAGGTGCCGCTGGTGTATACCTCGCCAACGAGAGGCGATGTTGTCTATCCCGGCAATCCCAACGGCTCAATTGGCAATATTGCGGGTGTATGCAATGCCCGGGGCAATGTCTTTGGCTTGATGCCTCACCCTGAACGCTATCTTTCGGCTCTCCAGCATCCCCAGCGGCGAAGCACGCATGATGGAGATGGGTTATTGATCTTTAAGAATGCCTACGAGTATGCAAAGTTGCAGTTTGAACGACGACAATATAAATCATCTTATGCTGCCAGTGGTGTTGATATTGCTGCTGCTGATGCAGCCAAAGAACTGATGAAAGATGCGGTACGTTCGACCCATGGAGCAGAAGTACTCGCAGGCATGGGGGCCTTTGCGGGAGTGTTTGACGCAAGCAGCATACAACAAATGCGGCGACCAACCCTCGTGGCGTCAACTGATGGTGTCGGCACGAAGACGCTCATTGCAGCGCAGGCAGGGCGCTTTGATACCATTGGGCATGATCTCGTCAACCATTCCGTCAATGATCTGCTGTGCCAGGGAGCTAAGCCGCTCTTCTTCATGGATTACCTGGCTATGGGCAAGCTTGATCCAGTGCAGGCGGCGATGATTGTGCGCGGCGTTGCTGAAGCTTGCCGCGAGGTTGGCTGTGCTTTGCTTGGTGGAGAGACGGCAGAGATGCCCGATGTCTATTTGCCAGGAGCCTTTGACCTGGCGGGAACCATCGTCGGCGTTGCTGAGCAGGACGCAATCGTCAAAGCTGCCAGTATTTGCGCTGGTGACGTATTGCTCGGACTCCCTTCAAGCGGACTTCACACCAATGGCTATTCACTGGCTCGCCGCGTCTTCGCTCCCTACGCACTTGACACAATCTTTCCCGAACTCGGCGAACCACTGGCAGATGCTCTCTTGCGGCCACATCGCTGTTATCTCAAAGATGGAGAGGGCATACGCAAGTATTTAGCGGATAGGGGTTCCTTTATTAAAGGATCAGCGCATATCACCGGTGGCAGTTTTGCCGGGAATATTGCCCGTATCCTGCCTGCCGGTACGCAAGCCGTGATCAAGACGGACGCATGGACGGTACCGCCTCTCTTCCAGTTACTGGCCCGTTTAGGCCAGGTGAGCCGGACAGAGATGTACTGTACCCTGAATATGGGTATCGGTATGGTACTGGTGCTGCCGGCAGAGGCAGCGGAACAGGCACGACATGTGCACCCTGAACTACTCACAGTGGGGTATATCACAGAGGGTGATGGCGTTGTGTTACAGTAATTACACGAGGAATCAAAATGATAGAACAACCAGAATTTGGTTCATTATTGGCCGAAGGCAAAACAAAGTTACTTTATGCCTACCCGGATGATAACAATCTGGCTTATATGGTCAGCAAACTTTGTGAAACAAATCAACGCCACTAACTTATTAGTGAAACGCTGCAAGATGCTGCCAATTGAACAGGTGCAGCGGCGTATTGCCACCGGTTCCTATTTGAAGCGGCATCCCGATGTAAGCGAGGGCACCCGCTTTGATCCGGTGCTGGTCGAGACGTTTCTCAAGGACGATGCGCGCCATGATCCACAAATCTCGGCAGAAGATATCGTCAAAATGGGGCTGGCAAAAGTACCAGAAATTGAGTGGATGGCTGAGCAGGGGCGCCGAGTCTTCGAGACACTGGAGCGAGCATGGGCCAGTGTAGATGTGACGCTGGTTGATCTCAAAATTGAATTTGGCCGCGACAGCCGGGGAGATTTGCTGGTAGCGGACGTGATAGATAACGATAGCTGGCGACTCTGGCCCGGCGGCGATAAAACGCGCATGTTGGATAAGCAGGTCTATCGCAACCTGCCAACCGTGACCGAACAAGATTTGCAAGAGATTGCCGACCGCTATGCGCTGGTGGCAGATCTGACGGGGAAATTAAAAATTTAAACAGGTCACATTGACATAGTACTCTGACCTGCGCCCAATAAACAAGTAAGGAGCACGAAATGGAGCGTCTACACGATGCCTGCGGGGTAGTGGGTATTTATGCCCGGGAACATGAGGAGAAAAGCATTGATGTGCGTCGTTATCTCACACTGGCACTCAGCGCCTTGCAACATCGTGGACAGGAAAGTGCGGGTATGGCCGTGTACGATAACGAGGGCAAAATCTTCCACCGTGCCGGCATGGGCAAAGTACGTGAAGTCTTCTCTGATACGGGCACCGGCTTGCCTGTAACACACTGCGGCATCGGCCATGTGCGTTACTCCACAACCGGCTCAAGTTGTGTGGAGAACGCAGGCCCATTTGTCGTGGGTACGGAACCCGATACCTATGAAACCCTCCTTGAAGACCGTGTTTCCAACGACACTTTCTTTACTTCTCGGACGTTTGGAAACGACGCCAGTAGCTTCTCCCAGGAATGGATAGCTGTCGCGCATAATGGCAACCTGGTCAACGGCCCGGCACTGCTCGAAGAATTGCCCCAGAAGCTGCTGAACTCTACGACCGACAGTGAGGCTATCGCCTGGTTACTGCTGCACGCGGACGGCCCCACCTTGCGCGAGCGCATGATTGCAATCTTTCCCCTCTTGCGCGGCGCTTACAGCCTCGTGATCCTGGCGCAGGGCAAACTCTATGCCATGCGCGATCCCTGGGGTATGCGTCCATTATGTATGGGGCGCATTGGCGAAAGCTGGATTATTGCCTCCGAGTCCTGCGCGCTGGACCGCATTGGAGCTGACTTTGTACGCAAGGTTGAACCAGGGGAACTGATTACTATCGATGAAGAGGGAATGCATTCAGAGATGCTGGTACGTTTACCACGACAGACACTCTGTGTCTTCGAATATATTTACTTCTCCGATGCTACCAGCCAGTTGAACGGTAGATACGTTTACACGGTACGTGAGGCATTGGGGCGTGAACTGGCCAGAGAGCATCCTGCTGCAGCTGACATGGTGGTACCCGTGCCTGACTCCGCTATTCCAGCGGCGCTGGGTTATGCTGCCGCTTCTGGTCTTCCCTTTGGCGAGGCCATCATCAAGAACCGCTATAGCGACCGCAGTTTTATCAAACCCGACCAGAGGCTGCGCCAGTTGGAGGTAGACCTGAAATTCAATCTGGTCAAACCAAAAATTGCCGGGGCGCGTTTAGTGATTGTGGACGACTCGATTGTGCGAGGCAATACCATGAAGCGCCTGGTGGCAGCATTGCGTCATAATGGA
>WNFY01009949.1_pt1 | contig 12376 bp, 10 predicted proteins | sample 5400091 | NCBI WGS metagenome assembly WNFY01 (sample SAMN13153364, study PRJNA577476) | soil metagenome | isolation source: 60 cm soil or saprolite under grassland replicate 1 | place: USA:California | collected 2016-06-15 | reverse complement strand
AGTGCGGAGCGAAATGCAAATAGCGACTGATCGGATTCGGAATTGGCTGGGTTTCGTAATGATAGTAAAGGCAAGTGAGATCGCCCCAGCATTGGTCGCCGCGCAGTTTGATCAAGCCTGCGCCGATCATGATGCGAAAACCGAGCCAGCGAAAAAGCCAGATAACGAGCAACGGCGGCCGGCATTTCGGAAACGGGCGGCCATCGAGCAACGGGCAGAGAAAGATCGACAAAAACCCGGTTTCCAGCAGCTGGATTTCCCAGCCGTAGCCGTACCAGATTTGGCCGACGTGGACGATCGACATGTACATCGCCCAGAGAATCGTGAGAACGACCGCGTTGGCATAGCCGAACAAAACAATGAGCGACAAACCGAAGCCTGCCCATGCAAAGATCGACAACGCCTTGTCCGAGATGCCGAACCAGAAGAGCGTCGGCACTTCCAGCATGCCAGCGCTACGGGAACCGAGCTGCGTTTGTATGCTCGTGAGAAAATGATTCGCCGGAGTTAATCCGTGCTCGCCGATGAGCGGCACGAGTTGCTGCGCAGCGACAAGAAACGCAACTGCATAAACAAAACCGAGGAGGCGCAGAATAACAAAGCGCGTCAGCCAATAAGAATTTCCACCGGCGAAAAGCCTTCCGAGAACGTTTTTGTCATCCATAATGGACGCTGGCCAACGTGTCCTTTAAACGAACACCGCTGAACGCTCAACGTTCACTCAATCCGCAATCTGCAATCCAAAACCAAAAACGAAATGCCAGGGGGGAGAATTGAACTCCCGACCAAGGGCTTATGAGTCCCCTGCTCTACCGCTGAGCTACCCTGGCATTACGGCGAAAAGATTCAGCGGCACGTGACGACATGTCAACGGTACGACCTTACTGCTTCGCCTTCGGAACATACGGCGCGAGATCTTTTTCGTGGCCACGTAGCGCAGCCATAAAGCACACCCCGTTACGCTCGGTGACTGCTCCGACCCAGCCCTCTTGATGGACATACCGCCAACCCGAAAACTGCAACGCTGCGCCGGTCTTAGCATCTCTCTCCGCTGGGAAAAGAAAGAATTGCATACGTTTCTCAGTCACCCAGATTTGGGCGATGCGTTGCGACTCATCGTCGTCGAAAACCCGGCAGCCGATGGTTTGAAAATCGGCGAATTCGGCGGGCACATCGTAATGTTCGAGCCGGTGCTTCAGAAAAAACAAATCGCCTAATGTCCCGGCGTCAGCGCTCACGGGATCGAGCAGGACCGATCGTGTCGACGCGGCGATCGTCAACAATTTTCGTGCTGTCTCCGAGCCTGGAAAATCATGCAAATGATCGAGGAGATGGAGGAGGAAGACTCCGGCGATAACCGCGAGAGCAATCCCGACCGCAAGGACGGCTGGATTCCGGGCCATTCTTTTCCACGTCCATTTGGAAGGAGAGACGAAGTCCTTGCTGGAAAACCAATCGGCAATCTCCGGCGGAATAGGAATGGAGCGAACTAACGCGGCCACAGCGCGATCGAAGCTCTGTTGATTTGCAAATTCGTTGGAGGTCCGAGCACGGAACACCGTTGAACGCATGGAACGATCGCTTATCCGCTCCTCACTGATAGGCGCGCAATTCGCCAAAGCGCGTTGCCGACGCGAAAATCGGACCGTTTTCATACCACCGGTTTTTTAGGCAGGATGTCATCCACCCAAGCCTGAAACTGCCGCCGCCCACCGGTCAGCAACCGCGAGAGTTCGCCGATCTTGAGTTCCGTTAGCTTGAGAATTTCCCGATAATCGAACTCATTGAGATAAAAAAGTGCCAAGGCAGTCCGCTGAGGGTCGGGCGCACCCGAGATCCAAATTGCCAGCTGCATGGGCTCAAGCTGTTCGATCTGTGACAAAGCCTCCGGAGTGATCTCATGCTCTTCGATTTCAAGGGGCTCAGCTTGCAAGTCGGCTTTACTTGCTTCCCTCGGCTGCTCGTAACGCCGCGTCACGCAACGTGGTATGGAAAACTTCCTGCGCTTTGCTCGAGTCGCCCAGCATCAAAAAACAAAAGCGATAAAGCTGCGCCAGATTTTGTTTCGGAACGGACACACTGATTTTTTTTAACGGTCGAACGTTACGCGCGTCGATTGCATCGACAAGAGACGATTCGAAACGCATAGTCGCCTCGCTCTGCAAAAGGACGAGAGTTGCATGGCAACATCATCAATGTGGCGGCGAATCCGACAACGTTGATCTTAACGAAACTTTGTCAAACGCCGTGCAACTTCCTCAGCATTTTCTCGGCTGTTGAAGGCAGAAACGCGAAAATACCCTTCGCCTTGAGCGCCGAAACCGCTGCCTGGCGTGATGACCACGTTCAAGTCACGCAGCATAAGATCGAAGATTTCCCAGCTCGTTAGGCCAGCCGGAGTTTTTACCCAGAGGTAAGGCGCGTTTATGCCGCCGAAAACTTTCATGCCGATCTTGGCCACTGCATCACGCAAAATCTTTGCGTTACCCATGTAATGATCAATAAGGGCACGAACCTGCTCGCGGCCTTGCGACGTGTAAAGCGCTTCCGCGCCACGTTGCACCGGGTAACTCACGCTGTTTGCTTTTGTGCTCCACCGCCGATGCCAAAGTTGATGGAGAGGCAATCGGCGGCAGTTCTCCGTTCGCCCTAGCAACGATTTTGGCATGACCGTGAACCCGCAGCGCACGCCGGTGAAACCGCCGCTCTTAGAAAAACTGCGCAATTCAACTGCGCATTCGCGGGCGCCCGGAATTTCGAAAATGGAATGCGGGATGTCCGGCTGCGAAATATACGCTTCGTAAGCAGCGTCGAACAGTAGAAGTGCTTCGTGTTCACGCGCGTAATCGACCCAGCGCGAGAGCTGCTCGCGGGATGCCACGGCGCCTGTCGGATTATTCGGAAAACAAAGATAAATAAGATCGACATGTTCCTCCGGTGGTTCAGAAACAAATCCGTTGTCGGCACTGCATGACAAATAAACGATGCCTTCGTAGCCACCGTCCGGTTTCACCCGGCCGCTGTGGCCAGCCATCACGTTGGTGTCGACATAGACCGGATAAACCGGATCGGTGATCGCAACTTTGTTTTGGTCGCCGAGAATATCGAGAATGTATCCGCAATCGCATTTCGATCCGTCGGAGATGAAAATCTCATCATCGGCGATGTCGATGTTACGGCCGCGATAATCGTGCTTCGCGATTGTCGATCTCAGAAATTCGTAGCCTTGCTCGGGACCGTAGCCGCGAAACGTTTCACGGTTTCCGAGTTCGTCCATCGCGCGTTTCATCGCGTCGATTGCCGCCCGGGGGAGCGGCTCGGTTACGTCACCGATTCCGCAGCGGATCAAGCGTTTGGCCGCCTCTGGATTGGCTTCGCAAAATTCCAGGACGCGTCGCGCAATCTCGGGAAAGAGATAACCGGCCTCGAGTTTAAGATAATTTTCGTTTAGATAAGCCATCAAATGGAGAGACGCAGCCCCAGTCGCGTCCGAAAATATTTGGGACGACACAGAGATCGTCCCCTCGATCTGCGCACCTCGAAATGGCCGATCAGTAATTCTTGGCGACGGCGTCCCAGTTCACCACATTCCACCAAGCTTTGATGTAATCGGGCCGGCGGTTTTGGTAGTTGAGATAATAGGCGTGTTCCCAAACATCAAGGCCAAGCACTGGCGTGTTCCCGTCAATAAGCGGACTGTCCTGATTCGGGGTAGAGATGATCTCGAGCTTTCCGTTCTTGTTCTTGATGAGCCATGCCCAACCGCTGCCAAAGCGACCCGCCCCGGCTGCTGCGAATTTTTCCTTAAACGCATCGAAACTGCCGAACGTGGACTTGATGTCATCAGCCAGTTTGCCTTTCGGTTCGCCGCCAGCGTTCGGCCCCATGATCTTCCAGAAGAACGAATGATTTGCATGGCCACCGCCGTTATTTCGCACCACCGTACGGATATCTTCCGGAACAGCGCTCAAATTGCTGATCAAATCTTCGACCGATTTGTTTTCGAGATCGGCTTTGCCTTTGATGGCGTTGTTGACGTTGGTAATGTAGGTCTGATGATGCTTGGTGTGATGGATTTCCATCGTCCGCGCGTCGATGTGCGGCTCCAGAGCATCGTAAGCATAGGGTAATTTTGGTAATTCGTAAGCCATAATTTTGTATAATTAAAATCGGATCGTCGCTAGCGACAGGATTTATTTTTTTGTGCCTAGCCGTTTACTCGCGCAGCGCGCCCTGGCGATCGCAGCGATAAAAGCTCGGACGATGCCCGAGGCCACTGCGATAATTCACATATGTTGCGAGAGCCATCAGCGGAAAATTCTGCCGATACATGTCGTATTTTAAATAAAAGACGCGTGGAAATCCGGTGCCGGTGATTTGCAATTCGTCCCATGAACCGTCGGGTTTTTGCGAACTCAGCAAAAAGCGCAAGCCACGTTGAATACTCGACCGATCGAGGTCGCCACACGCACAAATGCCCATGACTGCCCATGCTGTTTGCGATGCAGTGCTCGCGCCGATGCCTTTAGTCGCTGGGTTCTCGTAGGTGGCGCAGGTTTCCCCCCAGCCACCATCGCTGTTCTGACAGCTCTCCAGCCAATCTCGTCCGCGCAATATCCAATCCTGGGTCATGTCCTGACCGATTGCGTGCAAGCCGCGCAGCACCTGCCATGTGCCATAAATGTAATTCACACCCCAGCGACCGTACCAAGAGCCGTCGTCATCCTGTGTGTCAGTCAAATATTGAATGGCATGGCGCACACACTGCGCTTCCATATCGAAACCGATATAACCGAGCAGTTCGAGCGTGCGTGCAGTCAGGTCACTGCACGTCGGATCAAGAATCGCATTGTGATCAGCAAACGGCATGTCTTCGAGCCAGTGCTTTGTGACCTCTTTGTCGAATGCCGCCCAACCACCATCCCGGCATTGAAAACTAAGTTGCCATCCACCTGCGCGGCGGAACAATTCATCCAGTGATTGCTGATCTTTCGGACGTACCAACCGTAGGGCCATCAGCACCATGGCCGTGTCATCCGTGTCCGGATAATGAGCGTTGTTGTACTCGAACGCCCAGCCGCTCGCTTCCGGATGCGGATTATTTACCGTCCAGTCGCCGCGGACTCGCACTTCCTTTTTGACCAGCCAATCTGCGGCTCGTTGCAGCGCAGGATGTTCGGGGGGGAGACCGGACTCAGCCAATGTAATAATGTTGATCGCGGTATCCCAAACTGGCGAGAGACAAGGTTGGATCCGGAAATCGGCTGGGTCATCTACGAACAGCCCGGCAAAATCATGGGCGGCTTTGGCGTAAATTGGGTTCGTCTTGGAATAACCGAGCGCGCGCAGCGCGATCAAGGAGTTGAGCATTGCAGGAAAAACTGCTGCGAGGCCATCACTCCCCTCGCCGATTCGCTCGATCATCCAGCGCTCCGCCTCTTCGAGCGCGCGCTGCCGCATCGGGTGAAAACGAAGCGGATGAAGAAACTTGAAGACATCATCAACGCGCAGGAAAAAATTACGCCAGGTGAAAAAGCGCTCGTCGCGTGGCAATCGAAAATCCTTATGCTCGGTGCCGAGCGGATAGAGTTCATGCAACTGTTTGTCGCCTGGTAATGTCCGGGTCGGCTTGAAATGATTGATGATGGAGAGCGGGATGAGCATCGCGCGGCTCCAGGATGACATCTTGTAAATATGAAACGGCGCCCAGCTTGGTAGGAGCACCATTTCCACGGGAATCGTAGGCAAATATTTCCACGGAAATTGACCAAGCAATGCCAGATAAAACTTACTGAATGTGTTCATGCGCGGAATGCCGCCCAGTCGCATAATTGTCGCGCGCGCCTCCTGCATGAACCGCGGCTCGGGCACACAACCGGCAAGTTTGAGCGCAAAATAGGCTTTGACCGACGCGTTAATCTCGCTGGGTCCACCGTAATAAATATTCCAGCCGCCATCCGGCAGTTGGCGTTTCAAAATGTGGCGCACGCAGCGCTGTTGCAGTTGACCATCGACTTCGCCGAACCAATGCATGAAAAGCACGTAATCGGAGCAAAGCGTGCTATCGACGATCAATTCACCGCACCAACAGCCGTCGGGCCGCTGTTGCCGCAATAGATTCTCCTGCGACCGCGCGATCGCCCGCGAAATGTCGTCGTCTGTTGCGGAATAAGATTCCGACACGTCTGGCATTACGCGCGGCAATAGAATCAGGTCCTTCGACGACTTCACGATGTCGATCTTTACGAGGCTTGCGCAGCAACCTCGGGGCGTTTGCCCGTGATGTGGCCGTTGCCAGAACTTACGCCATTGAAAACGAGAGTTTCACTGCCACGTCCCGTCGGCTTCGGTTTCGGCCCAAAATTGAACTTAACTGTTTTCCAGGTGTCTCCGCGCTGGGCTTGCAGACCCAGGGTTGCGGTCGGTTCATAGCCGCAGTGCACCATGCAATTTTCGCAGCGGCTGTCGCGTGCCACTCCGTTTACGACCCCGTACCGGTCCCACTCCGTTTTCTCGAGCAATTCCGAGTAGCTGGAGTAATGCGCATCGGTCATGAGGTAGCACGGGCCTTTCCACCCACGAATGTTCCGCGTCGGGATTGCCCAAGCCGAACATGTCAAATCCCGTTTGCCCCCAAGAAATTCAAAATAGACCGGCGTCCCAAGAAATGTGTAACGATTCATCCATTCCTCGATTTTTTGGAACTTTTCGATCGTCATCGCGCGGGTGAGAAAGAAGTTCTCAGGTCGCAAGTTGAGCCGCTTGATCATGTCCTTCTTCGCGGCGTCGTAGTCGTATCCGGGGGTTATGGTGTGGCCGTCAACGCCGAGATCGGAGAGATAATCGAACATCTGTTCGACCTCTTGCATATCCGTTTCCTTGTAAACCGTCGTGTTGGTCGCGACCTGGTAGCCGAGCACCTTCGCCATCTTGATTGCAAGAATGCACTCCTTGAAGACGCCTTCGCGCTCCACAATGAGATCGTGTGTTCGCTCGAGACCATCGAGGTGCACGTTCCAATACATCCAGCGCGTCGGTCCGATGGTAGGCTTCGCCGCATCCTTTGGCCCTTTCCGAATTTCCGCCGCGTCTTTCTCGCTGATCAAGGACGCCCCCAGCAATGCCGCAACTTTTTCTTCAACAAATTCCTGCCGGGCTGACCAGTGCGATGCGAGCCATTCACGCATTTTTTTGCGCATGAACATCGCGTTTGTGCAGATGTAAACGATCCGCTTCTGCTCGAGTAACCCCTTCACCAACGCTTCGATATGCGGATAAATAAGCGGCTCGCCCCCGCAGATCGAGATCATCGGCGCGCTGCACTCTTCTGCAGCTCCAAGGCAGTCCTCGAGGCTCATCATGTCCTTAAGCGACGTGGAGTATTCGCGAATTCGCCCGCAGCCGGTGCACGTCAGGTTGCAGGTGTGGAGCGGCTCAAGTTGCAGCACGGTGGCGAACTTCTTCGTTCCGCGAAACTTGTGCGCGATCATGTAGGCCGCGATCTTGGTCGTTAGTGCAAAGGGAAATCTCATAAGGGCGACGGGCGACGATAGTAATGACGTTTGCTAACGTGTCAACGGACGTGTCGAACGGGACGCCGAGCTTCTTTCTTGGAAATTAACGAAATCTTGCGCAACATTGCCACCAACGCAATGGTTCAATAAGTGACAGGCAAGTCTGTCTAGGAAAACGAATTATAAACTAAATGATATGAAACGATTATTGGCACTAATATTTGTCGCTGGCTTCGTCGGCTGCGCGCAACAGCCTCCACCACCGGCCGTAACGACCGGTTATCCGTATAGCCGTTATTCTACCACAGCCGAAGTATGGGGCTATCGGAGCGGGATGTACGCCAACTGGACAACGGCGCAATTGCAGCAGCGCCGCCTCGACCTCTACGGAATGACTCCGCTAGCCCAGAGTCGCCAGGGTGTACCTGCGTACATCTATCACGGGCAAGCTCTGCCACAGCAAGATGAGATCAAGGCGATCGAAGTTGAGTTAAATCGACGCTATCAGGCTGGTGATAAGAGCGCAGACCTGATTGCATTCTGGCCCGAATCACGACGGCATACTGCCAGCTTCAGACCTGTAGAAAATTTCTAGGGTAAGATCGAAGTTCAATGGGCGTCGAGCCAATGCGAGCCGACAACGAAGTCGGAGCGCAAAGCTTTTCAAGATTCGCCTTCTTTGTGCCAGTCACACGCCGTGCCAGCCGCGCCGGATCAGGCTGACCGCGATCGCGGCAAGAAGGAGTGCAATTATCTTTGATACGCCGCGCAACCCCTGTTTGCCCATCCAACGTGTAAACTGATCGGCGTTGCAAAACGCAATCGCCACCAGCGTTAGATTGACCAGAAGCGAGATAAGCGTAAAGACGAGCCCAGCTGTGTCGACCAAAATGAGTAGCGCGGTAAGCAGCGCTGGCCCTGCAATAAGGGGCATGCCGAGGGGAACAACGCCGAATTCGTCGCTGCCGCCGCGATCGTGCGGACCAAGGCTGAGCAATTCCCGGCCGGCCAAACCGAGCAAAATCAGGCCGCCAGCGACTTGAAAGTCCGCTACCGTAATTCCAAGCGCCGCGAAAATAATTTTGCCGAGAAAAATAAAGCCGACCGCCACGCAAAGGGCGGTGAAGATTCCCAGAACCGCCTGTCGTTTTCGATCTTCGCGCGAAGCACTCGTGCCGAGGCCGATGAAAACCGCCACGAGCCCAATCGGATCGATCGCTACAAAGATCGGAATAAAGGCAAGAAAGAACTTTTCAATCATGGAATTATGCCAGCGTTTTCACTTTACCGGACAAGCCTTCTACACAATGTTCGCTCTCTTCATCAATCAAACCTTTCTGTATGAAACCTTTGTGCTTGTCGATCTTGCTCTGCGCCTTGATCCCCGATTTCTCCGTCGCCGAATCTAAATCCGTCGATGACTTCCGCGACGCTGCCGCAAAAGCAAATGCCGTCTTGACGATTCCCGATTGGGAGCAAGCGCCGGACGCGGTCGAGGCTTCGATGAAAACTGCGATCTTGAAAGCGAATGCCGCGCTGGATCAGATCGGTGTGCAAGATCTCGGCAACGTTACCTTTAAGAGCACAGTCGTCGGACTAGACGATCTCATCTACCAGGCCGGAATTGCGGCAAACAAAGCAACGATCATCAAGGAGACGAGCACGAATCCTGCGATGCGAACCGCCGCGGAGAATGCGGTAAAGGCTTTTCAAGAATGGGCGGTCGGAATTGATTATCGCGAGGACGTTTACAAGGCGATCAAAGCTTTCGCAGGCACGCATCCAAAGCTCTTCGGTGAAGACGAAAAGCTGTTGAACGAGACGTTGCGTGATTATCGGCGCGCTGGCTTAGACTTGCCCCCCGATCAGCGCACAGAAGTCGAGCAGCTCCGCAAGGAGTTGTCCAAACTAGGAACCGACTTCGATACGAATATTGTAAACGCAAGCGCTCCGGTCATTTTTACAAAGGCCGATCTGGACGGTCTGGCGGACAGTTTCTTCGCCTCGCCCGGCATCAAGACTGGAGATGATGCTTATACTGTGATGCCAAACGTGACCTGGCAATTTAATACCGTGGAGGAAAACGCGAAGAGCGAAGACACCCGCAAGCAACTTTACGCCATTCACGACACGCTCGCTAAAGACAAAAACGTTCCCGTTCTCGACCAAATGCTGGCGCTCCGCAACAAGATCGCACTGAGGCTCGGGTATAAATCGTGGGACGACTTCCAAACCGAAATCAAAATGGCCAAGACCGGCGCCAATGCGGAAAAATATATCAACGATTTGATCACCGGAATTCAGCCGAAGTTCGCGAGTGAGGTAGCGGAATTGCAAAAAATGAAGGCAGCCGATACGAACAATCCCGGCGCGAAGATCGAAGTCTGGGACTGGCGTTACTATGCGCGCTTTCTTCCCATTCCAAAAAGTGCTCGACGGCATGTTCAATATCTATCAGAGCATTTTCGGGCTGAAGTTTGAAAAGATCACCGCGCCGTACAAATGGATCGACGACCTCGAGCTTTATCTCGTGACTGATTCCGCCACGGGCGAGCCGCTTGGCATGTTTTATCTCGATATGTTTCCGCGCGAAGGAAAATTCAACCACTTCGCGCAGTTCGACATCCTCAGCGGCAAACTGTTACCGGATGGAAAATACCAGCGGCCAACGGTTGCACTGCTGTGCAACTTTCCGCCCGCAACTGCAGACCAGCCGTCTCTGATGACACATAGCGATGTCGAAACGTTGTTCCACGAATTTGGTCACGCCCTGCATTCGATCGTCACCCGCGCGAAGTATGGCCGCTTTGCCGGAACTCACGTGCCGGGCGATTTCATCGAAGCGCCGTCGCAGATGTTGCAAAACTGGGTTTGGGACAAAAAGGTGCTGGACACTTTTGCGGCGGATTACCGCGATCCATCGAAAAAGATTCCGGCGGAAATCATTAAAAAAATGAATGATGCCAAGCTGGCTAACGCTGGCGTTTTCTATCGACGCCAGTTCGCCTTCGCCTCCCTTGACCTCGCGCTGCACGATCAGGTTATGCTTGGGCCGATGCGATCGCTGCCGATATGGCCACCGTCTTTGAGAAAGCGAAGGATGGTTACCTCGACAAGCAAGCCGGACTTCGATTGCGTCGAGAAATCTACGAACCTGGCGATTCGCGCGACGTCAATATCTCCATTGAGAAGTTCCTCGGCCGGAAACAGTCGGTTCAACCGTTCCTGAAAAAGATCGGCATCGGACCGCAGAACAAAAAGAAAGCGCCGGCCGGTCCTTCGCAGGAGAGCAGATAAAGAGTAGCGCAAGCTTCCAGCTTGCGAGAAATAGACGCAAGCCAGAGGCTCGCGCTACACTTGCTGAGAATCGTCGCACATCAGCAACACCTCGTGAAAATCTGCCCGCCAAGCCGAAGCCTAGCGAGGGTTGGCGTAAATTTGTGGCTAGGTTTTCTTCTCCTTTGTAGCGGCGCCTGCCATCGCGCGGAGACCGACGTCGAAAAAGGCGACCGGCTGCAGATCCTGCACAAAGGAAACGGTCAGGAAGTGCAGGATCTCGATCCACAGATCGTGAACAGCGTTAGTTCGCTCAACATCATTTCCGCGCTGCTGGAAGGTCTCGTTTCCGAGGACCCGCACGATCTGCATCCAGTCCCCGGTGTAGCGGAGAGCTGGGATATTTTGCCTGACGAAAAGGTTTACACGTTTCACCTGAGGCATGACGCAAAGTGGTCCAATGGCGAGCCGGTCGTTGCGCAAAACTTCGTCGATTCGTATCGCCGCATTCTCTCGCCAGCGCTCGCTTCGCCAGTTGCTTACATGCTTTATCCGGTCGCCAACGCGGAGGCATTTAATAAAGGAAAGATCGACAACTTTGACCAAGTCGGTTTTCGCGTCCTCGATGATTGGACGCTGCAGATCACGCTTACCAATCCAACGCCTTACTTTCTCTCTCTCCTTAATCATTACTCCTGGTTTCCGGTGCCCATTTCCACAATCCAAAAGTACGGTCCGGTTTTGGAACGCGGCAGTCGCTGGACCAAACCGGGACGCTACGTTGGCAACGGGCCGTTCACACTCGAAGAATGGCGACTAAATGATCGTGTGCGCGTCAAAAAGAGTGCGACTTACTGGGACGCACAGAACGTCCGATTAAACGAAATTGTTTTTCACACGATCGACAGCAATGACATTGAAGAACGCGCGTTTCGCTCCGGCCAGTTACACGTCACCGACTCCATGCCAATCAACCGTATCGATCGCTACCGCCGCGAACATCCTGAGTTCCTGCGCATCGATCCCTATCTCGGCACTTATTTTTATCGTGTGAACGTGACCCGTCCCCCGCTCAATAACCGCCTCATTCGTCGCGCGCTCGCGATGGCGATCGATCGTCAGAGCATCGTCGACAAGGTCACACACGGCGCGCAGTTGCCTGCTTCGTGTTTCACGCCGCCGAATACGGCTGGCTACACATGCCAATCATCGATTCCGTACGATGTCGATCTTGCGCGCAGAACGCTCGCGCAGGCGGGATATCCGAATGGCCGTGGCCTGCCAGCGATCGAGATTCTGTTCAACACGTCTGAAAACCACAAACTGATCGCGGAGGCCATCCAGCAGATGTGGCGCCAAAATTTGAACGTGGCCGCCACACTCGTGAATCAAGAAGAGAAGGTTTATTTCGATTCGCGCCGGCAGATGAATTATGATGTCATCCGTTCAACTTGGATCGGTGACTATGTCGATCCAAACTCGTTTCTCGATCTCTGGGTGACGAACGGGACGAACAATCAAACTGGCTGGTCAAATTCCGATTACGATCGGCTCATTGCCGAAGCCAGCCAAACTGGTGATCAAGC
>WNFY01007607.1_pt1 | contig 12376 bp, 12 predicted proteins | sample 5400091 | NCBI WGS metagenome assembly WNFY01 (sample SAMN13153364, study PRJNA577476) | soil metagenome | isolation source: 60 cm soil or saprolite under grassland replicate 1 | place: USA:California | collected 2016-06-15 | reverse complement strand
TCCGGCCGCCCGCCATCGGCGCCAAACTTGTCTCGGTCGATGAATCTTCAATCGAGAACCTCGGCGCAAAGGTCGTGCGCATCAAGGACTTTCTCGCGGTGGTCGCCGATGACGAGTGGACGGCAGTGCGCGCGGCTGGTGCCCTTCGCGCGCAATGGAGCGCGTGGTCGGGCTTGCCTGAACAGGACAAGCTTGCCGAGACGCTGCGGGCCGACCCCAACATCACTGACGAGGTCCTTGTCAAGAAAGGAGCGCTTGGTGCGCCCGTTCCGGAGGGCGCCAAGACCGTTGCCGCCAGCTACTTGTGGCCGATGCAAAGCCACGCCTCCCTTGGCCCCTCGTGCGCGCTGGCTGATGTGCGCGCTGATGGCGGGACGATTTGGACCGCATCGCAGGGAACGCATGGTAATCGAGCGACCTTTGCTAGGTTCCTGGGCCTGCGGCCGGAAAAGGTCCGCCTAATCTACCTTGATGGTTCCGGCTGCTACGGCATGAACGGCCACGAGGATGCAGCGGCCGATGCCGCGATCGTTTCGCGTGCCGTCGGACAGCCGGTCCGCCTGCAACGGTCACGCGAGGACGAGCATGGATGGGACCCCAAAGGCCCTCCGCAATTGCTCGAGATTTCTGGCGCCGTCAACGACGGCCGCATTCTCGACTGGCGCACCGAGATGTGGCTGCCGCAGGCGACTCGGGGATTACCGAATATTCCCCTACTCGGGCCAGAGGCTGCCGGGCTCGACCAGGTGCGCGGTCTCAATGCAGGCCTCATCTCGCAGAATGGCGATCCACCCTATGCTGCAGATCACGTCGAGGTGCTGGTCCATTGGCTCAAAAACGCGCCGCTTCGCCCGGCCCCGCTTCGCTCGCCCGGCAAACCGGCCAATGTTTTCGCGGTCGAGAGTTTCGTGGACGAATTGGCCGCCGCCGCGCGTCTGGACCCGGTCGAGTTTCGATTGCACGGACTCGGCGATACGCGCGGCATCGAGGTCATCGAACGCATTGCTAGATTGATGCAATGGCAATCACGTCCATCGCCGGGCCCCGACAAGAATGCCCCTGTCGCACGCGGACGCGGTAGGGCCTATGTCCACTACAAACACGACGAAACCTATGTAGCCATGGGCATGGAGGTAGCGGTCGAGCGAGCAAGTGGCAAAATAAAAGTCGAACGCGTCGCTTGCGCGCACGACTGTGGGCAGATCATCAATCCCGACGGGGTGCGCGCCCAGATCGAAGGATGCATCCTCCAGACGCTGAGCCGAGCCCTGAAGGAGGAAGTGACATTCGATCGCGCGCGTGTGTCGAGTGTCGATTGGTCGAGCTATCCGATCTTGACCTTCGTTGAGGTTCCCAAGCTCGAAGTCGAGTTGATTGACCGGCCGACCGAACCGCCGCTCGGTGCCGGTGAGCCAGCCTGCACGCCCGTCGGCGCTGCGCTCGCGAACGCCGTCTACGACGCCACGGGCCTGCGGCTACGCACCATTCCATTCACGGCACAGCGGGTCAGGGCCGCATGGGACGGCAAATCCAGCTAGCCCCGTATGAGCCGGTGCAACAATAGGCACGGATAATAGCCCGACGCTACTCCGCCTTCCCGACGTTCACTACAAGTTGCTTGAGAAGCCGTCCCGTGCTTCGGAGGGCACAGGCTCCGCGGCGGCTAAATACCCGTCCTTTGATCACTAGTTCGCAATCCTGTTTTGCGGCGCAGCGTTATCCACCCCTCAGTCACACGCAACCATTTGCACCCGTTCAACTTCCGACCCTATTGAGCCGTTACCCATAATACTCGGACATAATTCCCGTTAGCTTCTAACGGCGTTTCCCGTCTGCCCCCGAATTCTATGCGAGCGCGTCCGCGGGCCAAATCCGCCACCTCGTGCCGTCGCGAAGTTCTACAACATCGACCGTATCGTGACGCGAGATCCTAAGGGCCATCTTAGGCAACTCCGACAAAGCGGTGACTTGAATTAAGGAATGAGATGTCACTCAGCCGCTGCCCGCCCCAGCGAAGCAACCCGTCAGGAGCTACCACAGACCATTCGCATCGGGTCTGGCGCGACCGGCGGTTCATCACCCTGGATTGATTAGGTCGGCCGGTGGACCCGAGAGCCATCGACGTGATGGCTCTCGGTTCGGCATACCGGATCAAGCTCCGAGCGATTCGGGCTCTTGCTCCGGTGCCTCCACCTTCACGCGAGGTGCGGCTGGGAGTTGAAGCACAGTTGCGCGCTGGCCCTCAATCAATCGAGTGAGGAGAACGACATCTCCGCCTGGAAACTCCAGCGCATCGTGATGAGCATGAGGATCATGGCTATCGATCTTGCGAAATCGCGCCACTCGTTGCTCGATTTTCTGATGCCCGAAGAACTCGAGGCGAGGCTTGTACCTAACTACCTCCTGGAAGGCCAGCTCGGTTCCAGGAAGCAGGCACACAGCGACGTCCGGTTCGCCAACCGCCGCAAAACCGCGCGTAATCGAGCGGCCGAAGCGGGTGGTTACCAGCTCATCCCCGACCTTTGCCGGTCGGGACGCGACCTGGTGCAGACTGTAGTCACACATGGAAGGCACTCCTCTGCTGCAACACAGCCGGGGCGGGTTCCTCCGCGTGTACCAGACGAAATTTTCATGGCGCTCGTATGTCGAAAGCGAATGCCGCGAAACGCAGTGCCGGCATGAACTCATTGGCCGAACTCACCTCCCTGGGCAGGACCTTCGCTCGGTTCTGTCGGCCACGACGGGCCCTTTGGCCCTCGCGCGGATGCGAATGTAGTGAAGAGGGTTCATACCGGCTGCGGCTCGATGCCACAGAGAGCCCAGCGAGGCTGAAAGCTAAAAGACCGCAGTCAGCCGGTTATCCCCACGAACAAGGACGCGACGGGGGAGCCCCGGATGGGACCTTTCGATCTGCTGTCCAAGTCCTGGCGACGCAAGCTTTCCGGCGCAAGCGTTCCCGCCTGACGATAGCTGTCAGCACAAAAACGGTGAGTGGTGGCGATCAGCCCCAATAATCTCGAGAATTTCCCGAACGGATCGAAGACCCATTCCTCTCGCGCTCTTCATCGCGGAGATGAATGACAGCCATATCCAAGGGAAGCCGGAAAAGCAGGGTAGCTTTGAGTCTGGTAGATTGTCGTCATCAGGCAGAACTGCCGGCTGGGCCAAACCCGCCAGCAATGTGTTCGGTGCTGCCGCGCGAGATCTCGGTTTCTCGCACAATGATAAAGTTCGTGAGGTGGGACGGAGATTGCGCCGCAGTTGTGCCCCCTGGAGGTGGTCCTCGCGTCGCCTCTTCAGTCCCATTGAGTCATTTTTTCGAAGCGAGGGCGCGCTCTAACTCGCTGGAAAATGTCGGCGAGATTTCCAAAAACGAGAACGCTTGCCAACAACAGCGCGGAAAACATGAGGTACCCGCATAGATATTTGACCATTCCGAAAAGTAGGGCGCCGGGAATAGCCATCGCGGGTCCGACAATGATAAGGAACCACGTCAACAGCTGTACCTGCTCTTTTTTCTCGGATGTCATGGTTTGATGCTCCCAACCTAATCTATTTCAGTGCAGCCGATTTATCACGAGAGATGCTGGAGGCGTACTTTGGCATCCTGCACCGCGGCATTGTTTCATCCCAACTTCCTTCTTTGATTCCGAGGTCCTTGCCGTGGATACTTGTACAAATACCCACTGGTGTGATCCGCCACAGAACGAGCAGGGCGTCCGCAGGTCATTGGTTCGAAGCAACAGTAACTTCTCGTCAGCTTCGGGAGCGGTCTCGAGGTTATGCCCGGTGCGCGGGCAGACGAAACGCAAACCCATGATCACCTGCTGGCGCGACGAAGGCATATGGGAATCAGCCTGTAAAGACGATCAGGCAACCAATGCCTGTTCAGTATCTGCGACCCGGATAGCCAGCTTGCGTTTCACCCACGTCCAGAGTTCGCGGATCTCTCCGGCCGCTTTGCCGTTGGGTGCGAACTCCGATACACCGAGACCCGAACCGAGCGCGTTTTGATGGTCGTTACGTAGCACAATGAAAGGAAGCGCCAGCACGCCCACCCTGTACAAAGGCGCTGCGGCGTCAGTCGGTTCGTAACGGGCTGCCGTCTGGTTCAGAACAAAAGCAAGTGGCTTCTCGAACTCGCGGATCACTTTTAGGGTCGAATGGGTTGCCTCGACATCCGCGACGCTCGGCCTGGTGGGGACAAGACAGAAATCAGCAGCGCGGATAGCAGCCGCTGTGGGAGCGTGACCGGCCCCAGCTGGAGTGTCGATGATCGAAAGCGTATATCCCTCGGCAGCAAGGCTTCGCAGCGATTTCTCGACCTGAAACGCGTACGCGATGCGGATAATGCTGGGTTCGGGATTGGTTCGGCGCAGGCCCCAATTCGCGACGGTGGCTTGGGGATCTGTGTCGAGCAGAGCCACACGCTCCCCGTCCTGTACGGCAGCGACCGCCAGGCCAATGGCAAGCGTCGACTTGCCGGAGCCGCCTTTTTGGGTGGCGAAGGCAATCGTTCGCATCGCTGTGGCTTTCCCCCTCAGACCTCAGTGCAGACTGAGTCGTTTGACGAAATTGCGGCAGTCTCGCCCCGCCCTGGCAGCCTCGGCGGGTTTTTCTTTGGGACTACTGGGTAGCTGCATGCGGCGGGGTTGCAAGTATGCCGCCGATACGATCGACAAACGCGGCTTCGCGAGCATGGCGCGTTTCCGCACGATTAGCCAAGCTTCGCCACGCTTCCGCCCCTGAGTAAGCGTGCTCTGGCTTCCAGAGAAGACTTCCGCTGCGCCAACCGAAGGCAGTCTGCCGCATGCTGGCGGTATTGTGCTGGGGTGCCGATGGATCCTGGCAGGAATGTTGGGCGGTGACTAATGCGGACGTCCATCATACCGTGGTGCGGTGCGTATCCGGCGCCTCATATTGTGGTCATGGGAAATCACAAGGGCGGCAGTGGCAAATCGACCTTTGCCATGCACATCATCATAGCGCTGCTCAAAGCCGGAAAGCGCGTCGCCTCCTTCGATCTGGACGTAGACCAGCAAACCCTCACGCGGTATATCGAGAACCGGCGTGAATGGGCCAATCAAAATAACTTCGAACTAGAAATGCGCGACCACTACCCGGTAACGGAAGAACGACTCGCTGCTGATGACCGAAGCGACTCGGTTGACCTGTCCCGGTTCATGTCGCAGCTCAAGAATAGTGAGCACAGACACGAGCACGATTACATCGTGATCGATACACCCGGAGGAGCGCAGCACCTTAGCCTTGTCGCCCACGGCATGGCGGACACTCTGATCACGCCGATCAATGATAGCCTAATCGATCTCGACGTACTGGTCAGAATTGGATCAAAGGACCTTGAGCCACAACCGTCACGGTACGCAAAAACGGTGGCGCGCGCGGTGGAGGCGAGACGAACCGTCTGCGGTCGCACAACCGACTGGGTCATAGTCCGAAACCGGTTAGAGTTGCTCCCGTCGCGCAATCAGCGTCAGATTGAGCAGGTGCTTGAGGCGATTCGCAAGACACTGGGTTTCCGCACGGTACGGGGTTTGTCGGAGCGTAACGTGTATCGCGAGTTCTTTGCGGCAGGTCTGACGGCATTCGACGCAATCGAAGGACTGGCGCCCGGAGCGAAGCCTAACCCGTCCAGCTTGCTCGCGCGATTAGAAGTTCGAGATTTAGTTCAAGATATTGGGTTCGTTGGGAGGCATACCGGGGTCGAAGCGGCTTTCGGCGGAGCAATCCGTGAAATCGAGCTCGCAATAGCAGAAGCCAACGCCGTGAGCACAGACGATCGGGATGAATTTCCACTCAAGCCAAACACCGGCGCGTCCTCTTAACCCTACGACCCTGATAAAGAGAAGACGTCGCTAAAGCCTTGGACCTGAGCGAGTGATGTTTTTTCCTTGGGCCTTGCTAATGCCATTTGGCGCCGCCAAGCTTGTCGGCGGCGAGCCCAAGCAACAGACGGCGAGATTTCATGGAACGGATTGTGGCCTACGCAGCAGAGCTTGCTACTGTCAAATTTGACGAATGGCGACCAGAGAACACGGCGTGGAATCGTTTGTAGCTTTCCCTCATCGGAAGGCCGGTCCCCGGCTGCGTACCCCCGAGTTCCAATCCCCGCAGCCGGGCCATTTCGCTCCTATCCAGCGGTTGATCCGTCATCATCCACCTCCGCGGGGCGCCGCCGGCCAGCCCGCCGCCGATGACGCTCGCGCCGCTCTCGGGCCCGGGCGGCGTTCTCTAGCGCTTCGAATGCCGATTCTGTCGGAATGCCGACTGCGGCGAAAGCGCGACCAATTTCTTCCAGCCGGGCCGGCGGCAGCTCGGCGTTTGCCGGTCCCTTCGTATCTTCGAGGGCCCAGCCAAGACGGCCATGACGGCCGACCAGGCAGGCCGCCGGCGTTTCGGCATCGGGCCAGAGATAAACGGCCGCGCGCCCATTATCCACCGCGTCGAGATAGAAGCCGGCAAGGCAGTTCTTCCATCGCTTCGCAAGCCGGCGAAGTTCGGTGCCGCTGTCGAGACGGCGAGCACTTCCCACGACCACTGGCGGGATGGGTTCAGGCAGCGGCAGTTGTCGAACGAGGTTCGCAAGATGCGCCATCATTTGGGCAGGCTGAGGAATCGCGCCGAGCTCGGCGACCAGGGCGTCGAAGCTTGGTGCGGCGCCACGCGAGGCAAGGAACCGCAGACCGTCCATCAGCCCTGTCGGATTGAGTAGCGAATTGTCGACTGCTCGGGCGACGATTCGGCGTAGCGGCGCTGGCACATCGTGAAGCAAGCAAATGCAATCGCCCGTAAGGCTTTCGACGTGATAGATGAGTTTGGCGACGGCGGGGTCGTCAAGCAGTTCGATCAAATACCGGTAGCTCTCGGGTGGCAGGACGCTCACCGGCAAACGACCCAGGGCCCGCTTGAGTCCTGCCGGGCGGCGATCAAGAATGTTATCGACCACCGCTGCGGGGGTGCCGCCGAGCAGCAGTCGACCGCGCGACGGATTGCTCTCATTCGGCCGATGAGCCAGGACCAGTGCGATCAGATGCATGCGCTGTCGGTTGAGCGTGAAGAGGCCCCGATAGAGCGATGGATCGGCCTCGAGCATGGCGAGTAGTGGCTTAGCCGCCCACCCGAAAGGGGCCATCAGATAGCCCGGCAGACGCTGCGTTACGACAACATGGGAACTCTTGACCTGCGTCATTGTCTTGCCCTCGGAATTAGGCGAGCCGGACAAACCCGTGGCATACTCAATTTGACGAATTGGTGGACCGTGCGCGGATGCTCGGTTTGGAAGAACCGCCAGACCACGGTGGGGTGTTGATATCGCCAAAGCCGCGACAACTATCGTCAAAGTAGATGCGAATCCCATTGTTCAATACTCCTCGGCCAGCATGATCGTGATCACGCGTTCAGTTACCGCAGGATTGGCCGGATCCGGGGAGTGGTAGGTTAGCTGCGTGTCGTAATAATCGATCTTGAAGAAGAGCTTGTGGCCATCGACCTCAAAGGCCCCGAAGTCGTGCTCAGCGTAAGGATCGTTGGCCTCGCAAAAGTCATCGAAGACGGCGAGAGTCTTGACGATGCGCTCGACGGCTTGTTGGCCAAGGGCCGCAACGCCTGGCGTAATCACTGCCAGGCCGCCAATCAGGTGTTTCCGAAGTTCATCGTTGAGCGCGCGAACTCGTTCCGTATTGCTGGCCATGAATTCTCTCCATTGATATAGGCGGCCCGTGTCGACCTGAGCGATCGCACGCCATCGCCGCCCCGACGGCACAGGCCTTCGAGGTGTGGATTTTGCGAAGCAGGAGATGGATGCCGGGTCTAAGACGCTCAGGCCGCCGCCGTGACGGCCTGAGCGCGTTGCCGGCTCGCCGTCAAATGTTCGGGCAGAACAGTCCGAGCTGATTGCGCGACCAGACAACGTTAGGGAGACTTGGGTAGTCTCGCCACCGGAGCGTCAGGTCGTCGCCTACTTTTGTGACAACGACGGCTTCCCACCAGGCTTGCAACGGGCCGTACTCTCTGGCGAGCACGACGTGATCAACGTCGATCTCGTCCCAGGTTCGAGGAAACCGATTGGCTGCCTCGGCATTGGCCGGCCCAGCTGCTTCGCTCGAAGCCGCGGCTGTGGGTTCGGGCCGATACGTTGTTGCAACTCTGAGTATCTTCGATCCGATTGCCGTTGCAGACATCGAACCCGTCTTGGGCGCAGTACCGCCAAATCGCGGTCTGAACGAACCGGGGGAAGGTTGCGGGGAATTCGGGGTTGAACTCTCGAGCATCGATCGATTCGGCGATCCGCTCGATGATCTCGGCGCACCCGCCTGACTGGTAGCCGGCCGGGCCATAGGGATGGGCCGCGTTGAGCCGGCCCAGGATACCGGTCCGGACCAGGAAATTGTGGACCAGGGTATCGATCGCGATCATGGCCGCGCCAACTTCGGCCCATCGGGCCCGATCGGTTCCGCCGCCGAGCAGCAGGCTCGACAGCGCGATGCTCAGCACCTTGTCCGATACCCCGTAAAGGTGCCGCAGCGGCCCCAGAATGGCTTTCCGCATTCGGCCGACCCGATCAGGCGTTCTTGGACGATCGGCCTCAGCGAGCCGCCTATCGAGCCAGCCGACCACATCTCCGTCAGCGACGTCCCGAATGAAAAAGAACAGGCTGTAGGCCATCTGGTTTACGGTGCCGTTCCTGAGCCGATGGGTCGGCAAGGGGCAGGCCGAGATGTGGTCGGGCTCGGCAGGTGCCCGAACCCTTGTGGTACCGGCACCGATGGAAATGCCAATAGCTCTTGAGCTTGGGGCAGGACGGGGCCTTGCCAAGATTTTGTTCGATCCTGCGCCAGGTCGCCCGGCCGTGCCGCTTCATGTAATCGGCGGCAATCGCATTCGAGATGCCCTGATAGCTCAGCGTCTCGGCGAGCCAATCGAATAGGATCGTGCTGTCGTGACTCGCAATGGCCCTGATTAGACCGCGCTTCCGCAGGTCAGCTCGCAGATCATCAAGATACGATGGCGACCCAGCGAGCCGATAAACGGTGCGAACTAGAGTCACCGCGTAGTCCCGGTCGGGACCGTGAAACGACTGATCCAGGCTCAATGCGGCCGTCCATCAATGTCTAGCTTCGGGCGGCAAGCCCGATTCAGATCAGAGACACGAGCCGCCGCTGGGTGTCGGAATCGCCGTCGATGTACCGCTGGGTGGTTAAGATCGATCGATGTCCGGCGAGGAGTTGGACGTCTCGCAGCGAGCCGCCGGCTTGATGCACGAGCCGGGCCGCGCGGGTGATGAACGTCCGTCGCCCAGAATGGGAAGAGCAGCCTTCAAGACCGATGGCGCGATATGCCCTATTGAACCAGTTGACGATACTGACTGGGTGCATCGAACTGCCGCGCGCAGATCGAACGACCGGTCCCCGCGGATCCGTCCGTGATTTCCACCAAGTCAATGCATCGTGAAGGTCAGGGTGGATCGGAATCAACCGACCGCTCTGCTTTCGCCGCTGAATTGCGGAGCTCCATTACCGGGGCGATGTCGCCTGACGGATCGAGAACCATGTCCCACGTCAGGCGGGCAATCTCTCCCGCTCGCAGTCCCGCTTTGACCGAGAGGAGCACAATTACTTGGTCGCGTTCGAGGTGAAGGGTAGTGCTGGCGTACGTCAAAAGTCGCCATTGCTGAGTATCTGTTAGAATCTTTGCTTGCTTACCGGCCATAACAATTTCACAATCTCACATCTGTTATGAACACTATTGAAGAACAAATGCTGCGTCAATTGCGGTTTTTAATTTCTAAGGCGCGGAATCATAGCGCTGACGAGCGAGGCCTGATACCAATCCGCGTCGTATCCACGATCCGCAAGCTGAGTTCATACCGCATGATTCGAGCCCCTGGTTGCGAGCTTGAATCATGGCTAGCGCGATGCCATCACGGAAATCAACATTTCCGGAATTACCCGCTAAACGGACATATCGCAGACATGGCCGAAACGACGCGATTGACCCATAGCGTCACATCGACCGTCAAATTTGTTGCGATGCACAGGGCAACATTCCAGCCAGCAACGTGGTAAAGGCTGGATACTCGGCCTGAAGGGGAACGCCCATGAGGCGTCGCGAATTCATCTCGCTCGTCGGCGGCGCGGCTGCCGCGTGGCCGCTTGCGGCGCGCGCGCAGCAGAGCGAACGCATGCGGCGCATCGGTGTGCTGATGGCGGTGCCAGAGCACGACCCAGAATATCAGGCCTACATCGGCACGTTTCGGGCGGGACTCCAGAAGCTGGGCTGGACGGAGGGGCGGAACATCCAGATCGACTATCGCTGGGGCGCTGACGACCTGGAGGCGATGCAACGAGTCGCGAAGGATCTCGTCGCGCTGCAGCCAGACCTCATTCTTACGCAAAACACACCCACCACTGCGGCCACGCTGCACCAAACGCGCGCCATCCCCATCCTTTTCGCGAACTGTGCCGATCCGGTTGGCAGCGGCTTCGTTGCGACTTTGCCGCGGCCTGGGGGCAACGTCACCGGTTTCATCACGATGGAGCCGACGATGGCCGGTAAGTGGTTGGAACTGCTCAAGGAGATTGCACCGCGCGTCAATCGCGTTGCCGCCTTGTTCAACCCGGCAACGGCGACTTTTGCCGACATTTACCTGCCCCCCGCCGCCGCTGCGTCGCTCGGAGTAGAGGCGATCGTGGCACCTCTTCACGACGTGTCCGAGCTCGAAGCCGTCGTTGCCGCACAGGGACGTGAGCCGAATGGTGGCCTCATCGCGATGCCGGATTCCTTCCTGACCGTCCATCGGGTGGAGATCACATCGCTGGCTGCTCGCTACCGGCTTCCTGCCGTCTATCCGTTTCGTTTTTTCGCTGAACTCGGCGGCCTGCTGTCCTACGGAAATAACCAGCTCGATAATTATCCGCGTGCGGCGATCTATGCCGACCGCATATTGCGGGGCGCGAAGCCGAGCGAGCTTCCAGTCCAGGTCCCGGTCAAGTTCGAGCTGGTGATCAATCTCAAGACCGCGAAGACGCTGGATCTGGACGTGCCTTCTCTTCTCCAGCAGCGCGCCGACGAGGTGATCGAATGAGGCGACGGGAGTTCATCACACTCCTTGGCGGGGCGGCTGTGGCGTGGCCGATGTTGGCGAGCGCGCAGCGAAGTTTCCGCCGTCTTGGCGTGTTGATGGGAACAGAACCAACTGATGCAGAAGGACAAGCCCGGCTCGCTGCATTACGAAAGGCGCTGGGCCTGCTGGGTTGGAAGGAGGGGAGCGATCTTGAGACGCTCGTCTGGTGGTCCACTGAAAATACCCACATCGAGATGTTTGCTATGCAGATCGTTCAGCTCAAGCCTGATGTCATCCTCTCAAATGGCACGCCCGCAACCATAAGCTTCCAGCAGCAAACCAACGACATCCCCGTCGTGTTCACTATGGTGACTGATCCGGTCGGGCAGGGATTGGTCAAAAGCTTGGCCCAATCCGGTACCAATTTGACGGGTTTCACCAATTTCGAGTTTTCAATGGGCGGCAAGTGGCTTGGCCTGCTGAAGGAGGTTTCGCCGAAGGTCACTCACGTCGCCGTGCTCTATCACCCACATACAGCGCCATACGCTGCATCCTTCCTGGAGCCGCTGCAAGCAGTCGCAGCGGCATCGTCCGTTCAAGTTCAGCCTGCTGAAATCCAGGACGCCTCCGACGTAGAGCGCGTAATCTCCACGCTGCCAATCAATTCCAGCTACGGGCTCGTGGTCATACCAAGCGTCTTCATGTCGGGTCACCGCGACTTGATCGTCGCAGCGGCTGCGCGTCATGCAGTGCCCGCTATCTATCCTTTCCGATTTTTCGCAACCGCGGGTGGGCTGATTGCATACGGCGCGGATGGAGTGGACCTACATTCGCGCGCTGCATCCTATGTGGATCGCATCCTCAAGGGCGCGAAACCTGCAGAGTTGCCGGTCCAGCAGCCGACCAAATACGAGCTGGTGATCAACCTGAGGACCGCTAAGGCGCTCGGCCTCGACGTGCCGCCAACGCTGCTCGCCCGCGCCGACGAGGTGATCGAATGAGGCGGCGGGAAATCATTGTGCTGATCGGCGGTGCAGCGGTATGGCCATTCGCAGGGCGCGCGCAGCGGGCGAACGCATGCGGCGCATCGGCGTGCTCACGGGCACAGCTGCGGACGATCCGGAAGCTCAGGCGCGCCAGGCGGCATTCGTGCAGGGGCTGGCGCAATTAGGTTGGACCGACGGCCGCAACGTGCACATTGACGCCCGCTGGACCGCAGGCAATGCCGCCGACGCGCGCAAATATGCCGTGGAATGAGTCGCGCTCGCACCGGACGTGATCCTGGTTGGTGGC
>WNFY01007128.1_pt1 | contig 12376 bp, 3 predicted proteins | sample 5400091 | NCBI WGS metagenome assembly WNFY01 (sample SAMN13153364, study PRJNA577476) | soil metagenome | isolation source: 60 cm soil or saprolite under grassland replicate 1 | place: USA:California | collected 2016-06-15 | reverse complement strand
TCCCGCATTGAGGTAGAGCGCATCGACAAATTGCGCCGGTGTCAAAGTGGTTGAATACGCGGTCGTGAAACGTGATCGCGAGACGAAGTCCAAAGCAAACATTTGCTTGTTGTTTTCTAACTGCTGCTCCCAACCCGTTTGGCCCACAATCACACCTTGCCCGATTTGCTGCGTATCCGGCAGAAACTCATTTATCCTCAACGGCACTGGAGCACCAGGAAGATTGCCATAAGCCGCTTTGTACATCCGATAGACAAGATAACCTGTCTGCTGGAATTCAATTGAGAGGAAGAAAGCAGCCGACACATTGATGCGTTTCAGCTCAACGCACTGCGCGTTTGCGCCACATGAACTGATCTCGTTCTGCCAAAACGCGAAGCCTGCAGCGTCTGGCTCCCGATTGAGAAAATCTACGTAGTGTTGCCGCACAAAGAAGCTCGTCTGGTCAACAGCATTAGTGCTGCTGTTTTGCGTCTCGTTGTCGCTGATGGTTAGCGTAGCAGTTGCAGGCGAGCCCAGCGTCGCCCCTGTGGCGTTGCTCAAAGTGACCGTCAGGCCTTCATTACCTTCAGCGTAGCCATCGTCGATGATCGGAATCGAGATGGTCTTGCTGGTTTCACCGGCGGCAAAATGTAGAGTGCCAAGCGTTGTCAGATAATCGCAACGTGAAGATGCCGCGCCGTTAACTACCCTGCAGTCATTCGCTCCGGCCGTGTCGCTCGTCGCGTAGTTTACTGTCGCGGCAGTCGAAGCGTCGCCTATGCGCGTTACCAGCAAAAAACCGTCTGTCCCGCCTTCGGTGGCTGTGTAGTTTGCGGAATTAAATTGCAAGGTGCTCGCAGCTGCTGACGTCTGAAACTGGCCACGTATTTCTCCAGTAGGAAACGCGCTACTGTGAACGTCGATGTAGAACATACCGTTTTTGAGATTCTGCGCGTCTGTAGGACTGAGCGTAATTAGTACGTCGCTGAGATTGCTTTGCGGCAAGGGGAAAACGACCGGCGCAATGACACCAGCGGCGGCCGGACCATGAATGTGTGCCACGGTTTCAGCAGCAGTGAGGCCACCGAAATTCAGCAGTAGTCGGGCGTTCGTTTCGTCCGGACTAAGTAGCAAAGTTGCTGTGCCTGTCGCCGAGGAATTGTTTGGCGGGACCTCCTGCGCACCATTTAAGTTAGCAACGAAAACGGACGGCTGGGTTCCCGAAATCTCATAAACCGCCGAGTTCGTATTGGAGACAACAAACACGTTGCCATTTGGTCCAGTCTCAATATCGGTGGTAATACCGAAGTCTTTGCCGATGAGCAGGCTTTCACTCTCCGTGATGTCAAATTTATCGAGATTATCCGCGACCAGATCCGCCAGACGCGAATCGGTGAAAGAAAAGTGCAAGCGATCTGGAGTTAGCTTGAAACGGAACAGAAAACCGCCGGCAAGAAAAGTGCGGGCCGCGCCCACAAGCATATCGCCTTCAAATTGCGGTCCGATTCCCCTTCCCTGCACAAATCCGAGCGGCGCTGCGGGAACCGCATATCTCCAGCTGAACTCCGGATCGTTGTAGTGTGCGCCGGGCAACATGTAGAGGCGCGATAGTGCATCGGCGGGTGTATCTGCGATCAATGAAGGCGGCCAACGCAACTGCTGCAAATCGCCTGTGCCGTAATTGGTTTCGATCTGTTTGAATTCGACGATGCGACTAACCGGGCCCATGATCTGGACCCAACCGTTATTCGAGCCGGCTGTCACCCGGTTCATCTCGTCAAACGCATCATCACCGTTTTCCTGATCCCAGAGATTTCCTGAAAGCGGATCAAAGGCCATGCCGAAACCGTTGCGCACTCCATACGCAAAAAGCTTCTTAATGTTCGCCGCGGCTTCACCAGTCAGGCTAGTCGATGCGTTGAAGAACGGATTATCGTTCGGTGCAGAGCCGTCGTCGTTAAGACGCAAAATGAATCCGGTCAGGTGAGCGTTATCCGGTTCTGGTCCACCAAATTGATCGTCGGGGACAGGAGCGCCACTCGTAACATTCTGCAGGAAGCCACGACGGCCATTGTCGCCCATCATGATAAATAGTTTGCCGTCGGGACCGAATCGCAAGACGCCGCCATTGTGATTGCCACGCAATGGCTGATTAGCATCCGCCTGAAAGGCATGCAACTTGATCAAATTACGATCGAAGACAAGCGTCGATCCATTCCATACGTAACGATCGACACGGTTCCCAAGTAACGGCACATCCTGGAGATTGGTTGAATCGCTTCCGGTGCTGCTCTCGGTCCAGTACAAGTAGACGTAGCCATTGTTCTTGAACCCGGGATGCAACGCGATGCCCAGCAATCCCCGCTCAGAACCACTATTGACGGCGAGGTCGAGCACCGTGCCCTGCACTGCTCCATTAACGACCCGCTTAACTTGACCTGTGTTTTTCTCCAGGACGAAGAAATCATTGAGACCGATAAAGGCCATGCTCGTCGGCTGGCTGAGACCTGTGACAACAGTCCGCTGCGGAACGCAGATGATGCTCACCGTCGCAGAACTGCCGCTGGCTACAGTGCCCAGGTTACACGTGACTGTAGTCGTCCCGCTGCAAGTGCCCTGGGTCGGAGTTGCTGATACAAAACTCACGCCAGCCGGCAGTGGATCCGTAACTGTGACACCCGTTGCTGGCGACGGTCCGGTGTTCGTGGCAATGATTCGATATGTCAGGTTACTCGAAACAATCGCGGGATTCGGCGACGCGGTTTTCGTCAGCGAAAGATTTGCACTGGTAGCGCCAGCCACAATTAGATCGGAAGAAGTGCTATGTTGAAGGTTGCCGCTCGCTCCCGTAATTGTAAGAACGTGCGTTCCGGCAGGCGTGGATGCAGTTGTTGTGATCGTCAACACAGAGGAACCGGCATTCACGTCAGTAATACTTACTGACATCGGATTGAACGAGACGCTTGCGTTGGCGGGCACGCCACTGACACTCAGCGCGACGTTGCCAGTAAAGCCGCCGACCGGCGTGGCCGTTACGTTGTAGCTGGTGGCATTGCCTGGATTGACCGTCTGCGAAGGAGGAGTCGCGCTGACGGTGAAATCAGCTGCCGGAGTGGAATCGGAGATCTTTGCAACGAAAGCATCGCTCGCGCCACCTGCGTTTGCTGCTTGAAACGGCAGGAGGACAGGAAAATTTGCCGAGGCTGTATACCCCGTGATGTAAGCATTGCTGGAGGAATCGACGGCTATGCTCCCGCTGAAAGTGACCGTGCTGGTGAAGTTTTCGTTAGCGGCTCCCCCAAAATAGCTGGAGTAAAGAAAGGCGTTTCCGGCGGCGTTAAGCTTTGCGACAAATGCATCGGTGCCACCGGCAAGCGAGGATTGCAAAGCAGCGGTCACGGGAAAATTTGTCGATGCTGTGAAGCCGGTTACGTAGGCATTTCCTGCTGAATTGACGGCGATTCCTGTGGCGCGATCGTCGCCGCTGCCGCCAATATAAGTGGCGCCGACTTTTGTTCCGACTGAACTAATTTTTGCTATGAAGCCATCGAAGTTTCCGCCCCTCGCGGGCTGAGCCGGGTTCAACACTGGAAAGTCTGCAGAATTAGTTTGCCCGGAAACGTAAACGTTGTTTCCTGAATCCAGCGCGAGCCCATATCCCTTATCATCAGAGCTGCCCCCGAGGTAGGTACAGAACACCAAAGAAGCCACTCCGCTGGCCGTGGTATCGATCCTCGAGATGAAGGCATCGAAGCTTCCGCCTAAGGAATTCTGAAACGCACTCTCTGTGGGAAAATCAGGGGAGCTGGTATAGCCAACCAGATAAGCGCTTCCTGCTGTATCAATTCTTATACTGCTCCCTCTATCTGTTCCTCCACCTCCCAGCAGCGTGGAGTAAAGAAGTGCACTGCCGCTGGCGTTGAACTTGAGCAGGTAGGCGTCCGTATCCCCAGCCAATGAAGACTGAAATGCAGTAACGGTGGTCGGAAAGCCCGGCGACCGCGTTCCTCCGGTGACATAGGCGTTGCCGTTCGCGTCAGCAACGATACCAACAGCGGAGTCGTTTTCACTTCCACCCAGAAATGTGGAGTAAATCAGACTATTTCCCTGAGGACTCAACTTGAAGACGACGGCGTCAAAATCACCTCCTCGGTAGGACGGAGCAAAAGAGCCGGGAGTGGTCGGGAAATCAGTCGATGAAGAATCGACCCGGCCGGCAAGATAAGCAGCCCCGGTGGTTCGATCCACAAAAATACCGTCCGCTCGATCCATGCCACTGCCGCCGACGTAAGTGGAATAAAGAATGGTGGAGCCCGTAGGATCAAGCTTTGTTACAAACACATCCGCGAGGCCGGCATTCGACGCACGAAAGGGATTGACCGTTGGAAATGTGGTCGAACTGGTGGTGCCAGTGAAGTAGAGATTGCCGCCGGCATCGACATCGATACTGCTACCCGAGTCGTCACCCGTACCGCCCAAATAGCTCGAATAGATTAACGTTGGATCAATGACCAGTGGTTTAGTCGAATCGTACGTTCCGACTGCGAAACCGATTTCATTGACTCGATTGACTACGAACCGAGCTTCGACAGGAACCCGAATGCCATTCACAACCTGGTAAGCCACGGGCCTACGTTGGCGGAGCTCATTACCGTTTGTCAGCAAGATCAAATCGCCATCCTGGCCAACCTTCATATTCGCTATGCCCTCACAGGCGATTTTGATCGTTTTCGGATTCGCTCCGGGCGCCAACTCAAAGTCGTACTCCAACTGCCGCTGATTGCCGTAGTAAGTGAGTTTGATGCCGGGGTAAATCGCTTCATAGACGACTTTCGCAAACGTAGGAACATCAGTCCGCCACTTATGAGGGTCGTTACCGAGGAAATAGTTTTGACGACCTGTAAGCTGATCCGCTCCGCTAATGATCGTCCGTGGACTGGCATTCACGAGTTTCATCCGCAGGGTTGTGAATTGTGATTTGGAGTGCTCGCTGGCCCTTCGACTGGGTGAGTCGCCCGCATCGCCTGACTTCCCAGCGACCTTCGAGTTTCGAAACTCAAATACTGCTTCGCCTGGCGTCAGCAAAAGATTGTAGCCGCTCCCGTGAGAGAAGAACTTGATGCGCCTATCCGCCTGCCCCTGGTTTGCGGCAAACGCCAAAGGAAGGCGGGCGCTGATTACCTCGCCGGAAACTGATTTGTTGGAGGTTGCCGCTGCGACACTTCTGTCCGAGCCGGAAGAAGGCGTGACGTTTGAGACAGGGCGGATCGAGCCGTCGGCATGGCCTTTGGCATGACTGGGAAGTGCGGTATTCAGCAAACTCATACCGAACCCGAGAACCAGTATGAACAGGTAGCTCGCGGTGAGCAGCCGTGTGTGCATCAAACGTCGCTGTCGCTTCGAATGGAAACTTGACATGTCTTATTCGCTGCGAAATAAGTCAGGGTCGAGGAGCTGAACACTGACTTGTTTCGTGTTCAACCGTCGACCCTGTCAACACTGGTTTAAACTTCTAAGAGAGTCGGCTGGATTTCCCTGGGCTTAACCGAGGAAACCCAAATTCGGCGTCGCGAATCTTGAAAGATTTGGAAATACCGCTGCCCTATCGGTTGTCGTCAGGCCATACCAATTTGCCAATGTTGCGCCATACTGATCAATAGAAGTAGTCGGTATCCACTGACCGCGATTGCTACTAGTGTCATCCGGGCCAGCGAGTTGCAACACCGGATAGCCATACGGTAGACCGCTGCCGTCTGGCCTTACTGATCCGTAAAAGGCACCGCCGAGGACGGCACCTCCCATGATGAACGCGTGACTGCCCCAGGCGTGGTCCGTACCCACAGTGGCTGGGCCGGAACCTGACGGCTGCAACGTTCTTCCGAAATCGGAGAGCGTAAACTGTGTCACGTCGTTGCTTCTTCCCTGCGCCACCATCTCATCATGGAAAGCGCGCATCGCCTGGCTGAGTTGGGACAGCAAGACACCTTGAGAACCCGACCCTGCCCCACCGCCGCCCGGATTTGTAGGGTCGCTACCAGTTTCGTTTGTGTGCGTATCATAGCCGCCCGCGGAACAGAAGAAGATTTGGCGTTTCATTGTGATGCCCACGGCATCCTTTATCTTGATTAGCTTTGCGATCTGCTTCAACTGATTACCAAGCGACGTACTAGGGAACGTAGCGGTCAGTACCGGATCAGGCTGATTCAGCGCCGCGTCCGCGATTAAGGCTTGGCTCGTGGTATCGCTCGCGACTTTGATCAGAGCAGAACTCTGGTCGAAGCCGAGCAGCGTCCTGAAGCTGCTTCCGTTAGTGATTGGATTGGCAATGCTCGGTCCGCTCCAATTCAGCAGCAACAGGTTCGCCAGCGTCGTGGGAGCCGGCGATATCGCAAGCGGGCGGGAGTTGATTCCTGTGCAGAACAGGCTCGAGCCTGCCAGCGAAATATTCATCGGTAAAGCGACGGAGCCATTCAGCCCATTCGTCTTATCGGCCACCCGACCGGCCCAACCCGTCTGGCCCGTTGTATTGGCAATAGATGATTGTTGCTGGTTAACCTGATCTGAGTGGGAAAAGAGTTGATACGGGCGTCCGGTTCCCGCCGAATATTGTGCTCGTGTAATCGGCTGGACCAGAGAGCCGACATTGCACAGAACCGCGAGCTTGCCAGAGTTCCACACATCCATGAAGCCTTTGAGCTGCAACGCGTTGTTCGCTTCAGGCGACAGATTCGGGTGAAAGGCATAAGAAACTCCGCTGGTATTGCTGGGAGTAATCTTCGTGTTTGTCAACGCTGACTTGGGCACTGCCAGACCGGAGCCCGTTCGAACATTGTCATAACCATTGGTGGTTCCACCAGTAGGGTTTGTGTAGTCGTCGTAAGGAATAACCATGTTATTGCAGTCCGACCCGCCCAGAAGGAAGATACAGACCAGCGCCTTGTAGTCAGCTGCGGGCTGCTCCTGGACCATCGCATTAACCAGGTTGAATCTGTCGAGACTGGCAGCCATTGCGGCTCCTGTTAAGCCACAGACTGATGTTCTGAGAAATTTTCTGCGTGCTTCGTTCATTTTCTACCTCTCCACCTGATATTGCGTTGAGGTTGCTATTAAGTAAATTGCTGTTTGGGTACGCTGCAGGGCTTGAGTCGTGGCATTTGCGTTCGTTACCGCTGTGACCGCAGCAACGATGTTAGCGTTCATCGATTGAGACATGGTCCCATGCATCAGCCCGGTGTTAAGGGCGTCTACAAGCTGCTGCGGATTTCCCGCCATCGCTTGATAGGACGAGAAGTTGATTTGTGTACCTGACGGCCGGTTAGGCAAGCTGGCAGGTATGCCATTGCCGCCGTTCGCGAGAAAGAGCGTGTTGATAAGGTTCGCTCGTCTGTAGGTGGTCGACGTATCGAGCAGCCCAAACTCCGGACCAAGTAGGGTTGTTCCGGGGAGACCATAGTCTGCTGGGTAGTAGCTGAACACTGTTGGAGGATTGAACAGGTCCTGACCCAGCGGACTTGAAAAGCTTCCAATGCCAGGGTTGTTGCTTGCCAGTACTCCATCACTGGTTGCGTTGAAGGAGCGGAGCAGGTTCGTCATCAGCAACAGTGGCTCGCGCAAGTGACCATATTGGGGATCATTCTTCACATCACCGCGGGCCTCAGGGTCAAGCAGGATGGCCGTGATGACCGACTTCATGTCGCCACGAGTTCCAGAACCATTATTGGCAAAAGCAGCGGCGCAACGGCCAACATAGGCTGGACTGGGATTGCTGGTCACCAATTGATGAGTGAGTTGCAGGCAGAGGTAAGGCCCGGTGTTCGGATGATTGAACAAATTATCAATCGCCGTATTGAGCTCGGTGATGGCGTAAGCCTGAGTGTTTGCGAGATTTTGTGTCCCGGTTCCACCGGTACAGTTCGCGCATGCGGGCACGACGACCGGACTTGCGTGATTGATATCGGTCAAGAGCGTCTTCTGTGCGATGTCGTATCGATTTATGTTACCGTTTGGCACCATCGGGTCCAGGTAGTCCTTAACAGATGTGGTACCGTCAACGCTCCAGAGCTTATTCGCTGCGAGATCCCAACCAGTAAAAACCCGCGCCAGATTCGCGATAGTTGTTTGGTCGTAGCTCGGGACTCGGTTACCCTGGGCGTCCAGAACCGGCGTGCCGTCCTGATTCAGATAGTCCACGCCAATTGAGAAGAGCTGCATGATCTCTCGCGCGTAGTTCTCATTAGGCGTCGGATTAGCGCGGTTGACGACCGAATTCCCTCTCATATTCAGATATTCGCCCATACCAGGAATGAGCGTGATCTCATAGAGCAGCGTGCGGAAGTTGCCGAAAGCGTTGCGATCGATCGTCTGCAAGTAAGGCGCGTACCAACTGGTCTCGTTGCCGTTCAACTGTGCGCCCGCAACCACCAGCAGTTTATGCAGCGCGAACGCTACACGCTGTCTCAACTGATCATTTTGAGTAAGGGCATTCGACACGAACTGTTTCTGAAGCGGGTAGAGCGTGTAGTTGTCGCGGAAACAAGTTGTTGATGAGTCGCAAGGTGCTGCTGGCGGACTGGCAGGATAAAACTCCGGATACAGAGGTGTGGCGGGATAATTGGAGAATAAGTTTGTCGGAGCGTCAACAAACAGTGGCGGTGTATTGAACTGCTCAGTGATGTAGGCCTGCATGCCAACGGTGCGCACGTGTTGAAAATCGCTGGCATCTCCTTTAGGACCCCAGGTCGCCTGTTCGAGAAATCTTCTGATGTCCTGGTCATTGGGGAACGCAGGATCGCTGAACTGAGCCTGGTATTGAGCGAGGGTTAACGGCGTGGGCGCGGGCGGCGGCGTTGCCGGCGCAGGAGTAAAGACTCCAGGATTATCATCTGGTAATCCCCCTCCAACGTGACCTACGGCTATGCGCACGCGGTTACTCGCCGTTCCATGAAGATTCAACCGCACCAGCACGTCACCCAGATCACCCATCGCATCGTTTAACCTCACGATGATCATGGTTATGCCGGGAAATCCGGGCACCGGGCCGACAAACTCAACATTCATGGGATAGCGCGTGTGGACTCCATCCTCTGCATCCGCAGTGAAAGCGCTGGCTCCTTCACCGGCGAGCAAATCGAGATTCATCGCAAAAATCGCAACGCGAGTTCGCGTATCGGCGGAAAACGCCACCGACGATGTCACAGGGAAGGGCTCGGGCCTCATCGTCACGGATTCAAAAGCGATGGCCCTCGTCGAAGTTGCCTCGCTAAGCAAGACGGGAGTCATCGTAGGGTTTGCTGCTCGCAGCGTACTCAAACAACCACAGAGGACAATTAGACAAGAAAGCTGAATTAATCTAGAGAAAGGCACAGAAGTGCAACTCGGGAGACTGATTTTCATGGATAACTCTCCGTCTCAGGGTGTTCTGCAAAACAGTCGCTGCCAACACTGCAAACAGTAAAAGATTAGATTGGTGGAGGGGCCACCCGGTCTGCTAGCCCAGGTTGAACGTGAATATACCATGTTTGACACGGTCTGGGACAATACTATTAGACGGGGCCCGGAGTGATAAAGCCGAAAGAATAAGAATCCTCCTAGAATGGCAGTGTGAAGAAGGACTCCGAGAGCAAGGGGTAGTATTGGAATTTGGTGCTTGTTGGGCCAACGTACCCGTAGCCGACTACAAACGTACTCGTAGTCCGACTAAAAAGGAGAAGGACCGATCTGCACTCTGAAGCCACTCTCACCGTCCATAGATGACTCAGAAGATGACTCAGACGTCTCGAGCGGTGGCGGCGCGCCGTTTGAAACTCGACTAGTGCAAATGAAGGTAAATAGCTCAGTGTGAATTGTGTTCAATTTGACACTGTAGACCTGCTTCCCTATTATCCAACCTGCACTCTGGATAACTAACAAGACTTCCTTGCCGGAGTTGGTCTCTTTTCTAGTGTCGGGGCGTGGCTCAGCCTGGTAGAGCGCACGGTTCGGGACCGTGAGGTCGGAGGTTCGAATCCTCTCGCCCCGACCAATCTAATCAAACACTTACGGCTACCCTTAAAGGTGGCCGTTCTTGTTTTATGGCAGGATTGTGGCAGAACCGATCGCCTGAAACCCTCACAGCTTGCACCGCAGCTCGTTTAGCTCGATCTGTAGCGTGAGTGTAGCGCCGTGTAGTTTCTGGATCAGCGTGGCCCATCAGGTCGGCAATCGTCGCTTCACTGAAACCAGCCTCAGCGAGCCTGGTTCCGAACGTGTGACGAAGATCGTGCCAGTGCAGATTGTGGATTCCGGCTAACCGACAAGCAGTTCCAAAGGCCTTCTTTACGTCTGTGTACGGCTTGGCGGTGTCGGGATTGATGAACACATAGCCGTCACCACGAATATGACTTCGTAGTTGCAGCAACATAGATCTAACGTCCTCGTTCATCGGCTCGGAGTAATCTCGCCCCGTCTTCGAATTTGGTACGTAGATCAATCCACGTTGGAAATCGACCTTCTCCCACTTTAGATTGAACAGGTCTCCTCGTCTCATACCTTTGCCGATCCCAAGCACCACCAGCGGAAGCAGGTGACCACGCGGACCGGTTAAGACTGATAGGAGTTGATGCTCCTCTTCGTCCAACAAGTAGCGCACGCGTCTGTTGTTCTCTGGCAGCAGCGGAACCTGGGTGCACGGATTGTTCTGAGTGATTCCGTACCTGATCGCGAGCGAGAAGATCTTGGAGAGTATCTGCAACTCTCGATTGATTGTTGAGGGCCTCCTGGTCGTTCCGTCTTTCATTTTAGATTCCCTCCGTTCTTTCTTGTACTTCTCAATCAACAGCGGCGAGATCTGAGCAAAGGTCTTGCCCTTAAGACTCTTGCTCTCACAGATCATTGGCAACTTGTACTTCTCATTGTTGTCGAAAGAACGTTTATTGTCCCTCGTCCAGGTTTATAGACTTCTTCGACGAACTTCGCGAAGTCCTTCTCTCCGGTTGGTCCACCGTACCGGCCTTCATAAGCCTCCTGCCGAATTTTTGTCTCAGCCCTTTCAGCTTCGAACTTCGTCCGCGCTTCAGGGAGTGCTCCCCGATAACGGACGCCGCGGATACAGAATGCGTAGTGCCATCTGTCTCCTCGTTTGTGAACTGGCATTATCATCTTCCTTTCCCGAGGTGCAGCCACGGGCAGCGGCACTATACATCATTCAGGAACTCAGTTGGCGTCATTGTTCGATCGGAATTTCGTTAGCTATCATTTCCTATTCGCTCCGTCATCCCGTCTCTTTATCCAAGCGAGAATCTCGTCAAGGTCGAACCGCAGAATGCTTGAGCCGGGAGGCTTGCGGTAAGGAATGCGTTCCCTCGACACCATTTCGTAGGTAGTGTTGAGCTTGTACGAAGCTCAAATGAGTGCATTGGCGATTTTGAGTCAAGCGAGGAAGCGTTCTGTTGTCCAGATTTCAGAGTCACGACCTGGGCAATTTGCATCGATCCGCCGTTTGCCAAATTGATTCGGGGTTGGTGGTTTGCTACGGTCGTCGTCATGTCCGAGCGTTCCACCGAGCAGATACGCGAATTGATCGACTCCCTTTATCGCGTGGATTCGGGACGAATCCTGGCAACTCTGATCCGCTTGCTCGGTGATTTTGATCTTGCCGAGGAGGCGATGCACGAAGCCTTTGCGGCTGCGCTGAGCCTGTGGCCGCGGAGTGGAGTACCGGGCAACCCGCGACCATGGTTGATTTCGACGGCCCGATTCAAAGCCATTGATACTTTGCGTCGACGGGCAAGATTTGATGCTTCTCAAGACGAGCTCGTGCGATATCTCGAAGCGCAATGGAGTTCGCTCGAAAAATCCAATGCAGAGGCAAGGTCCAATGAAGAGGACAGCCTTGAGGATGGCGTTGAAGATGATCGCCTGCGTCTGATTTTTACGTGCTGTCATCCAGCTCTCCCGCCGGAAGCGCGCGTTGCGCTCACCTTGCGTGAGGTGTGCGGGCTGACAACTGAAGAGATCGCCAAGGCCTTCCTCATCACTCCGCGTACGCTGGCGCAGCGCATTGTGCGCGCAAAGGCAAAGATTCGAGAGACACCGATTCCGTACGAGGTGCCGACGCCGCAGGAATTGCCGGAGCGACTGGGCGCGGTGCTTCAGGTCATCTATCTCGTCTTTAACGAGGGTTATTCGGCTGCGGCGGGAGCGGAGGTAACGCGGGCCGAGCTAACCGGCGAGGCGATTCGACTGGGCCGGTTGCTGACCGAACTCCAGCCAGAGCCGGAAGTTATTGGGCTGCTTTCCCTGATGTTGCTACAGGAATCCCGTCACGCCGCGAGAACCTCTCCGACCGGAGAGCTGATTTTGCTGGAGAACCAGGATCGCTCGCTCTGGAACCGAGAGCAGATCGCGGAGGGAGTGG
>WNFY01011402.1_pt1 | contig 12382 bp, 18 predicted proteins | sample 5400091 | NCBI WGS metagenome assembly WNFY01 (sample SAMN13153364, study PRJNA577476) | soil metagenome | isolation source: 60 cm soil or saprolite under grassland replicate 1 | place: USA:California | collected 2016-06-15 | reverse complement strand
TCAACCCCGCTCACCGGCCCGGAGGCGGTCAGCCCGTGGGACCAGCAACTCGCGTCGCTCATGACCGGAAACGGTCGCGCCGTCATGGAAGAACGCCTGATCACCACGCTGCTCGCCGACCTGAAAGGATGATCACCGGGTCAGCGGCGGTGCCGAGGTCAGCTCGCCCGTGCCTTTACCCGGCATCGCCGGGGCGATAGGCGCCAGTTCTCCGCGCTGTCAAGCAGGGCGGCCCGTATGCCCTGGATTTGTCAGAGGGTGGCCCTACCGTGATTCTCAGTGCTCGCCCGAGGGAGCGAGATGGGAGGAGCGGACCATGAAGGAACTGGTCGTGCCGGTGCCGGAGATGGTGTCCGCAGCCTACATAGTCCCAGTGCCCGCGCCCGTGAGCACGGTCGAAGCCAGGCGGCAAGCCGGTAAAGCCGTCAAGGCGAGGCTAACCGGACCGCTGCGGATGCTGACGGCGGAATAGCTCGCCAAGGATGCGGTGAAGATCGAGGTCCAGCCGGCCGGTACGCCGCCGCCAGGGTTGCTCGACAAGCCGCACTTCGGAACCCCCGCCCACGAAAATGCTTCCTGTGCGGATTGTTTCCGCAGCTCAGAAGCCACCTCGGTCGCTCATGGCCGACATCAGCGGCAAGCTGGATCGCGTCCACCAACGCAATCTTCCCCGCTGCTCACGCCGAGATCATCATCTTGAGCAACCTCCAGACGGCAGATCTCCGGACGATCACCGAGCGCCTGGCGGTGATGACCGGGCTGCAGGCCAGGTGAGCCTGCCCCGCCCTGCAGACTTGTGGGAGCGGCCGGGCCGGTCGGCGCGCTGACCTGACCCGCCTTCCAGGGGCAGCACCAACCGCAGGACGGCGCCGTGTCCTGTGCTGGACACCTCCGCCCTGCCGCCGTGCAATTCGGCGGCCTGCAGCACGATCGCCAAGCCCAGCCCGAAGCCGGGAAGGCCTCGCGCCGCCGCCGAACGGTAGAACCGGTCAAAGACAAAGGGAACGTCAGCGGCCTGCCCGCAGGGATACCGGCGCGGGCGTTCCGCGGAAGTCTTGTGCAGATCTTCACAAGCCGCTTCCGCCGAAACGTGTCCTCCCCGTGCAGGGCCGCCCACTTCCGCCAGTCCTGTGGCTCGGAGCCTTCCGGCGACGCACGTAGCCGTTCTGGGCGGCTGGTAACGATCGGCTCTTGGCACCCCTGCACGCGCACCTTTGGTTGATCTGCGTGGTGGACGGCCGGGCAGCTCGAGCAGCGTCCCATCGGCTCCACATGCCGCTGATGTCCGCTTCGCGTGTCGCGCCCACCACCCCTACGGCGGTGAATGCGCGGCGTTCAGCGCGATGCGTAGGCGGGCTCGCCTCTTGCGTTCCGAGAGCTAATATGTAATCCTATCATTACGTAACTCTAGTATTACATGTACGGGGAGGTTGTTGTCCTCAGCGCAGTTCATGGTCGTGGTTGAAAGCGCGATCGTCACCCTTCACTACCTTCTCGCAAATGCGGGAGACCAAGAGAGGAGAGAGACATGCCGGTGGCCTACATCGACATTCCGACTGGCGTGAATGACAGCGGCAAAAAGAAGATCTTCACGGAGATGTACGAAGCGGTCCACGAGGCGTGGCCGATTCCTGATACGCGTGTTCTGATCAGGGAATGGCCGGACGAGGCAGTGAGCCAGGATGGTCGGATCGAGCTCGTGCCGATGCGCCCGATCTGCACCCTCGCCGTCCCGCCGGGCCTCGAGCTCGGCGCCAAGCGGAGACTGATCAAGCAAATCAGCACCACGATCGGAGAGGCTTGCGGCCGGGACGTCGAGGAGATTCGCTTGCCAAGCGGGACGAAGATTTACAACAACTGGGTTCTCACGTTCTTCTGGGACCTTCCGCTTGACCATGTGGGGCTCGGCGACCTCATCGCGGCCGAGAATCCCCTGGTGCTCGAGAGCCTGCCTCCGCAGTAGCACCCAACTACCCGCGACTCACCGTCGAGGCTGACCGGGTTTCGTGGGCACCTCCTTCTGCGGAAGGAAGATGGCACGATGCCGGCCAAATACGACGCAGGCACCAAGGCGCAGGCGATCCGGGCTGGTGGCCTAACCCTCATGCCGCTTCGGGTCCCGGGCCCTGGCGCAGAGCTAATATGTAATGCTACTGTTACATGTATGCCCGGCAACATAGTACCGCTGGAACGCGGGCTGGAGGAAGACACCGCCCCGCTGTGGCGGGCGCTGGCCGACCCGACCCGCCGCCGGATCCTGGACCTGCTACGGGAGCGACCGCTGATCACCGGCGAGATCGCCGCGCAGTTCCCGATATCGCGGATCGCGGTGATGCGCCACCTCGAGGTGCTGTCCGAGGCGGGGCTCGCGGTCAGCCGCAAACGGGGCAGGCAGCGGTGGCACTACCTGAACACGGTCCCGCTGCAGAAACTGCACCGGCGGTGGGCCGATCCGGCGGCGGCCGGGTTCGCCTCCGCGCTGCTGCGGCTGCAAGACACCGTCGAGGCTGAAGGCAGGCACATGGAACCGATCCGGCCGACCATAGACATAGCACAGGACATCGAGATCGCCGGCACGCCCGCCGCAGTGTTCGCCGCACTCACCAAGGACATCGGTGGCTGGTGGGGACACCCGTTCGTGACCGCCCGGGCCACCTCCCTGGCCCTGGACCCGCGGCTAGGCGGGCTGTTCACCGAGCGGTGGGACAACGGCGGGCACGTGATCGCGTCGGTGACCGGCTGGGCGCCGGACGAGCACCTGATGCTGACCGGCTCGTTCCACATGGGCGTCGGCGTCGGTGTGGCCGCCTTCGACCTGACCGAGTCCGGTGCCAGCACCCTAGTGCGGTTCTCGTTCCGGGCGATCGGCGTGGTGGATGCCGAGGCGGCCGGGGCGATGACCCGCGGGTGGGCGGAGCTTGTCGGCATTCGGCTGAAGGCACTGGCAGAGACCGGGACCAGGCTCGGGATTGACCCCGATGAGCCGCCCAGCATCCGGCCCATCAAATAGAGGAGCGATCGTGGCCGAGTCACTCAACTCGGCCACGATCGATTCGCATGACCTGACGATGAACGAAAGGAACCGCGAAATGCCCACCGAAGTCGCAAGCACCGAATACGGCGTGATCACCCACCACGACGAGTGGAATACCCTCGAGCTCAAGTGGCTGCCCACCACCAAGGACGCCACCGAGGCGCAGGCCAGAGACACGATGGCGCTGTTCGCCGCCGAGACCGAGAAGCGTAAGCCGCAGTTCCTTGTCGTGGACACCACCGAGTTCTTGCACCGGTGGGCCGATGACATGATGGCCTGGCGCGATAAGGAGATCATTCCGCACTACAACGCCGGGGACGTCACCAAGTTCGCCTTCATCACCGGCGAAGGTGCTCCATTCCCGACTGTCGAGTCCGGTGCCGACCCGGCGCCCGAAGGCCCTGCGACTTTCCCCACCGGATGGTTCGCCAGCCGGGACCGCGCCTACCAGTGGCTGGCCAGCTGACAGGGCCCCGGTTTCCCAGCAACGGAGGTTACCGCATGAATCTAGACGACTTTCCGGCACCGAAAGAGGGCTTCGTCATCAGCCATGTGCTCGTTGTCGCCGATCTGGAGCGATCCCGGGAGTTCTACCGGTCGCTGCTCGGCGGGCAGGTGCTGCTGGAGGGCGACCCGGTCATCATGAAGGTCGCCAACACATGGCTGACCCTCACCACCGCCGGCGGTCCGACCGACGACAAGCCGGGCGTCAGCCTGGGCACGCCGACCGAGACCGGGTTTACCAGCGGGTTCCTCAATGTGCGTGCGGCGGACATCGCACGGATCTACGAGGAGTGGTCGGCCAAGGGTGCCGAGTTTCTCACTGAACCCAAAGATCACGGACCCGAGATCCGTGCCTACCTCCGCGATCCGGACGGGCACCTGATCGAGGTTGGCCAGGTCACCGGACCTCTGGATTGATCAGAAGGCAGCCGAGGAGCCCAGGAGTGCAAACTGCCACCCAACGACGGCAAGCCGGTTCTGGCGCCCGGCGCGGCCGGGCGCCAGGGCGGCGCGGTGGTGCGGCACCGGCTGGAGCGCGGCAGGCCAGTGCGCTATTGGCGCTTACCCGCCCAGACAGCCCGGCGCCCCGGGTCCTGACCGGCGCGCAGTGTCGAGGTCGCCGCGGGGTGACATGGAAGGCAAGGCCAAGCCTGGAGCGGGTGATGCGCGGCGTCCATGGGATGTACAGCGTTCAGGACTTCCTGGTGTTTCGCAGTTATGCGGCGGCGTGCCAGGCTGCCAGGACGGCTGTGATTTGTTCGGGTTCGGGGTGAGCTGCGGAGCCGCCGGAAATGCGGGCGCAGATCATGGTGCGGCGCAGCGTGGTGAGCATGTCCTCGAAGGCGGGCTCGGTCTTGGCGGTGTACCAGGGCTGGTCGGCGCGGCGGGCGGTGATGCCGGCCGGGTCGTGGCCGTGCCGGGCGTACCAGGTGATGACGAGGGTGTGCACGAGCATCGCGAACGGGACGGTGCGCTGGACGGCGCGGCGGGCCCGGGTGCGGGCCTCGCCGGCGCCGGGCACGGTGCGGGCATCGGAGAAGGCCTGCTCGATCCCCCGCCGGCTGGCGTACCGCCCGGCCAGGGCGGCCGCGGGGGCGGCCAGGTCGGTGGTGACCAGGGCCAGCGTGGTGTCCGCGTCGCGGGCCAGGATGACCCGGACGGTGATCACGTCCAGGCAGCCGTACCACAGGCAGGTGATCTCGGCCAGGTCCCCGGCGGTGTCCCGGCCGTAGATGTGCACGGTGGCCGCCGTCCAGATGCGGCGGCGGCCAGGTCGGCGGGGGTGCCCAGCCGGGGTCCCTTGCGCGGGGGCCGGCCGGGCTTGCGGACCCGGGGCGGCGCGGGCGCGTACAGTACCGCGTTCCTGGGCAGCCGGGTCGTCCAGGTCACCGTGGCAGGCAGGTCCTTCAGGGCCGGACCGTGATAGTGCGCGTCGGCCACCACGTGGACCGGGCGGCCGGGGAATGCCCCGGCCAGCAGCCGGACCAGGTCCACGGCGCAGCTGACCGCGGACGCCGGCGCCGCCTGCCGGCGCGGCTTGACCGCCCGGCCCCTGCCCGGCACGTGCAGCCGGGCCAGCACCGGCAGGCACACCGGCCGCGTGCAGAACGGCAGCGCCACCACGATCCCCGCGGTCACGAAGCAGTTCCCGAAGCTGAGCTTATTGCGGGCCGGGGAGGACCCGTCATGCTGCCAGGCCGCCCCGAAGACCGCGGCGGCCGGACCGGCGGAACACCGGGTCATCCACCGCCACCGTGATCGCCGCGCCCGGCGGCACCAGCACCATCACGGCCACCCGGGCCACCGCCAGGCCCAGCTCGTCCAGCTGCCAGGCAGCCCGGGCGAAGAAGTAATGCGCCCGGTCATGCGGCCAGCACCGGGACAGCCCCGCGCCCAGCAGCATCCCGCACACCGTCCGGCGCCGGACCTGCCCGCACAGCCCCGCCGCCAGGCCGCAGAACGTCCGGAACGACGGCCCGGTGAAAACAGGACGCAGCTCAGCCAGCAGCCCTGCCAGCGACGCCGGTAGATTCAGCCCAGGAAGCATCGGCGGATCTCCTCACCACGAGGCGGTGCAAGCACCGCCGATGCTTCCCCCTTTCACACCTTCAGATCAACCTCTGCACGCCACCACCGGCCCCGCCCCGCCCGGGCAGTCAAAAGTGCGAAACACCAGGGACTTCTGGTCGTGGGCGCGGGGCGCCATGGTGGTTGCCCACGGCGCACCGAACTGGGCGATCTGGAATCAGCTGTCCAAACGGAACACGCATTGAAGGGCGCTCGTAATCGGCAGGGAGGCTGAGCTTTCGAGGCAGCTGGTGTTTCGTGACAATGCTGGTGTTCCGTGACAATACGGTGAGGATCCCGGCAGTTCGGGCTGTGCGACGCTGTCGGCAGGTGCTCCGGCAGGATGAGGGGCGCTTACCTGGTTCGACTGCTGCCCGGTTGTATGACAAACTCAATACATGGCTAAGAAGTCATCCTCCGCGGCGGACCCGGCAGCCGTAGGCCGGGAGTCGTCTGCCAGCACGTCCGCGAGGGTCCGCACTGGCCGTCTTCCCGTGAGCAGGCCTGCGCCGGCCGGGACCGTGACCATGCAGGCCAGGATCGATGCCGGATTCGCCCGCGAGCTGGTAGAACACGACGCTGCCGTGCTCGGCCTTGACGGGCCTTCAGAGCTAGTCCGGGAAGGGCTGCGTCTGCTTCACCGGCGCGCTTGCGAGATGGATGTCGCCGCCGCTTACGACGAGTTCTATTCAGGGAAGGCAGCTCCGTTGCCAGCGGGCGTGGTGGCAGCAGACTCTGAGTAGGCGGTGGAGCCGCTCAGAGGCGACGTCTGGGATGCGCGCCTTCCCCGGGCAGGGGATCACCCGGTCGTTGTCCTGACGATCAACGTCCTGATCCCGCGCCTGAGCGCCGTGACGGTCGCCGTCGTCACCGGGACTGAAGGACCTGGGCAGACGCATATACCGGTAGACAGCGAATCGGGCCTGACGGGCTACGACGTCAGCTACATCAACGCGACAGACCTCCACTCGGTCGACAAGTCGCGGCTGCGGCATCGGCGCGGAAGGCTCCACCCACGCGAGCTGGCGAGGCTGGAAGAAGCCATCCGCGTTTATCTAGGGCTCTGATCCGTCCTCAGCGCAGGCCAGGCATGCTCACCGGCCAGCCAGCCATCTCCCGTGATGGCCAGCTTGGCGAGCCTCGACCCGGAGGGCAACGAGTTCTGCGTGCTGGCGCCGTGGAGCGGCGCACGGGACACCGGGCCGATCGCCACGGTGGTCGTCGACTGCGCGGATCCGCGGGCCATGGCCCGGTTCTGGGGCCAGGCGATGGACTGGACCTTGCACGAGGTGACCGACGATCATGCGGTGCTGCGCTCCGCCAAGGGTGTCGGGCCGTATCTCCAGTTCCTCCGCACGCCCGACGTGAAGACCGTGAAGAACCGCGTCCATCTCGACCTGCGGCCGTACCCCGGTGACGATCAAGAGGCTGAGGTGGCCCGGCTGCGGGCTCTCGGCGCCACCGGCATCGACCTCGGCCAGGGCGACGTGCCGTGGACGTGCCTGGCCGACCCGGAGGGCAACGAGTTCGACGTCCTCACCCCGCGCTGACGCGAAGCCTCTTCCTCTGATACACCACGATCATGGACGTGGCCTCCGGGAGGACCGATAACGGCACAGTCGGCTATTGGAACTGTCTGAATGCCTCAGCTTGGCGGCCCGGTGCGGGATAGCGGGCGATCGTGGGCTGGCGCGGGTCAAGGGTAGGGGCGCGCCTGCTGCCAGGGCCCGCGTCCGGGCGACCAGTGTGCTGGCCATCCGCCCGCGCTCCAGGTCTCACTCGATAAGTACGGCTTCCGTGACGTCCAGGAGGAAGACGTCGGCAGCCGCCCGGGCTCGCTGGACCACCAGGCCCCTGGGCATGCTTCGCGGAGCGGCTTGGCGGCGGGCGCTGCCAGTCCGGAGAGTTTCAGCTCGGCCTCGCCAGCATCCGGCCCGCTGATTGCGCTGTGCGGCACGCACCGTGGGTCCTGGCGCAGGTCACGCGCCTTGCCGGACCAGCTCATGACGCCGAACATCAGCTGGCCGCCTGCGAAGTACGGCTCGACGGGGCTGATCCGGGGGCGAGCCGTCCCGGCGGAGTATGCCGAGCAGGGCCACGCGCGCCTGCTCCAGCAGCGCGCGCCCGGTCCGGGCGATGTGAGGCGTGCCCTGCTCAAGGTCCCGCCACGATGCCATCAGGTGTCTTCCCGCCGCCGCCAAGGCCAGAGGCCCTTTCTTGAACAGAAAAAGGGCCTCTGGCATGTGGTTTGTAAACGACCTTGTAAACGTGGCCCCGGTTCAGCCGCCGCGCCTGGCGGACTGTGTCTACTTCTCCAGGTGCGCCTGGAGCGCGTTTCTCGCAGGTTCTTGCGCCCGATGCTCCCCATCATCGGCGCAAACAGCCAAAGGGCGCCCTTCGGTCGCATCTCAAGCTCATGGTCGATGCGTGTCATGTCGCCTTGGGCAGTAAGAAGAAACCGGTGGCCGCCCGCGACCGTCTTGATGTGGGGAACGATTCGCACGCGCTCGGGCCGCGTGAATTCCTGCAGCTCCTGGACAACCTTGCCGAACCCCCGCAGCTCCCACTCGAAGCGTGTTCCGTTACCGACCTGGCCGGAGTCAAGCCGCCGGGAGGAGCGGACAGTGGGATTCCACGCCGCGAAGTTGGCGCCGTCAGCGATCACGTCGAACACCTCGTCCACCGGGGCGTTGATGACCTGGGAGCGCGTGATGAGTGCCATCGTCAGTTCGTCCTTTCGGCCATGGGCCGCTGCGAACCGCCACGGCCACCGCGGGTCCGTTGTTTGCGCTGCCTGGCGCCGAGCCATTCGTTATGGGGAGGCGTCGGCTCGTTGACTGCCCAGAGGAAGTGGTAGGCGCCGCTGTCGCCGATGAAGCGAAACTGGCGCTTGAGGTCGGCGACGGTCTGGTCGAACCCGCCGTGTGAGCGCAGGTAGCGGTCGAATCCGCCGTATTCGGCATCGAGTTCGAGCAACGCCTGGGCATTGTCGATGGTGGCTTCGATCTTCGTTTTGCTTCGTATTACCCGAGGGTCGGCGAGCAGTCGCCCGATATCGTCCGGGCCGTAGCTGGCAACCACCTGGGGGGTGAAGCCAGCAAAGCTGTCACGGATGCCGTCCCATTTCGCGTCGACCACTCGCCGGCTGATCCCAGCCTGAAACACTGGCCGGCTGAGCGCTTCGAGATAACCGGCCAGGTCTGGTGGTTGGCGGCGGGGCGGGGGCTTGCCATCCACGCGATTCTCCGCTCACTGGTCCTGGCGCCCCTCGAAGAGGGGTGCGAACGGGCGCGCGTCGAAGACCACCGAGACGGAGGCGACCTTGCCATCGCGGACCTGGTACCACTCGCAGGTTCGCGAGTTGGGGACCGGCGCGGTCTTGAGGTCGTAGATCACGCAGACGTCATCGCCGTCCACGAACACCTTCTGCTTGTCCACGCCGGTGATGATCCCGCTCAGCTGCCGCAGCGAAGCGATGTAGCTGTCGGCGTCGCTGAAGGTATCGATCGGCCCCGTGAACGAGACGTCGTCATGGAGCAACTCACGCGCACGCGAGAAATCCTTGGTCGTCCAGGCGCCGAAGAAGTCCTCGGCCACCTGTCCTGCGTCTGCCATCGCATACCTCCTGCTCGCTTGGTCGGACAGCGTCGAAGGTACGGGCGCCGACCATGACAGTGAATGGCCCAAAGTCCGCGATCTTTGTCCCGGCCGCTGGCGCTGGTGAACTTCCCGGCCTCGCCTCGTCTGGGCGGGGTTATCGTCGGTGCCGAGACGGAAGGTGAGTTAACGATGGAGCTGCTCAGCGACTTCGATCCTGCTGATCAGGTCAGTCAGCTGCTGCGGGTGATCCGGATCCGCAGCACGGTGTACTGCCGCTCGCTCATGGCCGCGCCCTGGGGCTTCGGCGTCGAGGCCCACGGCCACCCCGCCTTCCACGTCGTCACACAGGGCCGTTGCTGGCTCCAGGTCGACGGCGAGCCCGGCCAGATCGAGCTTGCCGCCGGAGACCTGGCCCCGCTGCCGGTCGGCAGCCGTCACTGGGTACGGGATGAGCCAGCCACCCCGGCACGTGAGCTGGACGACATCCTCGCCTCGACCCCGCCGGATCAGCACGGCCGCCTGCACTACGGGGGCAGCGGGCCCGGCACCAGCTTGCTCTGCGGCGGGTTCACGACCGAAGGCGGCCCGGCCCACCCGATCCTGCGCGCCCTTCCCCCAGCCGTGGTGATCCGCGGATCCAGCGGCCGCCCGGTAGCGTGGTTGTCTGCCACGCTGGCGCTGCTCACCGCCGAGACCACCGCCGACGCGCCAGGGGCAACGGAAGTCATCACCCGCCTGGCGGACGTGCTGCTGACCCAGGCCCTGCGCGTGGCATTCAACCAGGTCAAATCCCCGAACGGAGCCGGGCTGCTCGCGCTCAGCGACCAGCAGATCGCCTCCGCGATCGGGCTGATCCACAGCCAGCCCGAGCGCGGCTGGACCGTGGGTGAGCTGGCCAGCAAAGTGGCTCTCTCACGGTCAGCCTTCTCGGCCCGGTTCCGGGAGCTCGTCGGCGAGTCGCCCATGCGCTACGTCACTCGCACCCGCCTCACCCACGCGGCGGCGCTGCTGCGTACCACCGACGCCTCCCTCGCGCAGATCGCCACCCGCACTGGCTACGGGACCGAGTTCTCCTTCAACAAGGCCTTCAAGCGCACATTCGGCATGACGCCCGGCGCCTACCGCGGACAGCCCCCCACACCAGCTGTCGAAATCTTCGCCGCGCCGGACCCGGTCACCCCACCATTAACCCACCGTGAAGTCGCTGCTCCTCATCGCCGAGCTTGACATTCCCGCTGAGTCCCTGGAGCGCAAAGCCCGAGGCATCCGATCACCCCCGGTGATGGCCGGGTGCCTTCCTCATGGCGGCCAGCGGACAGATCCTGCTGGCCGCCCACAGGAGCCACTGCCAGGTCGGCATCCCCGGCTGCGAGCGCCGTTCGCAATATCCCTTGTTAGATTTGAACCGCATGACCTCACTCAGCTCCATGCGAGGTACATCGCAGGTCTACCAAGAGGTCAATCACTGATGCGGCAGCGGGCCCCGGCCAAGCCGCGTCAACCAGGCGTGCCCGGGCATCGGGCTCTTGCGATCCGCCACGATCTTCAGCGTTGCCCCGAACACCGGGACGCATCTACCTTGCAGCCACGCAAGCAGGCGAAATTACGCAATGTATCTGCCGCTTCAGCGAATGACCGTCGCCATGTTTGCTCCATGTTTGCTCGGATGTCGCGGTACGGCCCGGTAGCGGCCGGTACCAGATGGCACCGGATCTCGGAGGTTGCCGCACAGTCCGGCAGCTAGTAGCATTACCACACACCAGGAGGTATTTTCGAACACTCTGAGCAGCGGCTCTTAATCCGCGGGTTCGGGGTTCGAGTCCCTGGCGGCGCACCCGTCCTGACCTGGGGTTTTACCCGATTTAGGTCTCGGCGCTGATCTTGCCTGGGGCCGGGCTGGGACCATTCTGGGGCCGCCGACAGGGGCCGCCGTCAGCATGCCGGGCGTCACCTTCTGAGTTCGCCAGCGCAGGTCGGCTGGGCAGCAGCATTCAGCCCCGCCGGGAGCGCCGTGCCGGCCGGCGGTCAACGGCTTGCGGCCCTGCTGGGCTGGGAATGCGGTTGCCTGCCCGCGCCTATCGTGGGCGGGCTCGGCGGCGGCGGCGCGGGCGGCCGATCTGGCGTCCGGGGTGGGCCTGGGACCGCCGTGTCGGCGAGGCCCGGTCGCGTCCGGCCCGCTTGTGCCTGCGGCGCTGCACGCGTGTGTCCTGGCGCCGACGGTGGCGGCGGGTGCCGGGAACCAGGCAGCCGACCTTGATGATCAGTGAGGCGACCTTCTCGGCGGCGGTGCGGGCGACGTCGGGCAGGACCGAGGTGTAGGTGTGGGCGGTCAGCACGATACTGGAATGGCCGAGCATTTCCTGGACGGTGCGCAGGTCCACGCCGACGGCCAAACTGGCCAGGCTGGCCGCGCCGTGCCGCAGGTCATGCAGCCGCACCGGGGGCAGGCAAGGCCAGCCTGCGCGGCCAGGTACTTGAAGGTGCGGGTGAGCCGGTCCGGGGGCCATCGGGTCGCCGTTGAGCCCCGTGAACACGTACCCGCTGGCGTGGTAGCCGGGACCGAAGGCGGCGGCCTCGGCGCGCTGCCGGTCGCGGTGCGCGCGGAGCGCCGCGACCGTGGTGTGGTCCAGGGCGATCACCCGTACGCTGTGCGGGGTCTTGGGCGGGCAGATGGCCAGCCGCCCGTCGTATTGCTGCAGTTGCTGGCTGATCACCGTTGCTGGCTGATCACCGCGGTCTTGCCGTCCAGGTCGACATCGCACCAGCGCAGCCTGGCCGCCTCACCGCGGCGCAGGCCGCGCAGAGCGATCAGGTGGTAGGCGGCATACAGCCGGTGATGCTCGATGGCGTGGAGGAACTGCGCGGTCTGCGCGGCGGTCCACACCGCGACCGGGCGGCGTCCCCGGTGCGCTTCCAGTGCCCGGCTCGGTAGGGGGTCCACACCACGGCCCGGGGCCGTCGGGCGCGCGGCAGCTCGGCCCGGCTGGCGGGATTGCCAGCGATCAGGCCGTGGCGGATCGCGGCGTTCAGCGCCGCCCGCAGCGTGGCGCGGATCCGGTTCAGCGTGTCGGCCGAGACCGGGGAGCCCAGTGCCTCGTGCTGGCGGATGATCGCGTGAACATCGCCTGCACATGCGCGGCGGACAGTTCCGCCAGCAGCACCTGCCCCAGGTACGGG